>Ga0209375_1003561_pt1 | contig 10820 bp, 8 predicted proteins | sample GraSoiAngelo_131_FD_185888 | JGI IMG/M metagenome (GOLD analysis project Ga0209375, IMG submission 185888) | Grasslands soil microbial communities from the Angelo Coastal Reserve, California, USA - 14_0929_02_30cm (SPAdes) (version 2) | ecosystem: Environmental > Terrestrial > Soil > Grasslands ...
TTCTATCGGGGCACCCAGTTCCCCGCGCGGTTTCGCGACGGGGCCTTCGTGGCGTTTCACGGCTCGTGGAACCGCGCGCCCCTGCCCCAGGCCGGCTATCGTGTCGTGTTTGTGCCGTTCAAGGACGCCAAGCCCGTCGGGACGTACGAGACGTTCGCGGACGGGTTCTGGCGCCAGAACGGCGCCGGTCCGCAGCACCGGCCGGTGGGTGTGGCCGTGGGCCCCGACGGCTCCCTGTACATCACCGACGACGCGGCCGGCAGGATCTGGCGGGTGATGTACAAGGGGCGGTAGAGGACGGCAATGGGCGGTAGAGGGCGGTAGAGGTGGCGGGGTACTCCGGCAAGCCGCTTGTCGAGAAGCTGGGCATCAAGGCCGGCGCGAGCGTCGCCATCGTCAATGCGCCCAAGGGTTACGATCGCATTCTGGGCGGGCTGCCATCGGGCGTGACGCGTAAGGGGAACGCGGGCGGCCCCCTCGACTTCATCCAGTTCTTCACACGCGAGAAGCGAGCGCTCGAGCGCCGATTCGCGGCGCTGGCGCGGGCACTGGCGCCCGCCGGCATGCTGTGGATCTCGTGGCCCAAGAAGGCGTCCGGCGTGGCGACCGACCTCACCGAGGACGTGATCCGGGTGATTGGGCTCGCGCACGGCCTCGTGGACGTGAAAGTGGCGGCGGTGGACGACGTGTGGTCGGGGCTCAAGTTCGTGCGACGGATCAAGGACCGCGGCGTTAGATGACGCCCCCCCTCACCAAGCTCTCCGAGGAAGAGGAGCTGTTCCGCGATACGGTGCGCGACTTCGCGGAGCGCGAGGTCCGGCCGCGGGTGGCCGCGATGGAGCGCGCCTCCGCGGTCGATCCGGCGTTGCTCGCGAAGTGCTTCGAGCTGGGCCTGATGGGCATCGACATCCCGGAATCCCACGGCGGCGCGAGCGGCAACCTCCTGATGACCGTGCTCGCCGTGGAGGAGTTGTCGGCGGTGGACGCCTCGGTGGCGATCTTCGTGGACGTTCAGAACACCCTCGTGAACACGCTGCTGCGCAAGTGGGCGAGCGACGACGTCAAGCGGCGCTATCTCCCGCGCCTGGCGAGCGACCTGCTCGGCGCCTACGCCTTGTCCGAGCCCGAATCGGGGTCCGACGCGTTCGGGCTCCAGACCCGCGCGACGCGCCGGGGGAGCGACTGGATCCTCGAGGGGCGCAAGCTGTGGATCACGAACGGCGCGGAGGCCGGGCTGTTCATCGTGTTCGCGAACAGCGACTTCACCAAGGGATACAAGGGGATCACCGCCTTCGCGGTGGAGCGAGGCTTCCGGGGATTCGGCGTCGGCAAGAAAGAGGATAAGCTCGGCATCCGCGCCTCGAGCACGTGCGAGCTGATCCTCGAGGGCTGCGAGGTCCCGGCAGCGAACGTGGTGGGTGAGGTGGGCGTGGGATACAAAGTGGCGATCGAGACGTTGAACACCGGGCGCATCGGGATCGGCGCCCAGATGATCGGCGTGGCGCGCGGCGCCCTCACGGCGGCGCTCAAGTACGCGAAGGAGCGGACGCAGTTCGGGAAACCCATCGCGGAATTCCAGGCGGTCCAGTTTCAGCTGGCGCAGGCCGCCACCGAGCTCGAGGCCGCCCGGCTGATGGTGTACAACGCCGCCAGGCTCGAGACGGCGGGTGAGCCATACACGACGCAGGCGGCGATGGCCAAGCTCTTCGCCTCGCAGGTGGCGGAACGAGTCACCTCGCTGGCGGTAGAGCTGTTTGGCGGCTACGGCTACACCAAGGAGTACCCGGTTGAGAAGTTCTACCGCGACGCCAAGATCGGCACGATCTACGAGGGGACGAGTAACATGCAGTTGAACACGATTGCGAAGCAGATCCTGAAATAGGGAGGGCCGATGCGCACGTATGCTCTGGTCATCGCCGCGCTCGTCGTCTGCGCCACGCCACTCGGGGCGCAGGGGAAGGGGCCGAAGAAGTACGCGGTCTCGAACGACCGTGCACTGATCGTCACGAAGGAGGTGCTGGTGAAGCAGGGGTACGAGGTGGTACGGGTGGAGAACAGCGGCCGCGACTACGTCGTCTGGTATCGTCGGGGCAACCGGGGACGTGGCAAGGGGAAGGGCCCGCCGGTGAAGATGGTAATCCATCGGACGGAGGATCGGGTGGTGTTTCTCAGCGTGCCGAGCGCCGTCCTGGTGGATATTGATGTGCGGTTGAGGATGTAGCGACGCAGACATTATCACGACACTATTGCGTCGCTGACGACGCACATAGCACGTAACGTTATGTTAGTTTATGCAATAAAACAGGCGTTTTGCAATGAAAACGCCAACCAACCCACTCGGCCAAGTGCCGTGTTTTAATCGCAACTCCTCATGGGGCACCGTTCTTGCTCCATCCCCGCCTGGGGACGAGTAAGTGCCATGTGCACTTGCTCTTACGTAACTGCGTGATATGCCGCACCGCCCGCCAGAGTCGCTGAAAGCGACGTTAGGCGAGCACGGAACACCAGGTAGGTTACGCTGAGGCCGCAGCGCCCCTCCTCAGCCCTAAACGAGCTAGGAGTGACACGATGCGAGCCTTCACAGTTCTGCTTGCCTTGGTCGCCACGCCGTTGCTGGCGGGCGTCGCCCAAAGGTCTCAAGCCTTGAAATGCGACAACCAGCATCGGTCGGCCCAAGGAACGGCGAATGCCTATAAGGGGGCATGCAAGCCGGCTGATTCGCCCCCGCCGACCACCCAGGTGCTGGACGCCGATCAGGACGGGGTGCCGGACAGCCTCGATTCGTGCCCCGGCACGCCGTTTGGCACCACGGTCGACGCGTCCGGCTGCCCGGTGCAGTCCTCGCCGCCCCCGGTGCTGGACTCCGATCAGGACGGGGTGCCCGACAGCCTCGACGCATGCCCCAACACGGCGCTCGGCACCGCGGTGGACGCCTCCGGCTGCCCGCTGCCGTCCACGCCTCCGCCTCCTCTGCCTCCTCCGCCCCCAGTGTCCGGCGGCGGTTGCGTAAGCTCCCCCGCAGCCGGTGGGACCGCGTCGCTCGATGGCGGGGTGCACGTTGATGCATCCCCGTGGGCCGGCCTCGCGGGCTGGTGCGTCGAGCTCAGTGGCCCCGTCAGTGCAACGGCGGTGACCGACGCTTCGGGGGCCTACCTGTTCTTAGGTCTGCCGAAGGGCACCTATACGGTCTGCGAGACGGTGCAGCCCGGTTGGCACGAGACCTTCCCGACGAGCGGGCCGACGTGTGCGACCGGTTTCGGCTGGACGATCACGGTAGCGGAGGGCAGCGGCAACAGCTACATCGATTTCTGGAATCTCACCCCTTAGGTTAAGGGGGCGGGAAGAGAAGGGCTCCATCGAAGGCCCCGGGCTGTTTCGCCGGGGCCTTTTCATGCCGCGACACTGCCACCAGTTGCGTGCTCCCCATGAGGGCGCGCTCGCGACACCGGGTGCCAGACTGGTAAATCGCTGTGGCAATTGATGTTCCAGAACCACGTGACGAGCCGCACAGTCTTCCCCGGCCCGCTTGAGCGACGTTCAGTGTGCTCAGTGAAACAGGGGGGTAGCGCGGGTCGTGCGTCCGCCTGGCTCCCCAATGCTGAGCGGACCCGCTGAGGCCGCAGCGCCCCTCCTCAGCCTTACGAGCTAGGGGTGATATCATGCGAGCCCTCATAGTCGTGCTTGCGCTGGTGGCCACACCGTTCTTGGCTGCCGTATCCCAGACTCCCGAACATCCTAATTGCGACAACGGCCTGGGCGACGAGCATCGCTCGGACTCAGGGCAGGTGCATGCCCATAAGGGGCTATGCGCAACTGAGCCGCCACCTCCCGATGCCGATCAGGATGGGGTGGCCGACGATCTCGACCTATGCCCCAACACGCCGCCCGGCACCATCGTGGATGCCTCCGGCTGCCCGGTCGAGCCCCCGCCCGGCTGCGTGAATTCCCCGGGCATGGGGACCGGCGCCGTCGCAGGCCAGGTGTTCGTGGACGAGCCGGCCCAGAATTTCCCCTATCTAGGGGGCTGGTGCGTCGAGGTCCGGGACGCGAACGGCAACGTGATCGCGATGACGGTAACCAGTGGTGTATCCCTCGACATAGAGGGGAACAACTACGTCATCACCGGCGTCCCAGCCGGCACCTACACGGTCTGCGAGGTGCTACCGCCGAATAGCACCTGGCACGAAACCACCCCGATGAGCGGGCCGGATTGCGGGGGCGGCGTCTTCGGCATCACGACCATGGTGGTGGCCGGGGGCACCTCGGGCTTCATTTTGTTCGGGAATCTTCCGTAGCGTGAGGACGATAGCTTAGCAGGCTGATCGAAGGCCCCGGGCTATTTCGCCGGGGCCTTTGCCTTGTAACTTCCGCCTCCATGCACACCGCCCGACGCACCCACTCGTTCACGGAGTCGGTGATCCGCGGGATGACCCGGCTCGCCAGCGAGCACGGGGCCATCAACCTCGCTCAGGGGTTCCCGAACTTCCCCGCCCCCGACGTCCTGAAAGAGGCCGCGGCGCGGGCGATTCGCGACGACGTGAACCAGTACGCCATCACCTGGGGGGCCAAGCGGCTCCGGGACGCGCTCGCCCGCAAGTACGCGGACTGGTACGGGATGGACGTGAACCCGGAAACCGAGATTACGGTCACCTGCGGTGCTACCGAGGCGATGGCGTCGGCCCTGCTCGCGATCGTGGACCCTGGCGACGAAGTGATCGTGTTCGAGCCGTTTTACGAGAATTACGGACCGGACGCGATCCTGTGCGGCGCGAAGCCCGTGTACGTGCCCCTGGCCGCGGCCCAGGAGCTCGACCTCGACCGGCTGGCCGCCGCGTTCTCGGCGCATACCCGCGCGATCATCGTGTGTACCCCGAACAACCCCACGGGCCGGGTACTGTCCCGGCGCGAGCTCGAAGCGATCGCCGAGCTGTGCCGGCGCCACGACGCGTACGCCGTGACGGATGAGATCTACGAGCACATTTATTACGAGGGTGAGCACATCCCGATCGCGACGCTCGAAGGGATGTCCGAGCGGACCATAACGATCAGCGGTGCGTCGAAGTCGTTCAGCGTCACGGGTTGGCGCATCGGGACAATCGTGGCCCCACCCGACGCGACCGACGCCATCCGTAAGGTGCACGACTTTCTGACCGTGGGAGCGCCGGCGCCCCTCCAGGAGGCCGTCGCCGTCGGCCTCGAGATCCTGGGAGACGAGTACTACGAGCGGCTGGCTCACGAGTACCGGGCCCGGCGGGACCTGCTGTGCCGGGCGCTGGTGGACGCCGGCTTCCGCTGTACGCCTCCCCAGGGCGCCTACTATGTACTGGCGGACTGCTCGGGCGTCTCAGAGCTGCCGGACGACGAGTTCTCCTATTGGCTGACGAAGGAGATCGGCGTGGCGCCGGTGCCGGGCTCGAGCTTTTTCAGCCGCCCGGAGCTGGGCCGGCGGCTGGTGCGGTTCGCGTTTTGTAAGACGGAAGAGATGCTGGCCGAAGCGGCGCGGCGGCTCGCCCGCGTCAGGCGTCCGGCGCGTCCGGTGCGGGCGTAACCTCGCCCCCTTTCGAGGAGGTGAGGTTCAGACCCGCCAGCATGAACAGCCCCCTACCCAACGGGCCGTTCCAGAATCGCAGCCGCCGCTCGGCCTTGGGATCGGTGCGATGCTCGGTGCGCGCCCGCGCGACGACAGCGGCGAGCAGGGCCGCGCCTGCGACGACGGCAAACGCCGAGGGAACCCCCGCCACACCCGCTAGCCCCGGGATCCGCTCCAGCGCCGCGACGACCCCGGCCGCGGCCGCGACGCACACGTAGCACAGTAGTCGCGAGGCACGCTCGAGCCGCGACGGTCCGTCGCCGTAGAGAAACGCCAGCTCCTCGCGCCGGTGCGACAGCTCCGCGCGGAGCGCATCGACGAGGTCCTCCCGCCCATATCCCGCCTTGCGCAGCCGCCGCACCCGCGCGACCATGACGACGAGCGGCACCGCGGCGATCGCGACCGCCGCCGCGACGATCGCGAGCCGGGCCCGGGGCTCGTCCGGCCCCAGCAAGCGAATCGCCAGGAGCGGCAGGGCGATGGCCGCGAAGGCCCCGTACAGCAGCGCCGAGGTGGAGAGGTGCCGAGCCTCGGTCACGAATGCGCGCACCGCCACCGCCGCGCGGCGATCGAGCGCGGCGGCGAGCACGGCGGCAAGCGCTTCACCATTCGGGAACCGCGCGCCGGGATCCTTGGCCAGGCAGCGGTCGATCGTCGCGGCCAGCCGCGGCGGCACACCCGGGGCCACCGAGGCGAGCGGGGGCGGAGGCTCGCTCACGTGGCGCGCGAGCACCGACATATCGTCCGGGCCCACGAACGGTAGCTCACCCGATAACGCGAAGAACCCCACCACGCCGAGCGAATACAGGTCGCTCCGCGGATCCACACGCTCGCCCAGCACCTGCTCCGGGCTCATGAACTCCGCCGTCCCGACCACGCGCTGCGGCCCCGTGGTAGTGTCCGAGCCCACACGTGCGATCCCGAAGTCGGAGACCAGCGCGCGGCCGGTCGCCAGGTCGAGCAGGATGTTGTCGGGCTTCACGTCGCGGTGCACCACCCCACGGTCGTGCGCGTAGGCCAGCGCCCGGGCTACTTCCTCGAGCAGCCGCGCCGCCGAGTCATAGGGCAGCGGCCCCCGCTGACGTACGCGCCGCCCGAGCGTGTCCCCGTCCACGTATGCCATCGCGAAGTACACGAAGTCCGAGACCTCGTGCACGGCGAAGATCGGGACGATACCGGGGTGCGAGAGCTGAGCGGCGGTGCGGGCTTCGCGCAGGAAGCGCTCCCGTGCGGTCGGCTGGAGGGCCTGCTCGGGCGGCAGCAGCTTGATCGCGACCCGGCGGTCGAGCCGCAGCTCGCGAGCGAGGTATACGACCCCCATCCCGCCGCGCCCCAGGCGTCGTTCCAGCACGTAGCGCCCCGCGAGGGCGCGTTGGAGATCCGGGAGAAGCGGGTCGGCTGTCGCGGTCACGGGGCCTGTGTACCCCGAGGGGCCTACGCGAGGTTCCGCTCGGAATGCGCAGTTCGGTCACAAGCGTGAAACGGCACGATAACGACGCGAGCGTGATGACGAGCACAAACGCGCTGGCCTGATGCGTCAGCCCAGCTCTCGCTCGATTTCCCGCCGCCCTTCCAGCAACAGGTTGATCTCCGAGGCAACCTCGCGGGCCAGCCCGAGGTCGGTGGTGAGGCTCTGCACGCTGCCGGACCCGGCGTGCAGGCGCAGCAGGTTGAGCCGGATCGTCTCGAGCGCCCTCACCGCGTCGGCGAGGCGTGTGTGCACCAGATCCCGCTCCCCCTGGAGGTCCGCCACGATGCGATCATGCCGCGTGGCGAGGGCGGTCGCTTCGCCATCCGGGCTCCGTCCCTCGTCCGCCTTCCCGCCGAGCGCGTCGTTCAGTTCCTCGAGCCGCTGCCGCATTCTCTGCGCGTCCTGCTCGAGGCGTCGCACCACGTCGGGCAGCTCCCGCAACTGATGACGCGTTTCGCGCGGCAGTTGTTCGAACAGCTGCTCCGCCGCCATCGCGAGCGCGAGCTCGGTCGGGCGGTGCGTGGCCGGTGGCGGCAGCGATTTCTCCGGAACGAGCAGCCGGGCCACGCTGAACAGCAGCCGGCCGATCGGCCCCTGCCACAGCCACGACCAGATACGCGTATCCAGGTCGATGCGACGCTGCAGCCGCACCAGCGCGAGGAAGCCACCGACCATACCCGCAGAGACCGACCAACCGAACACCTGCGCCACCCACCATCCCCGCTGCAGCGCTGCATAGGTGGTCGAGAACAAGACGAATCCCGACACCAACGCCGTCGTCAAACCAGCGATACCCATAAACCGGAGAGCCCGTTCATACAGCGATGGACCGCGTCCGTACTCGAACAGGCGCTCCTCGCGACCCTGCTCGAGCTCAGCGCGGAACGCCACCGCCAGTTCCTCGGGGCCGAACCCGGAGGCGAGAAACCGCCGCGCCCGGGCGACCAGAATCCCGAACGGGACCACCGTGACGGCCGCCGCGAAGGTCCACAGCGCCGCCTCGCCGCCCGTCCGACCGAACAGCGACCCGATGAAGCCCATCATGAAGGGGATCGACAACACGTAGATCAGCCCACCCATCCCCCCGAGCCTGGCGTTGCGTTTGACGAACACCCGCAACCCCACCGGCAGCTCGCGGCGCTGCTCGAGTGCGAGCCCCAGCTGTTCGGCCAGCTCCTCCCCCTTCTGAGGCCGGCTGAGCGGATCCTTCTCGAGACAGCGATCGATCGCGTGCGCGAGGCGCCGCGGCACCCCAGCGGCGACGCTCGCGAGCTTGGGCGCCGGCTCGGTGATCTGTTTCGCCAGCACTTCGGTGGCCTTGCCCGCCTCGAACGGCAGCGTTCCGGAGACGGCGAAGTATCCGACCACACCGAGCGCGTACAGGTCGCTGCGCGCGTCCACGCCCTCGCCCAGCGCCTGCTCGGGGCTCATGAACTCCGGCGTGCCGATCACCTCGCCCCCGTCGAGCCCGGCGGCACCGCGCACCAACCCCGCGATCCCGAAGTCCGCGACCAACGCCCGCCCGCTTGCCTCTTCCAGCATGATGTTGTCCGGCTTCACGTCGCGATGCACGAGCCCTTGCGAGTGCGCGTATGCCAGGGCCCACGCGACCTCCCGCAGCACGCGTCCCGCTTCGGAGGGCGGGAGCGGCCCCCGTCGGCGGACCCGCTCGGTGAGCGTCTCGCCGGCGACGTACGCCATGACGAAGAACACGAAGGCGCCGACTTCGTCCACCGCGAAAATCGGGATAATGTGGGGGTGGCTGAGCTTCGCGGCGGTGCGCGCTTCCCGCAGGAATCGCTCCCGCAGGTGCGCGTCGCCAGTGTGGTGGGGGGGCAGCAGCTTGATCGCCACCGGCCGATCGAGCCGCACCTCACGGGCGAGATAGACGACTCCCATGCCGCCGCGCCCCAGCTCTCGCTCCAGCGAATAACGCCCGGCGAGCGCGGCCTGGAGCTCGATGAAGAGGCGGTCGGGCTGGTCGGGCATGAGGACATGCTACCCTATTGCCGCCTCTATCGCCTCTTGCCGCCTGGCTTCAAATTCTCCGCCCTATGCCCGACCACCAACCCTACGTCCCGGCAAGCCAGTCGCCTGCGGAGCTGACGCCGCGGGCCCTCCTCCTGGGCGTGTTGCTGGGCCTGATCTTCAGCGCGTCGAGCGTCTACCTGGCACTCAAGATCGGGCTCACGGTCAGCTCCTCCATCCCGATCGCCGTACTCTCGATCACGATCTTTCGCGCGCTCGGCCGGACCTCGATTCTCGAAAACAACATCGTGCAGACGACCGGATCGGCCAGTGACTCGGTCGCGGCTGGCGTGGTCTTCACGATTCCCGCCATCCTGTTGATGGGCTACGACCTCGACATCGGCCGGGTCGCGGTGCTCGCGACCGCGGGCGGCCTGATGGGGATCCTGATGATGATTCCGCTGCGCCGCGCGTTGATCGTGAAGGAGCACGGCACGCTGGTCTATCCGGAAGGCACCGCCTGCGCCGAAGTGCTCATCGCCGGCGAAGAGCGGGGCCTGCAGGCCAAGCGCGTGTTTCAGGCCTTCGGCGTGGGGTTCGTGTACAAGTTTCTGCAGGCCGGGCTCAAGTTCTGGCCGGACGTTCCGGGCAAGGCGCTCGGCTTCTACCCGGGGGCCGCCGTCTTCACGGAGGCATCCCCCGAGCTGTTGGGGGTCGGCTACATCATCGGGCCGCGCATCGCGGGTTACCTGTTCGCCGGCGGCTGCCTGGCCTACCTGGTGCTCGCGCCAGCGATCAAGCTCGTGGGATCCGGCCTGACCGAGCCGTTCGGGTTCCCGGCGGTCAAGCTGATCCGGGACATGAGTCCGGGCGAGATCCGCGCCAGTTTCGTATTCTACATCGGGGCAGGCGCGGTGGCCTCGGCTGGAATCATCGCGCTGGCCCGCTCGCTCCCCACGATCCTGAGCTCCTTTGCCTCGAGCCTCAAGGATCTGCGCGACTCTCGGCTGGGGCAGGCGGTGACGCGGCTGCGGACCGAAGACGACCTGCCGATCTTCGTCACCGTGGGCGGGTCGGTCGCCCTCGCCATCGTGCTCACGCTGCTCCCGCAGGTAGGGGTCAACCTGCTCGGCGCGATCCTGATCGTGCTGTTCGGGTTCTTCTTCGCCACCGTGTCCTCCCGCGTCACCGGCCAGATCGGGTCTTCGGCGAACCCGATCTCCGGCATGACCATCGCCGCCCTCCTGGGCACGTGCCTGATCTTCGTCGCCGTGGGCTGGACCGGGGTGGACCACCGCGTGCAAGCGATCTCGATCGCCGCGGTCGTCGCCGTGGCCACGGCCAACGCCGGCAACACGTCGCAGGATCTGAAGACCGGATTCCTGGTCGGCGCCACGCCACGGCGCCAGCAGATCGCGATTCTGGTCGGCGCGCTCGGCTCGGCGCTGGTGGTGGGCTGGACCCTGACCCTGCTCAACCGCGCCTACACCTACCCTGTCCCCGAAACCCATCCCGCCTTCAGCGCCCAGGCGGTGGCACCAACGGCGGGCGGAGGTCGCGCGGCGGTCGAGGTCCTGGCCGAAACGATGTCGGGCTTCCGCATCGCCGCCAGCGATTCGGTGGACCACGCCAGCTATCAGGTCGTCCGCGTCTACGTCGTGACGGAAGGCGTGGCCGCGGGCAAGTACCTGATGGACCCCGCGACACACGAGCTGCGCTACGTGGTCGATCCGGGCATCGGCGGGCGCATTCACGAATACCACGGCAAGACGATTCCCCGCCTCGACTCAC
>Ga0209375_1003565_pt1 | contig 10816 bp, 11 predicted proteins | sample GraSoiAngelo_131_FD_185888 | JGI IMG/M metagenome (GOLD analysis project Ga0209375, IMG submission 185888) | Grasslands soil microbial communities from the Angelo Coastal Reserve, California, USA - 14_0929_02_30cm (SPAdes) (version 2) | ecosystem: Environmental > Terrestrial > Soil > Grasslands ...
GGTTGCGGCCGTCGAAGATGACCGGGCAGCTGAGGAGCCGCTTCATGCGCGGGAAGTCCGGCCGGCGGAACTCGTTCCACTCGGTCACGATGAGGAGCGCGTCGGCGCCGGCGAGGGCCTCGTAGTTGACGCGATGGTAGGTGACGCGCTCGCCGAAGACCTTGCGCGCCTCGTGCAGCGCCTCGGGGTCGTGGACGGCGATCGCGGCGCCGCGCGCGAGGAGCCCCTCGACGATGGTGATCGCCGGCGCCTCGCGCATGTCGTCGGTGCGCGGCTTGAAGGCGAGGCCCCAGACCGCGAAGCGCCGGCCCCGCAGCTCGGCGCCGAACTCGGCGATCACCTTCTCGACCAGGCGGCCCTTCTGCGCCTCGTTCACGTCCTCGACCGCGTTCAAGAGCGCGAACCCCATGCCGTGCTCGCGCGCGCTGTGGATGACGGCCTTCACGTCCTTCGGGAAGCACGAGCCGCCGTAGCCGACGCCGGGGAAGAGGAAGTGATGGCCGATCCGCCGGTCGTAGCCGATGCCCCGCCGCACCTGGTCGACGTCGGCCCCCACCCGCTCGCACAGGTTCGCCATCTCGTTCATGAACGAGATGCGCGTGGCGAGGAGGGCGTTGGCCGCGTACTTGGTCATCTCGGCGCTCGCGTTGTCCATCACCAGGATCGGGTTCCCGGTGCGCACGAAGGGCTCGTAGAGCTCGCGCATGTGGTCGATGGCGCGCTGACTGGTGGCGCCGATCACCACGCGGTCGGGCTTCATGAAGTCCTCGATCGCGGCCCCCTCCTTCAGGAACTCGGGGTTGGAGACCACGTCGAAGGGATGCCGGGTGGCGGCCGCTACGGCCTGCTTGATGCGCTCGGCGGTGCCGATCGGCACGGTGCTCTTGGCGACGATCACGCGGTAGCCGTCCATCGCACGGCCGATCGCGGCGGCCACGTCCATGACGGCGCTCAGGTCGGCGGCGCCGTCGGCGCCCTCGGGCGTGCCCACCGCGATGAAGCAGACGGCGCTCTTCTTCACGGCGTCGTCCAGGTCGGTCGAGAAGGCGAGCCGGGCCTCGCTCACGTTGCGCCGGATCAGCTCCTCGAGCCCCGGCTCGTAGATCGGCACGTGGCCCTGCCGGAGCGCCTCGATCTTGGCCGCGACGTTGTCCACGCACACGACGTCGTTACCGCTCTCCGCAAAGCAGGTGCCAGCGACGAGCCCGACGTACCCCGTGCCGACGACGCAGATTTTCATGACCGGGCACGCATACCGGCGGCCCCCCGCGAAGTCAATTCACGGGCGCGCGTTCACCACCCCCAGAGCGGCCCGTCGCGGTACTCCCAGAGGAGGAACGTGCCGAGCCGCCAGTCGAACGGCCGCGTGCCCGCGACCGGGATCTCGACGCCGGCGCCGAGCGCGACGTGGCCGCGGCGGCTGAGCGGGAGGTAGAGGGTCGGGGCGAGGAGCGTGGCGGCGTGCGCGGAGGCGTCGAGGGCGTGCGACTGCTCGAGCTCGAGCGCCGGCAGGGGGCACTTCTTGTACGGACCGAGCGGCAGCTGGAGCGCCACGCGGTAGAGCATGCGGCGGTCGGCGCGCGCGGCATCGGCCGGCAGCTCGGCGCGCACCTGCGTCTGCACCACGAGCGGGCCGAGCGCGTGGCCCGAGAGGAGCTGGGGCGCGACCACGGTCGTCCCGGCGCCGAGGCCGTGGCGGCGGTTGCCGGTCGCGAGCCCGAGCTCGACGCCCGCGGAGACGAGGGAGGCCTGGCGCGGGGCCGCGAGCAGCACGTGGCGGTAGGAGAGCGCGAGGTCGCCCACCCCGGCGCGGAGCGGCGCGCCGTTTGGGTCCACGGCGCCGACCGGTAGGCTCGCGGCGATCTGGCCGCGCGGCCCGACCCGGGTCTCCAGCTCCAGGTCGCTCGTGTAGCCGCGCGCGTGCCGTGACGACTCGATCTCGCCGCCCAGCACCGCCTCGTCCTCGGGGAACGCCTTCTCGACGAACACCGGGCGGCGGTAGTTGAGGTCGCCGATCGGGTAGCGCGGCTCGGCGCAGAAGCCGCGCAGGTAGCCGAGCACGGCGGCGATCTCCGCGTCGCCGAGCGCGTCGCCGAAGGCCGGCATCTGATCCGACAGGCCGAGGAAGGGACCGCCGTGGCGCACGAGGCCGGCCCAGTTGGCGGTCGTCTCGGCGGTCGAGACGGTGCAGTTGGTGAAGTCGGGGAGCGGGACGGTGATGCCGCTCCCGCCGGGCGCGCCGCGGCCGTCGGCGCCGTGGCAGGCGGCGCACGCCTGGGCGTAGATCTCTTGGCCGGAGAGCGCCCACGCCCGCGCGGCGATCGCCGCCAGCGCGAGCGCGGCCGCCGTGCCTCTCACGGCACGACCTCGCGCACCCGGTAGATCGGCTTCGCCTGCGACTCGTGGTAGGTGCGCACCAGCATCTCGCCGAGCAGCCCGAGCGAGACGAACTGCACGCCGACCACCGCCATCAGGATGGCGAGCAGCACGAGCGGGCGGTTCGCGAGGCGCACGCCGAGGACGATGCGCTCGAAGCCCAGGTAGGCCGTGAGCCCGAGCCCCGCCGCGGCGCAGATGAGCCCGAAGAGCCCGAAGAGCTGGATCGGGCGGGTCGAGAAGCCGGAGAGAAACTTGACGGTGAGGAGGTCGAGTAGCACGCGCAGCGTGCGCGAGAGGCCGTACTTGGAGGTGCCGAGCGTGCGCGGGCGGTGGTTCACCTTGACCTCGGCCACGCGGGCGCCGAGATCGGCGGCGAGCGCCGGGATGAAGCGGTGCAGCTCGCCGTAGAGGCGGAGCTCCTTGGCGACCGAGGCGCGCATGGCGCGCAGCGTGCAGCCGTAGTCGTGGAGCCGCGTGCCCGTGACGAGCGAGATCAAGCGGTTCGCGATCTGCGACGGGAGCCGGCGCGTGAGCCACGGGTCGCGCCGCGGGCTGCGCCAGCCGTTCACCACGTCGACGCCGCCGTCGAGGACGGCGAGCAGGCGCGGGATGTCGGCGGGATCGTTCTGCAGGTCGGCGTCCAGGGAGACGATGACCGGCGCGCGCGCGTGCTCGATGCCGGCGGCGAGCGCGGCGGTCTGGCCGTAGTTGCGCGCGAGCCGGACGATGCGGATGCGGGGGTCGCCGTGCGCGAGCGCAACCAGCCGCTCGAAGCTGCCGTCGGTGCTGCCGTCGTCCACCGCCACCACCTCGGCCGGGCGGTCGAGCGCGGCCAGCGCCGGGCCCAGCTCGGCGAACAGCGGCCCCAGGCTCTCCGCCTCGTCGTAGACGGGGATGACGACCGAGAGTGCGGGCGCCGGGGTGCTCAAAACTCGGTCAGCGCCACGAACTGGCGATAGCGCCGGTCGATGTCGTCGCGCGTCAGCGTGCGCAGGCGCTGCCCGCCGAAGTCCTCGACCACGAAGGAGGCCAGCACGCTGCCGAACACGATGGCGCGCCGGAGCCCGCCCTCCGAGCGCTCGCCGGTGGCGGCCAGGTAGCCCATGAGCCCGCCCGCGAAGGCGTCGCCCGCGCCGGTCGGGTCGAAGACTTCCTCCAGCGGATAGGCGGGGACCGCGAACACCGACTCGGGCGAGAAGAGGATGGCGCCGTACTCGCCGCGCTTGACGAGCACGCTGCGCGGTCCGAGCTCGAGGATGCGGCGCGCGGCGCGCGCGATGACCTGCTCGCCGGCGAGGAGCCGCGCCTCCTCGTCGTTCACGACCAGCAGGTCGACGCGCGGGAGGAGCGCCGCGAGCGGCTCGCGCGCGCTCGCGATCCAGTGGTTCATGGTGTCACAGGCGACGACGGTCGGGTCGGCGAACTGCTCGAGCACGCTCTCTTGCAGCTCGGGGTTGATGTTGGCGAGGAAGACGAACGGGGACTTGCGGAGCGTCTCGGAGAGCTGCGGCCGGAAGTCGGCGAACACGTTCAGCTCGAGGGCGAGCGTGTCGCGCACGTTCATGTCCTCGTGATAGCGCCCGCTCCAGCGGAAGGTCCGCCCCGGGCGCACCTCGAGGCCGGAGAGGTCGATGCCGCGCGAGGCGAGGTAGTCGCGCTCGGCCTCGGGGAAGTCGTCGCCCACCACGGCGACGAGGCTGACGGGCGCGAAGAAGCTCGCGGCGACCGCGAAGTACGCGGCCGAGCCGCCGAGCACCTCCTCGGCGCGGCCGACCGGGGTCTCGATCGTGTCGAAGGCGACCGAGCCGACCACCGTGATCCGGTTTTCGCTCAGAGGTGCCTCCGCAGCAAGGGCGCCAGCTCGCGCCGCACGGTCGCGGGGATGGCGGCGCGGTCGGTGATGATCGCGTGGTCGAGCGCGGTGGGACAGGGGCAGCCGGTGCGCGCGGGCAACGCGGCCGCCACGCGCCCGACCGTGCGCCGCGCGAGGTCGACGTTGGCCGCCAGCACCCGGAGCACGTCCTCGATCTCCACGTCGCCGTGCGCCGTGTTCCAGCAATCGTAGTCGGTGGCGAGCGCGAGGGTCGCGAAGCAGATCTCCGCCTCGCGCGCGAGCTTCGCTTCCTGGAGGTTGGTCATGCCGATCACGTGCGCGCCCCAGCTGCGGTAGAGGTGCGACTCGGCACGGGTGGAGAACTGCGGGCCCTCCATGCACACGTAGGTCCCGCCCGCGTGCACCACAGCACCCTCGGCGCGCGCCGCCTCGGCGAGCACGCGGGAGAGGGTCGGACAGACGGGGTCCGCGAACTGCACGTGCGCGACCACGCCGCGGCCGAAGAAGGTGCTCACGCGCTGGCGCGTGCGGTCGATGAACTGATCGGGCACGACGACGTGCCCGGGCGCGATCTCCGCGCGCAGGCTCCCGACCGCGCTCACCGCGACGATCCACTCCACGCCGATCTGCTTGAGCGCGAAGATGTTGGCGCGGAAGTTGATCTCGGTGGGGAGCAGGCGGTGGCCGCGCCCGTGCCGCGGCAGGAAGACGAGGCGCGTGCCGCCCAGGCGGCCGATCACCAGCTGGTCGGACGGCGTGCCGAAGGGGGTGTCGGCGCCGAGGCGCTCCACGCCCTCGAGCCCGGGCAGGTCGTAGAGCCCGCTGCCGCCGAGGACGCCGAGGGTGGGTTCCAAGGCCGTCAGACGAAGCTCGCGAACGCCGCCAGGCGCTCGACCCACTCGCTCGGGATCAGGGTCAGCTCGCCGCCGAACTGCTTGCAGTAGAGGAGGATCTTCGCGGTCTCTTCGAGCATCATGGCGCGCGTCGCGGCGTCGCGCATGGTCTTCCCGACGGTCATGAGCCCGTGGCACTGGAGGATCGCCCCGCGGCTCGCCTTGAGCGCCTCGCCCACCGCGTCGGCCAGCTCCTTCGAGCCGGGCATGTACCAGGGCACGATCTTCGTGTCGGCGAGGAAGATGGCGTCGGTGTTGATCGGCGGGAACCTCTGGTTCGTGATCCCGAAGGCGGTGGCGATGGGCGCGTGGGTGTGGACGGCCGCGGTCGCGTCCGGACGCGCCTGGTAGGAGGCCCAGTGCATCTGGTACTCGACCGAGGGTTGCCTCGTGCCCTCGCAGACCGTCCCGTCGGGCTTGATGCAGACCAGGTCCTCGAGCGTGAGGCCGCCCTTGTACATGCGGCTCGGCGTGATCCAGTAGAGCTCCGGGTCGGCGGCACGCGCGCTGACGTTGCCCCCCGTCGGCGTGAGGAGCCCCATCGCGAACAGCTCGTTCGTGATCTGGATGATCTGCTCGCGCGCCTCGGCGTCGGTGTGCATCAGACTCCCCCGCGCAGCACGCGGCCGGGGCGGCGGCCGGTGGGCGCGCCGTCCGCGACCACCGGCGTGCCGTTGACGAGCACGTCGACGATGCCCTCGGCGCGCTGGAGGAGGCGTCGCTGCCCGCGCGGCAGGTCGTACACCATCTCGGTCGGGCGCATCGCGACGCGCGCGGGATCGAAGAGCACCAGGTCGGCGGCGTAGCCGGGGGCGAGGCGGCCCCGGCCGTGGAGCCCGTAGCGCTCCGCCGGCACCGCGGTCACCAGGCGCACCGCTTGTTCGAGGGGGAGGGCTCCGAGATCCCGCACCCAGTGGCCGAGGAGGTAGGTGGTGAAGCCCTGGTCGCAGAGCGTGTCGACGTGCGCGCCCGCGTCGGAGAGGGCGAGGAGCCCGGCGGGATGCCGGATCAGCTCGGCCACGGCGCGCTCGTCGTAGTTCATGAGGACCACGCCCCACTGCGTGGCGAGGTCGTCCTCGAGCACCAGGTCGCAGAAGACGTCGAGTGGCGCGCGGCCCTCGGCCGCCGCGATCTCGGCGACGCTCCGGTCCTGCCAGCGCCGGACGCCCTCGCTCGCCGCCAGGCGAAGCACGAGCCGGTCCCAGCCCTGCGCGAGCGCGGCCACGAAGCCCGTCTGGCGGCAGAGCTCGGCGCGGAACTCGGCGTCGGCGAAGAGCCGGCGGCGCTCGTCGCGCGACTTCGCCATGATGGGCCGCCAGAATGGGTTCTGCTCGAGGTAGAAGGCGGGCTCGGTGAAGTCGAAGCGCACCTCGAGCGGGCGGCAGCCCACCTGGGGCACCACCTGCACGCCGCGTGCCTGAAGCTCCGCCGCTTCCGCGATGATCTGCTGCGCGCTCCCGGGCGCGAAGGGGTTGTCGAGGAGCGGCGCCCACGACACGACCTTCCCGCTCGCGCGCGCCAGCCCGGCAAACGAGCGCTGCTCCTCGGCCTTGTCGGCGGGCGGTCCGATGGTCGTGCGCGGCGCGATCTCGATCACGCCGCGCTCCAGGTCCGCGAGCGCTCGGGCGAGCGCCAGGAGCTCCGCCTCGTCCGCGAGCCGGCTCGGCGCCGGCGTCCCGTCGCCGAAGAAGTGCGTCGGCGAGAGCGAGGTCGACCAGCCGATGGCGCCCGCGGCCATGCCCTCGCGGACGAGGGCCGCCATCGCGGCGCACTCCTCCGGCGTCGCTGCGCGCTCGACCGCGGCGCGGCCCATGACGCGGTAGCGGACCGCCGAGTGGCCGATGAAGGCGGCGACGTTCGGGCCCACGCCGCGCCCCTCGAGCGCACCCAGGTAGCCCCCGAAGTCCTCCCACGCCCACGCGATACCGGCGCGCAGCGTCTCGATGGGCATGCCCTCGACGAAGAGGAGGAGCTGCATGAGCGTCTCGCGGTCCGCCTCGCGGCAGGGCGCGATGGTGAACCCGCAGTTGCCCATGACGACGGTCGTGACGCCGTGCCACGGCGAGGGGCTCGCCTGCGGGTCCCAGAAGAGCTGGCAGTCGTAGTGGGTATGGACGTCGATGAAGCCGGGGGCGAGGGCGAGGCCCGCGCCGTCGAGCTCGCGGGCGCCACGCTCGGCGACGCGCCCGACGGCCGCTATACGGTCGCCGGTGACGGCGAGATCGCCAGGCGCGGCCTCGCGGCCGCTGCCATCACAGAGGAGCGCGCCCCGGATGACGAGGTCGGCCATCGGGGCTCTTGTAGCGGGTCGGGGCACCCGCCGCCAAGGGCGGCGGCCGCCGTCAGGGGTGGCGCTTGCTCCGCTTCGGGGTCATCGGGGTCTCCGTACGGCCGCTCTCGAAGTAGCTCCACGGGAACTCGGGGCTGAGGATCGGCTCGTAGCCCGCCGGGAGCGGAAAGGGCGCCGACACGAACTCCCACACGCCCACCAGGGTGCGCGGGATGATCATGCCGAGACCCTTGGCGAAGCCGAGCGGGATACCCTCGCCATAGCCGCGCGCGCGGCTCTCGGCGACGATGTTGCCCGGCACCTCGAGGACGGAGGTCGTCATGCCGGCGAGCCCGCGCCCGAACTTGCGGGGCGCCGTCTGCGCCCCGGCGGGCGAGGCGAGGAGAAGCGTGAGTGCTGCGAGCGTGAGCCAGCGTCCCATGGCGCGCCCTCCTACAGCTTGGCCAGCATCGACTCGGCGCTGCACACGTTGAGCCCCGGCCCCGGCTCGACGTGGAGCTGCTCGACCTTGCCGTCCTTCACCACCATGCCGTAGCGCTGCGAGCGCTTGCCCATGCCGAAGCCGGTCGCGTCGAGCTCGAGGCCCACCGCGCGCGTGAAGTCGCCGTTGCCGTCGCCCAGCATGCGGACCTTGCCCGTCGCCCCGGAGGACTTCCCCCAGGCATCCATGACGAAGGCGTCGTTCACGGCCACGCACACGACGTCGTCCACGCCCTTGGCGCGGATCTTCTCCGCCTCGGCCACGAAGCCCGGGAGGTGCTTCATGGAGCAGGTGGGCGTGAAGGCGCCCGGCACGGCGAAGAGGACGACCCTCTTCCCCTTGAATATCTCGCCCAGGGCGACGTCTTTCGGGGCGCCGTCCTTCATCTCCTTGAGCTTCAGGTCGAGCGGGAGCGTGTCGCCAACCTTGATCGCCATGTCTCCTCCTTCCAGTGGACGGTGATGCGGGGCCCTCTATGTAGCGGTCGGCGGCGGCGGCGGCAACGGGCCCGGCGCCCTTGACCCCGCCTGCGTGGAGGGGCAGTTATAACAGCTGTTTCGGTCGAGCCGACAAGAGGAGGAGAGTCCATGCGTAGATTCGTACTGATGCTCGGGGCGCTGGTGGCTGCGGTAGGATGCACGTCCACGCCCGCGTCGACGCCGAGCGAGAGCACCAATACCGAGCAGCTGGTCAAGTACTACCGCAAGAAGAACAACCTGCCGCCGGGCGCCAAGCTGGCGGTGACGGGGCTCCACGACTCGAGCATCACGGGCGCCAAGGAAGGGACGCTCGAGATCGGCGAGGGGGCCGGTGCGCAGAAGGTCCCCGTCGTCGCGTCGGCGGACGGCCGCTTCGTGGCCTTCGGCGGGGTCGAGGACGTGACCGTCGACCCCTCGAAGGCCATCATGGCGAAGATCGACCTGAAGGATCAGCCCGTCAAAGGCCCGGCCGACGCCAAGGTGACCATCGTCGAGTACTCCGACTTCCAGTGCCCGTTCTGCAGCCGGGGCTACGCCACGATCGAGAACGAGGTCTTGAAGCAGTACGGTGACAAGGTCCGCTTCTACTACAAGAGCTACCCGCTGCCCTTCCATCCGTGGGCCAAGGCGGGCGCCGTCGCCGCCGAGTGCGCCAAGCAGCAGAAGGCGGACGCCTTCTGGAAGCTCTACAAGAGCTTCTTCGAGAACCAGGCCCAGATCAACAAGGACAACGTCAAGGAGAAGGCCACCGAGTACCTCGCCGACACCGGCATCGACATGAACGCCTGGAACGACTGCTTCGACAACCAGAAGAGCGCCGCCGCGGTGGACGCGCAGATGCAGGAGGGCAGCTCGGTCGGCGTGCGCGGCACGCCCGGCTTCATCATCAACGGCCGCCTGGTGTCGGGCGCGCAGCCCTTCGAGAGCTTCAAGAACGTGATCGACGACGAGCTGGCGTCGGCGAAGTAGCCTCCCGAGCCCGCCACCGGGGTGACCCCCGCCCGGCCCCGGCCACCCGGCCGCTCCCGCGTGCGGCCCGCCGGGGGGCAGCGCCCTCGGCGCGAGCCGAACGCACGGCCCGGCAGCGCCGTTCGGCATCCCTGCAACGCCGAATTGCCGAGCAACGCCGCGGCGATGCGTAGCGGTTAGGTGGTTGATCGTGTCGAGCCGGCGGCTTCCGGCGCCGGAGGGCGCTGTCCTCCCTTGGTTAGGATAGGCACAACGGATCAGGGTCTTTGGTTAGCGCCCTCGGCGTGAAGTGACGCGCGGGGTCGCTGGATCTTTTTCGCGTCCCATGCTTATATGCGGCCGTGGCGGCAGGGTGGTGGCTGGCGGACCCAGCCTCAGCGGGAGATGACCATCCTCGAGGTGCTGGTGAGCTTGATGGTCTTCGGAACAAACGGGAGGGGCGCGATCGGGGCGAAGTCGTTGGTCACCGTCACCACCACGCTGCTCCCGGGCTGATTGTTGCTGTCGGGGAGCCAAGTCGCGTCGACGGTCACCGGGACCCCGACCGTCTTGCTCTGGACGAAGCTCTGGATGTCGGCCTTGGACGCCGCGTAGCCACTCGCACCGCCGCGGACCGCCGCCCAGCGTACTCCCTCTCTCGCGCTCGAGGACACCACGTTGTAGGCATAGATCAGTCGGCCGGCGTCCACGATCCCGAACGCGAGGACGAAAAAGAGCACCAAGGCGATCGACAGCTCCGTGAGCGACTGGCCGGCCTGTGCCCGCTCTCGTCCTCGACCCGTCGTATCATTCGCCATCTCATTGCACCCGCATGGTCGCTCTTCGATTGAGGTCGGCCGTGCTGGGGAGCCCCGGATAGGGGAAGAGCGTCGTGAAGGGCTTATCTACGGTCACCTGGACGTAGACCTGCGGCGCATCCGTAGGGCAGGAACTGAGGCAGCTGGAGCCGGAGCTGCAACCGTCCGAATTGGCGCTGCAGCTACTGCAGGAGCCCGTCCCATCGGCGCACTGGCAATACCTGCACGCGGTCACCGTGAAGTTGCTCACATCGCCTAGGGCATCCGAGGCCGCCTGCCGCATGCCGGCGAAGTCGCCGGACTTGATGTTGTCCTGAGCGCCGTACTGTACGCCTGCGCGCGCGGCGTGCGAGGTCGCGATGGCCGAATAGTAGACTCGACCAAAATCGAGGATGCCGATGAAGAGCACGAGCGAGAGCGGGAGCACGAGCGCGAGCTCCGTGACTGACACACCCCGACACCGCTCGGCGTATCGACCCCCGCGGGTCATGCGTCTTCCTCGGACCTCATTCAGCGAGGGCCACCTTCTTGATGGGGCTGCCGTTCGCGAAGTCGGTGCAGCCGGCGCTGAGACTGCTCGGCCCGGTGAAGCTGATGGTCGATGCGACGAGGATGCTGCAGCCGGTGCTGCCGCTGCTGCCTCCGGTGAAGGTGAGGGGGGTGGTCGGGAAGTAGATCGCCCCTTCGAGGCTGA
>Ga0209375_1003566_pt1 | contig 10814 bp, 12 predicted proteins | sample GraSoiAngelo_131_FD_185888 | JGI IMG/M metagenome (GOLD analysis project Ga0209375, IMG submission 185888) | Grasslands soil microbial communities from the Angelo Coastal Reserve, California, USA - 14_0929_02_30cm (SPAdes) (version 2) | ecosystem: Environmental > Terrestrial > Soil > Grasslands ...
GTAGCGCCCGGGGGCGTGCGGGTAGCGACCCATCAGCACCAGCTCCTCGACCGTGAACGGAAAGTCCCGCGATACGCCCTGCGGGACGACGGCGATTCGGCGCGCGAGCGCTGCCCGTCCCCAGTCGCGGAGTCGCTTGCCCTCGAGTGCGATCTCGCCTTCTCCGGGTTCGAGCACGCGCGTGAGGAGCCGGATCAGCGTGGTCTTGCCGGAGCTGTTCGGACCGATGACGCCGACGATCTCGCCCGGCGCGATCGCGAAGGAGAGATTCGCAAGCCTGAACGGGCGCGCGCGGTACTTCGCCGACGCGGGATACGCGAAGCCGACGGCGCGGAACTCGGCGAGCGCCATCACAGCGCGCCCCGGTAGCGCGTGCGGAGGAGATAGACGAAAAAGGGCGCGCCGCAGAACGAGGTGATCACACCCACCGACAGCTCCGCCGGCGCCACGACGTTGCGCGCGACCGTGTCGGCGACCAGGAGGAAGATGGCGCCGCCCACGAGGGACGTCGGCACGAGGAGTCGGTTGTCGGGCCCGAGCAGCATCCTGAGCGTGTGCGGGACGACGAGCCCGACGAAGCCGATGGGTCCCGCGAAGGCGACGACGCTCGCGGTGAGGAGCGCCGCGCCGGTGAAGATCATGAGCTTCAGGCGCTCGGCGTTCACGCCGAGCTGCTGCGCCGACTCCTCGCCGAGGGCCAGGAGGTTCAGCTCGCGCGCGTGGCTCAGCACGAGCCCGAATCCCGCCGCGAGGAGAAGCGCAAAGAGCCCGAGCGCGCCCGGCGGGATCGGCGCGAGGTTGCCGAGGAGCCAGTGGATCACGCCGCCGAGCCGGTTGAAGTCGAGGAGCGAGATGATCACGGTGATCGCGGAGGCGAAGAAGATCCCGACGATGACGCCCGCGAGGAGAAGCGTCTGGATCTGGATCACCGCCCGGCCCACCGCGGCGATCAGGTAGACGGCGGCCGCCGCCAGGAGGGCGCCGGCGAAGGCGAAGCCGGTCAGCCCCACCGCCTCGACCACCGTGAGCCCGAGCCCGAAACTCTGGCCGATGACGACGCCGAACGCGGCGCCGCCCGAGATGCCGAGCACCGAGGGCTCGGCGAGCGGGTTGCGCGTGAGCGCCTGGAACGCGACCCCGGCGACCGCGAGCGCCCCGCCCGCCAGCGCCGCCACGGCGATTCGGGGCAAGCGGATCGAGAGGGTCACGACGCGCTCGACCGACTCGGCGGCCGCGCGCCCCGTCACGGCGCCGATCACGGCGCCGGGCGAGATCGCAGCGCTCCCGAGGAAGAGCGCCGCGGCGGCGACGGCCACGAGGAGCCCGACGAGCCCTCCCAGCACGAGAGCAAGCCGTCCCTGCGGACTCACTTGAACGCCTCGGGGTGGATCGCGCGCGCGAGCTGCTCGAGGCCGTCCACGACGCGCGGACCGTAGCGGTGGAGGAGGTTCCCGTCCACGCGGTGGAGCCGTCCAGCGCGGATCGCGGGCAGGCTCGTGAGGCGCTGCCACTTCGTCTCGTCGATCGGCCCGGTGTTCGCGCCGTGGTTGGCGAGGAGGATCACCTCGGGCGCCTTCGCCACGGCCGCCTCGAGGCTGTAGCGCGGGTACGCGTCCGCCTCGCCCGCGGTGACGAGCTCCCCGCCGGCGAGCCGGATCAGCTCGGTCACGAGCGCCGTGCGCCCCGGGACGATGAGCGGCTCGGGCCACAGCACGTAGAGGACGCGCGGCCGCGGCCGCGGCGCGACCGCGCGCTTCACCGCCTCGATGCGCCGCTCGAGGCGCGCGAGCACGGGGCCCATCGCGCGCTCGCGCCCGGTCAAGGCACCGAGCCGCGCGATGAGGTCGGTGACGTCGCTCACGAGGTGGGCGGCGACGAGATACGTCGGGATGCCGAGGCGCTTGAGCTGGGCGAAGGTTTCCTCGCCGTTGCCTTCGGTCGTCGCGATCACGAGGTCGGGCTTGAGCGCGACGATCGCCTCGAGGTTGGGATTGACCATGCCGCCCACGCTCGGCCGCTGGCGTGCCGCCGGCGGGTAGTCGCAGAAGTCGGTCACGCCGACCAGCCGCTCCTCGGCGCCGAGCGCGTAGAGGATCTCGGTGACGCTCGGGACGAGCGAGACGATGCGCGCGGGCGGCGCCGCGAGCGTCACCTCGCGACCGAGCATGTCGCGCGCCGAGAACGCGGCGGCGGGCGCGGCGACCGCAAGGAGGACCCCGACGGCGAGGGCGGGCGCTCTCACGCGCGCGACCCGGCGCACGCGGCGACGAAGGCGCGCGGCAGCTCGGGGTTCGAGGCGAAGTGGAGGTGGATGTAGCTCATGAGCGTTCGGCCGACGAGATAGCCTTCCGCGCGCGCGGGCGCGCCGCGCTGGGCGACCCGGTAGACACGCTCGATCCCTGCGGGCACCGGGTCGAGGGTCGAGTAGTGGAATTCATGGCCGCGGGCGACGGCACGCGCGGGCCCGATCGGTGTGTCGCGCGTGAGCACGACTTCCGCGTAGCCGAGCGCCATGCGTCGCGGTTCCAGCCTGACGGCGGCGGGGAGCACGCCCACCATCGGATGGGCCACGCCGTCGGCGTCCCCCAACGTTTCGGCGAGGTACATGAGGCCGCCGCACTCGGCATAGACCGGCCGCCCCGCCTCGGCGAACCGCCTCACCGCCTTCCGCATCGCGGCGTTCTCGGCGAGCCGCCGCGCGTGGAGCTCGGGGTAGCCGCCGCCGAAGTAGAGGCCATCCACGTCCGGGAGCTCAGAGTCGCGGAGGGGGCTCCAGAACACGAGCTCGGCGCCCGCCTCGCGAAGCAAGTCGAAGTTCTCGGCGTAGTAGAACTGAAACGCCGCGTCGCTCGCGACGCCGATTCGAACAGGTCGGGAGGGGGCCGCCTCCCTCTGCTCGGTACTACACTCGCCCGGGAGGCGGCCCCCTCCCGACCCGATCGCCAGCGGGGTCGCGAGCGAAAGTAGGCGGTGCAGATCCACAGAGCGCTCGACGGCATCGGCGAGACGGCGGAGCTTTCCGGCATCGAGCACTCCCTCCGCCGCCGTCACCAACCCGAGGTGCCGTTCCGGGAGCGTCAGCGTCTCATCGCGGGCGACGGCGCCGAGCGGTGTCGCGCGGCACGTGGCGGCGATCGCGTCGAGCACCATCCGGCCGTGGGCATCACCGCCCACGCGATTGACGATGACGCCGGCCAGGTTCAGCGCCGGATCGAAGCTCTCGAAGCCACGAACCACCGCTGCGGCACTGCGAGCGGACGCCCAGGCGTCCACCACCAGTACGACGGAAGCGCCCAGCCACTTCGCGATCTGCGCCGTCGAGCCCTCCTCGCTCGTGCCGTCGATCCCGTCGAAGCACCCCATCACGCCCTCGGCCACGGCCAGGTGCGCGTCCTGGGACTGGCGAGCGACGCACGCCTGCACCGCCCGGTATCCGCACATCCAGCCGTCGAGGTTGTACGACGGGCGCCCAGTTGCGAGCGCGTGGAAGCCCGGATCGATGAAGTCGGGCCCCACCTTGAACGCCTGCACCCGGAGGCCGCGCGCTCGCAGCGCTTCGAGCAGGCCGAGCGTGATCGAGGTCTTGCCCACGCCGCTCGCCACCCCTGCGACGACGATCACACGCGTTGTCATCGGCCCCGTTCGAGCGCCGGCTTCGCCGGCGCAATCCTGTCGCTGGGGGTGGCTTCGGAGGGGGCCACCGAGGCCCCCTCCGAGGTACTCACGCCCGCGGACTTGAACGTGGCCATCTCGCTCCAGATCAGGGCGGCGGCGCGCGCCAGGTGAATGAACAGCGCGGCGCCCGTCCCCTCCCCGAGACGCATCTCGAGGTCGAGGTAGGGCGTGAGCCCGAGGCGTTCGAGGATCACCGCGTGGCCCGGCTCGGCCGATCGGTGAGACGCGAAGAGTGCGTGACGCGCGTCGGGGGCGAGCGTCACGGCGACGAGAGCCGCGGCGCCAGCGATGAACCCGTCGAGGACCACGGGTACGCGGCGGGCGGCGCCGACGAGGATCACGCCGACGAGCCCGGCGATCTCGAAGCCGCCGACCCCGGCGAGGACGTCCACGCCGGCGCCCGGATCGGGGGCGTTCACGGCGAGCGCGCGGCGAACGACGTCCACCTTGCGGGCGAACGCCGTGTCGTCCACGCCGGTGCCGCGACCCGTCACGCGCTCGGGCGGCACACCGGTGATCGCCGCGGTGATCGCGCTCGCCGCGGTGGTGTTGCCGATCCCCATCTCGCCGGTGGCCAGAAGGTCGGCTCCCGCGTCCAGCGCTTGCTCGGCGAGCCGCGCTCCGGTCTCGATCGCGCGCACGGCGTGCTCGCGCGTCATCGCCGGACCGCGCGCCATATTCGCGGTGCCGGGCGCCATCGGGCATGAGACGAGCTCCGGCGAGCCCGGGATCGGGTTGGCCACGCCGAAGTCGGCGACGACGACGCGCGCCCTCGCCTGGCGCGCGAGGACGTTCACCGCGGCTCCGCCCCGCAGGAAGTTTTCGACCATCTGCGCGGTCACGACCTGAGGATAGGCGCTGACGCCCTCGGCGACCACGCCGTGGTCGGCTGCGAAGGTGAAGATCACCGGTCGCTCGACGCACGGCGTCCCGTCCCGCAACACGGCGAGGCGCGCCGCGATCTCCTCGAGCCGCCCGAGGCTTCCGGGCGGCTTTGTGAGGCTATCGAGGTGACGCTGCGCCTCCGCGAAGGCGTCGGCCGGCGGCGCGGCGATCGCGCTAAGGAGACTGGAGAGCATCGTCTGGCCTCACGGACCCCGCCGGCGGGCCCGGCGTGGCGACGGCTTTGATCGTGAGCGGCACGCCGGCCACCATCAGCACGACGCGGTCGCACGCGGCGGCGACCCGCTGGTTGACGGAGCCGAGGAGGTCGCGGAAGCGGAGCCCCATCGCGGTCTCGGGGTGCACGCCCTCGCCCACCTCGTTGGAGACGACCGTGAAGGACGTCGCGCGGCGGCCGATCAACTTGGCAAGCGCCTCGGCCTCGTCGAGGATCGCGTCGTCCGTGTCGCCGCGCAGGAGGCAATTCGAGACCCAGAGCGTCAGGCAGTCCACGACGACCGCATCGAAGGCGTCCTCGAGCCCGGTGAGGTGCTGGACGAGATCGTACGGCTCCTCGACGGTCTTCCAGTGGCGGGGACGCTCGGCCCGGTGGCGCGCGATCCGGCGCGCCATGTCGTCGTCGGCGGCGCGCGCCGTCGCGACGAAGGCGACGCGCCCGGCGCGCGCGGCATCCGAGACGGCGAAGCGGCTCTTGCCGCTACGCGCGCCCCCGAGGATGAAGAGCGATGAGACCATGCTCCGGGTCCTCCCTCGAAGACCGGTGTACTGGTGCGCGCCCGGGCAGGTCTCCTGGCTCTCGGATCGTCCTACTCCCCGCGCCTTCCCGGCCTCGCGGCCAGTGGCTCTCCGGCGGGTTTCGTCCCCGATTACAGTGACGGGGTCGCGGCGGCCTTCAACCGCCTTCCCTGGGCCCTTCGGGGCATCCCGGGGCGCGAACAACGCGGAGACGGTAGCAGAATCGCGCGCGCTGCGCAACGCGCCCGGCAGGCGCTCCGGCGGCCCGGAACCGCGTTGCGCGGGTACGCGTTGTAGATCCGCGTGCTATGTTTGCCGACAAGGAGGAGCCGACATGGAGATGGAGCGGCGCGATTTCTTGAAGCTCACCGCGGGCGCACTCACCTACGCGCTCGCCACCGAATCCACCTGGGCGCAGACGACGAAGGTGGAGGTGCAGTGGCTCGGCCAGGCGTCGACCAGGCTCACGACGCTGACTGGCAAAGTCATCGTGATCGACCCGTTCCTCACGAACAACCCTAAGACGCCGCCCCAGTACAAGAACCTGGACGCGCTCGGCAAGGTGGACGTGATCCTCGTCACCCACGGCCACGGCGACCACACGGGCGACGTGAAGGAGCTGGCGGCGCGGACGGGCGCGCCGGTGCTCGGTCCCGCAGGGCTCATCGCGACCATGATCGACCTCGGCTGGGTCGCGCCCGTCACGAAGAAGAGCACGACCTATCCGGGCGGCGAGCCGTGTGGCTTCATCGTCGAGTTCGAGAACGGGTTCAAGCTCTACCATATGGGCGACACGGGACTCTTCGGCGACATGAAGCTGATCGGGGAGTACTACAAGCCCGACCTGGTCATGATCCCCATCGGCGGCCACTTCGTCATGGACCCGCGCGACGCGGCGTACGCGACGAAGGAGATGCTCCGGCCCAAGTACGCGATCCCGATCCACTACGGGACGTTCCCGGTGCTCCGAGGCACGCCGCAGGAGTACCAGGGGGCACTCGGTCAGACGACGGTCCAGGTCTTCCCGATCAGCCCGAGCGACAAGCTCACCTTTTAGGAGGACTAGCGGCCGAGGTTTCGGAAGGGGGGCGAAGCCCCCTTCCGAGTCAGCTCAGCGCCTCGAGCGGGAGCCCGCGGTCCCGCCACCCCTCGAGCCCCCCCAGGAGCGGGCGGACGCGCGTCACGCCGTTACCGCGGAGCTTCATCGCCACACGGGCGCTCGTGGCCTCGTTCGGTCAGGTGCAGTAGAGGACGATGTCGTGGTCGCGCGGGATCTCCCGATGGCGCTCCTCGATCTCCTCCGCGGTGATCCGGAGCGCGCCGGGGATGGTGTACGGGTCCGCCTCGACGTCGAGCGCCGCGCGGAGGTCGACCACGACCAGGGGCTCGCCCGCGTCGAGCTTCTGCTTCAGCATGTCGGGGCTGATCCGCGCGACGCGCAGCCGGCGGCTGACGCGCTGGCGCTGGATGAACTTGAGCGCCACGTAGCCTACGACGACGACGATCACCGTGGCGACGAGCCAGGCGCCGAGGCGCTCGGCCCGGCCCACCACGGGCTCGAGTGCCTCGCCGGCGAGGTAGCCCACGCCCGACCAGATCCCCGTCCAGAGCAGCGCCCCCGCGCCACCGTAGAGCACGAAGCGCGCAACGCCCACGCCGAAGATCCCGGCGAGCGGCGGCGCCACGGTGCTGAGCCCGGGGACGAACTTCGCGATCAGGAGCGAGCGCGTGCCGTGGCGCGCGAAGAGGTTCTCCGTGCGCCGGACGCACGAGTCGGGCTCGAGCGAGAGCCTGCAGAGGAGCGCGAGCACGCGGCTTCCGCGCTGGCGCCCGAGGTAGTACCAGATCAGGTCGGCCAGGAGCGAGGCGACCGTTGCGATCACGAGCGCGAGCAGGAGATTGATGCGCCCCGTCCCCGCGAGCGCGCCCACGGCGAGCAGCGTCGGCACCGCGGGGATCGGCAGGCCCACCTGCTCGGCGAAGACGAAGCCAAATAGCACGAGGTAGCCATACTCCGTAAGGAACTGGAGCGTATCGTGCATGGCCTTCTGATGGCGGCGCGCCGCTCCAGGATTCGCGCGCCCGTCCGGGAATGTCAGGTGCCGCGCGGCTCCTCGACCTGTCGGACGCGCCGCGAGAGCGTCACGAGGATCTTTTCGGTGAGCCCCGGGACCTCCTTGAGGAGGCGCCAGAAGTGGGTGCGGTCGATGACGAGAAGCCGCAGGTCAGTCTCCGCCTTCACGGTCGCCGAGCGGGGCTCGCCGTCGAGCAGGCTCATCTCGCCGAAGAACGCGCCGGGCTGCATGCGGTGCCGCTTCTGGGGAGAGAGCGTCACGAGCGCCGTGCCGTCGATGATGACGAAGAACTCGTCGCCCGGCTCGCCCGCACGGGTGAGGACGGTGCGCTCCGGCACCTCCACGACTGTGGAGATGTCGGCCACGGCGCGGAGCTGGCGCAGGCTGCAGTCTTCGAAGAGCGGCACGCGCTCGAGGTGCGTGATTTTCTCGTCACGGGCGACACGGAACGCGTTGAACATCTTCCCGATGAGCTCCATCACGCTTCCCTTCGCTCTGCACGGCCCACGTTAGCCGCAGGTCTCGGTAGCCATCTCAAAACCCCCTCAGGCGCTCGAGCTCCCGACGCTCGCGCTTGGTCGGCCGGCCAGCACCCGGCGGTCGCCACGGCGGCGGCGCCCGGCGCGTGCGCGGCGGCGCCGGGGGTGTCAGGTCGTCGTAGAGGGCGCGCGCGACCGGCGCGGGCCCGCGCGTGTCGGCGAGCGCCTGCACCTTCAGGATCCGCTTGTCCCCGCCCTGCGTGAGACGGAGCAGGTCGCCCACCCGCACGAGCCTGGCCGGTTTCGCCGCACCGTCGTTGACGTCCACCTTGCCGCCGGCGCACGCCGCGGCGGCGAGGCTCCGCGTCTTGAAGAAGCGCGCCGCCCAGAGCCACTTGTCCACGCGGAGCGAATCCGGCGAATCCGTCACGCCCAAACGGTATCATAGGCCCTGCCATGACCCCGGATACGTCAACGAGGGTCGCCCCGGCCGTGTGCCTGGCCCTGGCGCTCCTCCTCGTCGTCTCGGCGTGGGCGGCCGACGTGGTCATCGTCGAGGACTGGACGAAGCCCAAGCTCGGCGCCAAGGGCATTCCCGACGGCTGGAAGAGCGGCCAGATGTGGGGCCTCCCGAAACACGACTTCACGGTCGAGGAGAACGACGGCCATCGTGTGCTCCACCTCCGGAGCGAGGGCGACAGCTCGATGATCACCAAGGAGCTGGACGGGACGGTCAACCTCAAGTCGACGCCGGTCCTCGAGTGGCGCTGGATGGCGGTCAGGCTCCCGAAGGGCGCCGACGCGCGCAGCAGACAGACCGACGACCAGGCGGCGCAGCTCTACGTGGTGTGGCCGCGCTTCCCCCAGGAGTTCCGCTCGCGGATCATCGGCTACATCTGGGACACGCAGGCACCCGAGGGCCTCGTCGTGAAGAGCCAGAAGGCACTCACGGTCACCTACATCGTCGTGCGCTCCGGCCCAGCCGAGCTCGGGAAGTGGCTCACCGAGCGGCGGAACGTCGTCGAGGACTACAAAAAGGTCTACGGCGAGCCGCCGGACAAGCCCGGTGGCCTCTCGATCGCGATCGACTCCGACGACACGAACTCCTCGGCCGAGTCCTTCTTCGGGCCGATCGTCTTCACGAAGCCGTGACGGCTGCGCGCGACTTCGTGCGGGAGCTCGCCCACGAGAACGCGACCTTCTGGCGCGGCCGCGACGTGCGCCTCGACCCCGAGGCGCCGCCCGTCGTGAGGCGCGAGCAGATCCGCTACCGCATGCGCCAGGGCGTCTACAACGAGCTGCGCTCCGTCGAGCTGATCGCCGCGTGGATCCCGTACGTGCCCGAGCGCGAAATCCGCGAGCTCCTGCCGGGTCAGCTCGACGACGAGCAGCGCCATTACCAATTATTGCGGACGCGCCTTTTCGGGCTCGGCGAGGACCCGGACGCCTACCGTCCCCTGCCCGAGTGGCAGGCGCTCTTCGACTGGCTCGTCGCCTGCCGGACCCGGCCGACGCTCGAGAAGCTCGCCATGTTCCAGTTCGCCGGCGAGACTCAGTCGTGCGAGGGGTTCGAGGCGCTGATCGAGCTGGCGCAGGACGTCGATCCCGAAACCGCGGAGCTCTATCGCACGCAGATTCTTCCGGACGAGTACCGCCACGCGGCGATCGGCCGCAAGGCGCTCTCGCTGCTCGCCGACACTCCCGCGGCGCAGGAGCGGGCGCGCGCGGCGTGCCGGGAGATGAACGAGAAGATCTTCGCCGCCTACCGCGCCCACCGCGCCCGCGTCGACCGCGGCGCATGAGAGCGGATCACCTCGCAGCGTGTCGGAATAACGGCAGTTCGAGCGCGGGCTTCGCCCGCGCAATCGATCCTGGGGGGAGGAGTCGGAAGGGGGGCGAAGCCCCCCTCCGAGTCAGTTATCGGCTGTCGCCGACGGTTTGCGGTAGGAGGGTGACGAGCTCGACCGCTGCGAGCTCGGCGGCCATGCCTACCGCGTCCACGACGGCGCGGTTCATGGCCTCCACGAACCAGCGCCCCGCGCTCGACTCGACCCACCGCGCGTAGGCCGCCAGCTCGTCGTCGTCGAGCCCGCGATAGGCGACCAGCATGTTCACGAGGTAGGCGCGCCTGATCTCCGGGAAAGCCGCAAACCGCGTGAGGGTGATCCGCTGCTCGAGCCGCCCGGGCCCGAGCCGCGCGTGGACCGGCAGGATCCAGTCCGCGGCGCGCGCCAGGCTCCGGACCAGGGCCATGGTGATGTCGAGCGCGGCCTCGGAGGCGCCGCCCGCCTCGTCGAGCCGCTCGATCAGAGGTAGCCGCTCGGCCGAGGGCTGGCCCATCGTGACGGGCCGGCCGCCGTCTGCCAAGACATCGAGGTCGGCGGCGACTATCCGACGTCCGAGGGGCGAGCGGTACCAGGCGAGCGCCGCCGCCACCGTCGAGGAGTTCACCGCGCTCCCGAAGGCTAGGCGAGTGCGGGCGTAGAGCATCTCAGGCCCCAGGTACCGCGCGACCACCCGGTCCACCGTAGCGTGCTCTTGCTCGGTCATCCCAGGATGGTGGAGTTGGGCCCGGAGCCCGGCGGCGAGAGTCACGAGCCTCTCCTTCAGGCCGGACAGCTCGAGGAGCTCGTCGACAGCGGCAGCGGTGATTTCAGAGGGACGTTCGACGGGAGAAGCCGGCCCGGATTCCGCGTCGCTGCCAGGGATCGCAGCGTGTGAGGCGTAGGGACCCCACACGAGCGTTACTGCGAGCACGGAACAAAGCGTGTAGCCGCGGACCAATCACTGCCTCCTTCAAGGGGTGCCTCAGGCACCCTTCGCCGGAGAGTGCATAAGCGATGCCTCAGGGGGTTGGGCCTGTTCAGTCAGGTACTTACGTGACGTCAACAGTGCCAGGCTGGCCAGAAACGAGCCAGGCTGAAACCGAATCACCCACACCGACGGC
>Ga0209375_1003570_pt1 | contig 10807 bp, 9 predicted proteins | sample GraSoiAngelo_131_FD_185888 | JGI IMG/M metagenome (GOLD analysis project Ga0209375, IMG submission 185888) | Grasslands soil microbial communities from the Angelo Coastal Reserve, California, USA - 14_0929_02_30cm (SPAdes) (version 2) | ecosystem: Environmental > Terrestrial > Soil > Grasslands ...
GGGGCGCAGTGTGCGTACCACAGCTTCGACTTCAGGCAATTCGGGCATCGGCGCGCGGGTGATCAAGAACCCGGTTCCAGGATGAGCGTGTGCTTCTTCGCCTTGGCTTCAGCCGCCGCGCTAAAGCGCGCCAGAATCGGCTTCCCCTCGTACCAATAGGAAAACTGATCTGCATAATGGCGGCTGCCCAGCTGACCCGATTCGCCGGAAGGAATCAGCAGGATAGATTCGTCCCAGTTTGCAGGATTGGCCACAAAGCGCATGGCCGGCCCATGCGTCTTCGTCGCGGCGCGCACGCTATAAACCGTCCCTGATTGCGGCTTGCCCGCAATGCTCAGAAGCGTTTTCAAAAACCCCTCGTGTCCCAGCGGGTGGAACATTTCGAGCGAATCAAAATTCTTCCACGCCCAATCTTCCACGTGTTCGCTCCTGCTGTCTTCGGCCAGCTTCTTTACCGCCAAGTCCGCCGCCGCAACCAGAAGTTCGTCGTAATTTTTGTAGGCGGCCGGCAGCCATTTGGAAGGGCGGCCGGTAAGCGTTTTCTGCAGAAACGTCATGCTTCGCCACTGGTAGAGGCCGGCCTCCTCCCCGAGCACCGGCTCCAGGATCAGCTTGAGCGCGGCAAGGCGCAGGTTGTGAAGAAAGGAAATCTCAGGCGAATTGGCATCGGCAATTCCGTTCCAATCCGTTAATCCATCCATCAGCTTCTGCGTCCGCGGGTCTTTCGGCTTCACCGTTTTCGCGGCGGCGAGCAACTGCTCGGCGAGAAACACATGCGGGTAGCTGTAAGTATCGGTCTCGACCTTCAACATGTCCTCCAGCCGCAAGTCGCGGCGGTCGTGCAGCAAATCATAGATGCGCGCCGTGCGGTACGGTTCCTCCCAGCGGTCGGTCAAGTATGGCTTGTAATTTGGCCCCACCACGCGCGCGTTGGCGGTGACAATCAATCCGCTCTCGGGATTAAGCGACTGCGGAAGCCGATCAAACGGAAGGTATCCTGTCCATTCGTAATCGTCCGTGTCTCCCGGTTCGGGCACTTCGCCATGCCCCTTCTTTCGAATGGGCACACGCGCCGCCATGATGTAGCCGATGTTGCCTTCCACGTCGGCATAGACCGCATTTTGAGCGCGGGCCCCCACACGCGTTTCATCGCCTCACGAAATTCCTTCCAGTTGCGCGCCTTGCCGAGCCAGTTGTAGCTGTTGACCAACCCGCCGGGCTCGGTAGCCGTCCAGCGCATCGCGTAACCCCTCTCTCCCTCGCGGCGTACGACCGGTCCATGCCGCGTCACCATGACAGGCAAGCGCTCATCGGGCTGCCCCTTCACGCAAATCGTTTCCTCGATGATTTGCGCCTTTACCCACGAGCCCTTCACGCGATACTCGTCGGGCGAAGCTGGATTCAACGTTTCGATGTAAAGATCCTGCACGTCCGCGCCGTTATTGGTAAATCCCCACGCGATGCGCTCGTTGTGGCCGATGATGACCATCGGCGCACCCGGCAAAGTAAGACCTTTTACGTTCCAATCCGGGGCCGTGAGGTGCACTTCGTACCAAATGGAAGGCATCATCAGATCGAGGTGCGTATCGTTCGCGAGCAGCGGTTTTCCCGTGGCCGTGTGCGCTCCGCTGACAACCCAATTGTTACTGCCCAGTCCTTGCCGAATTTCGTTCCGGGATTCCGCCAGAAACCTTTCAACCGATTGTGCTAACGCCGAGGTTAAATCGGGAGCGTTTCCGTCCGGCCCGCTGGTTGCGCCGCCGAGCTCCGCTTTAAAAACCGTATCCGGCTGTATGTCGTCATCATCATCCTCATCGGGATCGGTCGCCGAACGCTGTGACCCATCATTCGGCACATTCGGATCGCCGATCACGAAATGATCCAGCGCAGATTCCTGGGAAAACAGGTCCCTGGCGCGGTCCGGTCCTGCGCGCCCGGCGACTTTGGCGCGGTTCATCTCGCGTTCGCGGGTGTCCGCCAACGTCCGATACATGTAGCCGGAAATCGCCAGCGTGTCGGCCGGCTTCCAGGGCTGTGGCTTGTAGCGAAGCAGCGAAAACTCGAGCGGCAGGTTGCCGACGCGCTGCTCGATAAATTGGTTCACGCCGCGGGCGTACGCTTCGAGGATTTTGCGCGGTTCTGGGTCGAGCCTCGCCGCTTCCTGGTCCGCGGCGCGGCCGAGCCCGAGCGTGCGGAAATCTTTATCAATGGCAAGAGTCCGGGGCCCGAGAATTTCCGAAAGTTGCCCGCGCGCCACGCGCCGCAGCAAGTCCATCTGCCATAGGCGGTCCTGCGCCATGACGTACCCCTGCGCTTCGGCGACGTCCGCGACCGACGCGGCGCGGATGTGCGGCACGCTCCAGCCGTCGCGGTCGACCGTAACCTCGCGTTCGAGACCAGGAAGCGAAATGTTTCCGGCGAGCTGCGGCAACGGCCGGTAGACGAACCACCACGCAGCCGCGCCGGCAAAAATGACAAGGAACCCAAGAATCCAGGAAAAGACTCGGGCGACAGTTTGCAATGGCACTCCTGGGTAAAGTGAGAAAAAAATTAGTTTAGAGTAGGCCTTAGGCGCGTGCAACCGCGCTAAAAGGAATGGACGGCATGGTTCGCCTGGCGTAACCAGCCCATGTTCTCGCAGGCGGATCACTGATCCCCGTAGCGAAACACCATGGACAGGTCATCCTGGGGCTGCGTCTTTGCCGCGGATGAATCGCAGCCGAACCGCCGCTGGCCATTTCGGGGCGATCCCGATTTCGCCGTCCTCGTGAAGACTGCCTATTTTTTCTTGGGTTCCGGTTTGGCTGGCGCGGCAGGCCTCAAGCCAGCCGCCGCATCTTGCAAATTCTTAACCGCGGTGGCGCTCAAAGCATAGAGCGCAGGCTCATTCTCGCGTTTTGCCAGGTAGTCGTCGCCGCTTTTTGCGATTTGCGCTTTTTCCACGCGCTTCCCGCTGTCGGAAGTCACGGTGATCTCGATCGAAGGGGCCGTGAAGCCATGGTCTGGGAATTTTGTCGCCGCCAGATCGCGAAGATCCGCCACCAGCGTGCCGACGTTCCCTTCATCCATCTTTGTCCCGTTGGACCACCAGTCAGAGCCGCTGCGCGTGAGAAAAGTGCTCTTCGCGCCATCGTGAATTTCGATTTTTTCCGGATCGGCCCAGCCGAAATCAAACAACTTCTTGTTTCGAAAGTCGTCCAGGCTCTTGTCCATCGATGTGCCGACGGAGGCTGAAACCTTGTAGACTCCCGTGCCGGCACTGGATTTCGCGTAGTAGTCGTCTTTGTTCTTGCGCACTTGCAGTTCTTCCGTGCCGGCAACGTCGGTGAGTTTTGCGGTACCCACCGGCGTGCCGGAGTTAAACGCGCGCAAGTCCTTTTTCTCATCTTCAGTCGCGCTCAGCTCCATCTTCGCATCGCCCAGCGACCGCACCAGGTCCTCCACCGCAGTCTGATCCGCCCGCAGCGGCTTGGGCTTCAGGATCTGCCATTGGTCTTTGCTTCGCCCGAACTCGATGGTTTGTTTCTTGGCGGTCAGTTCGACTCGGCTCAGCTTCTCCGAATCGAATGTCAGCAGGCGCTTGTCCCTCAGATCGTTTTCCGTCTTCTCCAGGCCGGTTTTATGGTAGCTCGCGACAATAAAGACCCGCGGATCGCCCTCGAGCGCGGCGTAAGCTCCGCTGCCGGTCGGCGTGTCATCGCCGAGCAGCAATTCCTCTGATTTTTGGCTTTTCTCCGTGATGCCGATTTCCATCGCGGGCTTTGCCAGCCCGTAGGCATTCAGGTCGGCAGCTTTCTCTTCCAGCAGGCGGTCGGAATTCAACGGCGACAGATTGGAAAGCAGGGTTGAGACGGAGTCCTGGTCCGCAGGCAATGGTTTTGGCGCAGTGATTTGCCACTTGCCCGCCTCGTTCTTGGCCAGCGTCAGGTCCGGGGCGCCCCTCTTTGAAATCGAGATGCCCGTAACGTCCGCCGGCTTCACGTCCAGAATCTTCGGCGACGATTCCGCCGCGGACGTTATGGTGCTCGCAGGCGGTTTTCGATGATTCGACCAATATAGCGCGCCGCCCAGTGCTAGGAGCACTATCGCGGCGACCAGCAGTCCTCTACCTTTCATAAATCGTTCCCGAAAATATTCTCGCCTGCTTCTCCGCGCCTTCTACCTTCTCCGCCACCATACCCAGACTCCCGCAACCGCGATCCCGATCGGCAGGATCCCCAGGCTGGTAATGCCCACCCAACTGAGCTGCGACCGCGTCATGGTGATGGTCCGGATGTCCCGGTCTTTCGGCCGGATGGAAATCAGCTCTTCATCCGAGGCCAGCCAGTTGATGGCATTCATTGCCAGGTCCCGGTTTCCGTTAAACGGAAGAAACGCGTTCGCGACCCAATCCGAACTGCCGACGACCACAAAGCGCCCCTGTGAATTCTCCTTACCGGTCCGGTAGGAGCCGGCAGCGGCCAGGGTCAGGGGGCCTTTCTTGTTTTTGGGGTCGCTCGCGTTGATGCGCGGCGTATCTAGCTTTTCCGTTGCCAGGCTGCTCTCGGAGGATTCGAACAGCTTGTCAACCGTCGTCTTGTCTCCGTTCTTGACTTCGAGGGACCGCGAATAGGGGAACGCTGTAGCGGTGCCTTTCATCGTGTTCACGATTTCGTGCGAGTCGTAGCGCGTCACTAATGCATCCTCGTAGCCGAGACCTGCGAGCTGGCCGATGGGGTTGAGGTCCAGGATCAAGTCTTTGTCCGGCGTGACTCCCCAGCTTTCGAGAGCCTTCGAGAGCGCGTCGTTGTCGGCAATTTCCGTGCGCCCCATTTTCAGCGGCGGATTGAGCAGGAACATGGCGCGCCCGCCGTCTTCGACATATTTCTTGATCGCGTCCACTTCCGGTTGTTGATGATCCGACTTCGGCCCCGCTACCACGAGCACGGTGCAGTCAGTGGGAACTTCCGCCTTGCCGAGCAGATTGATCGACTTTGTTTCGTAGGCCTCTTTCCCGAGCAAGTCCTTGAACCGCGAATATCCGTCGCCGCCGGTTTCGTCGATCTGATGTTCGCCGCTGCCGGTGACGAAGCAGATCGTGCGCTTGTTCGACTTGAGGTCCCGAATGAAAGCCCCGGTGATGCCTTCCTCGGTCAGCCCGTTGGCTTCCTCCTTGCGCGTGCCAATCTCAACGACGGCCGTCCCCAGGCTCTTAACCCCTGCCGCTCGTGCCGCCAGGGGATTCTTCTCGAGATCCACATATTGCACATGGACCTTGGGGGAAAGATTCGAGTACTGCTCGAGCGTGTCTTTGGCATGGCTGAATCCGGTCGGCCGGTCGTAGTAATAAATCGTCGCCGGCTCCTTGAGGCCCTTCACAATTTTCGCGGTTTGCTCGGAGAGGCTGTAGCGCTTGTTCGCGGTTGCATCATAAGTTTTGTTGTAGCGGTCGCCCAGGACATTCGCCACGGTGATAATGGCCACCACCACGGCAATGTAGAGCGTCACGTAAGCCACATATTTGGTCTGTCTCGCCTGGAGCAGTGGAAGGTTCATTTATGCCCTCCACCGCAGGGATTCGAGCGAGCGCGCCGTCAAAAACAACCCCAGGAAGATCACGCTGAGGTAATAAATAGCGTCCTTCGTATCGATGACTCCTTTCACAAACGAATCCATGTGCGTGGTCGTGGAAATGTACGTGACCACATCCGCCCACGTTCCCGACTGATAGCCGCCCACCCAGCCCAGCACGAAAATGAGCAGGCACACGCCAAACGTGGCGGTGCCCGCAATAATCTGGTTCTTTGTCAGCGTGGAAATAAAAGTACCAAGCGCAAGCAGCGCCGCAGCCTGGAGCAGCACGCCGAGATACCCTACGGCCATGGGCTTCCAGTCCGGATTGCCGTACTTGAAGAGGAACGCAAAATTCAGGCCCGTCACGAATAGCATCGCGGCGTAAAGAAGAACCGAAGCCAGCCACTTTCCAAGAATGATTTCCACGTCGCGGATCGGAGAGGTCGCCAGCAGCTCGATCGTGCCATTGCGCTTCTCTTCTGCAAACAGGCGCATGGTCATAAGCGGCACAAAAAACAGATTCACGACGTTCATATTGCCCAGCAATTGCCGCACGATCTGGTCGTTGACGTTCATGGGAAACATTTCCCCGCGCATCTGCGACTCCATGCTGTAAAAAATGAACGCGCCCACCATGTTCCAGAAGAACCAGCCAAAAATCAGGGCGAACATGATGAACAGGATGTATGCGACGGGCGAAACAAAGTAGCTTCGCAGCTCCTTTTGGCAAATGACCCAGATGTTTTTCATTGCGCTGCTTCCTTTACCTTGGCTTTTTCTGGCGGCGTTTGCGATTGCTCGCCCGTCAGTTGCAGGAAGATTTCCTCCAGGCTCACCGACGCGGGCCGCATTTCATTGAGGTCCCAGCCGGCCGCGACCACCGCGCGGGCGAGGTCGCCCCGCGCGAAACTGCCTTTGCGGTTCTCTACTTCAAAAGTGCTTCCCTGCGGGCGTTTTCCCTTGAACGTCACGCGGCTCACTCCGGCAACCTTCTCGAGCTGTTCGCGGACCGCCTCCGTATCGAGCGCTCCGTCTCGCGAGCCGACCTCCACAAGCATGGTCTCCGCTCCGCGGGCGCGGCTTTGCAGGTTGCTCACCGAGTCCGTCGCTACCAGTCTTCCTTTGTTGATAATGATCACCTGCTGGCAGGTCTGCTCGACCTCCGGGAGAATGTGCGTGCTCAAAATGATGGTATGGTCGCCAGCAAGACTCTTGATCAGATCCCGCGTCTCATTGATTTGCTTCGGATCGAGTCCCGCCGTGGGTTCGTCCAGAATGAGTACGTCGGGATTGTGCAGAATCGCTTGTGCCAAACCGACGCGCTGGCGGTAGCCTTTCGATAGTTTGCCGAGCAGCTTGTCCTTCATATCGGTAATCGCGCAACGCTCGCAGGCCGTGTCGACGCGCTGCCGCAGGTCCGTGCCCGCCAGCCCTTTCAGCTTCCCCACGAACATCAGATATTCCGTCGCGCGCATCTCGTGGTACAACGGCGGCATCTCCGGGAGATACCCGATGCGCTTTTTTACCTCCATAGGTTGTTCGAGTACGTCAAAGCCCGCGACCGAAGCCGCGCCTGACGTTGGAGGCAAAAAGCACGTCAGCATGCGCATGGTCGTGGTTTTGCCGGCTCCGTTCGGGCCAAGAAAGCCTACGATCTGGCCCTTCTCGACTTCGAACGAGATGTGATCGACAGCCGTCGTGCGTGCGTACCTTTTTGTCAGCTCGCTTACTTTAATCATGATTTTTTCAATTTGGAGAACTGTCGAATGCTTCACTCAATTCGTAGCAGTGAAACAATATCCTAAAAACTCGGGAAGCCATGTGTCAACCCTCCCTTTTCAAATCTGATTGCATCTCTTCGAAAAAAAGGTGCCTGGGCAAAAAAGGTTTCTGCCGCTTTCCCTCTCCGGTTTCTCATGAAACACGCTCGCAAGCATCGCGCATTTCTCCTGCTACAATCCCAAGAAGAGCTAAAAGGAGAGGTTTCGTTGCCATGTTCGTCGTGCGCTTAATCGGCGTGTTGGCATTGGTGGCGCTCAACGGTTTCTTCGCCGCGACCGAGTTTTCCCTCGTCGCGGTGCGCTTGTCGCGCATCCGCCAGCTCGTGGCCAAAGGCAGCTTGCGCGCCCGTGTCGTCGAAAGTTTACTGGGCGATCTGCACCGGGTGGTTTCCGGCGTTCAACTCGGCATCACGCTGACCAGCCTGGCCATCGGCGCGCTTGGCGAAGTCACACTTGCGAAGGAGCTCCAGGTCCTGTGGCCTGGTAAACCCGGCGCACACTCGGTTCTGCTGGCCCACGGCATCGCCTTGGCCTGTGCCTTCGCGCTTCTCAGTGGCCTTCACGTGGTCATGGGGGAGCTCGTCCCGAAGACCGTGAGCCTGGCACGCGCCGAACGCGTGGCCTTGCTCGTGGCTGTGCCGTTTCGCTGGTTTCTCAACACCTTTCGCTGGCTTATCAGTCTGCTCGACGGCGTCTCCGGCGCCATCGTGAAAGCTTTGGGGGTCTCCGTTCCTCCAGCGCACGGCGTCGCGCACTCGACCGAGGAGTTGCAAATCCAGATCCAGCAGGCGCGCGAGCGTGGGCTGCTCGCCGCCGGCGAGGAAAAATTCATTCTCAGCGCCATCGAACTGTCGCAAATCCAGGTCCGCGAAATCATGGTGCCTCGTCCGGACATGCATACTTTGCCCATCGAATCCAGTCTTGATGACGTGATGCGTGCGTTTGCCACCACGCAGCGCTCGCGTATTCCCGTTTACCGCGACTCTCCCGACCACATTCTCGGGTTCGTGCACATCAAGGACATGATGTGGGTGCTTCTTGACCGCGAGCGACGCCTCGAAGAAAACCTTCCCGCGCCTTCTTTTGATTTGCGGCGCGTTCTGCGCGAAGTCCTGATTGTCCCCGAAACCAAGCCTGCCAGCGAATTGCTTCTCGAATTGCGCACGCGCCGCGTCGGTTTGGCCATGGTCGTCGACGAATTCGGCAGCATTCTCGGCCTGGTGACCATCGAAGATATCATCGAACAGATGGTTGGCGAAATTCACGACGAGTTTGACGTGGTGGAAAAGCCGTTCCCGCTTGCGGACGGGGCGATGATTTTTGACGCCGCCCTCAACGTGCGCGACCTCGACGCGCAATACAACATCACGCTGCCCGAGGATCCTGCTTACGCCACCGTCGGCGGTTTCGTTCTCGATCAACTTGGCTTCATTCCTAAGGGCGGCGAGAGTTTTGATTTTGGCAATTACCGGTTTGCCGTCGTCGAAATGGATGGCAAGCGTGTCGCCCGCGTAAAGATCCAGCGCGTCCGCCCGCCAGAAGCGGAAAGCGCGCCTGCAAACACCGCCGATGTTATGCTCCAAATGGCCAAAAGCCAAAAATCCTCCGCCGGAGATTCCTAGCCGTGGGCGAAAACCCATTTGGAGTGCGGCGGCTTGCTTGTCCTGAGCGGAGTCGAAGGGCCGCCGCTTTTCTTTCCAGCAAGCTCGAGCTGAAGGAAAGATTTATCATTCCGAGGCCGCCTATTTCGTGGCCGAGGAATCGAGGCAGATTTCAGCTACCCCACTGACCAAACTTTCGTATCTCGAAACAGGCACATCCGAAAGCCTTGACCCTTAGGGTAGGCTCCGGTAGAGAATGAAGGCGTGAGTCCGCACACGCACCGGATCGCCGATTACCTGAGGCCCAAAACGCTTGCGATGTTGTTGCTCGGGTTTTCTTCAGGCCTTCCCTTTTTTTTGGTCGGCAATACGTTCGGCTACTGGCTGCGCGATGAACACACCTCCCTGACGGCGATCGGGTTTCTTTCCTGGGTGGGCATTGCATATTCGCTGAAGTTTCTGTGGGCGCCCTTGATGGATCGCGTCGACTTGCCGTTGTTTAAACGGCTTGGACATCGGCGCGGATGGATGATGTTCTCGCAGATCGTCGTCGGGCTGGCGCTGTGCGCTATGGGCGGAACTGGCACGAAAGCTGGGCTCGGCCGGCTTGGCGCTTTTGCCCTCGTCGTCGCGTTTGCCTCATCGACACAGGACATTGTGGTCGATGCCTGGCGAATTGAATCGGCAGACGACGGAGAAGAACAAGGCCTCCTCGCGTCTGCCTATCAGTTCAGCTACCGCATGGCGCTCCTGGCTACGGATTCCGTTATCCTCATCGTGGCAGCGACCGTGGGCTGGCGCATGTCCTACGGTATCTACGGCGCATGTATGGCCGTTGGAATGATCACGACCTGGTTTGCGAAGGAACCGGAGCGCGCGGATGCGGTGCTGGATGAAAAAGAGCGCGAAGCGCCGCTTTGGACGCCGCGCGGTTTCTTCGACGCTGTTGTGGGACCGTTCATCGCTTTCTTCCGTGCACATGGCTGGCTCGCGCTTGTGATGTTAGCGGCAATCAGCCTCTACCGGTTGCCGGACTTCATCATGGGTCCGATGTCGAATCCCTACTACCATGACATCGGTCTTTCGAAGGAAACGGTCGGAGCGGTGCGCGGCTCAATCGGACTCATCGCTACGTTTGCAGGCATCGCCGCGGGCGGATTCTGCTCGCTGAAGCTTGGCTTCATGCGCGCGCTCGTCATCGGGGGCATTGTGCAGGCAGCCGCGATTGCCGCGTATGCGACTCTCGCGTTCGCGGGCACGAGCATTCCTCTCTTCGCGCTCGTCATGGTGGGTGACAACTTCGGCATCAGCTTTGCAGGCGTTGCGCTTGTCGCGTACATGTCGAGTCTCACCAATCTGGGATACACCGCCACGCAGTATGCGCTCTTGAGCTCAACCTACGCCTGGCTGGGAAAGATCTTGAAGGGATTTTCCGGTGCTGCGGTCGAAAGCCTGAGCACCAGGCACGGCCTCATTCACGCCTACGGCATTTTCTTTATCGCTTGCGGATTGACCGGCGTGCCTGCGGTCCTTCTGTTCGCGGCATTGGGTTACTGGCACAGGCGGAAACAACCGGCGCCAGCCGCTGCCTAGGAAAGTCTTCGTAACGCAAAGCCACTGCCCGGTTGACGCGCGAGGCACGCTGAGCTTCCTCGGCGTCCTCGCGCCCGTCCCCAGTTGGGACGCCATGCTTAACGACGCCCGCGGCCACCTCTTCGACGCTCCGCACATGGTCGTCTATCCCGCGCTCGCTGTCATGATCGCGGTGCCTGTTCCCGGCATACGCCGGGGGCTACCCTTATTACCTTATAGCGTTGCCATAGCGCGTGCTCCTGGTCTATGCTGCGTGGCAATCGTGAAGGCAAGGCATGC
>Ga0209375_1003578_pt1 | contig 10802 bp, 8 predicted proteins | sample GraSoiAngelo_131_FD_185888 | JGI IMG/M metagenome (GOLD analysis project Ga0209375, IMG submission 185888) | Grasslands soil microbial communities from the Angelo Coastal Reserve, California, USA - 14_0929_02_30cm (SPAdes) (version 2) | ecosystem: Environmental > Terrestrial > Soil > Grasslands ...
CCCTCAGGGGTTCTATACTCTTTGCCGTCCGGCCCCGTCATGCCTGCGCCCTTCGCGTAAAGCACCTTCTTGTTTGGCCCGGAAAACGCTACGCTCGAGGCGGACTCGAACCGATTCGAGCGCCTCGTACGCACTGCGCTCATCCTCCGCAACAATTGCGGCCACCGGCTCTCCCAAAAAGCGGACCTTGCCGATCGCCAGTAGAGGACGTGGCGATCGGCAAAATCGGCAAGACGTTCTCGCTCGTCATCCAATGGGGTGAAAGCATCGCTGGTTGCGATGTCTTTGGCGCCACTGCGCAGATAAGCGATCTCGTCCGTCCCTACGGCCATGCCCGAGTCGTGTGCGTAAAGTCCAGAAGCCAGCAGAAAAAGTTCAGCCGCATTCATGCGCACGCAACCTGGCTGTGTTTGTCGCGATAACGCCGACTTCTTCAAGCGCGTCGGGCAGCCAACGGCCAAGGCTGTAGGACTCGAAATTTATTCCAAGCCGAGTTCCGAGCATCGGCGGCGGAACGAATTCTGATGCCAACCGAGCCGCCGGGCCGCTTCCGCGCGATTGCCACCGGTTTCGCGGAGCAGTCTCTCGAAGAGCGATTTTTGAAACCCGTCGAATTCCCGCTCATATAAACCTTTGCCGGGCTCCGCCGAATCCGAAGAGGGCCGGATCTCTTTCGGCAGGTCTTCCGGCAGAATGTAGGCAGTAGCTCCCATAAAAATTGCATATTCCATGGCATTTTCGAGTTCCCGAACATTTCCCGGCCAGCCATATGCCGCCAGCAGTTGATGGACTTCTGGGCTGATGCCGGATACTTCCGGGTACGGGGTACACCGGATGTGCCGATACTTCTTAATAAAATGCGCGGCAAGCTGTGGAATGTCTTCGCGGCGTTCCGCGAGCGTGGGCATTTCGAGTGGAAGGACATTCAGGCGGTAAAACAAATCTTGCCGGAATCGTCCTTTTTGGACCTCGTCGCGCAGATTGCGGTTCGTGGCGGCAATGATCCGCACATTCACCTTGATGACAGCCTTTCCACCGAGCCGCTTGATCTCTCCCTCTTGAATCACGCGCAAAAGGTCCGCCTGCATGGTGAGCGGAAGCTCACCGATTTCGTCCAGGAAGATCGTGCATCCATCCCCCTCTTCGAACAATCCTTTTTGCTGGGCGATGGCGCCCGTGAAGGCACCCTTTTCATAGCCGAACAGCTCACTCTGCAACAGGCTTTCGCTGAACGCTCCGCAATTCACCGGAATGAATCGTTTATGCGATCGGGGACTATTCCGGTGAATCGCGTATGCCACCAGCTCTTTGCCGGTGCCGCTGGGCCCGAGGATCAGAACGGGCCGCTCTCCGGGTCCAACCCGGCTGATGAAGCGGTAAACTTGCTTCATCCGTTCACTTTCGCCAATCATCCCGTGTTCGGCGTCAAGGAGTTCGTTCAGGCGGCGGTTCTCACCTTCAAGCCAGGCGACATACCGTACGTGTTCGAGGGCTACCGCCGTCGCGCCGGCGATGGATTCGAGCAGTTCGACGTGGCTTCCCGTAAACCATTCGAAACCGGACTTCGCCATTTCGACATAGATCACGCCGACCTTGGTATCGAATGTCGTCATGGGGCAGCAGATCGCCTTCTCCTGATAATCCAACATGTCTCCACGAAGAACCTTTGATGCAACTGTTTCGTCGATCGGGAAGGCATCGCCATTCGGTGAACCCGCAGTGCGATGTGTCGAAGAAATGAAATGGTTCTCATCGTGGCCCGCCAGCAGAATGGCCGCGCGCTCGACTGGTATGACCTGGAAAATGAAATCCAGGATGTGCGCCTGGATCTCGTCGGCGCTGCGAAGCTCGTTGATGGACGCGTTCATCTTGAGAAGAGCGGCAAGCGTGGTTGCTTTCGGGGCCTCGTAGGATCCGGCACGATCCGGAGGAGGATTGTAGGTGTAGGTCCAGTTTCGCTCGGTATCCGTGAGCGTCAACAGTTTCTCATCGACTTCGTCTCGGAGGAGGTAAACAAAAACCGAACGCCCTACTCGAATGTGGTCGCCGTGCACGACGATCTTAGCAGGAAACGAGAATCCATTGACGAAGGTTCCGTGCTCGCTCCTACAGTCCCACAGCAGGCATCCGTCATACTCGAAGGCAAGGCAGCAGTGCTTGAGTGAAACCAGCGGATCGTCCAGACAAACGTGATTACGTGCTCCTCGTCCGATTTTGAGATCGGCGTCGCCGAGAATAAATTCGGATCCCTTCAGCGGACCCGAAATCGCCAGAATTCTTGGATTCATGTGCGGGACAATATAGTGGATTCGCCGCCCTCTCGCACGATAAAACACGGCGCCGCGCGGGAAATGAATCTGCTACACAGCAGCCGTGATTGCTGTGCAGCAAACGATTCTGCTGGACTGCAGCGGCGTTTGCTAGACAGCAGCCGAACTTGCTGGCTAGCAGCGGCGCTTGCTAGCCAGCAAACGGTTTTGCTGGACTGCAGCGGCGTCTGCTAGCCAGCAAACAATTTTGCCAGACTGCAGCGGCGTCTGCTAGCCAGCAAACGGTTTTGCTAGACTGCAGCGGCGTTTGCTAGCCAGCAAACGATTTTGCTAGACTGCAGCGGCGTCTGCTAGACAACAGCCGGACTTGCTGGCTAGCAGCGTCTACGCCAATTTCGAAGCCAACAACAACCTATAGGTTGTGCACCACAACGTATAGGTTGTGGTCTTCGCGGTTTTCCCACGCCTCTAAATTCGAAAGTTATTGATACCTAAGGATCGGCGTCCGAACCATCGACTGGCACAGGCCGTGCCCATAAGGCGGCGTTCGTCAGGAAGGCAATCGCGGGGTTTGATCCCGCAGAAAGGAGGACATATGACACAGCCAAAACAGATCAAAGCATCGTTTGGTTTCAAGAGGTTATCGCCCGGTGATGTTGTAGCACGCGCCAATGCTGTCTTGGACGGGGTGTATACGGCAAAGGACGATTACCCCAACCCGCCCGTGGATCAGGCAACGCTGAAGGGCCAAATCGACGCGTTGTCGGCCGGTATCACGGCGGCGTTGGACGGCGGCAAGAAGGCCGTTACCGCACGGGAGCACCTGAAGGAAGTCGTCATCAACTCGATGGATCAACTCGGACACTATGTCGAGGCGACCTGTAAAGACCAGATGCCGACATTCCTGAAGAGCGGCTTCCAGTCGCGTTCCACGACGCGTACTCCAGCAGCGCCGTTGTCGGAATGGATCCGTAAGATCGCTCCGGGCAAGAACAGCGGTCAAATCGAAGTGACGCTCGTATCGCAGGAGGACGCGCTCAGCTATCAATTGCGCTGGGCACCTGTCGGTCCGGGTGGAACACCGGGTAATTGGACCGAGCAACCGGTCGGCAACACGAAACCACCGGCATTGGTAACCGGCTTGATCCCCGGTACGGCCTACGCGTTTCAGGTCCGTGCCGTAACCAACGCCGGTTACACCGACTGGAGTGAGTCCGTCACACGGATCTGCACGTAGGTTGCGCAGTTTGCCGTATTTCAGACCCTCACCCGACGCGCGTCAGTCTGCGACTGTCGCGCGTCGGCCTCTCCCGGAGGGAGAGGCGCTATTATTGAAAGGTCATCTGTATGGCGAAACTACAAATCGGCGTCATCCACCTCGATTTCCCGGACAACCCTGAAGAAGAATCGAAGGACTACGTGACGTGCTTGAGCACCGAGCGACTGTCCAGGTATGCGGGAATCCCGTCAGAAGGAATCATTGGCCAGATCCTCCGGCCACTGGCACCGGGCGAACGCATCACGCCGGGAAATTTCGCGGCCAACACCGTCTTTGTCGACTTGATGCAGGGAGTGATCGCTAGCCGTGGGCCTCAGGCGAAAGATCTGATTGCGGACGCGAAGCGTCTCGGCAAGGGCACGCTTTACGTGATCGATCGCCGCACGCGCGCGCCGGAAGGTCCCGTTCGTGAAATCCTCGAACAGGATATTTTCGGCGAGTTCGAGGTTAAGAAAGGCCGGATCGTGCCCGGTTCTTACCGCCCCAACCTCAAGCACTACATACTTTCAGAAGACGGGTTCTTCCAATTGGGTCCTGAGTTGGAAGAGTCCCTCCTGGAAGTCCTCGCTGCGATTCCCGATCCGGAGGACGAGGCAGAATCACAGGGACAAGACCGTTCGCGTAAAAGCGGTTCCTATATTTCTCACACTGATCGATGCCCCCGCGATCGCGGCCCCGGATGGATCGAGGACCGTACCGGAAATAGCTGCCGTGGCACCTTGCGCGTGCAACTGCCCGGCTCCGAACGTTATCAAAATGGCGGCTATGATTGTCCGTGAGATAGTCTTCATGGATTCACCTGATCGTCAGAATTTTTTCTTACCGTCCAGACACACGCATCCTGATATCACGTTCGCGTGAGGTGAAGAAACAGTTACTTCAAGCTATCATTACACCGTCAAACGAACCGAGCGAGGCTCCGAGTTGTCGAAACAATCTTTACTTTCCATCCTCCTGATAGCTGGCGTTTTTCCCACGGGCTACGACTTCCATGCTGCTCCACAAAACGCTCCGTCGAAAAAACAGGATTCGCCGTGTCCCTCGATCGTCAGGAAATTTCCCAATCTTGAGCTGAAAGAGATTTCTGCCGATGCAGTGACGTATCTCAAAAAGTATTCTCTGCCGGTCGGCGACCGGACTGGGTTCTGCCGCTACCTGGAACATATCCAACATGACCACGAGGTTAAGATCGAGGAAGGTCTGTTGGATATGATGGGCGATTATTTCTTAGCAACTCAAAAGATCGAAACCGGCTATTACTTCAGCTACAAGATCGGTTTCCCCGATCGAGAGATACCGCAAGTCGTTCTCGATCGCGCCTCCTCCGAGAGCGAACAAGCCGACCTATTTCTCAAGGCCATCGATTCCGATTCGGACCGAGCGAGGAAAGCGCTACTCGAAAGACAAATCAAAACTCTGTCAGCTTCGATCCGAAAAGAAGGCGCCCTCAAACTCATTCGATTGCTGTTGGAGAAGTCCTGGGTCTTCAATCCCGAGATTCAAAAATACCTTGGATCCGAAAGCTACCACGACGACAGCTACGTTTTCGTGGATCGAGGTTTGAGGACAACATCCTACGCCCACATGGGCGCAACGCTGGATTCGTATCTGAATAGGCCAGGCGTTGAGGCATCGACAACGCGGTTTCCTGAGAAAGCAAAACGTGTTCTTATCATTGGTCCTGGTCTTGACTTCAGCCATCCCGAACTGGGGGAGGAAGTCCCGCAACAGTCATACGAACCTTTTGCCATCTTAGACATTCTCTTGAAATCCAAGAGTTCCGATTTCGAAGGTATTCACGTCGACTTGTTCGATATCAGTCCGCGCGTCGTCGAGCATTGGGAAGACCTTGTGAGGTCAGCAAACCGGGGCAAACCGGCCAGGTTATTCCTGGTCAGCGGACCGGCGATGTTGAGAGGGGGAAATCCATCGTCGAAGGACGTGATCACAAGCTACATCGCTCACTTTGGAAACTCTTTTCCAGGTGTGACCTCAGAAATCTCGACGAAAAGGAGCCGGCGGCCTGTTCCCAGAACACTGGATCCAGACTCGGTATCTCTACGTACGTTGACCATTCCCTCCGCCGTGGTGAAAAAATTTCATCCTTTTCAGGGCGATCTGACCACGACTCATCTTGAAAAGCTGGCGGCCAGGAACGGCGGTAAGTACGACCTCATTTTTTGTTTCAATACGCTGGAGTATTTGAACGAGGCCGAGCGGGCGTTGGCCGGAATTAATATCCGAGAGTCGCTCTCGGCGAATGGAATTTTCGTCACCGACAACCGTTTTGAAACGGATTTGGGAGAGCGTCCCCAACGACTCCAAAAGCCCGGTTCAGCCGCCAAACCGATTTTCGAAGCATCATTCTTCGAAATGGCTGCCGACGTCACTACGGTGACCGGCCGCCACATCGTTATTTACCGAAGAGGACACAAGCGCGGCGGGTGAGGTTGTAAATCGAGCAGGATGCGGAAAAATTCAAGACGAGCAACGCCGCCACAGTGCATTCGTCGGTTCGAACGCATTTTCAGCAGAAGCGAAAACCTACTCCCACCTCAGAACACGAATTTCAGACCGAATTGAATCTCGCGGTTATGCGTGCTCGTCGTTGTGATTCTCCCTCCGGCGTCGTTGTAAGAGCCGTCCTGTAGGATCGGCTGCATGTTGGGTTGTCCGAGATTCGTGTGATTCAAAACGTTGAAGAATTCGGCCCGGAACGTGAGATTTTTATCTTCCTTGAAGTTGAACCGTTTAAACAAGGCGAAATCGAAATTCACCAGATTCGGTCCGATGATGGTGCCTCGCCCCACATTACCGAGGAAACCTGGTACTGGGTTTCGCAGTGCTAACGGATTTGGCAGCGCGAACGCATAAGGATCAAACCAGTGCTCTGCGGTTCCCAGGCTTATCCCGTTTGTTCCGATACCCTGCGTCGGGTTCAAGCTTCGGCCTGTAACCAGATCGGGACGGTCCGCGGCGCCGGAATTGCCTGTACGCGAGAAATCGAACATCAATTGCGGCGTCAATGGCTGGCCGGACATGACCAGAGAAGTGCCTGAGACTTCCCAACCGCCCAGCAGCACCGAAGCCGCGCGATTGGTAAAACGGAATGGGAACGGATAACTGGCACTCGACGAGAAGACGTGCGTGGCGTCGTGGGCCGCGCGACCCCACTCGCGTGCGGAATCGTCCGGATCGAGGCTCGTCGAGGGATCCCTCTGGCCGTTGTCGCCGTTATTCAGGCCCCCCTGCTGGTCCATGACCTTGGAGAAGGTATAGGCTGTGGTAAATGTCACACCGGCGCCGGCCTGGCGGATGAACTTCACTTGCATGCCGTTGTAATGGGAGTTGCTGTCGTTGGTTTTCTCACGGACACGGTCCCAGTTCGGATTCCGGCGGGTGATGTTGAGCGCGTTGCAACCGGCGGCGGGATTCGGTCCAAAACAGTTAGCGGCTGTCGTGCCTCTTGCGGGATACCACTTCTGCCCGTTCACGATTTCGTAGTTAGGGTAATTGAGCTGGATGTAGCGCGTGAGATGCCGGCCTTGTGAACCGACATAGGAAACTTCCAGCAAGTTCCGTTGACCCAACTGTTGCTGGACCGCCAGAGTGAAGTTGTATTTGGTACCGGCGGGCATCGTGGACGCTATCGGCTCCATCTGGATGGCGGCGACGTTCGCGAGATTGAGCAAAGGCGCAGCATTTGGGAAGGTCGCGGCCAGGGTACTTGTGTCACGTGCCCGCAGGCGATGGAAGAAAGGGGGATACTTGGACGTTTGCTGGTTGAAGGCAAACGGCACGATCAGATCGTGATAGATGCCGAACCCGCCTCGCACGACGCGCGTGGCCTTGCTGTTCGTCTGCCAGGCAAAGCCAAACCGGGGTTGGAAATTCAAATCTTTGGTCTTGAAAAAAGCATCAATCGCCGGATAGACGGTCTCTTTCGCGTCGCGGATGTCGAGCAGGTTCGAGATCTGGTGATGGGATTCCCTTGGATCCGTCGTCGTCTCCCAACGTAGTCCCATGTTCAAGGTGAGCCGCGAGCTCATCTTGAAGTCGTCCTGCATGTAGAACCCCAGCATGGTCTGGCGGATGCCCTTGTATCCCTCCTCGCCGATCGGCACGCCGCCGAAAAGCTGGGGTTTCGCCAGGATGAGGTCTTCGATGTTCTGAAATGTGTTCGCAGACCCAGCGCAGACCCCTTCAGGTGTTGAAATCGTTCCCCCGCGCCCTTACAATCGTGTGAGCGCACGTTTTTCCTGAGGGCGCGTAGCTCAGTTGGAATGAGCGCTACCTTGACACGGTAGAGGTCATCGGTTCGATCCCGGTCGCGCCCATTGTTGTTTTTTGCCTGAAGTCAATAATTTACAGCCATTCTGAATTCCAACTCGTTCGGCCACTTGACCGTTTTTCCGCGAATTATTGTTCCCAAGTTAAGCTAGATCAACTCAGAGTGTTCATGTTGCGCAAGTCTCAGAAACCAGCCGTCTTGAACAAACACTGCTGCGAATGACTGCCACCCTCCAGTGGTAGGGATCAGATGGATTTGCGAAGCTGAGTTCCAGCGAGCGCAAGGTGGAGGAGATGTACCACTTCATTTTTCATCAGTCACACATCTCCGAAAAGAATATGGACCGGCTACGTGTACTACTCGACGACCCGGATGAAGGTGTTCGGAATATGGCTTATGTTTTGATCCGAGTCGCGGTGATTCGTCCATATAGGCGGACGGCTCAAATACCTCATAGGCGGAAACGGCTCAAATACCTCCTCAAAGTTGATCGGATGCTTGCCCAAGATTCGTGGAGACGTTTCTCGGCGGTGAATGGATTGACGTGGAATACACGGAGCACGATGGATCGTCGTTTGAAGATTTTGAGCATGGTGATCGGTCAATGCGGGTGAATTCTGATTCAGTTGAAAGCGACTTCGACATTCCCTTCTGATTTCAAACCAACTCCTGACACTCACTTCCTCGTTCCGTTCAATACACCGCACGAGATTGTCGCCTGGTAGTGTCCGCGACTTGGACGGACATGGTCGCGGACTCAGCGTTTACACGTCGAGAGACAAAACAGGATGAGCGTTTCGGCTGGTGATTTGACAGAAGGCCGCGCCAGAACCTGAGGTTCGGTTGGCACGATTCGCGGATGGATTGAAACCAGGCGGGCCGCGACTCCAGACTTCACCCTCGAAGACGGCGAGTTCGAGAACGCTCATAAGCGTCAGTGCCATGGTTCGCAAAAGCCGGGCCGGACAAACGACCAGGCTTTTGGAAACAGCGCCTCCACTTGGCGCCTGAGGTTGCGTAACTCCTCGGCAAGCATCGCCGGCGTTTCTTCTCCTGTGGCGTCCGCGATCACTCGCCAGGCGGCTTCCGACCGCTCGATCGAGATAAGCGCCACCTTCGCCGAACCATTCCGATCGTTCTGGACGGGATGGGACTCGTCGTCGCTCCGCTCGTGAGGATCGCCACCACTGAGGGCGCGATGGAGCTTGGCGCTGATGAACAACGCGTCATGCGCGGCAATCTCCAGGCTCTCCTGCACAACATGATCGGTCCCGTGGCGGACAGTATCCGCACGCGCCGTCAGCCACTGGTGCGCAAGCACTGAAAACACACGAGCGATGTACATAATCGTTGTGTTGTCGACGCGGGCATTGAGCTCCTGTTCTCGACTGTCGAATTCTAAACGTTCCGCAAGCGTCATCGCGGAGTCTTCGATGTCATCGATTCGCTTGGAAAGTGTGGAACTGTGCTGTGCATGCGGTCCGTCGGGAGGCCGGCCAACAGCGAGCTCGATTCCGTCTGCGACGTCGCCGCACATCGCGATCGCTGTCTGCACGGCAAACAAAGAGCATCGTGACGTCAACGAGCACCGCTCACACCAGCGGTCGCAATAAGAAGATATAAAGTCAATGCGGTTGGCGTCCATGATCTCGAATATCTCTCCGGTCCGGCATTCATGCAAGGCATTGCACGCGCGACGAGGGCGCGGGTCACCGCATTGTCGATGAAATCCATCCTTGACACCTTGCAGCAAATTTTGCGATTGTGGCTGCCGCGGTGCGAAGGGGCGCCGCACTGCCCGTGAAAGAGTGATCTCACCCTTAATTGTGTAAGGTGTTCGTCATTGAAATTCCTGGGTTGTCGCAAATCGTCGGGCCACTGCGACGGATTCTTCCAAGGAGCCGTTTTATGACCGAACCCAACTTGCTTACTCAATGTCGCATCGAAGCTCGCCGCCTTTTGAAGCACGTACGATCCAAAGATCCCGCCCAAGCCGCGCCGGCGGCTGCACGTTTCAGGCGTCTTCGCTCGTTTGCTGCGAATTCGTTTGACGACTTCTCACATCTTGCCCAAAGGGCGCAACTCAAACACGCCCTCGCTGTAATCGCTGAGGAACGCGGATTCGAATCGTGGCCCGCGCTGAAAGCCGCTCTTGAACCAGCCGAGACTAATCGCAAAACTGCGATCGCGGCCGTAGGGACTGACATATCTTCCATGGTCAGACTCGCTGTGCTTTACAGGTCTCGCGTCAGGCAGGCTGGCCTTTCCAAGTAGCGTTGGATCCGATGCTTGTTGTTGTACCGGTAGATGATTTCGACTAATGGGAGATAGTACCTGCCAAAGGTCTGGTAGTAGAAACGATTCAGCCATCGCAGGTATCATCCATCGCGCATAGTCCTCGCTCAGGCATGTGTCGATCCGCTTCCTTGAGCTCGCTCGGAAAAATACCGTGCCGGCAAAATATTTGTGCGCTTCAATCCGAACAGGCTTCGTCGAAAGGACGACCTCCCAACCCCGCGTTTTGTAATAAGCGCTGAGTTTCATGAGCGCCAGGTTAGGAACGCGGCTGTCCACATCGAACAGCGCGACGCGAGGCATACTGCCGCTCTTCACGAACCTTGGGCGAGACGTTGCATGTACTGGGCATGAAGCCGCGGATGAAAGCGTCTTTAATTGCATTCGCGCATTGATGAGCTCGCCGTCGGAGCAGAACGGCTTGTTTTCGCTGACGACCCAATACAGACAAAACCGGAGCGGCGATGGCGACTCGATGAAGGCCGCGCCGAATTTCCGCTTAAATGCGTCGAATTCGCTTCACGATGAAAACCTCGCCGGTGGCAATTGCCCAGCTGCACATAGTTCAGGGAAAGCCCATTCGGCTTCATCCGCGGTGCGTAATCGGGCGAGGAAGCTGGAGTCTTCGATCCGAGCCCACTCGTCCTCCTGCAATCCCAACAGGAAC
>Ga0209375_1003581_pt1 | contig 10795 bp, 9 predicted proteins | sample GraSoiAngelo_131_FD_185888 | JGI IMG/M metagenome (GOLD analysis project Ga0209375, IMG submission 185888) | Grasslands soil microbial communities from the Angelo Coastal Reserve, California, USA - 14_0929_02_30cm (SPAdes) (version 2) | ecosystem: Environmental > Terrestrial > Soil > Grasslands ...
GTCCGGAGCTGTACCTCGCCGAGCTCACGCAGCTGGGGATCCCACAAGAGAAGCTCCTGACGCTACGCCGACCGCTCGCCGAGCCCGAGCGAAAGCCGAGCCGGGCATGACGCGCGCGGACGATATACGACGGTTCCTCTGGCTGCTCCGGAACTACTCGGCGCCGTACTGGTGGGCCGTCGGGCTGCTCTTGCTGACGAGCTACGTTGGGACGGCGCTGTCCGCCCTTTTCCCCATCCTGATGGCGCCGATCCTCGACCTCGCCCTCGGCGTCCCCGTCGGCGCTGGGGTGAGCGGCACTGCCCCGAACGACGGACTCTCGCTGACGAACCTCGGCGCGGCGTTCTTCGAGTGGGTCGGAGTTCGTGCGGTTGACGACCGCTTCCGCGCCATCGTCGTTCTGTGCCTGGTCTACCTTGCGGTCGGGATTCTCAAGGGGATCGCCGATTTCGGTAATTATCTCCTCGGCCTCTGGATCCGCGTGCGCGCCACCGCCGCGCTCCAGCGCGACCTGTTTCGCCACCTCCTCGGCCTCTCCATGAGCTTCTTCAACCGCCAACGGACCGGTGAGTTGGTGTCGCGGCTCGAAGCGGACGCGAACGCATCCACCGCAGGGCTCGAGATGATCGTCGGGACCGTCCTGACGGCGCCGCTGCTGATCGCGTTCTATGCGTATCTCATGGTCCGCACGAATCCGAAGCTCGTGGGCGCCGCCGTGGGAGCGGTGCTCCTCCACTACGGCCTGAGCCGCTTCGTCCGGGGTCCCATCCGTCAGTTCGCAATCGATCAGTTCTCGGCGTGGGCCGATCTGGCTGCGCGGTTTCAGGAGGCGATCCTCAGCATCCGAGTGGTCAAGTCCTTCGGCGCCGAGGGGTTCGAGCTCGCCCGCCTCGGCCAGTCGCTCCAGCGCGTCGTCCGCGTCAACGTCAAGTTCGGTGTCTACAAGCACGTGCCGGAGCCCGCGCGGGTGATCGTCAACTATGTCGTCGAGGCGGCGCTGCTGCTCCTCGCGGCCTGGGAGCTCCTCGCGGGTCGCCTCGGTGCCCCGGCCTTCTTCCTGTTCCTGTACGTGGGCCGTGCGGCGATGACGCAGCTCTCGATGCTCGGCGGCGCGTACACCTCGATGCACACGGCCCTGGCGGCGTCAAGTCGGATCGACGAGCTACTGCAGCTCGAGCCCGAGCTGACGGATGGTCCGGAGACGATCACGGAGTTCCGCGAACGGATCGTCCTCCGTGACGTGACGTTCAACTACGGCGGCGAGCCCGTCCTGAGCGGCGTGAGCTTCGAGATCAAGAAGGGCGAGGTCGTGGCCCTGGTCGGGCCGAGCGGCGCTGGCAAGTCGACGCTCGCCGACCTCGTCCTCCGCCTCTACGACCCGCTGAAGGGTTCAATTTTCATCGACGGGCGGAATCTTCGGACGCTCCAGCAGACGTCCTATCGGCGGCTGTTCGGCGTCGTCTCGCAGGAGGCGCTCCTGTTCAACGCCACGATCCGGGAGAACATCACGTATGGCCGGGACGAGACCCCAGAGGCGGCCGTCGTCCGCGCTGCGCAGATCGCGAACGCGCACGACTTCATCATGGCGCTGCCCGACGGGTACGAGACGGTGGTCGGCGACAGGGGGATTCGCCTGTCAGGCGGCCAGCGCCAACGCGTGGCCATCGCCCGCGCCATCGTCGCGAACCCGCAGATCCTGATCCTCGACGAGGCCACCAGCTCGCTCGACAGCGAGGCCGAGCGCCTAGTGCAGCAGGCCATCGATCGGGTCATCGAGGGAACGACATCGATCGTGATCGCTCACCGGCTATCCACCGTACTCCACGCGGACAAAATCGTGGTCGTGAATCGCGGGACGGTGGAGGCCATGGGCCGCCATACCGAACTCCTGGCGAGCAACGAGACCTACGCCAGGCTCTACCGGCTCCAGTTCGCGGAGGTCGAGGCGCTTGGGGATTTCTGACCATAACTACCAGACGACACGGAGACACAGAGTGAACGCGAGCGGGAGAGACGGGGCGCTGGACTGGAGCGAGGCCTCGGTGCTTGTCACCGGCGGCACGGGCTCGTTCGGGAACAAATTTGTGGAAATTATGCTGGGCCGGTACCGGCCGCGGCGGCTCGTCGTGTTCAGCCGCGATGAGTTGAAGCAGTCCGAAATGATCGCATGCTTTAACGACCCATCGCTCCGCTTCTTCGTCGGTGACGTGCGGGACCAGGCGCGGCTCGAGCGGGCGATGCACGGCGTGGACGTCGTCTTCCACGCAGCCGCGCTCAAGCAGATCCCGTCCTGCGAGTACAACCCGTTCGAGGCGATCCAGACCAACGTGATCGGCGCCGAGAACGTCATCAATGCCGCGATCGACGCGGGCGTCAAGCGCGTGGTCATGATCAGCACCGACAAGGCCGTGAACCCGATCAATTTGTACGGCGCGACGAAGCTGTGCGCCGAGAAGCTCTTCGTCCAAGGCAACGCGTATGGCTACGGCCGGGGCACCGTGTTCGGCGTGGTGCGCTACGGCAACGTCATCGGCAGCCGCGGCAGTGTGATCCCGATCTTCGCCACGCAACGAACGTCGGGCACCGTCACGGTGACCGATCCGGGTATGACCCGATTCTGGGTGCGCCTCGAGCAGGGCGTGGCGTTCGCGATCCGGTGCGCCGAGCTCATGGGGGGCGGCGAGATCTTCGTGCCAAAGATCCCCAGCATGCGCATCCTCGATCTGGTCGAGGCGGTGGCGCCCGGCTGCAACGTCGAGGTTATCGGTATGCGACCAGGCGAGAAGCTCCACGAGGTGCTGATCGCCGAGGAGGAGAGCCGGCAGGTCCTCGAGTTCGAGGACATGTTCCTGCTCGAGCCGATTTACCCGTCGTGGGCCTTCAGGGCTGCGGAGGGTGGAAAGCGGCCGGGCGCCGGCTTCCGCTACTCGAGCGACACGAACACGTGGTGGCTGTCGCCGGCGGAGATGAGAGAGTTCGCGCGTGAGTGACCGCCCCGCCATCCACGACGGAAGGCCCTGGGACGCGCCCTGAGATGAGCGGTGCCATGTCCGCCGTGTTCGTGACCGAGGCGAGCCCAGAGGTCGGGCTCGGCCATCTGCGGCGCTGCGAGGCGCTCGCGACGGCATTGCGCCGTCGCGGCGCAACCTCGCGATTCCTCGTCGATGGCGAGGCTGCCTTGGCCGGGCCCGAGGTCGTCCCACTCGCCTGGACCCGAGATCCCGCGCTCGCATGCGCTGCGGTCGCCGAGTCCCGCGATGATGCGGCGATCGTAGATTCCTATCGCGCGACTCCCGAGCTCTTCGAGCGCCTCCGGGCCGTTGCGGGGTGCGTCGTCGCGATCGACGACGTCGCCGACCGTCGGCTCCCGATACACCTCGTTGTGAATGGTAGTTTCGGCGCCACGCACCTTCGGTACCGGGGCGCGCCCGACACGCGCTTCCTCCTGGGGTCCGAGTATGCGCTGCTCGATCCGGCGTTTGGCGAGGCGCCCAACCGCGTTCCCGCCGAGGCGGTCCGCCGCGTGTTGGTGACGCTCGGTGGAGGCGTAGTTGGCGAGCCGCTCGCCCGGGTCATCGCGGCTGTCCGCCGCACCTTGCCGTCAGCGACGATCGATCTGGCTCTCGGCCCGCTCTCGGACGACGACGCGGGTGCGCAGGAAGCCGTGACGCTGCACCGTGGGCTCCGCTCGCTCCGCGGACTGATGCTGCAGGCCGACCTGGCGGTGACGGGTGGGGGCATGACGGTCTACGAGTGTCTCGCCACGGGCGTCCCCGCGGTCGGTGTATGTCTCGCCGACAACCAGCGGGCCAACGTCGACGCGCTGAGCCGGGCCGGGCTCATCGTGAGCGCCGAGCCTTCGCTCGAAGGCGCGGTCCGGCGTCTCGCGACCGATTCGGCGCTCCGGCGGAGGATGAGCGGCGAGGGGCGGGGGCGCGTCGACGGCCGCGGTGCCGAGCGGGTGGCCGACGAGACCGTGCGCCTGTGCGTTGCAGCGGTGGTCGCGCGGGGCGCTCGATGAAGATCGCGTTCCTGATCGAGCGGCGGAACTACTACCGGCTGTTCGGCCCCATCATCGACCGCGCCCTCGAGCGCGGCTGGCGGACGGAATGCTGGCACGACGGGGGTTACCGGCAGAGGTGGCTGGCGGGCTCGGAGTCCCCGGAGTCGCCCGCGACGTTCCGTCACGGGACACCGCGCGTCCGCACGTATCGAGGCGCAGCCGGCTTGCCAGGCCTGCTTGCGGAGGAGCGGCCGGACGTCGTGATCTCCCTGCGACAAGCTGCGGCCGGGGAGAAGCGGGGGCGTCTCGCGTGGTTCGGGTTGCAATATACGCTCGACGTGGCCGACCTTCTCGACGGCGGCGGCGAGACGACCTGCGACGGCATCGGCCTCCACACACAGTACTGGCGGGATCGCACGACGGACTGCCTCAGGATCAAGGCCTACAACAGGAGCCGGACTCAGAGAGCCAAGGCGGAGCCTGTGGACGACGCCGCCGTGGCCGAGACGCTGCGCCGGTACGCCACGCTCGTGGGCATCCCGGAGATGGACCAGTGCCACGGGATCGATCCCGCGGCCGTCCGCGGGCGCCTCGGGATCGAGCCCGATCGCCCGGTCGTGTTGTACATTCCGTTTCCGTTTGCGTCGAACCCGCGGACGTTCTGGGTTCGCCACGTGTATGGGAGCCCGAACACGCTGTGGACCCGGGCCGCGATCGCAGTGGCCCGCAGGAACGAGTACCGGAGCCACGTCGCCGCGCGCTGGAATGACCGGAACGTGGTGCGCGCTGCACGCGCCTTCTGCGACCGACACGGCGCGGCGCTGATCGTCAAGGCACGCGCCAAGGATCCTGTGCCCCGGTACCTCGCGCGGATCGCCGACCGCGTGCTGTACGACGACGCCTACTACCCCGCGACGATCCTCGAGCTGCTGAAGGTCTCCGCGCTCTGCCTGCATTTCTTCAGCACGGTGGCGTACGAGGCGGCCTACGCCGGCGTGCCCTCGATCTGCCTCACGCCGGCGGGCGACGACCTCGGCCTGCCCTCGCTCTGGCAGGAGTGGTTTCTCAACCCCGACTCGGGCGGCAGCTTCAACTTCCCCGGCGTCGTCTACGCGCGGGCCCTCGGCGAGTTCCTCGACGGGTTCGCCTCGGCCCGGCTCTCGGACTATCCTCTGGATCCAGTCGCCCGGGCCCAGTACCTCGAGAAGTTCGTCGGCGTCGACGACGGTAAGAGCTCGGACCGCGTCCTCGACGCGGTCCAGTCCCTCGTCGAGCGAGGAGCCCTGCGATGACCGCGATGCCTCCCGCGCGGATCAAGGTCGGCAACCGGTGGATCGGCACTGGCGAGCCCTGCTACGTCATCGCGGAGGCCGGCTCCAACCACAACGGGAGCCTCGAGCACGCGCTCGCTCTGATCGACGTGGCGAGCGAGGCCGGCGCGGACGCGGTGAAGTTCCAGGGGTTTCGGGCGCGGACGCTCTACCCGAAGACGGCGGGGAAGTCCCAGTACCTCAAGGACGAGCGCCCGATCTACGACATCATCGAGGCGATGGAGATGTCGGTCGAGTGGGTGCCGATTCTCGCTGACCATTGCCGCGCGCGGTCGGTCGACTTCCTCTGCACGCCCTTCGACGAAGCATGGGTCGACGCCCTCGACCCGCACGTGCCTGCCTTCAAGGTCGCCTCTTACGAGCTGAGCCACCTGCCGCTCGTCCGTCGGGTGCTCGAGCGCGGCAAGCCGGCCTTCGTGTCCACCGGCGCTTCGACGCTCACCGACGTGCTACGGGTCGTCGCGCTGGCGCGCGAGGTGGGCAACGAGCAGATCGTGTTTCTCCAGTGCACGGCCGCGTATCCCGCGCCGCCCGCGGACGTCAACGCCCGGGCGATCGTGACCCTACGCGAGGCGAGCGGGTGTCTGGTCGGCCTGTCCGATCACTCGCGGGATCCCGTCATCGCGCCGGTCGTTGCCGTCGCGCTCGGCGCGGTGGTCATCGAGAAGCACTTCACGCTTTCGAACCGCCTGCCGGGCCCAGACCAGAAGTTCGCCGTGGAGCCCGAGCAGTTGAGGGAACTGGTGCGGGCGGTGCGCGAGGCCCAGGCCATTCTCGGGACCGGCGCCAAGGAGGTCCTCGCAGTCGAGCGCGAGCTGCACGGCTTCGCGCGCCGGTCGGTCTTCTCGGTTCGCGCGATCGGTGGCGGCGAGGCCTTCACCGAGGACAACATCCGAGTGTTGCGTAACGGCGCGAACGCGCCTGGGCTCGCGCCCGAGGAGTACCCGCGGCTGGTCGGGAAACGCGCGGCCCGCGACATCCCGGCCGGTGCGGCGATCACGGATGCGATGGTGAGGCATGAACCTCGTGTGGCGTGAGGCGCGGATGGCCGACGCCGACGTCCTCTGGCGTTGGGCGAATGACCCTGAGACGCGGCGGAACTCGTTCAATACGTCGCCGATCCTCTACGAGGAGCACGTCGCCTGGCTCTCGCAGCGCCTTGGGTCCGACGCAACGCCGATCTGGATCTTCAGCGACGGCGACGTGCCGGTCGGGCAGGTGCGCTTCGACATTTCCGGCGACGTCGCGGAGATCGGGATCACGGTCGCGCCGGAGCAGCGCGCTCGCGGCTACGGCAGGGCGATGCTCGATGCGGCGGTCCGGTGCCTGCGGGCCGAGCGACGCGATGGGGTGCGGCCGCGAGCCTCAGTGCTCGCGCACAACCAGGCGTCGCTCAGGCTCTTCAAGGCGTGCGGGTTCGAGGAGGTCGGAACCGTCAGGCGCGACAGTGGCGAGCAGGTGATCCTGCTGGAGCTCGCGCGCGTGCTATCGTAGATGACCGAAATTCCGAGCGAGGCAGATATGGCGATGATCCGCGATACCGGCAGCAAGACACTCGGGCTCCCGCTTCTACAGCCGGGAGCGTCGAGATCCCAGGCCCCACCACGGTTCTACCAGAGATTCGGCGACAACGGCCACGCGTTGGATTCTGGCGCGCCCCGCATTACCACCGAGGAATCCGAACGGCTGTTCGAGCAGCGGCGCGACGGGCTCCGCGTGCTCTTCATCAACGCGCCGATCCGCGAGTGGTCCTATCCCAACATCCTGCCGATCGGTCACGCCTACGTCGGCGCGGTGGCCGCGATAGACGGCCACACCGTCGACGTGCTCGACTTGAACGCCGAGCGCCGCGCGCCTATCAAGGACTCACTCGAGACGTTCGTGAGATGGGCCGAAGCGAGGGTCGTCGAGAAGCTCGGGCGCGACAGGCCCGACGTGATCGGCCTCGGCGGCATCATTACCCAGTACTCCTGGATCAAGCGAATCGCGGAGCTCTGCAAGCGGGTCCACCCGGACGTGCCGATCGTGCTTGGCGGCGGTATCGCGTCATCGATGCCCGAGTTCATGGTCAAGCGTCTCCCCGTGGACGTGGTGGTGCAGGAGGAGGGCGAGGTCACCTTCTCCGAGGTGCTGCACCGGCTGGAGCGCGGCGCCTCGATGGAGGGCGTGAAAGGCACCGCATACCGCGAGGCGATCCGCCGCGGCGAGTGGACGGTGCGCAACAACGGCCTCCGCACGTCCGTCCCCTCGCGCGAGCAGGGGCTCGATGCGCTGCCGTGGCCGCTCCGCTCGCGGTGGCCCGAGGACGAGGTGTACAAGCTGAACCCCGTCGGCCACCTCAACTGGCAGACGAAGTGGATCGACGGCGCTGCGGTGGCGCCCGGACAGTACTCCGTCTCGATGATCGCCTCGCGGGGCTGCCCGTACGCCTCGCGCGCGTGTGATTATTGTTACGCGGCGTACCTCGGCAAAACCTATCGGCTGCGCAGCCCGCGCGAGGTCGTGGACGAGATGGAGTTCGTCAAGGCGCGCTATGGGGCCGTCTACATCCACTTCCTCGACGACCTCCTCATGACGGACTACCGCTGGGCCCTCGAGTTCTTCGGCGAGCTGCGCGAGCGCAAGCGGCGGACCGGCTTCGAGGTCATGTGGGGCGGCACGTGCCGCACCAACATCGTCGCCGACGACGTTCTGCGCGCCCGGCGTGAGGGCCGGCCGCACATGCTCGAGCAGGGCTACGAAGTCGGGATGCGTCAGGCCGGCTATGGCGTCGAGTCGGCCAGCCCCAAGATCCTCAAGGCCATCGACAAGAGCGGGCAGACGCTCGAGAAGATGGAGATCGCGATCAAGGAGACCCAGCGCGTTCTCGGCTATGCCGACTGCTCGTTCATGATCGCCTCGCCCGGCGAGACCGCCGACACGGTGCGCGAGACGGTCGAGTTCTGCAAGAAGGTCGACCTCAAGCCTGAGGTCTTCTTCTTCACGACGGCCTACCCGGGGACCTCGTTCTGGGACCTGGCCCTCGAGAAGGGGCTCATCCGGAAGGCCGTGACGGGCGAGAAGGGGCCCGCGGACGAGGACATCATCGAGCAATACTTCCTCCGCCTCGGAGAGCAGGGCGAGGAGGTCCGCACGAACTTCAGCGACCTGCCGGACGAGGAGATCATCGACCTCTCGTGGTGGGCCGTGAACGAGCTAGGCGGGCAGAACAAGCTTCGTCACCCCCACACGGGCGATGCGCAGGAGCGCAAGCGGGCGGCGCGCGGCGCCACACGGGCGGATGTCTAGCGGCGCGGCTCGAGCAATGCGCTTTGTCGTGATCGGCGCGGGATCCATCGGTCAGCGTCACATGAGGAATCTCTTGGCGCTGGGCCACGAGATTGTCGCCGTGCTCGACCCGAGCGAGGACCGGCGCGCCGAGGTCCGACGGGTCGCACCGGCGCAGTGCCTGATCACGGCGGATGAGAGCGAGGCCTTCGGGCGCGACGCCGAGGGAGCCGTCGTCTGCTCGCCGACCCACCGTCATCTCGACCAGGCGCGCGCGGCGCTGGCGCGTGGCTGGCACGTCTTTGTCGAGAAGCCGCTGGCGCACACCCTCGAGGGGACGGACGCGCTCGTCGTAGAGGCCGGGCGGGCCGGCCGCACGGTCCTTGTCGGTTGCAACCTTCGGTTCCTGCCGAGCCTCGTGCTCGTGAAGCGGCTGGTCGATGAGGGACGGATCGGACGGCCGCTCGCCGCGCGGGCCCAGTGCGGCTACTATCTTCCGTTCTGGCGGCCAGGCACCGACTACCGCGAGGGCTACGGCGCGCGACAGGCGACGGGCGGCGGCATCATCCTCGACTCGATCCATGAGTTCGACTACCTCGCCTGGCTCCTGGGCCGACCGCGCGAGGTGTTCGCGTACGCCGGCCGCGTCTCGAGCCTCGAGATCGACACCGAGGACAACGCCGACGTTCTGCTGCGCTTCGACTACGGCGCGGTCGCCAATATCCACCTCGACTACCTCCAACGCACGTACCGGCGCGCCTGTGACTTCATCGGCGAGGACGGTGTGATCGCCTGGGACTACATCACCCAGTCGGTCGCCGTGTACGGCAAGGAAGATCGCCGCGTCGAAGTCTTCCAGGAGTCGATCAACACCGAGCGGAACCAGATGTTCGTCGACGAGATGCGCCACTTCGTCCGGTGCATCGAAGCCGGCGAGCCTCCCGTGCTCGACGCCGCCGGCGGGCGCGCGCTCCTCGGAGTCGCTCTCGCGGCGAAGGCGTCAGCCACCGAGGGCCGGCCGATGAAGCTCGGGCAATGATCGCGGCGATCGTGCAGGCGCGAATGGGCTCGACGCGGCTGCCCGGCAAGACGCTCGCCGACGTCGCCGGCAAGCCCATGCTCGCACGGCTCGTGGAGCGTGCCCGGCGGATCCCGCGCGTCGAGCGGGTGATCATCGCGACGACCGAGAAGCCCGCCGATGAAGCGATCCTCCGGTTCGCGGCGGATCACGGCCTGCCGGCCTACGCCGGGAGCGAGGAGGACGTGCTGGACCGCTTCTACCGGGCGGCCCGCCGATTCGGCGTTTCGGTCGTCGTGCGGGTGACTCCCGATTGCCCTCTGCTCGATCCCGCGGTCTCGGGTCTCGTGGTCGACAGGTTCGTCGAGGCGCGCGGTGCGGTGGACTACGCGAGCAACACGCACCCCCCGACGTTCCCCGACGGCCTCGACACGGAGGTCTTCTCGTTCGCGGCGCTCGCCCGCACGTGGCGGGAGGCAACGGCGCCGTCCGAGCGCGAGCACGTCACGGCCTACATCTGGAAGCACCCGGAGCTGTTCCGCCTGCTCAACGTCGCACGCGATCCGGACCTCTCCGACCGTCGCTGGACCGTCGACGAGCCCACCGACCTCGAGTTCGCGCGTGCGGTCTACGATCGCCTGGGTGAGACGTTCGGCGTGGACGACGTCCTCGCGCTCCTGCGGCGTCAGCCCGAGCTCGAGGCGATCAATCGCGGCCCGGCACGGAATGAAGGCTACGCGAGATCGGTCCGGACGGACCACGTCCCCGGCGCGCCGAGGAGCAGGTAGGGAGCCATGGAGCCGACACGCGATCGCTCGCTCGCGAAGTCGCGGGAGTACTTCACGCGCGCCCGCCACGTGATCCCGTCGTGTACGCAAACCTTCAGCAAGGGGCCGACCCAGTTCGTGCAGGGCGTCGCGCCCATCTTCCTCCAGCGCGGGCGCGGGAGCCACGTGTGGGACGTGGACGGCAACGAGTACATCGACTATCCGATGGCGCTGGGGCCGATCGTCCTCGGATACGATGACCCCGACGTCCTCGCCGCCGTACGGGCCCAGCTCGCCGACGGCGTCACGTTCTCCCTCGCCCACCCCCTCGAGGTCGAGGTCGCCGAGACGCTCGCGAAGATCGTGCCGTGCGCGGAGATGGTCCGGTTCGGCAAGAACGGCTCGGACG
>Ga0209375_1003583_pt1 | contig 10790 bp, 8 predicted proteins | sample GraSoiAngelo_131_FD_185888 | JGI IMG/M metagenome (GOLD analysis project Ga0209375, IMG submission 185888) | Grasslands soil microbial communities from the Angelo Coastal Reserve, California, USA - 14_0929_02_30cm (SPAdes) (version 2) | ecosystem: Environmental > Terrestrial > Soil > Grasslands ...
CCAGCCTTCTTCGCGCCCGACCCCGCAAGGTCAGCGGTCGTCAGAGGCTTGAGGGATCTTAGCTGGCTTCTGACCTGTGAGACGAATCTCTCAGCGTCCCTCAGAATGGCTTCTGCCTCGTCTCTCTGGATCTCCATCGTGGCCGAGTACTCGTACGTCTCCCTAGCCGCCTTGGCCTCAGCGAGAGCCCTCCCCAAGTCTCTAGGAAAGACTCCCTCGAGGACAAGTCTCCGGCCAAACTCTGAGACTGTACCCTCGTGCGTCCTCGTTGTTACTCCCACCTTTGAAAGGGCGGCTCTCGCGGCGTGGAACATTGCGTAGTAGCTTCGTGATGCAGAGTCTTCAAAGAACCCCTTGTCGTATAGTTCGCGTGCAGCGCCAAGCTTCAGCTCCGCCTTCCCCAGCAGCCTCTCTGCTATGCTCGGCGCGTGAGCTCTCCCCATAGTGCTCGGCCCTCCTTCAGAACGGCTACGGCAAAAGGATCCCTACTCGCCAGCATGTCAAGCCAATCCGCCCTCCGGACAACCATTAGTGAAATGTCAACGCCCAGAACCGCGATGATCGGGTAGATGAGTTCGTATAGACTCCTCCTTATCCTCCAAGGCTCGCCCTTGTCAACCACAACAAGAATGTCGACGTCGCTCTGCGAACCCGCCTCTCCACGAGCGACAGAGCCGTACAGAGTAACAGACTCGACCCCCAGCGAATTCCAAGCAACCAGCACTGAGACCAGACGCGCCGCAACTTTAGCCATCGACGAAGGCGGTGGGAGACCGCCTGATGAGAGGAGAAGCTTCGTAGCCTCCTTGACCACTTCCGACCTGTTCGCGTAGCGTCCCGACTTCACCAGCGCATTGACCCCCCTCACAAGTTCCGCCGGCAGCCTCGCAGGCACAACACGGCTCATGCTGTATACAGTTGTATACATATCATATTAAACAATCGTCTACGAAGCTTGCAAGTAATCGAACGACTCCATTCTTAGGCGTCGGATCGTATGTGACAGCTTGTTATCTCTCGGTGCGGAGCATATATGCCATAGCGGTCGTAGTCGCTATAGGAAGACTTTGACGACCACTATTCAGCTCAGCCAGGAGACGCAGAGCAAGCTCTTCCAAGTCGTCTCCCAACTGCAATCCGAACTCGGAAAGCGAGTTAGCTACGATGAGGCCAACGCCCTCCTAATCGCGCGGACACAGGGCACAAGAGAAGCCAGAGAACATTTCGAGAAGCTCTTCGGAGCGCTCCGCGGAGAAAAAGGGGCCTGGAGAGACCTCCGGCAACTGAGGACGACAGAGAACAAGAGGCACGCAAGACTCGCCAGAACTGCCTAGCAGACTGGTGACTTCGACCCGTTGGAGAACAATGTTCCTTGTGTCCAGAGGCCGGTCTTGGTCGTGGCAGGGCATCGCCATCCTGCAACTAGTATTGTGAAGGGTAGGGTCGAACACTGAATTCTTCAACCATTTTCTTCGGAGTGCGGTACTCTTTCAGCCTGTCGAAGTGCCTATCATAGGCGACAAGTCGGTCGGCGTCGAACACTCGGACGGCGGCCACGACTTCGAGATCTTTTCCGGGAACAAGCCCTCTCACCTTCTCCACATCCTCCCTAAACTCTGAGTCAGTTGGAATCAGAGTGCAGAGTCTGAGAAGAAAGGATCTAGCTGAAAATACAACCCTTCGACCATAAGTCCGTTCGAGCACCCTACTCGTCTCCTCTAGCACAAGCTCCGGTATCCCAATCGCACCGAAACCCCTAGCCCTAGAAATATCTAGGACCAGCCTAGAGTTCGAAGAGCTAAGCGTTAATCCAAGCACAATCAGAGATGTATCGAATACTGCCCTAAGCCTCGGTTTCGAGACGCTCGAGTTCACTCAGAACCTTCCTAGCGGGCAGCCTCTTCCCCGTCCTCCGAATCTCGGACTGTAATCTCACCCAGGCCTCCTCCGTCGGGGAGACTACTCCGAACTCCTGGCCCAGCCTAACAACTCCCGCCCGGAGAGCCTCGGATTTCGTGCTGTAGTAGCCCTTCTCTACCAGCTTTGAAAGCACGCTCGCAGGAACCCCCTTGAGCTTGACCAGAACCTTCGTTTCAACCATGTTCGTCGAGAATACGACGTATAAAGAAAACTTAAACTTTTCTTATATGACGTCGCTTGGCATATCACCCCCACTGAATGTCACGCCAGCGAAGACCAGCAGCCACATATACACGCCTATATCCTGGCTGACCGTGATCTTATCCGATATGCAATCCATCTGAGCCTTTTTAGGGAAATAGTATCGACCGGGGCAAGTTTACCTTAATAGCAAGTTCGCGTAGGACTAACGATATCAAAGAGGCATCATCACCCTGTTAAGAATCCGCATTTTCACCCTTCTCCTTATATTCACAGTTCTCGCTTCACTCGCGCTGCACACCTTCCCAGCAAGAGCCCAGCCTAATTACGCCCCCGGGGTGAGACCGGGAGACTATGTGACCTACGGCGAGTTCAGCCAGAACAACACCACTCCCTATCCGCCCTTCCCGGGAAACGTCAGCATGCTCAAATTCCAAGTCGAGAGCGTCAACGGTCCGGCCCACACTGTCAACGCAACATTCGTCTTCACATACAAGAACGGGACACAATCCAGCCAGCCACTTTCAGGGAATACGGAGACTGGCCAGGGAAACCTATTCCCATACCTAGTCGCTGGGAACCTGACCGCGGGAGATCTCCTCCTCAACACACCATTCTCCTTCTACCCGTACGTCTTCAATGAGACAATCGAGAGAGTCTATGCTGGCGCCCTACGCACCGTCAACCTCCTCAACCTTACCATCGCACTCCCCGGACAGAACGCGAGAGTACTCTTCTACTGGGACGCTCAGACCGGCATCGTCCTAGACGCCGCAGAATACGCCAACGTCACCGTCCCATCACCAACAACCTTCTCACTACACTTCAAGGCCACTGAGACGAATGTCTGGACGCCTAGCACTGGCCCTGACTACTCGCTCGACGCCTCATCACTCTCATCGGGAGTCCTACACGGGGGAGAAGTGACGAGCTTTAGACTGGATTTTGCAGGCCTCAACGGTTTCACTGGCGACATCAACCTCGGCTTCTCCGTTCCGAGCTCCAACAGAACCCAACCCCCCACAGTGACACTCAGCCCGACAAGCATTTCACTCTCAACCGCAACGCCAACTGCCAACGCCATCTTGACGGTCTCCGCTAACTCCACAACTACGATAGGCCAGTACCTGATCAGCGTAAACGGAACGAGCGGAGCAATCAACCGCCAAGCCAAGCTTCTCGTAATTGTCGCGCCACCAGACTTCATCCTCTCTGCCAACCCAAGCAACCTGACGATCTTCCAAGGCGCCTCCAAGAATTCTACCATCACAGTCACCGGCAGAGGCGGCTTCACAGGAACAGTCGTTCTTCAAGCCCAGACACAGCCTTTCGGCACCGTCGTAACCGCAATTCTCAACCAGACAGTCCTAACACTCAACTCGACAATCACAACCGTAGCCTCCAGGCTGACCGTTGACACCAAGAACTCTGTCCCAGGAACGACCACAGTCTATGTCTCGGCGACCAGCGGAACCACCTCCCGGAACATCTACCTCTTCGTCAATGTAACAGGCCCAGACTTCCGCATCACCGCAAGCCCAGCCTTCCTAAACCTCCGACAAGGCGAGACAGCACAGTCAACGATCAGCCTAACGAGCATTCTGGGCTTCACGGGCAGGGTCAACCTCTCGACCAGCGTATACGGCTCCGTTTCAGCCATCCTCAGCAACACCAGCCTCAACCTCACATCCGGCGGACAGGCCAATTCAACCCTCACAATAACCGTCCCCGCGGCCACCCCGCCGGGCTTCGACTCGATCTACGTGATCGGCACAGGTGCCAACAGCCTCAGCCACTCAGCCTATGTGCAGCTCAACGTCACCGGACCAGACTTTACGCTCTCCGCGAGCAATTACTTCCTGACCCTCCAGGCAGGCCAGACCGCAAATTCAACTCTCACACTATCCTCCCGAGGAGGATTCTCCGGCACAGTAGTCCTCACCGCCACAACGTTCGCACCAGTGCAATCAACAATCAGCCCGATCAGCGTAACCCTCAACACAACCCAGACCTCTGCTACTGCCCTAGTCACGGTCACCGTCGCGCCCGCGACTCCCCCCACCTTTACCCAAGTCTATGTTACAGCAACCAGCGGGAACATCGTACACACCATTTACATTCAAATCAGTATAACCGGTCCGGATTTCAGCGTCTCAACAAACCCGAGCGCGCTCTCGATTCCCCAAGGAGCTTCCGGACAATCAACGGTATCATTGTCCAGTATCGACAATTTCTCGGGCAACGTCACTCTATCCTCATCATCGCTCCTACTCACCTCGTTTAGCACTAACCCGGTCAACCTCGCAGCTGGTGGATCCGCGATCACAACATTGACAATCCAGGCCCCATTGAACACAGCTCCCGGCAGCTATTTCGTCGGGATAACAGCCAGCAGCGGTCCCTTGACCCGTTACAGCCAAGTATACGTCAATGTGATCGGGCCCGACTTTTCAATAGCAGCCTCCCCCTACTTCCTATCGATCCCACAGGGGGGTAGTGGGAATTCCACGATATCGCTGACAAGCATTGACAACTTGAAAGGTACAGTCAATCTGTTCGCCAAGTTCTCTGGTCCAATTACTGTCTCACCAAACAATACCACTGTAACCCTCTCACCAAACTCTACATCGACGACGACTTTCAAATTCTCGACCGGCGTCAACGTTGCTCCAGGATACTACTATGCTGACATTGCCGCTTCTATAGGCTCAATAACGCACGACGTCTACGTGTCGATCCAGGTCACCGGCCCAGATTTCAGCATCTTCTCCACGCCAGGTTCGCTAACCCTCCAGCGAGGCGCTTCGGGCGTCTCGACAGTCTTCCTGAACAGTCTCGATGGTTTCAACGGGACCGTCTCAATGAACGTCACGTCTTACGGTCTCATCGCGATCCCCTCCAACACGACCCAGAACCTCACACCGGGCGGCACTGTCAGCATCACAATCACGATCCAAGTCCCCGAGACAACGCCACCCGGCTCATACTACGTCTTGGTCCAGGCTGTCAGCGGAACAATCAGGCACTCCACGCAGATCTTTGTCCAAGTCATCGGCCCAGACTTTAGCATACAGGCCAACCCCGTCCAGCTGTTCATTCACCCCGGAGAATCGGCCCAGTCCACAATTCTACTAACCAGCCTCAACGGCTTCAGCGGCAATATCACTCTAACCGCCAGCTACTTCGTATTTGGCACCAATTTCACCTTGAGCCCCATCAACGTAACCCTCACCCCAGCCATCGTCACACTCAGCCCAGGCGCAACGAGCTCAGCCACCCTCGACGTCTCGTCCACTCTGGACGCCACCGGCCAGAACGTCATCATCTACATTAGCGCAGTAGGCAGCAATGAGACCCGTTCCACTTCAGTCTACGTATCCATAATTGCACCCACGTTCAACCTCTCTTCAGATCCCAGCTTCCTGATCATACCTCAAGGCGGTTCCGCGACAGCGACCCTCACAGCTACCAGCATAAACAACTTCTCCGGAAACGTCAGCCTATCCGTCGGCTCTCCCTTCAGCATTACCGGATCACTTACACCACAGAACATTACTCTCTCAGCTGGAGGATCAGCCACCTCCACTCTCAACCTGACCGTCCCGTCCACCACAACACCCGGCTTTTACACTGTGATCGTGACGGGAAGAACCGGCACACTTACCCGGTTCGCATACGTTGAGGTGCAGGTGACAGGACCAGCGTTCACCCTATCCGCTAGCCCCATGTTCATGAGCCTGACTAGAGGCGGATCCGGCAACTCAACCATCACGTTGAACGGCGCTGGCGGATTCTCCGGAACGATCAGCCTCTCAGCTTTCTCCCTCCTATCGGGGCTGACGACTAGCCTAAGCTCGACGAGCGTGACACTGAACTCCACAATAACATCAGCGAGTTCCCAACTGACTATGACCGTCTCAAGCGACGCCTCCTCTGGCTTCTACCCGGTCGGAATCACTGCTACAAGTGGTGGCACCATGGAAAACATCACCGTATACGTTCACGTTAGTGGCGGCGACTTCACCCTCTTCGCGAATCCCACATTGCTCACAATCACCCAGGGAAGCTCCACCTCTACGACCCTCACCGTATCTGGGATCAACGGTTTCACGGGGTTCGTAAACTTCACCGCTTACGCGGTTGGCCCTGGACCCGGCCTCCAAGAATCATTCTCACCTCTCACCATTACACTCTCGACTTCAGCCCCGAACGCTACGGCAGTCATGACCGTCACGGCTTCCCCCAGCACCACATTAGGGTCCTACGTGATCACGATCAACGGGATCAGCTACAGCAGTGGGAACTTGACGCTCCATTCCATCACAATCTCCGCGACGGTACTGGCAAAGCCTGACTTCTCCATCTCGTCCTCCCCCTCTCCCCTGAAAGTCCAGGCCGGCACTTCAGCGGGCTTCAGAGTCACATTGATGAGTCTGAACGGATTCTCAGGCATGGTTCAAATCTATTCCACGACCTCCGCGTCAGGAGCAACAATCAGCCCCAACCAATACGATGCGTCTCTCTCCGCCGGAGGCACTAATGACACAGGATTCTCGATATCGACAACGCGCGCTACTCCTCCTGGAACCTACACCATCACCCTCACGGGAAACAGCACCATTGGCTCCCACGTAACCTCGATCACTCTGGTCGTCACGCCGCCTGCTGACTTTTCTCTCACAGCAAATCCTGCTGGCTTGATAATTGTCTCGGGCGCCTCGGCCGCGTCCACAATCTCCATATCGCCCTTCAACGGTTTCACCGCGCCCGTGAACCTCAATGCAACCGGACAGTCAGGCTTCACAGCTAGCTTCAGTGTCAATCCGATAATGGGCGGATCGGGAACCTCAACACTCAACATAACGGTAGCCAGCTCCGTCAGCGCCGGCAGCTACATTCTAACAGTGACTGGCAGCAGCGGATCCATTAGCCACACTGCAACCATCAACGTCACTGTCGCCGCATCCGCGAAGACAACGCTCGTAGTAACCCAGGTCTCTTGGGCTCATAGACTTAGCCTCAGCAAGAATAGCGCCACCCAAACGTTCACACTGAATGTCAAGAACACCGGTGTCAGCCCGGCCTATGTACAATTGCTCGCGGCTGGCAACTCGACCGATCTGAAGTCATTCTTCAACGTCGAATCGGGGGTCACCTTGCTCTCTCCAGGTGCATCGGTAACGATAACTCTCAGCCAGCCGTTCAACGCAACAGGCATCGGCGTGAAATTTATTTTCACCATCCAATTATTCTACGGGACCAGCATCGACCCAGCTGGAACCATTCTCAGCCCGCACACTCTCCAGGCGGTCAAAGGCTCCTTCACGATTGTAAAATAGCCTCCAGAGACAGATCCCCCGCAGCAGACCGCAGTCTGGGTCTGAGTGATAGGAGAAGGGTAGGGACAAGGTTCCGATGATAGACCAGAAAATGTTCTAGGTCGAGTACTCAGAAGTGTTCGAGATGTGCTCTAGCTTGCTCGTCTCGTTGAGGCTCAGCGACTAAGCGGTAATGTCGACGGTTATTGTGACGGAGTGTGAGAGCGCTCCGCTCACTCCCGTCACCGTAATCGTGTATGAACCGATAGGCGTCTTGTGCAATGCCCTCATGTTGAGTGTCGATGTGCCCTGGCCTCCTGAGGTCAGAGTAACTGATGAGCTACTAAACGACGTCCTTGGACCGGACGTCGGTGAGACTGTTGCTGAGAGGCCTATGGTTCCAGTGAACCCGTTCAGACTCGTAACGGTGATCAGGCTGGTTCCTGATGTCCCTCGCGGCAGACTCAAAGAAGACGGGTTGACGGATATGGAGAAGTCGGATACGATGACGAGGATAGAAACGGAGTGCGCGAGCGATCCACTCGTTCCTGTAACGGTTACTGTATAGTTGCCGATGGTGCTGGAGCCGACCGTCAGTGTTGATGTGGCGGTTCCGCCGGAGCCGAGAACCAGACTCGTCGGACTAACTGTGGCCGTCAATCCGGTTCCAGCCGAAACTGATAGGGAGACTGTCCCTGAGAACCCGCCGAGACTCGTCGCTGTGAGAGTTGACGTTCCCGAAGAACCGGCTAGTATGTTGACTGTCGGGCTGCCGGAGGCGAGTGTGAAGTCAGCTGCCTGTGAGACCGTCAGAGCGAGACTGACAGAGTGCGAGAGACTACCGCTCGTTCCAGTTACCAAGACTGTGTAAGAACCTGAAGTCGTTGAGGACGACGTTGTAACTGTAAGGGTAGATCCGGCTGAGCCTCCCGAAGACAAGGTGAGGCGAGAACTACTCAATGAGATCACAGGCGGATTACTTGTCGCCGGAGAAATACTGTCCGTAAGCGCTACAGTTCCACTGAAACCATTCAGACTTGTAACTGTGACGGTAGAGCTTGCACTAGTTCCGCGTTGTAGTGTAATCGAGGCGGGGTTTGCGCTGACCGAAAAGTCCGGCTGAGCGGTTTGCACTACTGAGACTTGGATGCTTGTCGAGTGCGATAGGGTCCCGCTCGATCCGGTGACCGTCACAGTATAGCTTCCCGCAGGTGTAGAAGACTGTGTTGAGATCGTAAGAGTCGTGGTGCCAGTTCCCCCTGACGAGAGGGAGAGGCTTGATGGGTTAAGTGAGAGACCCAGCCCAGCGGGAGACCCCGTCGAGGACACGCTTACGGTTCCTGCGAAATTATTGACACTCGTCAAGGTGATTGTTGAGGTGGATGCTGATCCGGCGTTGATGCTAAGCGAGGTCGGATTCGCAGAGAGGGTGAAATCGGGAGGAGGCGAGGTGGGGTTGAAGAACTCTGTCATCGGATTAGCGCTACCGTCTCCTGTGCTCAGACTCGCCAGGTTCCAGTTAGCCTCCACGGTCTTCGGAAACGAGTAGTGGTTGTAGAGTTTCGATGTGCCGAAGCTGGTCTTAGCTGCTGGTCCCGCCCAGACCGAGTAGACGCAGCTCTCACTACTACCGTTCAGCGGGCAGTAGCCGTTACCCTCGTCGAATGTGATGAACAGCGCCGACCGTCCCGTCTTGAAAGTGTTGCTGTTCAGAATGTTTGGAACAAGACTCTTTAGATAATTATCTCCGAGGCTGATTGACGCTGAGCAGATTCTACTCGCACCCCGCATATCATTACAATCGTTCGGCGTCAGCCACATGAAGTTCGGCGCGGAAGCCGAGTTGAGATCGTTAATCAGAACACAATCAGTGACCCCACATGTACTGGGATTCGCAAGAACTAGTTGGTTACAGCGAGCAGTGTTACTTGTAATGTCCTGAAAGGGTATGAACGGATTATGAATCGGCTCATACGGCTCATGAGAACTAGTGTCACAACCGGCAGCGACGTTCTGGTTTTCAAAATATCCCTTCCAACTGAGACCCGCAGCCTCAAACCGATCAACAAGATTCGGCGCAGTTATCGTGGGACACCCAGAGGACGTGCACCCTAAGGTCGATCCGCCAATGAGAGCAACATAGTTAGGCTGACTAGTATTGATAATTGAAAGATATTGAGATCCGATTCCGTACGTGTTGGCGAGACTCGCCATATACGGAGCGGGCCCGCTAGTCGAGCAGGGAGGGGGGCTACTAAGACAAATGTCGTAGACCCCTTCATTCTCCATCAAGATAATCACAACGTGGTCAAAATATGAGCCGGCGGGCGCCGACTGGGCCACAGCGACAGGTTGCTTGGAGCCGGACGCTACACCGGTCGCTAGATTCGCCACCTGCCAGACCGACATAGCCATCAAAGCGAACGTGAAAACGGTCAGAATCCGAGCATGACTTCGCATACTGATTCGGCGAGCGGGCCCGAGCGTATTTATCCTGACGGTCACGAAGGATATCTCACTATAGCCGGCTATTCATTTCACTACCCTCGAGGACCCTGAGAGACTCGCCCTTCGCCTACCCGTTTGAGGAAGAGTCCTCGAGAGCCATTGTGTGTCATCTGAAGCGGCTGAGACGGAAAGTTTATTTCTATAGCCATAGTTATAGAACATCGAATCGTAATTGACGACCAGTGTGCAGGTTTCTGAGCGGACCCTTCAACTACTAAACAAACTCAAACATGACGCGGGCTTCAAGTCCCTCGACCAGGTAATCAGGGAACTAGTAGCCGAGAGGGGGAAGATACCGAAGTCGATGTTCGGATCAAACCCCAAGCTGCGAAGCTTTACGGCCAAGGACGAGGCTGAATCACACGAGCTATAGCCACGTCATAGACAGCTATGCATGGATAGAATATTTCAAAGCATCCAGGGAAGGCGAGAGAGCCAAGAAATTCATTGAGGCGGAAGGCTCTGCAACCCCGACGATCGTCGTCGCCGAAGTGAGTCGCAAACTCTTGAGGGAAGTCGACGCGGGAAAAGAGGCAAAGGATCAGCGCACCCGTCACATCGAATTCATCAGAGCCTCTAGCCAGATCCTTGATCTCACCTTCGAGACAGCGATAATCGCAGGCGAGAACGCCGTCGAGATGAAGAAGAAAGTAGCAGGGTGGGGTCTAGTCGACTCAATTGTTCTAGTACACGCACGAGAGGCGAACGCCAGAGTAGTGACAGGCGACGAACACTTCCGCAACGTGAAGGAAGCACTCTTCATCAAGGACTGAAGCAGCGGCGCCCTAGAGCAAGCCTAGGCCACAGAAAAACGCGCAGAGTAAGCCCTGATCAGCAATCCGG
>Ga0209375_1003584_pt1 | contig 10789 bp, 10 predicted proteins | sample GraSoiAngelo_131_FD_185888 | JGI IMG/M metagenome (GOLD analysis project Ga0209375, IMG submission 185888) | Grasslands soil microbial communities from the Angelo Coastal Reserve, California, USA - 14_0929_02_30cm (SPAdes) (version 2) | ecosystem: Environmental > Terrestrial > Soil > Grasslands ...
CGCCATACGTACGGGTCACACCGATCGTCGAGCTCGACGGCGCCGACTTCGGCCTCGCGCCCTTCCCGCATTTCGGAAGCACTTGAAGGGTCGCGAAGAAGGTCGACGCGCCTACCGTCACGGAGTGTAGCGGTACACATTGCTGTCGCGCCGGACAAACCCGAGCCGCTGATAGAGTCGGTTTGCTGCCTCCCGCGAAGGCCTCGACGTGAGTTCAACGGTCCGAGCCCCAAGCCCAAGGGCACGGCGGACAGCTTCCTGACTCAGAGCTTCGGCCACACCACGCCCTCTGACCGCCTCGTCCACGACCACGTCCTCGATCCAAGCCCGTACGCCCGTCGGGATCCGGAAGACGACTAATGTGAGCAAGCCGACGATGCGCCCGTCTTCCCGTTGGTCTCTGGCGATCAGGACCGTATTGGACTGGGCCTCGACGATCTCGCGGATCAGGTCCGGCGTCGGCACGGCTGCGCTCCGCGAAAGCTGTGGGATCAACCGATCGAAGGCTGCAATCAGCGCATCATCGACCCTGCGTGCCGGGCTGACCTCGATCTCGCCGGCTTGGGGAGCACCACGCGTCCCCATCTACTCGATCAGGAAGTGGGCTTCGCGGGTCCGGCCGGTCTTGCCGTTGATCGGCAGGATGTCTTGCGGGCATGCGGACAGCGCGATGACCAGATCCATCTCCGCGCGGAACACCACGTAGCTGCCGGGGCTCGATACCGGCTCACCCCACGCGAGCTGTCCGTCGGGCGTCCACGGAATGTTCATGAACAGGTTCAACGACGGCGGCGTGGCCCGGATGACGACGCCGAGGTTCGCCAGCGCGGCGTTCAGGTTGTCCTTGCAGTTGTCGTGATATCCCTGGACGCCGAGCAGGCCGTACCGCCATCGATCGCACGGCGCCATGAGGGTGTCGTGGGCGCAGCCCGACGTGTCCTCGATCAACGTCAGGATGGGACGCCGCTGGTTGGTGACGAATGTGTCGCCGACGGAGGCCGCGAGCTTCATGAACGAGGCGCGGCTCGCTTCCATCGACATCCACTCCGTCAGGTCGAGGGCGTTGAACGCCCAGGCATCGACCACCTGGGTGCCGTGGCTGTTGACGACCTTGATGCGCTGACCCGCACTCGCGCGTGCCGCCTTGCCGGATCGCGCCGGGATCGTGACCAGCTCGGCCATCAGACGGCCCCCGCGGACTTCTCGCGATAGAAGGAGTTGATGCCGGTGTCGGGGGGCGATCCGCTCACCATCGTGAGCATCGTGGCGAGCTCGCTCCGATGATGGGCCGCGTGCGTCGGGACGTGCAGCAGCAGCATCCCGAACGGCCGATTGAACGTGCGACCCTCCGGCGTCTTGCCCTCGAGCGGCCGCCAGAGGTCCGCCTCGGTGATCCCACCGAGGAAGCGCAGCTGCTCCGCCTCGAGCGTGTCCCACCGCGGCCGGAGCTCGCCGAGCGTCCCGACCTTGAGGCCATAGGTGGGATCGCCGCGCGTGAACGAGGGCGGCCGGCCTCTCCACGTCTCGAGCCAGAACCAGTCGGCGCCATACATGTGCACGAGCATCGCACGGAGCGACGGCTCGCTGAACTGTTTGCCGATGGGGCGGCCGGCCGCGTCGTCGCCGAGCGCCGCGACGACGTCGTAGAGCCGGCGATTCGCCCAGTGGTGGTAGCTCCAGTATTCGCGGATCAGCTCCACGGACATCAGGCGCCCCTCGGTTTGTCGCCGCGCCGCGGCCGGCGGGGCCCCAGCCCCGCGACGGCCTGCGGCGCGCACTGCAGGCCGTGAGCTCCGCGGTAGTCTGAGGCCGCCGGCGACGTCCAGCCTTTCAGCAGCTCCGGCGGCGGCTCCCAGATCTCGACACCGAGCGGACGGCACGTCGCGAGCGGATCGCCGGCGTCGGGCCCCCACACCGCGACCGAGAGATCGCCGTGGGGACACACCGAGATCGCGCACAGCACGTCGATCTCCGCGAAGAACTCCAGGAAGTCACTCTTCCGCGCCGGGCTCGGCTTGACGAAGTAGCGCCCCTCTGGCGTCAGGCCGGTGACCTGGAAGACGTTCAGCACGTCGTGCACGTCGAGCTCGGTGAGCCGGTGGGGCGCCACCGCGCGCACGAGGTTGCTGTGGCAGCAGAGATCGAACTCTTCCCCGTTGAGGAGCTTGTGAACGTAGGGATCGCAACGGGTCCCGAGCAGATCGTGACAGCCGGCGCCGTCCTCGTCGCGGCCGTAGCGCACGCTGTCGCCGGTGATCGTCAACATCGGGCGCAGGTACGGCAGGCACGACCACAGCCGGTCGAAGGTCGTGACGTGCGCGCTGTGGAGCTGGCGCGTGCGCGAGGCCCAGAAGCGCTCGCGCGGGTTGTGCAGGTTCCACACGTTGAGGTCCGCCACCTGCGGTCCTTCGACCGCCGTGATGCGGAAGATCTGGCCCGCGCGTACCGGCCAGGCGCGACCGGAGCGCCGCGGGACGACGAACTGCTCGACGCGCCGGCGGCCGTCGGCGCGCGCGAGGCGCGTGTAGAAATTACGGTCGACCTCGAGCGGCGACCCTGGTTTGGCTTCGTAGATGATCCGGGGCTGCACGTGTTCGGCGCTCAATCCCTCTCGACTCCCCCTCATCGTCCATCTCGCGGGCAGTCGCGCGAGCGTTGACAACTGCCGAGGTGCCATAGTCTCATACCCGCCGGCCCCATCGAGGGCCGCATCCCACTGCCGAGCAGGGAGGACCAGCATGAGACCGTTCCGAATCGCCGCCGTCGCCGTCGCGCTGCTGAGCTTCGTCATCGGTGTCAGTAGCGCCGACGCCCAGCCGTGTCCCAAGGGCAAGCTTCGCCTCTACACGTCGTGGCCGATGCAAGGGGCGATGATCCCCGAGGGCACGGGCATGAAGAACGGCGTGGACCTCGCGGTGTCCGAAGCGGGCGGCGCGGTCGCGGGCTACTGCCTGGAAGTGGTGAACCTCGACGACGCTTCGCCCCAGACGGGTAAGTGGGACGGCGCGGTCGAGGCCGAGAATGCGAACAAGGCGGTGGGTGATCCGCTGGCGATCGTCTACATCGGCACCTACAACTCCGGAGCGGCCAAGGTCTCGATCCCGATCAACAACCGCGCCCACATGGCGCAGATCACGCCCGCCAACACGTATCCCGGCCTCACCAAGAAGCGCGGCGCGGCGCCCGGCGAGCCGGAGATCTATCGGCCCGGCGGCTTCGTGAACTACTTCCGCCCGGTGCCGGCCGACGACATCCAGGGCGCCGTCGGCGCGAAGTGGGCCAAGCGCCTGGGCGCCAAGAAGGTCTACATCCTCAACGACCAGGAGCTCTACGGCAAAGGCATCGCCGACGTCTTCGAGGTGATGGCCAAGAAGCTCGGGCTGCCGGTCGTCGCCAACGAGGGCATCGACTGGAAGCAGCCGGACCAGAAGCCGGTGCTCACCAAGATCCGCGCGTCAGGCGCCGACCTCGTCTACATGGGCGGCGTCATCGAGACGGGCGCTCAGGTCGTGATCCGACAGATGAAGGAGGTGGGTCTGGTCGCGCCGCGGGTCCGCTTCGTCGGGCCGGACGGGCTCCTCGAGGAAGAGCTGCTCAAGGGCGCCACCTGCGACGCCGCGCTCGCAACGGAGATGCGCGTCACGTTCGCCGGGCTGCCGTTCGAGAAGATGCGGGGCGTCGGCGCCAAGACCTACGAAACCTACAAGTCGAAGTTCGGCAAGGAGCCGACCGCCTACGCGCTCTACGCGGCCGAGGCCGGACGCGTGGCGATCGAGGGCATCCGCCGCGCCGCGCCAGAGATCGAGAAGGCGAAGGACGTCACCGAGAAGCGCGAGGCGGTGCGCAAGGCGATCGCCGCCACCAAGAACTTCGACGGCATCAACGGCAAGTGGAACTTCGACGAGAACGGCGACGTCGACTACGACACCATGTCCGGCTTCAAGGTCGTGAAGGCCGACGGGCCGATCGGCTGCAAGTTCCAGTTCGAGACCATCCTCGAATAGCGCCCCGGAGCACGCAGAATGTCGATGAGCGCCCCGGCTCCGCCGGGGCGCGACAAACCTCCCGGGAGCGTAGCCGCCGCCATCTCGGGGCCCCCCGACACCGCACCGCCAAATCGAGGCGCGCCACGGCCGTGCCGGGGCGCGTCCGAGCGTTGGGGGGTTTGGGGGGCCATGTCGGGGCCCCCCAAGTGAACGCTTGGGAGGTCCTCGTCCAGCAGACGATCAACGGCCTCACCCGCGGGGCCGTCTTCGCGCTGATCGCGCTCGGCTACACGATGGTGTACGGCATCATCGAGCTCATCAACTTCGCGCACGGCGACGTCTTCATGCTGGGCCTCTTCATCTCGCTCTCGTGGTTCGCGCTGCTCGGGGTGACGAAGACGCTGGTCGGCTGGCAGCTGGTGACGATCCTGCCGCTGGTGTTCGCGCTGACCATGCTCACGACCGCGGCCCTCAACGTGGCCATCGACCGCCTGGCCTATCGGCCCTTGCGGCGCTCGACGCGGCTGGCCCCGCTCATCACCGCGATCGGCGTGTCGTTCATGCTCGAGAACATCGCCCTCCTCTGGAAGGGGCCGGCGCCGATCGCGTATCCCGACGTGTTTCCGTCGGTCGACATTTTGCGCGAGTGGTTCGGCGTCGACTCCGCCGTCTTCATCACCACCAAGGACCTGCTCGTGGTGGGCGCGACGATCCCGCTGATGGTGGGCCTCAACTATTTCGTGACGCGCACCCGCTGGGGCAAGGCGATGCGGGCGACGGCGCAGGACCGCGAGACCGCGCAGGCGATGGGGATCGACGTCGAGCGGACCATCTTGCTCACGTTCTGCGTCGGCGGCGCGCTGGCCGGCGCCGCCGGGGTCATCCAGGGCATGTACTACAACATCGGGATGTGGTGGATGGGCTATCAGGCCGGTCTCCGCGCCTTCACCGCGGCGGTGCTCGGCGGCATCGGCAACATGCCGGGCGCGGCGCTCGGCGGCCTCTTCATCGGCTTCCTGTCCGCGTGGAGCGACCAGTACATCTCAGCCCGCTGGACCAACGCGATCGTCTTCGCGATCCTCATCCTCGTGCTCGTCTTCCGTCCCCAGGGGCTGATGGGCGAGCGGAGCCCGGACAAGGTGTGAGCGGCTCGTGAAGCGCGGGCTCGGCTGGAGCGCGCTGGTGGCCGCGCTGCTGGTCTATCCGTTCGTCGACCGCGTCCTCGGCTTCCAGACGGTGCACGCGGTCTCCGACGGGATGATCTACGTCCTCCTGGCCCTCGGCCTCAACATCGTGGTCGGCTACGCCGGGCTGCTCGACCTCGGGTACGCCGCGTTCTTCGCCATCGGCGCCTACGCGATGGGGCTCCTGAATTCCCCGGTCCTCGGCTCACCGTTCTACGGCCATCCCTGGAGCTTCTGGTTGTGCATCTGGATCGCCGCCGCGGTCTCGGCGCTCCTGGGCGTGGCCATCGGCGCGCCGACGCTGCGCGTGCGCGGCGACTATCTCGCCATCATCACGCTCGGCTTCGGGGAGATCATCCCGGTCGCGATCCGGAACCTCGGCGACATCACGATCGAGCTCGGCTCGTGGCGGCCGGTCGAGCGGCTGAACCTCACCGGCGGCGAGAACGGCGTGAACCCGATCGGCCGTCCGTACTTCCCGGGCGTCCCCTTCGAGACCGACCCGGTGCCCTGGTACTTCTTGATCCTGATCATCGGCGCCGCGTCGCTGTGGGCGATGAATCGCCTGCGCGACTCGCGCCTGGGTCGCGCCTGGATGGCCATCCGCGAGGACGAGACGGCCGCCGATTGCGCCGGCGTCAACCCGGTCTCGACCAAGCTCCTGGCGTTCGCGCTCGGCGCCTCATTCTCGGGATTCGCCGGCTCGGTCTATGCCGCGAAGCTCCAGGCCATCACGCCGGGCGCGTTCGAGTTCCAGGTGTCGATCATGCTGCTGTGCATGGTCGTGCTCGGCGGCGCCGGCAGCCTCAAGGGCGTGATCCTGGGCGGGATGCTCATCACGCTCTTCGACCGGGTCGCGCTCGCGCAGATGACGTTCTTCGTGCGCTGGGTGGGACGGACGGTCGGCGTGCCCGCGCTGGTCGCCGCCGACCTCACGCTCTGGCGCTGGTTCTTCTTCGGCCTCGGCCTGGCCCTCGTGATGCTGCTGCGGCCCGAGGGCCTCGCCGGCCGGCGACTGCGACCGATTCCAGTCGGCGACGACTCTGCGGATGCTCCCGCCCCGGCGGTGCCGCCGCGCGTCGAAGCGATCCCGAGCTGGCTGCGCGATCGGATGCGCGGCGGCGGCGGCGCGCACGGATCGGAGCCGATTCTCGAGATCCGCGCGCTGACCCGGCGCTTCGGCGGCATCGTCGCGCTCAACGACGTCGACCTGGTCGTGCCGCGCGGCGCGATCGTCGGGCTCATCGGCCCCAACGGCGCCGGCAAGACGACGCTCTTCAACGTCGTGACCGGGCTCATCCGGCCGGAGGGCGGCCGGATCACGTTCGAGGGCACGAGCCTGGGGCGGCTCCGCCCGAACGCGATCGTTGCCCGCGGCATCGCCCGCACGTTCCAGTCGATCCGGCTCTTCCCGCAGATGACCGTGCTGGAGAACGTGCTCGTCGGCGAGCACTGCCGCCTCGCCGCGAGCGTGGTCGGGGCCGTGCTGCGACCGCGAGCGGTGGTGAGCGAGGAGGCCCGGGCCCGCCAGCGCGGGCGCGAGCTGCTCACCTTCGTCGGCCTCGACGGCAAAGAGGACGACGTCGCCCGCAACCTGCCCTACGGCGATCAGCGGCGCCTGGAGATCGCGCGGGCGCTCGCCACCGAGCCGCGCCTGATCCTGCTCGACGAGCCCACCGCGGGCATGAACCCGCGCGAGACCGAGACGCTGACCGCGCTGATCGGCACGCTGCGACGGGAGCTCGCGCTGTCGGTCTTGTTGATCGAGCACGACATGGAAGTGGTCATGGGGATCTCCGACCGGATCACCGTGCTCGACTACGGCACTCGCATCGCCGAGGGCACGCCGGCCGAGATCCAGCGCCACCCGCGGGTGATCGAGGCCTACCTCGGCACCGGGTTCGAGGCGGAGCGCCATGCTTGAGCTGGCCGACGTCCACACGTACTACGGCAACATCCAGGCGCTGCGCGGCATCTCGCTCTCGGTCGCGCCGGGCGAGATCGTCACGCTGATCGGCGGCAACGGCGCCGGCAAGACCACGACGCTGCGGACGATCCTCGGCACCGCCCGGGCGCGCCGCGGCACCGTGAGCTTCAACGGCCGGCGTCTCGACACGCTCGCCACCGACCGCATCGTGCGCCTGGGCATCGCGCAGTCGCCGGAAGGCCGACGGATCTTTCCGCGGATGACCGTGCTGGAGAACCTCGAGCTCGGCGCCTTCGCACGGCCCGACCGCGCGGCGATCGCGTCGGACCTGCAGCGGGTGTTCACGCTCTTCCCGCGGCTCGCCGAGCGCACGGCGCAGTCGGGCGGGACGCTGTCGGGCGGCGAGCAGCAGATGCTGGCCATCGGCCGCGCCCTCATGGCACGCCCGACGCTGCTGCTGCTCGACGAGCCGTCGATGGGACTCTCGCCGATCCTGGTCGAGACGATCTTCCGCATCGTCCAGGACATCAACCGTCAGGGGACCACGATCCTGCTCGTCGAGCAGAACGCGCGGATGGCGCTCCGCGTGGCGCACCGGGGCTACGTCATCCAGACCGGGCGGATCGTGCTGCAGGACGACGCCGCGGCGCTGCTGCGGTCGGATCTCGTGCGGAAGACCTACCTCGGCGAGAAGTAGGCGCGTCAGCGCCGGACGGTCAGACCTTCCAGGCCGATCTCGGGCATGCGCCCGGTCATGAGGTCGGCGACGATCCGCGCGGTGCCGCACGCCATCGTCCAGCCCATGTGGCCGTGCCCGGCGTTCATGAACAGATTGCGGTGCCGGCCCAGCCCGAGGATCGGCGGGCCGTCGGGCGTCATCGGGCGCAGGCACGCGCGGTACTCGCCCCGGTCGTAGTCGGCGGCGTCGGCGAAGAGATCACGGGCGAGGCGGTGGATGTTGTTGAAGTCGCGCGGCGTCCAGCTCCAGTCGTAGCCCGCGAACTCGGCGGTGGACGTGAGGCGCAGCCGGTCACCCAGCCGTGACCAGCCGACCAGCCACCGTTCGTCGACGCCGGGCACCATCGGCGCCAGCCCACCGGCTCGGAGCGGGAACGTCGAGGAGTACCCCTTCGCCGGATACACGGGCAAGCTCACGCCGGCCGTGCGGGCCACGCGCGGCGCGCCCACCCCGAGGGCCAGCACGTAGTTGTCCGCGCTCAGCACGCCGGCGCTGGTCACGGCGGCGTCGATCCGATCGCCGTCCGCGTGGAGCGCGTTGACGCGCACGCCGAGCCGCACCACGACGCCGAGCTTCTCGCGGCAGACCCGCGCCAGGTTCTCCACGAAGACGCGCGAGTCGCCGCTCGAGTCGCCCACGTCGCGGATCGCGCCGGCGATCTTGTCGCGCACCGGCTCGAACACCGGATCGAGCCGGGCGACCGCGCGCGCGTCGAGGATCTCCTGCTTCTGACCGTGCTCGGCCAGCAGCGCCATCTTCTTGGTCCCGGCCTCGAGCTCGGCGTGGTCACGATAGAGATAGAGGGCGCCACGCGCGATCGCGTGGTACTCGATCGACTCGCGCCCCACCAGCTCGTTCATCACCGCCTGGCTGTACTGGCAGAGCCGGAGCTTGATCAGCGTGTTCCGGCGCGCGCGGTTCGCCGTGCACTCGCGCAGGAAGCGCAGCCCCCACGTGTAGAGCCCGAGGTCGGGCGCCAGCCGCACGCGGATGGCGGTCTCGGCGCCGCGCAGCGAATCCAGCAGCATGCGCGGCGCGCGCGGCGAGGCCCACGCGAACGAGTGGCCGGGCGCGATGATCCCCGCGTTGCCGCCCGTCGCCTCGAGGCCGAGCGCGTCCTTCTCCTCGAGCACCGTGACCTCGTGGCCCGCCTTGGCCAGGAAGTACGCCGTCGTCACGCCGACCACGCCGCCGCCGAGGACGAGGGTCTTCACGATCAGGCCTCGAGGAGGTAGCCGGCACGCATCGGATCCTCCGGGTCGAACAGGATCTGGCTGAAGCCGGTCAGGTAGGCGGTGCCGGTGATCTCCGGCAGGATCGCGCGCCGCCCCTCGACTTCCGTCTCGCCGGCGATCCGGCCCGCGAAGTCGAGCCCGAGCAGGCCGCGGCTCGTGAAGGTGGAGCCGACCCGCATGAGGCCGCGGTGATGGAAGAGCGCCATGCGCGCACATGTGCCGGAGCCGCAGGGCGCGGCGTCGACCTGGCCCGGGCCCCACACGAGCGCGTTGAGCGACACGCCGGCGCCGTCGGGCAGCTCGTGGACGAGCACGTTGTCGACGCTCGTCTTGCCGAGACCGGGCACGGTCACTTGCAGCTGGGCGTTGACCGCGTCGCGGACCGCCATGCCACGCTGGGCGATCCGCTTGGCCAGCTCGCGCTTGATGGACACCCCGACCCGGGAGGCCTCGACGATCGCGAACACGTTGCCGACGCCAACGGAGATGTCGAGCGGCACTTCGCCCACGCCTTCGACCTCGACGGTCTGGGCGGGCAGCACGACGAACGACGGCGTCCAGCGCAGCGTGACCTCGCGCACCCGGCCGCCGGCGGAGCGCGCGACGGTCTCGACAGCGCCGGCCTCGGTATCGATGACCACCGGGGTCTCGGAGCCGGTTTGCGCGACCATGCCCGTCTCGACGGCGATGGTCGCCGCGCCGATCGTGCCCTCGCCGCAAGAGACGTAGTAGCCGCCGGGATAGATGAAGAAGAGCCCGAACTGGGCGCCCGGCGTGACCGGCTCGGTCATGATCGCGATCAGCAAGCTCCGGTGGCCGCGTGGCTCGAGGCAGAGCCCGGTCCGGACGTGGTCGAGATGCTCCTGGAACCAGCGGCGCTTCTCGCCGATCGTGGCGCCCGGGATCCGCCCGAGTCCGCTGGTGACCAGCCGCATCCCGATGCCCGCCGTGTGGAAGTCGATCGTCGAGATCACGCGATCAGCTCGCATAGCCACCTCTCACTCTGTTGTCGCGGCGCGTCCGTCTGCGCGAAGGGAATCATACCCCAGGCGTGTTGCCGGCGAGGAAGTACGGCGCGGCGGCGGCGGCGAGCTCGACGTCCGCACGGGCCCGGGCGAGCAGCTCGGTCGTGACGTCGAGCACGCGCGCGATCACCGCGCGCTCGTCGAAGGCCAGGATGCGGCCGTCGCGTAGCGCCCAGGCGCCGTTCACCATCACCGCGGTGACGGACTCGGCGCTCGCGTGCTGGACCAGGTGCGGTACCGTCACCGGCGCGCCGGCCAGCGCCGCCGTCCGTGGGTCGAGCAATACCAGGTCAGCGCGCCGGCCGGGCTCGATGCTCCCGAGCTCGCCGGCGAGGCCGAGGGCGCGCGCGCCTCCCGTCGTCGCCATCTCGAGAACCCGGCCGGCGCCGGGCCACGCCCGGGGGTCCGACGTCTCCGGGCGCGAGAGCATGAGCGCCAGCCGCATGATCTCGAGGAGGCTGTGGCGTCCGCCGCTGTTGGAAGAGTCGGTGCCCAGCGCCAGCCGCACGCCGCGCCCGATCAGGGACGGCAGCCCCAGGCGGCCGCTGCCGAGCATCAGGTTGCTGGCCGGGTTGTGGACGATCGTCACGCCGTGGCGCGCGAGCAGCGCGTGCTCGTCGGGCTCGAGCCAGATGCCGTGGGCGAGCGAGAGGCGTTCGTTCAGGAGGCCGCGGCGCGCCATCTCGGCGACGG
>Ga0209375_1003590_pt1 | contig 10775 bp, 7 predicted proteins | sample GraSoiAngelo_131_FD_185888 | JGI IMG/M metagenome (GOLD analysis project Ga0209375, IMG submission 185888) | Grasslands soil microbial communities from the Angelo Coastal Reserve, California, USA - 14_0929_02_30cm (SPAdes) (version 2) | ecosystem: Environmental > Terrestrial > Soil > Grasslands ...
CGTCATACCGGTGCGAGGCCAAATGCTGGCCCTCAGAGCGGAGCACCCTCTGATAAGCCGAATCATCTACTCGAGGGATGGTTACCTTGTTCCGCGTAGTAACGGAGAAATTCTTGTAGGGGCGACCGTGGAATGGGCGGGGTTTGACAAGCGCAATACCGCCGGGGCGCTTGAAAGACTGCTGCAAGCGGCTCTGAATCTCGCGCCCGAGGTCGAATCGGCGACCTTCACACGCGCCTGGGCCGGCTTGCGGCCGGGAACTCCAGACACCCTCCCCATTCTCGGACCGGATCCGTTCTGGCAGGGATTGATCCACGCGACGGGTCATTATCGCAATGGAATTCTTCTCAGCGGAATCACGGCAAAACTGACTGCGGAGCTGGTGGTTCAGGGCAGGACATCCTTTCCGCTGGAAGCGTTCTCGCCGGACCGGTTTCATGTGTCCGCGAAAACGCAAAGCACGACGAGGTGAGCGGACACCCGATGCTGGCCCCTGTTTTTCACAGGTGGGAGCTTTCTCTTTCCCGTAAAGACAGAAACCGGACGGTCCGGCCTTTTGAATGGGGAATCGAATTCCTGCAGAACGGCATCTCCAATCGCGGATTCCGGACTGCGGATTGCGGATTGAACGACGGCAATCCGCAATCCGAAATCCGCAATCCGAAATCCTATCTGATCGACTATGCCCGCCGGGCAGTGCGTGAGAGCGATGCCTATCACTCCTATGCGCCGGTGAAGGACTATCGGCTGGAAGGCTCGCACCTGACGTTCAGCAGCCCGCTGCAGACCGCCTATCCCAGAAACAACATCGTACACGGGCGCTATTTCCCGGCCGAATCCGACGGCCGGGCGGTCCTGGTGCTCCCGCAATGGAACGCCGGCGGAAAGGGGCACATCGCTCTGGCCCGGCTGCTCAGCCTTTTCGGCCTGTCCACGTTGCGGCTCAGCATGCCCTACCACGACCTCCGCATGCCTGAAGAGTTGATTCGGGCAGACTACATGCTTTCGCCCAATCTCGGACGGACGTTGCAGGCCGTGCGGCAGGCGGTCATGGATTGCCGGGCAGCGCTCGATTGGCTGCAATCAGAGGGGTACGGCAGGTTGGGCATTCTCGGCACAAGCCTGGGATCGTGCATCGCGTTGATCACTATGGTTCATGATCCCCGTCTGCGCGCGAGCGTGCAGAATCACATCTCTCCTTACTTCGCAGACGTGGTATGGACCGGGATCTCCACGCGCCACGTGCGCGCCGGGCTCGAAGGTCACGTTACCCTGGAAGACTTGCGTGAGATTTGGATGCCGATCAGCCCAAAAGCTTATTTGAAGAGACTAGTGGAAACGGAGAAGAAATCGCTCCTGGTGCACGCGCGCTACGATCATTCTTTCCTGCCAGACCTCTCCCGCGAGGTGCTGCAGGAGTATAGGGATCTCGATCTTCCCCATTCCACGTTGGAGCTGCGCTGCGGCCATTACACCTCCGGCAAATTCCCCTTCAACATCATCCTCGGTTGGGCCGTGTGCCATTACCTGCGCAGAAACCTCTGACTCCGATTGCAGAAAATCAAACCGCCGATGAACACCCATGCACACAGACAGGTTCGGAGTTCAGCTTTAGCTTCGTCAGAGGGCAAGCTCTGAGGGCAGCCTAAAGGCTGCACTGCAAACCTATCTATCTCGTTCGCTGAGTAGCAAGGATTTTCCTCAACGTTTCTCACCGCAAGGCGCGGAGGACGCTCAGACTGTCTTGACCAATGACAAATGTCAAATGACCAACGATCAATGACAAATGAATGATGAGGGATTTGTTGATCGGTTCCTCGCGTGCAGTATGTCATTTTTCATTTGTCATTGGTCATTTGCCATTTGTCATTGGTCATTTTTTGCCAGGTCTTTCTCGGCAAGGACGGTAAGGCCGAAACCAAACATAGCGCGGAGGTTTCCATAAAATAAAAAAGCCCCCTTCCGCTCTGCGCGAAAGGGGGCCCGGTCCACTTGCTTATTCGGTTCTGGTGACGTTCTCGGCCTGTAAGCCCTTGGGGCCCCGGGTCACGTTAAAGGACACCGCGTCTCCCTCAGTCAAAGTCCGAAAACCGTTCATTTGAATGGCTGTGTGGTGAACGAAAACGTCACCGCCACCTGCTCGCTCAATAAACCCATAACCTTTGGCGTTGTTGAACCACTTCACTTTCCCAACTTCTTTTTCCATTTAAAAATCTGCTCCTTGTTGCTTCTTCCAATTTCGCTTTTGTGTCTATCTCCGCTTCCCGCTACATGAAAAAACCGCCGGCTAATGCATCCGCGGCACTCCACATCGAGATCCGGCCTCAAGAATACAAAACGATGGCTTATGTTACAGTTGCACTACATCGCTGTCAATCGAAACGTGACGTTTAACCACGTATTTGTCAGCTTAGTCCGCCGGGCTAACCCGTTCAGGGAGTGTGTGTTCGTGCGGGTGTCGTGAGGACGGAGACCCAGAACGTGGAAAGCAGTTGGCAGTGGGCAGATGTAGTTGCTTTGCCCCTCTGCCCCTCTGTGGTTAAAGATTGGCCTTGAGAAATGCAAAGCCCTGCTTGCCCGAGAACTCGTGCTTTCCTGAGAAAGTCTCGAGTCCAAGATTCTCCTCCTTACCGAAGACTCGATAGATTTTTCTGGTGCGCTCGAAGGCTAATCGAGTCCCGGCCACAGGAAAGATCGGGTCTTCGGTCCCGTTTTCGGCGAACAGGTGGCGCGGTGCAATCAGGCCGGCGATATCGTAGGCCTCGGCCGCCTTCAGAATTCCGGGCACGTAGTTATCGATACAATGGCTCAAGGAGTAAATACTGGCTTTAAAACTGCAGAAGGAGCCGCTCAGGAACGCAACCTTGATCCTCTGTTCTACTGCGGCAGCATACAGAGTTACGGTCCCACCTCCGGAGATGCCCATGCATCCGATGCGCTTGGGATCGATCTCCGGTCGTGTTTCAAGATAATCCAGGGCGCGGATCACATCCCAGGTCCGCCAGCCCGCCATAGTCTCGCCAAGCATCAGAGCCGCCCCGGCCGCGGGCTGGCACGAGGAGCGCTCGGCCGATCCTTTCCGTGAGGCCTCGTCGCGGCGATGGCCGAAGCCGTCGGCGTCCGCGGGATCAGGCTCGAGGACCCGGGTGAGGTCGAGGCCGGCATCGCGACGGCGCTGGACCGCGACGACGACTGGGACGCGGCGCTCTGCCTGGCGCTCGGCGCCGCGACGGCCAACGCCGAGCTGCCCGGAGCGGGAAAGCTCGATCCCGTGCGGGCCGGCAGTGCGGAAGTCAGCCGGGAGGAGAAGATAACCGAAAACCTGCAGCCCCGGCCGGCTCCAGAACAGGATCCGCTCCCGGCGGTAGCCATCCATCTGCTCGGTTCTGAGGATCTTCGCGCGAAGGGGTTGCCGTTCCATTGGGAAGCCGCCCAGCAATTCGACCACGCGGCCTCGCAGCTTTCTTTGCCATGCCCGGGCCTCTTCGCGGGAACCGGCCCGAAACGTCAAGGACGGGCTTACATTTTCGTATCGCGCCAGCGAATACAGCAGCGTATCCAGGGCGTCTCCAGCGGCGAAAATTTCGTCGATCATCGCGGAAGCTTCCTGACGTTGATGAGCAGCCACCCCGCGCCGGTACCCGGCGAGAATACCCGGAACTGTCGATACCCTCATAATGAAATCCCTCCTCCCCGGCTTCCTTTTCATGCTACTCCCTCCTGTAAAAGAGACGGTGGAAAATTGTCACTCCTCTTTCACCACAGAGACGCGAAGACGCAACGGTTCTGCGCGCCCATGCAGTGATATCATGAAAACTTAGTCCTCGGGCAGCAACCAAAAGTTCTTGGCGATTTCCTCGCGTCTTCGCATTCTTAGGGCCCGCCACAGAATAACATTTGCACTTTGCTGCTGGCCCCCAGGCCCGCTGGCAAGGCGCGAGCGACGAGCATACCCGTTGCGGTATGTAAGGAGCGAGCAACGCAGCCAGCGGGCCTGCGGGCCGCAGCCCGAAGGGGCGCGGCGGCGAGGGGCCGTCTGCGTTGTTGGCGCTCCTCGACGATGCACAGCGGCATCGCCTGCGTCGCGGCGCCTAGCATCCGGCCCCTCGGCGCTCGCGCCAAAGTGTAAATGTTATTCTGTGGCGGGCCCTTAGCGGTGAAATCCGGGGCGCGAAATCATACAAAGCTTCCAATTTACCAATGCCATTGCCTGGTCTAATATTAGGCTATTGAAAGAGAGGCGATTTTGAGACCCGGGCTGAAGATACTGCTGTTTATCAGCATTTGCTTTCTCATTCTTAACAGCGCATACGTCGGGGCGTACGCTGAACCGACGCTTTTCTACGTCACCAACGTCTTCGCCCATATGGCCGCCGGCTCCGTGATCGGTATGGCGCTGTTGTGGGCAGCGTGGCGCGAACGACACAGCCATCTGGCGTTCTCCATCGGGGCGGCGCTGTGTGTGCTTCTGGCCCTCGTTTCCGGAGGCCTGATCGTCTACTTTGGAGGAACGCGGCCCTATGCCTTGCTGGTTCTGCTGCACGGTGCGCTGGGGGCAGCCGCCCTCCTTACCGTGGTTCTCGCCTGGCGGGCCTGGTTTGGAAGTGCGGCGCTGGATCGAGCGAACTGGAAGCCCTTGGCCGTCGTTCTGGCGGGCGGCGCGTTTTTTTTTGCGGCCGCGGTTGCCTGGCAGAAGAGCCATCCCGAGCCGGACAATCGTTTCGTGCAGCAGCTCGAACCGCCCCTGGATATGGCAGGCGAAGGGATCGGCGAAAACACCGCGTTCTTTCCTTCGGCCTCCGAAACCAACACGAGGGGTCTCATTCCCTCGAATTTCTTTATGAAAACGGAGTCCTGCGGGCAATCGGGCTGCCACTCGGACATTTACAAGCAGTGGCACTCTTCGGCGCATCACTTCTCCTCTTTCAACAACCAGTGGTATCGGAAATCGATTGAATACATGCAGGACGTTACCGGCACACGCCCTTCGAAGTGGTGCGCGGGCTGCCACGATCATGCAGTGTTCTTCAACGGCCGCTTTGACCGGCCGATCAAGGAGCAGATCGACACCCCCGAGGCGCAGGCGGGACTGACGTGCACGTCCTGCCATTCCATTTCAAAAGTGAAGAACTCCATGGGCAACGGCGGTTTTGTGATCAGGTACCCTCCCCTCCACGATCTCGCCACCAGTGACAACCCGATCCTGAAAGGGCTGCACGACTTTTTCGTGAAGATTGACCCGGAACCGCACCGCCGAACTTTTATCAAGGACTTCCATCGGAAGGACACCGCGGAGTTTTGCTCTACCTGCCACAAGGTCCACCTGGACAAGCCGGTCAACGATTACAGGTGGTTTCGAGGTTTCAATGACTACGACGCGTGGCAGGCCAGCGGCGTGTCGGGACAGGGGGCGCGCTCGTTTTACTATCCGCCCAAGGCTATGAAGTGCGCCGATTGCCACATGCCTCTCGTGAACAGCGACGATGCCGGCAACATCGGAGGCAGGGTCCACGATCACCGCTTCATCGCGGCCAACACCGCTCTTCCCTTCGCCAACAAGGACGAGATCCAGCTGAAGAAAACCATCGAGTTCCTGCAGAACAACCAAGTGACGGTCGACATATTCGGCATCAATCGAGTGGCCGAGGGTTCGGGACTGGAGGAGATTCCATCGGGCCAGCCTGCCGCACCGCGGGCTGCGACTCATTTTGCAGAGGTGGAGGAGATGGGCGCTGCTTCGGGCGTTGGAGCCGCCCTTACCGATGTGACCCAACTTACGGCCCCTCTGGATCCGATCGCCGCGGTCGTGCGAGCCGGGGAGAGCGTCCGCGTGGAAGTCGTCGTGCGCACGCGCGGAGTCGGTCATTTTTTTCCCGGCGGGACCGTGGATGCCTTCGATGTCTGGCTCGCATTGAAGGCGGAAGACGAGAAAGGCTTACCCTTCTACTGGAGTGGCATGGTGGGAGATAACGGCAGGGGTCCGGTGGAAAAGGGAGCGCATTTTTACCGATCTTTCCTGCTCGACGAAAAGGGCAACCCCATCAACAAGCGCAACGCCTGGGCGGCGCGAAGCGTTCTGTACGTTCGCTTGATACCGCCGGGCGCGGCGGACACCGCCCACTTTCGGCTCAAGGTCCCGGAAAACGCCGGCTCGCAGATCAAATTAACTGCAACACTGAACTATCGCAAGTTCAGCTGGTGGAATACCCATTGGGCCTACGCGGGGGTGCGCGACCCGTCTCAAGGCCCTTTCGCATTGGGCAAAGGGTACGACAGCAGCCGGTGGATCTTTGCCGGCGATACTTCATTGGTGAGCGGCGCTCTGAAAGAAATCCCGAACCTGCCGGCCGTGGCGATGGCTTCCGATACCGTCACATTGCGCGTGGCCGGCAAGCGCAGCCCGATCCCCGCTACCCAGCAGATCGAAGCCAAACAGGTGCGCGAACGCTGGAACGACTACGGCATCGGCCTGCTTTTGCAGGGCGATCTGAGAGGCGCCGAGGCTGTGTTTCAGAAGGTCGCGCAGATGGATCCGGCCTATGCCGATGGATTCGTTAATGTGGCTCGCTGCCGGATTCAGATCGGCGATAATGCCGGGGCTCAAGAAGCCCTGGAGCAGGCGCTGAAAATCGATCCCAAGCTCGCCAAGGCGCACTATTTTTATGGCCAGACCTTGAAGATCTTCGGACGGTACGACGATGCTTTGAAACATCTGAGAATCGCGCAAGCTCAGTACCCGCGAGACCGGGCGGTCCTCAACGAAATCGGGCGCGTCCTCCTCTTGCAGAGGCGCTATGACGATTCGATTGCGGCGCTCCGGCGGGTCCTCGAAGTCGATCCCGAGGATCTGCAGGCCCACTATAACCTGATGCTCGCCTGTCGCGGCACTGGACGAATCGCCGACGCGCAGCGCGAGCAGGCGCTCTACGAGCGGTTCAAGGCCGATGAGGCCTCGCAGGCGATTACGGGCGACTACCGCAGGCAGAACCCTGAAGACAACAACGAGCGGCAGCGTATCCACGAGCACGGGCCGGCTATTCTCAGCAGCTACAGCCGGCCCCGGCCTGTTCCTTCAACGGCAAACGGGGCGCCACAGCGCGTCCGGGCCTCAGGTGGATCTCCTTAACGCCGCTGTTCGCAACAAATGACAAATGACCAATGAAAAATGACAAATCGCAGTTCGTTGTCCGGACTTCTCCCTTTATTTGTCATTGTTCATTTGCCATTTGCCATTTGTCATTTGACGGAAGAATACGGTAGTGAGCGGTGAGCGGAAAGGCAAGATACCTCTGGCGAATACTTTTCCTCTGGTTCCTGTGCGTCTGGGCGGTGAATGTTCACTTCGCTGCTCCAGACGGGGTCGTCTTCACGGATGTGACCAAAGCTGCCGGGATAAAGTTTGTTCACTTCAATGGAGGCATCGGCAAAAAGTACCTGCCGGAGACTATGGGATCTGGCTGCGCCTTCCTGGATTTCGACAGCGACGGCTGGCAGGACATTCTGTTGCTGAACGGCAGCGACTTCGCGGTCCCCAAGCGACGCCCCTCGACGCCGGCGCTTTACCGCAACAACCGCGACGGAACCTTCAGTGACGTCACCCGGGCGGCGGGGCTTGCGGTAGAGATGTACGCCATGGGGGTCACCGTTGGGGACTATGACAACGACGGGGATGACGATATCTACATCACGTGCCTGGGGCCGGACCATCTTTTCCAGAACCAGGGAAACGGAACCTTCAAGGACGTGACTCGAGCGGTGGGATTGGGCTGTGCCGACTTCGGCGGCAGCGCTGCCTGGCTGGGCTACGACGGTGACGGCTGGTTGGACCTTTACGTCTCGAACTATGTGCAGTGGTCGCCGGCTGCGGATATCTACTGCACCCTGGACGGGAAGACCAAATCGTATTGCACACCCGAATCCTACAAGGGGATCTCGGGACGGCTCTATCGCAGCATCAAGGGGAGTCGCTTCGAAGATGTGACCCAGAAGGCGGGGCTGTACCTTCCATCGCAAAAGGGACTGGGAGTCTGCGTCACGGACATCAACAACGATATGTGGCCGGATATCATCGTGGCCAACGACACGCAGCCAAACAACCTCTTCCTGAACATGAAAAACGGCACCTTCAAGGACGCCGGGGTTTCTTCCGGCGTTGCTTTCTCCGAAGAAGGCGTCGCGCGCGGCGCCATGGGAATCGATGCGGCGGATTACGACCTGTCTGGACGCCAGAGCCTGATCATCGGAAATTTCTCCAACCAGATGCTGGCGCTCTACCACAATGAAGGAAACGCCTTCTTTATCGACGAGGGTCCTGTTTCGGAAATCGGGCACAAGAGCCTGCTCACGCTTGCTTTTGGCTGCTTTTTTTTCGACTACGACCTCGACGGGTGGGCGGATATTTTCGTCGCCAACGGTCACGTCGAAGACGACATTAACAAAGTCCAGAGCAAGGTGACTTACGCGCAGCCTACGCACCTCTTCCGCAATCTGGGGAACAAGCAGTTCCGCGAAGTCACCGCGGATGCCGGGACCGCGCTGGCAAAGTCCTACGTAGCGCGCGGCGCCGCGTATGGCGATTTCGACCGGGATGGCGACCTGGATGTGCTGATGACCACCAACAACGGACCAGCCTATCTGTTCCGCAACGACGGGGGAAACCAATCGAGCTACCTGCGCATCAGGCTGCGCGGTTCCCGATCGAACCGCAACGGTTTCGGCACTCTCATTCAGGTTACCGCAGGCGGAAAGATCCAGGATGTTTTCACCCGCTGCGGGATGAGTTATCTGTCGCAATCTGAAAGCACTGTCACATTCGGGCTCGGAAAACAGGCCAGGGCCGAGAAGGTGCGGCTCTCCTGGCCCTCGGGCGCCCTTCAAGATCTCGGCCCGCTCGAGGCCCGAAGAGAATATCTCGTGGATGAATCTCAGGGCCTCGTCTCGAAATAGAAAGACGCGGACCTGCACCCTAAGGGTCTGTGAGGAAATAATATGGGCACTTTGCTGCTGGCCCCCAGGCCCGCTGGCGAGGCGCGAGCGACGAGCAATACCCGGTGCGGTATGTGAGGAGCGAGCAACAAAGCCTGCGGGCCGCAGCCCGGAGGGGCGCGGCGGCGGCGGGCATCTGCTTTGTTGCCGCTCCTTGACGATGTCCGACATCGCCTGCGTCGCGGCGCCTCGCATCTGCCCGCCCGGCGCTCGCGCCAAAGTGTCCATATTATTTCCTCACAGACCCTAAGCCTTGAAAACCCCACCTAACTGTCTGTGCTCTTGCGCTTCCAGTAATAAAAGAAGGGAATGCCGGCCGCCACGACGCCGAGGCCGACAAGCGATTTATAAGGATGCTGTCTGAAGGATGTCACCAAGGAAATCATCAGAATCCAAAGGCTGACCGCCAGAAACAGAAGCATCGTCCAGGGGTAGCCCCAGGCCGAATACGTTCCGCGCTGCCCGGCGTTCCGCTTTCGGACAAAGTAAAGGGAACCTACAGTAAGCGCGGCGAAGAGAATGAGGACTACTCCCGAGAAGCTGATAAGCTCCCTGAAGTCTCCCGCAAATGCCAGGATCACAGACCATATCGCTTGGAGCACAATAGCATTGGCGGGGGTTCCGAAGCGCGGGTGCACACTGGCAATGGCGGCGGGGAAAACGCCGTCCTGCGCCATCGCATAGTATACGCGCGGCCCGGCGATAATCATCGCGCTGATAGAACCGAGGATCGTCCCCATGAAGGCGAGATTGAGGAGTGGAGCCACGTTGATGCCGAAGAGATTCAGGCTCGCCAATTCAGCGATGCGGATCACGCTGGCCATGTCCTGGAGGGAAACCGCGTATATGTAAAGGGCATTCATGGCCAGATACAGCACGACCACGGTCACCGTACCGAAAAAAAGCGAGCGCGGCAGGTTGCGAAGAGGATCCCGGATCTCTCCTCCGATATAGGCCGCTGCGTTCCAGCCGCTGTAAGAAAACATCACGAGGATCAGCCCGGCCGCTGTCGCCGAAGCGAGATCGGGCCACTTCGACACAGGAATGACAGGCGCAAAATGCGCTAGGTTCCCTTTGCCAAAGAGGAACCCGCAAAGGACGAAAGCGGCGATGACGCCCACCTTGAACGAAGTCAAGCCTACGTGAACCGGTCCTCCTACTTTCACTCTCCGATAGTGCACCGACGACAGCCCGACGATCACGAGCGCTGCCACGAAATGCCCCGGAAGCAAAAATCCTCGTCCCGGCGCGCCGGTTCCCTGCGTGCTCAGCGTAGGGAAGTAGAAACTCAAATACTCGGTAAATCCGACGGACGCAGCGGCAATGGGGGCGGAAAAGCCCGCAAAAAGCGAGGCCCATCCGCTTAAGAACGACGGAAGCGGGCCGTAGGCCTCGCGCAGATAAGCGTATTCCCCTCCAGCGCGCGGAAACCGGGCTCCCAACTCGGCGTAGCACAGTGCGCCCGCGAGCGCGAGAACGCCTCCGACCAGCCAGACGCCGATGAGGACTCTTGGATCGCGCAGATCGCGCGCCAGCACCCCGGAAGTGGTGAAGATCCCGACACCGATCACATTGGACACGACCACGGACGTAGCCAGCGGCATACCCATGGATCGCGGAAGCTCGAAAGGGGAGGTCTTTTCGGTCTCGATAGGCGTGGCCACTGTTGTGGCGGCTCTTAAATATTGAAGTATTTTGCCTGGGGGTGATGGACGACGAAGGCGGACGTAGACTGCTCCGGTTCCAGTTGGTATCCGGTCGTCAGACGCACCCCGATCTCCTCCGGCTGG
>Ga0209375_1003591_pt1 | contig 10774 bp, 5 predicted proteins | sample GraSoiAngelo_131_FD_185888 | JGI IMG/M metagenome (GOLD analysis project Ga0209375, IMG submission 185888) | Grasslands soil microbial communities from the Angelo Coastal Reserve, California, USA - 14_0929_02_30cm (SPAdes) (version 2) | ecosystem: Environmental > Terrestrial > Soil > Grasslands ...
CCATAGGTGATCAACACGGGCCGAAAGTAGGCGGGGGGAGCGTTCGGCGTCAAGTACACTGGCGGTCACCAAAGGCCGGAATCACGAACTCAGACGCGGCTCCGATTGGCACGGCCTCCAGGGCCGTCCACGACCAGGATTTCAGGGTACAAAGCTGCAACAGACCCCTCCCTCATTTCGGCAGCCCGGTGCAATTGACTGCTGGTCCGCGCCGCCGTATAGCCGGGCAGTGCATCTCGTGTTACAGTGCGTCCGCCAGCCACTGTAGCCCCTAGGGTTGACGCGACAGCGTGCGTCGAGACTCGGTGACGAAGGCGTGGATTCCCCTCCTCAGCCTAGAGGGCCAGCCATGCAAAGCGTGCAAGATCAACTCACCGTCCTGCTCCGAGCGTACCGTACGATTCGCTTCTGTGACGCCTGTCTGGCGCTGAAGATGGGGGCCTTCCCCCGAGATGTTCGGAGAGCAGTGGTCTTGATTGGCGCCGGATTTCAGATTTCCTCTGGAAAATGTTCCGAGTGTCTACAGGAGAAGACGGTCGTTCGCGCTCTTGCCGCCTGAGCTATGTCATCGCCACGACGTTGGAGGCGAAGTTGCCCGTCGCCGACGAACTCCTCCGGGTTCATCGCCGCGACGAGATCCCCTTGGGTCCCTCCTGGTGCATCGGCCGATGGATTGCCTTTAAGATCGGAACCCTTCGGGGATCACGCGGTTGATTAGAGTCTCGAAGAGTAGAACCAGGGGTCGACACCTACGGCTGCCCCACAGCTTTGAACGACCACACTTTCAAGTGTTTTGAACGACGGAGCCTATGGCTCGCTCCGGCCAGGAGACACCGACCATCCCGGAGAGGCCGCGCCAAGACCCCTGAGGGCATAGAAGCCCGAGGCGCTTCGCCGTATCGCCAAGACAGGCCCGCGCGGCGACTGCCGACCGAATCGATAACGGGAAGTCCTGGCGGCGCACGGCCTCGCCGCCTGGGCCGAGGTCTAGCAGCGCGGTTGGTGGCGAAGGACGACGCCTCGGTCTATCGCGGTGGCCGGACCTTCTCAGGGTCTGCTTCTATACGTCCAGCGAGCGGTTGCGCGAGTGATTCGCTCAGGCCGGTGTGGTCGTCGGGATGGACCGTGTCACCGGGCACTCGCGGGCGGTTCGGCTTCGTCGGATTGCCCCGGCCTCGGAGGCTGGGGCGGCGGTCAAGAGGTTCAACGGTCAGGAAGTGAATCCGGGACGATGTTCTCTTTGGCGCCCACCGCCCTTGGTGGCAACGCGAGTGAGCATTCTCTGGTCTTCTCAAACTCATCCGGACCACGAAGCTCCCTGATCCATCGCTCGACCTGGCCGCCCACAGCATCAGCGATTACAGGGTCGTCATTCCTACTCACTGCCAGGCAGGACCCAGGTACATCGCCATGAAGTGCGCGCGCTCCGATTCCAAAGTCTTTCGCCGGTCACCTTCGAGGGTGGTCTTCACGCGGTGGTCTGAACCAGACAGGCATGCCTCGTAGTACCGCCTGAGCCCTTCGACGCCACTAGTTGCGAGTGCGCTTTCCGCGTGATCCTTCAGTTTCCAACCCGGGATCAAGTCCTTGCCACCTTCGTATACCTCCAGAACAACCGCCAGCATCGCCGTCCCTCGGTCCATTCCTAGTCTCCTCGTCGACACACTACCGGATCGTCGGCGACGAATCAGGTCAGGCTAAAAGCGCGCAGACGACCGTCCGCACCTGCAGACATTCGGGGCATCTTCCGGGCGAGGCGCTACGCCTCACCCGCGCGTTGATATTGAGCGCGGAGCCCGCTCGAGCTCCTCGGGATCCAGGCGCATGTCGAGCGAGAGGCCCATCTCCCCGAGGATCGTCTTGATCTCGTTGAGCGACTTCTTGCCGAAGTTCTTGGTCTTGAGCAGCTCGGCCTCGGTCTTCGGCACGAGGTCGGCGATGGTCCGGATCTTCGCGGCCTTGAAGCAGTTGGACGCGCGGACGGAGAGCTCGAGCTCCTCGACGCTGCGGAAGAGGTTCTCGGGCCGCGGCCGCGTCTCGTCGCGCTTGGCCGCCGTCCCCTCCGGTGTCGCTCGCGGGAAGTTCCTGAGCAGTTCGAAGTGGTCCTCAAGGATCCGCGACGCCTCGGCGACTGCCGTGACCGGCGTGACGCTGCCATCGGTCCACACCTCGAGGACGAGCCGCTGGCGGCCGTCCAGGGCCGGCTCGACGTGGAGGTTCACGCGCTCGACCGGCGAGAAGTCGGCGTCGAGCAGGAGCGCGTGGATGGGCAGCGCCTCGGGCTCGCGCTTCTCGGCGGGCACGTAGCCGCGGCCGCGCTCGACGCACAGTTCCATCTCGAGCACGCCGTCCTTGTCGAGCGTGGCCAGCGGCACCTCGGGGGTGAGGATCTCGACGTCGGCGTCCTTCTCAAAGTCGCTCGCCGTGACCGTCCGCGGGCCCTGCGCCTTCAGCCGGAGGATCTTCGGGCGGTTGACGTGCAGCACGAAGGCCACCGTCCGGAGGGTCATTATGATGTCGAGGGTGTCCTCCGTGACCCCGGGCAGGTGCGAGAACTCGTGGAGGACATGCTCGATCTTCACCCACGTCGGCGCGGCCCCGTGGATGGCCGACAGGAGGGCCCGGCGGTAGGCGATGCCCACCGTGAGGGCGAACCCAGGCTCGAAGGGCTCCATGACCAGCTTGCCGTAGTGCGGTTCCTGGACAGCCCAGTCGTGCCGCGCGGGAAGCTGAAGATCTAACAAGCAGACCCCCTTCAACACGCAAGAGGATTGAACGCGACCGTGACAAGAACCGGCACAAGAGCGTTGAGCTGACTCTAGACTACTCTCCCGGCCCCGACGGTCAACCTGGGCCAGCACTCCACTGCGCGGCGACGGGATTTCTGTTCCCGATCTCTGGGTCTTGGTTGCGACGCTGCCGCCCGTCCCGCCACCTCAACAATGAGCTTAATCATTGGGTTATTTCCCGATCAGCCGCCGGTGCCAGCGTAGGATCGTATCCGGCGTCACGATGGTCGCCACCTGTCGCAGAACCCGGCGACCGAGTCGTTGGCCCTTCGCTGCGAGCCGGCGGCGCTGGTCGTCAGTCAATTGGACACGACGCCCCTCAACTGCTCCCGAAGGGCGCGGTTCTCCTCCACCAAGTAGTCGATCACCTGTTGCTGGTGACAATTGACCCATCCAGCCAGGGTGGCGAGCAGAAGCCGCAACGGTAACGAATCGGCCATCATCCGCCGATGGTACCTTGCCTCCTTCAGCTAACTTCGGCACGCAGGCGCGGCCGAATATTCGGACCTTACGCGCAAGCGCGTGCACAAGATCACGGATCAGATCATGCCAGACAGAAGTCGTCGTCTCCGCTGAAGCCGGCCGGCGAGGCTGTGCTCGCCGGCCGGCCCAGGGCTCTCGCCTCCTGACCGCCTACGCGTTCTTGGCGTTCCAGATGTCCCGATGCAGCCGCCACTGGCCGTCTACCTTCTTCCAGACGACCACGAACTTCACGACGGCCGTGCCTCCGCTGAGGGTGAGAGTGGCCTCACCCACTTCGTAGCCGGTATCGCCGGCCTGCTCGAAATCCAGCGTGCTGAGCCTGACGTCCTTCAACCCCATCTGCTGAGCCACTGAACCCCACATCTGCTTGATGCTGTCGCGGCCTTTGACGATGGGGCCATCAGGCGGAAGAGCCATGGCATCCGGCGTGTAGAGCGAGGCGAGCCGGTCCAGGTCTGCCTTGCGGGCGGCATCCTCGAACTGGCGATTGACGGCGGCGATTTCCGATCGGCTCATATGTGGCCTCCTGCCCTCGAAGTCCCGGGTCGATTGTTTGCTCCTCCCATGCCCATCTCACGGTAGGTCAGGATTCGAGATCAAGAATTGGCGCGTCCAATGCCTTGGCGGCGCGCGCAGGGTTGAGGTACTCGCGTAGGAAGGCGATCCTACCGCCGACGGCACGCAGGAACACCACGTACTCCTGGCGATAGGTGTGCCCCGTGGCCTTGATCAGCGCCTCCGCCTTGACTTCGGCGACTGCTCCTCCCGGATCAGCGAACGGATGCACCGTGGCGTCGAAGAAGCGGGAGTTCTCCACGGCCCCAAGGAACCACGTTACGTGACGCACCACCTCGTCCCGCCCCGATAGACGCGCCGGATGGCCGATGGCAGGCGCAAAGAGGAGTTCCCAGACGAGATCATCGGCGATCAACGTCTGCCATAGCGAGTTGTCCTGGACGAGTGTCTGGAAATGGCGTTGCAACAGATCGGAGGCGATCGTCATCGAGGCGCCTATCCCGGGCCTCCTGGTCACCCGAGGAGGACGCGAACGCGGCGAGTCGCGCCGTCATCGATGAGGGGAAGGCTCGCGCGGCCGGACGCCAGAGGCATCCCGTCGACCTCCACAGTGGAGATGCCTCGCGTCACCCCGCTCGGGTTCTCGACCGTGATCTCGTAGCGGGACGCGTGGTACCGAAACGTGATCTCGAAATGGCGCCAGGCGCGCGGAATGCATGGATCGAGGTGGAGGATTGCCCCCCGCAGGCGGAATCCGAGCAGCCACTCGACCCCGGCTCGGTACATCCACGCTGCGGACCCGGTATACCAGGTCCATCCGCCGCGGCCCACGTGGGGGGGCTCGGCATAGACGTCGGCGGCCGCCACATAGGGCTCCACCTTGTATCGATGTACCCCCGCCCGTGTGCTCGCGCGGTTGATCGGGTTCAAGATCGAGAAGAGCTCGTTGGCCTTGTCGCCGTCACCAAGCGCGGCGAAGGCCATCACGGCCCAGATGGCGGCATGCGTATACTGGCCTCCATTCTCGCGAACGCCCGGAGGATAACCCTTGATGTAGCCGGGATCGCGATCCGTGTGATCGAACGGCGGGGTGAACAGCAGGACCAACTCCTGGCCTCGCCGGACGAGATACTCCTCGACGGCGGCCATCGCCCGCGCCGCCCGGACGGGCTCGGCGGCGCCCGAGATCACTCCCCACGACTGCGCGATCGAATCAATGCGACATTCCGCATTGACGGCGGACCCCAGGGGAGTCCCGTCGTCGAAATAGGCGCGACGATACCAGTCTCCGTCCCATCCGTGCTCGTCGAGGGAGGCCCTGAGGGCGCGCACGTGATCTCGCCACGCGCTGGCGCGCGCGTGCTCGCCACGGGCGTCGGCCATCTTCGCGAACTCCCAGAGCGTCGTATGGAGAAACCACCCGAGCCAGACGCTTTCTCCCCGTCCTTCGGGCCCGACGCGATTCATGCCGTCGTTCCAATCTCCCGTGCCGATCAGGGGAAGGCCGTGCGCTCCGACCGCGAGGCTTCGGTCCAGGGCGCGCGCGCAGTGTTCGAACAGCGTGGCTCCTTCCGTGGAGACCGTGGGCTGGAAGTACGACTCGTCCTGCCCGGGCGCCAGTGTCAGCCCCTCGAGAAAGGGAACAACCTCATCCAGCACTGCGGCGTCGCCCGTGACTTCCCGGTAATGAGCGACGACGAACGGCAACCAGACTCTGTCGTCGGAGATCCGCGTCCGTACCCCCCGACCGGATGGGGGATGCCACCAGTGCTGAACGTCCCCCTCCACGAACTGATGGGCCGCGGCTCTGATCAGGTGCTCGCGCGCGACCGCGCGCTTGGCTACGGTCAGGGCCATCACATCCTGGAGCTGGTCGCGGAATCCGTAGGCACCACCGGCTTGATAGAAGGCGGCTCGGGCCCAGACCCGGCAGGCAAGCGTCTGGTACAGGAGCCACCGGTTGAGCATCAGGTCCAGGGAGCGGTCGGGCGTTCTGACCTGAACCGATCCGAGGATGTCATCCCACTGTGTCGTCACGGCTCGTAAGGTGAGGTCGAGATCCGCCGAGCGATAGCGGCGGAGCAGCGTGCGCGCTTCGTCGAGCGTCGAGGCCTGGCCGAGGAAGAACACGATCTCCTCTCGCCCGCCCGGCGGCACCTCGATCGCTGTCTGGAGCGCCGCGCACGGATCGAGGCCGGCCCCGACCTTTCCCGATGGGCGACCCCCTCGCTCCAGGAGCGCTGGATGATCGAGGGTCCCGTTGCGACCGAGGACCTCCGTCCGATCGGCCGTCCACGCGGTCTGGCGACCCCCCAGGTCGGCAAAGGCGACGCGATCGCCGAAATCGACGTTCCAGGCGTTGCCCGCAAGTAGCGCCCCCGTGCCCGGATCGATCTCGGTCACGATGAACGGGGCGGCGGCGCTTCGCGAGCGGCCCAGCACCCACTCGACATACGCGGTCACCGAGAGGCGTCGGGTTGCATTGGAGCGGTTCTCGATCGTCAGTCGAGAGATCTTCACGGGGTCTTCGAGCGGCACGAACTGGAGCAGGTGGAGGAAGATGCCGTGGGACGTGTGCTCGAACCGGCTGTAGCCCTGACCATGCCGGGCGACGTAGGGCCAGGCCTCTTCTCGGATCGGCAGGACGGTCGGATTCCACAGCGCGCCCGTATCCTCGTCCCGAACATAGATCGCTTCACCCGGAGGATCGCTGACCGGATCATTGGACCACGCCGTCAGTTGATTCTCACGGCTATTCACCGACCACGTGTACCCGGCGCCGGACTCCGAGACCTGAAAGCCGAAGACCGGATTGGCCACGACATTAATCCAGGGCGCTGGAGTCCATTGCCCCTCCCCGAGGATGGTGACGTACTCGCGGCCGTCATCGACGAACCCTCCCAGGCCGTTGAAGAACTCGAATTCTGGGCGAGGAGGTGGAGCATCGATGGAGGACGGCTCCGGTCGAGCCGCGCGTCGTGGCGGGATAAGCAAGCTCGCCCCTCGCTGAGTCCGCGCGAGTTGCTCCGCGAGCGTTCCCTGTCGACTCAGGAGCACCGCCCGGGCCGCCGCCTGTAGGGCATCGCGCTGCTCAGCCGACAGAAGATCCTTTCGCAGGATGAAGACGTTCCCGTGCGTCGCCTGCCGCTCGCCCCGCAAGGCCGACTGGCTCGTCCGGACAAGCGTCTCCAGGGACGCCTGGAGCTGTTGCGCGTAAGAGTGAGCCTGCTCGTTGACAACGACGAGGTCGACAGCCAGTCCCTTCATCCGCCAGTACTCATGGGCGCGGAGGAGTTGCCGGACGATTCCTCGATCCTCGGGCTCGTCGATTCGGACCAGGACGATCGGGAGGTCGCCGGAGATCCCGTGAGCCCAGAGGGCGGCGGGCCCCGAGGTGTTGCGCTTGAGCACGTCCGCTGGGGGCCGTAGCGACGGGGCGGAGTACAGAAGCCGACTGGCCAGCTCCTGGAACAGGTGGGCCTCCTCCGCTTCGATACCGAGATGGTGGCACTGCACCTGGGCATGCGTCCACGACAGCGTGGCCGCGCGCTCGAACGTCGCCGGATCGCCATACTTGTCGGCCAGCGCGAGGGCTGCTTCGCGCGAGGAGGCGACGAGCGTGGAAAACACGAGGCGCGCGCTTTCGGTCGGCGCGAGTCGAACCCGCCGTCTGAGACTGAAGATGGGATCGAGCACGGAGCCCGCGGTGTTGGACAGCGGCCGGCCGTCGATGACCGCCATCGGCGTACGGATCCCCCGCCCTCGACCGAGAAACCGTCCTCGGTCCGTCTCGAACTGGGCGCCTCCGCCAGGCTGACCTTCGACGACGACGATGTGGGCAGCCCAGACAGACGGCTCCGTGGGCGCCCGAACCCGGCGAGTCGCCAGGAGGACGTCGCGCGCGGGGATCGATTCGGTGTGGACGAAGAGGCTGGAAAACGCCGGGTGCGCGGCATCGGCCGCCGGAGGGGCCAGCACGAGCTCGGCGTAGGACGTCACCTCGACCTCTCGGGCCCGCGCCCCGAGGTTCGTGACCGAGACGCGGCGCATCTCGGCGTCGTCTTCCGGAGAGACGAGCACCTCGAGCGTGGTGGTGATCGCGCCGTCACTCCGATGAAACTCGGCGCGCTCTTCGAGGAACGTCGCCTGGTAGGAGTCTGGTTCGACGCCGGTGGGCTGGTACCCGGCCGACCAGACCGCCCCGCTCTGCACATCCCGCAGAAAGATGTACGTCCCCCAGTGATCGCGCGTGACGTCCTCCCGCCATCGGGTAATCCCCAGATCGGCGCACCGGCTGTAGCCCGAGCCAGCGGCCGTCAGCATCACGGCATATCGCCCGTTGGAGAGCAGGACCGTCCCCGGGGTGGAGTCGTGCAGAGATGTGAACTGACGGACCCGCGGCTCCACGACGTCGCGGAGATGGGCCGGCGCCTGCACCTCCTCGACCCGCGGCCGCGCCACCGCCACGTCCCGAGGGGCACGCTCCTGCAGGAGCAGCTCGGTGGCCTGGATGATGGGCTCGACGTGGAAGCGCGACCGCATCACGCCGTCGCGGAGGACGTCGACGAGCGCGACCAGTGTCATGCCCTGATGATGCGCCATGTAGGCGGACACCACCGCCACCGGCTTCCCTTCCGGTACGCGTGATCTCGTGTAATCGAGCGCCTCGTAGAAGCCGTACGCGCCCCGCGCCCCCACGTCGACGAGTCGGGAGAGGTTTCGGGCGGCCGCCCCGGGATCGATCATCGCCGCCAGCGCGCTCGCGTACGGCGCGACGACCAGATCCTCACTAAGCCCCCGCTCGAGCCCCAGGCCCGGGACACCGAAGTTCGAATACTGAAACGTCAGATCCAGGTCGCGGACGTTGTAGGCCGACTCGGATATTCCCCAGGGGACACCGCGCTCCGTCCCGTAGCTGATCTGACGGCGCACGACGAGGCCGTATGTCTGCTGGAGCAGGCTTCCGGGCGGGGCATCCATAACGAGCGCCGGCATCAGATACTCGAACATCGAGCCGGACCAGGAGACGAGCGCCGACCCCAGCCCGATCGGGGTCATCGCGCGGCCGAGGTGGAACCAGTGAGAGGCGGCGACGTCACCCTTGGCGATCGCGATGAAGCTGGCGAGCCGCGCTTCCGAGGCGAGCAGATCGTAGCCCCCATGATCGAGGCCGCCTTCCGTGACGCGGTAGCCAAGAGAGAAGATCTTGCGCGTGGGATCGAAGAGGAAGCCGAACTGCATCCCGTCGAAGAGCTGCTTCGTGACCAGGGCCATTGCCGAGAGCCGGCGGACCAACGCTCGGGATGCCACGGCCGAGCGCTCCAGTAGGCCGAGGGTCTCGTCGATCCGCGCAATCTCGTCGCCACGGATCGATCCGTCGCGGAGGCCGGCCTCGCGAAGCGTGGTGAGCGCACCGATCGCGACCTCGCAACGGCTGGATGTTTCCGCCGGAGTGAGAGAGAGCGCGAGGAGGGGCTCGATCGCCTTCCTGGCCTCGGGCGGCGCCTTCGCGAGATCGGTCAGGACGGCCTCCAGATACGCCGCCCACGGGGTGATCGTTTCGAGATCGTGCTGGTGGCTCGCGATGGTTGCGTGCGCCGCCTGAGCCCAGACCAGCAGGTCGGAGTCCGCGCCGTCGCCGCGCTCTGCCGTCAGCACGCGCGAGATGTCCACGAGCGTCTCGGCCTGAGCGGCGAGGTGGCCGAGCCGGGCCGCCCAGTCCGCGAGGCTCGCCGGGGGTTCGCCGAGGCCGGCGGCCAGGGCTCGGCAGGCCTCATCGAGATGGGTCGGGCTGACGGTCTGGGTGCGCCGGTCGTCGGCGAGGACGGACGCGGCCTCCTCAACGAGCCGAACCGCGTCCTCGATTCCCGCGAGCGCCTGCCGGTCCAGCAACGGCCGATCGGCAGCCTGGCGACAGGCATTGCCGACGACCAGCAGATGACCGGCGAGGTTCCCGCTGTCGACGGTGGATATGTAGCGGGGCTCCAGCGGGCGAAGGTTGCCCGTGTCATACCAGTTGTAGAAGTGGCCCCGGAAGCACTCGAGGGAGCGCATGGTCGCCAGCGTCGCCTCGAGTCGCTCGACGGTGTCGACGGTACCGAGCCAGCCGAGATCGCGCGCGGCGAGCGTCGACAGTAGGTAGAGCCCGATGTTGGTCGGCGACGTGCGGCGCGCAACGACCGGCTTCGGGTCCTCCTGGAAATTGTCGGGCGGCAGGAAGTGATCATCCGGCCCGACGAAGGTCTCGAAGAACCGCCAGGTGCGGCGCGCCGTCGAGCGGAGGACTCTGGCGTCCCCCGGAGACAGGACTCGTGTCGCATCCACGCGCAGTGGCCGGCTCACCCATCGCGCCACCAGAGGCGACAGTCCCCAGAGCAGGACGAACGGCGCGGCGACCGCCCAGCTCTCTGGCCGCACGACGGCAACCAACACCCCGCCCGCGCCGGCCAGAACCAGGGCGCCCCGCATCCGTCGATACGCGCTCGCCATGTCCAGGGAGTGTCCCGTCTTGGCCTGGGCGGCGGTCGTCCATTCGAGCATCGGTCGGCGGGTCAGGCACAGGCGGACGAGCGTCCGCGCGATCGCATCGGCCATCAGCCACGCCTGATGAGCCAGGCAGGAGACGCCCAGCGCAATCTGGGCGGCGCCGATCGCAAAGCTCCTCCCGACGGCGCGGATGTAAGTCCGCTTCGAGATGCCTGATCGCCTCGGGATCACCTCGGTGAGCGCCGGTACGAGGGAGGGGAGCGCGAGGGCACCGAACACGAACCCCGTCCACACGAGCGGCGAGCTGTGGGGGAGCGTCCAGCCGGCGACGAGCGTGAGCCAGGCCGCGGGAGCCGACAGTGTCCGCCGGAGATTATCGATCATCTTCCACATCCCGATGACTGGGATCCGCGTGCGCCGCGTCGCTGCCGCGGCGGTTCCCCTGATGATCCAGGGGAGCAGTTGCCAGTCTCCGCGCGCCCAGCGGTGCTGCCGCGCGG
>Ga0209375_1003593_pt1 | contig 10774 bp, 11 predicted proteins | sample GraSoiAngelo_131_FD_185888 | JGI IMG/M metagenome (GOLD analysis project Ga0209375, IMG submission 185888) | Grasslands soil microbial communities from the Angelo Coastal Reserve, California, USA - 14_0929_02_30cm (SPAdes) (version 2) | ecosystem: Environmental > Terrestrial > Soil > Grasslands ...
AATGTCGCGCGTCGCCTCGTGCGAGAAGCGCCGTGCTCGGTTATGCTTTTTACCAAACCGGCGGCGAAACCCAAGCCGCTGCTCCGGATCGTTTTTGTTGCCGATTATTCCAGTCACGGATTGGAAGCTTTGAAAAAAACACTTGCCCTTGCTGCGGCCGAATCGTGCGAGCGGCTTTATGTGATTAGCATCGTTACGACGTTTGATCAGGCCCGCGCGTCGATTAGCTCAGGCGCCAGCAAAGGCAAGAATTCCAGCGCACATGACGAGGAGGACGAGGCGCTGGAACAATTCGTTCTATCGGCAGGCGCAACGGAAGTCCCGATTGAGGTCCAGTGTGTCCATGGCAATACAGGATTAGTAGCGTCGGACTTTGTTCAATCGGTAAAAGCGGATCTGCTGGTAGTGCCGCTGCAGAAGAAAGGCGAACCCAGTAAACTACTTCCCAGTAACATCGCTTGGATTACCGATGTCATTCCGTGCAACCTCTGGCTGATTCGGTGAATTGAATTGCAGAGTCTGCGCATGATTCCTAGAGGCGCCCGCGTCAAGCGTCTTTCCATTGGAATCGGCGGTTGATACAACCGCTGCTGCAACAACACATGGACCCTCAATTTCAGCCGTATGGCTTGCCGCACTTCACGGTCATTTTTCTTACGATCGTCCTGCCCTTCGCGCTTGCGGCGATCGTGCGGCGCTCAAAATCGCAGCGACTCGAGAAGAGCATTATTGGCGTTCTCTCCGCCGTGCTGATTTTGAACTACGTGATCTATTTAATCTTCATTCGCAGCCGTGGGCTTGTGGATTGGCGGCAAATGTTGCCGATGCAAATGTGCGACTGGGGCATGGTCGTCGTAATCGTGGCAATGTGGACCGGAAATCAGCGCTGGTTCGAAGTGGCATACTTCTGGGGCATCGGCGGTACGTTGCAAGCCGTGCTCACACCGAACCTGCGCTTTGGTTTTCCAGACTGGCGGTTCATCAGTTTTTTTACCTCGCACTGCGGTATCATCGTGGGCGTGATTTTCCTGATGTTGACCCGGCGATATCGGCCTTATCCAGTGTCGATCGTGCGCGTGTGGCTGTGGTCCGAGTTTTATTTTGTGGTGACGCTTATCGTCGATGAGCTCACAGGCGTTAACTACGGATTTTTGCTGCACAAACCTGAAGCATTTTCCATCTTAAGTTTTCTCTCCGAATCGCGCCCGATTTACCTTCTGCAATTACACGGGGTCGCATTGCTTTTCTTCCTCGTGCTGTATGCGCCGTTTGCCATTGTGGATCTTGCAAGAGGAAAACCACTGAGGAATGCAGGAGGCCAGGAAGGAACTCTTTAAAATTCCTGCGTTCCTGCTTTCCTTAGAGATTCATGGCCAAATCAAAACCAGTGCGGGTCGGCAGAGTTACGATTGGGAGCAAACGCCCGGTGTTCATTCTTGGACCGTGCGTAATTGAGTCGGAGAAGTTTGTCTGGCGCATGGCGAAGAAGATCGCTGAAATCTGTTCCGCCGAAGATGTCGATTTCATTTTTAAGGCGTCGTACGACAAGGCGAACCGAACTTCGGTGCATTCGTTTCGCGGAATTGGAGTACGCGAAGGCTGCGAGATTCTTTCCGCTATAGGCAGCGACTTAAAAATCCCAGTCACGACAGACGTTCATTCCCCGAATGAAGCAGCGATCGCCGGAGAAAAGATCGACATGTTACAAATCCCAGCGTTTCTCTGCAGGCAAACCGATCTGCTTCGCGCCGCCGCGGAGACCGGCCGGACGATCAATGTTAAAAAAGGTCAGTTCCTTGCGCCATGGGACGTGCGAAACATTGCCGAGAAACTGATCGCCTTTGGCAACTCACAATTCTGTTTCACCGAGCGTGGCACTACGTTTGGCTACAATAATCTCGTCGCCGACATGCGTTCTCTTTATTGGATGCGCGAAGCAGGATATCGCGTGATCTTTGATGCCACACATTCTGTGCAGCGGCCGGGCGGGGCAGGGGACTCGACCTCGGGTGACGGCGCGTTAGCGCCAGTACTCGCCAAGGCCGCGATGGCTGCAGGATGCGACGGTATATTTATGGAGGTGCATGAAAATCCGGTTCGCGCGTTGTCGGATGGGCCGACTCAGATTCCGCTAAAGGATTTGCCGAAGCACCTGCGCATGTTAAAGGCTATCCATGCTGCCGTTTCAGGTAGGGGCGATTGACCCCAATCGCCCGGGCAACAAGGGTATCACATCTGGGGAGCGGTCGGTTCGGGCCTGCCACGCTGTAGGTCGCCGTGTCGACCGAAGGCGGGTGAACCGCGCCTACCTGCCGTGGGTATTATCGGTTTGGTTATTGTTGATCTCGCTTTTCGTTTTCATATTAGCGCCTCCCGTGTCCGGCCAGTCAAAAGGCCGCAAGAAGAAAGGTCCTGCGACAGAGACGGCGAGTGCATCGCCGGGCGAACAAAGTTTAACCAACATTCCACTGCCAATCGGCCACGAAGCCAAAGGCCTGGTGTTACCGGATTTCGATACTAACGGACATCTGCGGGGAAAATTTGAAGCAGGAACCGCGCACCGGATTGACGAGGAACACGTAGGTTTTCGGGGCCTTAAAATTATCACCTACACACCGGAGAATCAGCCCGATCTGCGAATCGACATGAACACGTCGGTACTTGACTTGAAAACCCGGGTCCTAAGCTCGCAGGAGCGCACCACAATTCAGCGCGCAGATTTCAACATTGTGGGTGATTCAGTGCAGTTCGACACGAACTCGAAAACCGGCCGATTGATCGGAAATGTGAAGATGGTGATCACTGACAAATCTCATCTCACGGCGAAACCCAACACGCCTCAATGAAAAAATTAGCGGTGCTGGTGTTGTTTATTGTTTGCGCGGTAGGAACGCGCTTACAGGGAGAGACTGCTGCCGCCGCCGCAGCGGCATCGCCTGCGCCAGTGAAGAAGGCGGAGAAACCAGCCAAGAAAAAAGAGAACCAGTCACCCGCAACGAACTTATTTGGCTCGAGCGCCGCGGGATTACAATCGAATGAACCTGTGACGACGGAAATCTACGCGGACGAGGCTTTTTTTGATTCAACCAAGAACATGGGCATCTTTAGCGGCCGAGTGAAGGTAATCGATCCGCGTTTTAATCTTCAATCTGACAAATTGACAGTGTTCATTACAAAGGGGCAAAACCAGAGTCTTGAGAAAGCCGTTGCAGAAGGGAACGTTGGATTGGTGCGCGACCGCCCCGATCCGAACGGCGGGCCACCTACGCACGCCGTTGGCCGGGCAGATAAAGCTATTTATACGGCTGCAACTGGAGATGTTGAATTGAGGGGAACGCCGCGTGTGCAACAGGGACCTAATATGCACGTGGCGACCAGCCCTGATACAGTTATGGTCATTAACCAAAACAGCCAGTTGTCCACGCACGGACCAAGCCGCACCGAGATTAGTCAGCAGCCGAAGGAAGAAAAGAAGGGTGAAGCGAGTCCTTCGCCTCAGACTTTGCCAGCACGCGCTTCGCCCGCTCAGACTCCACCTCCTGCGGCTCTGCCCAAACCATGATCAGTCAAACTGCGCCTGTTTCGACTCCCAAGATTCCTTCGCCCGCCAAGGCGAAAGCGGAAACTGTTCTGACTACTGATCAGTTGGTTAAGGTTTACGGGGGACGCGCCGTGGTAAACGGGGTCGACATGCATGTCCGTGCCGGCGAAATTGTGGGACTGCTTGGGCCAAACGGCGCCGGTAAAACGACCAGTTTTTACATGATCGTTGGTCTGGTCAGGCCAAACAGCGGTCGCGTGATTTTTTCGGAAACCGATGTCACCGATTACCCGATGTATAAGCGGGCCCGGCTTGGCATGGGTTATTTGCCGCAGGAGGAATCGATCTTTCGCAAGATGACAGTGGAACAAAACATCCTCGCGATTTTGGAAACGCTTCCGCTGAGTAAGGCCGAGCGACGGAATCGTTGCGATCAACTGCTGCACCAGTTCGGGATCGAGCGGATCGCGAAAAATACCGCGCTTACCCTGAGTGGTGGAGAGAAACGACGTTTAACCATCGCGCGTTCGCTGGTCACAGAACCAAAGTTGCTGATGCTCGACGAGCCGTTCAGCGGCGTCGATCCCATTGCGGTTTATGATGTGCAACAAATTATCGTGAACCTGCGCAAATCGGGACTGGCCATCATGATCACGGATCACAACGTGCGTGAGACTCTCTCCATCGTAGACCGCGCTTATCTGATTTACGATGGCCGTGTGGAAAGCGAAGGCACAAAGGACTTTCTCATCAATGATCCCATCAGCCGACAGCTTTATCTCGGCGAACGCTTCAAGATGTGACTTCGTGATGCAGACAATCCTGTCTGCAAGAATTGGGGCGCAGACAAGATTGTCTGTCTCACTTTGGCCGACTTGAGTTGATCGGAGATGTGGGCTGCGGTAGATTCCGTACAAGGCAATGGAGTTTGCCTTCCCAGAGGTAAAGCTGGGAAAACCGCGTGAGCTAATGACTCCTTCCAACAGAAGGAGTTTTTTAATGCTCGATTATATTCTGGTAATGCTAGGCGGTGCACTTGGGAGTGGAGCGCGATTTTGGGCTTCGGGAATTGTCGCTGAGCGCGCCGGAGAGTTTTTTCCTCTGGGCACGCTCGTCGTGAACGTGACCGGATCGTTCGCTATCGGCTTCTCTGCCGCATTTACCGATCCAGAGGGACCGCTCCTTGTCTCACCACGGTTTCGCCGATTCTTCATGATCGGCGTGTGCGGCGGTTACACGACGTTTTCATCGTTCAGTCTGCAAACATTGGATCTCATTCGGTACGGTGACTGGCTCAAGGCGTGCCTCAATACACTGCTCTCGTTCGTTTGCTGCCTCGCGGCAGTATGGCTCGGACGCGTTCTTGGTCTCATGATTTTGCCGAAATAGAAAAACAAACCATGCATCTTCCCGAAGACGCGGTTCTCCTGCGGATTTTCATTGGCGAAAGCGACCGTTACCAGCATCGGCCGCTTTACGAGGCTATTGTGCTCAAGGCGCGTGAGTTGAACCTCGCAGGCGCGACGGTTTTGCGCGGCCCAATGGGTTTTGGAAAATCAAGTCATCTGCACACTGCAAAAATTCTTCGGTTGTCCATGGATCTGCCCATTGTGATCGAAATTGTAGACTCCGAGGATAAGGTGAATGCGTTCCTGCCCGTGCTCGATCAAATGATGGGCGGCGGCCTGGTTACTCTCGAAACAGCAAAAGTGATTCGCTATAGGGACCAGCGGAAAAGCTTATAAGCATTTTTGCGCCTCGCGACGCGGCCAGAGCTGAGCCGTGCGTTACCGCGCGATGCAGATTGGAAATTGCGCAGCATTCACGCTAGAAGTTACGTCTAATGGCGGAACGACGCGGGACCCAAACGATTACATCCACGAGCAGTCAGCAGAAAAGCGTTCCGGTTGTCACTGTTGAAGGGTTTTACAATTCTCATGCTGAAAAGCTGCACATGAAGCTGGAAGGCTCGCGCGTGGGGTTTCATCGGAAAATTCGCGAGCCAACCATTAACCGTCCCGGGCTCGCGCTGTCCGGGTTCTACACTTATTTCGCCGAGAAACGCGTTCAGGTGTTGGGAGCAGCTGAGCATTCATATCTAAAAAGTTTGCCCTCAAACGTTCGGGTAAAGAGGTTTCGCGAATTATGCGAGCGCAAGATCCCATGTCTGGTGATGTCGCGTGGGTTCCATCTTGCGCCTGAGTTGCTTGTTGTCACAGCAGAGGCAAAAATCGCGGTATTCCGCACGCCGATGATCACGATGAAATTCATTAACGCCGCTACAATTGCCTTGGAGATGGATTTTTCACCGACAGTAACTGAATTCGGCAGCATGGTCGACATTCTTGGTATTGGCGTTTTAATTCGTGGAGCCAGCGGCATCGGAAAAAGCGAGTGTGTACTGGGTCTTATCGAACGTGGTTACAGCCTAGTGGCTGATGACGTCACGCGGATGACGATGCTCGAGGGGCGCGAGCTTATGGCGACGGCGCCCGAGCTTACCCGCAACCACATTGAAGTGCGCGGCATAGGCATTATCGATGTAGCGAAGGTTTTCGGGATTGGCAGTATCCGAGTCGAAAAGCGTCTCGACCTTGTTGTCACCCTGAAGGAATGGCAGGAGGTAGATGAGGTCGATCGGATCGGTCTCGACCGCGAGTTTTACGAAATCCTCGCTCTTAAAGTGCCGCATGTAACTATTCCGGTAAGACCCGGCCGGGATATGGCGCGCTTGATCGAGGTCGCGGCGATGGATGAAAAATTGAAGGGGCTGGGCCAAAATGCAGCCGTAGATTTCAACGCGAAGCTGCTCGGAATCATGGAGCAAAAAGGAGCGACGTAATGGCATTGTTGTATCGAAGAACGGGCCGCTCGGCACCAGTCCAGAAGGTTGAGAAAGAAGTTCCTATCGTGAATCGCCTCGGGCTCCATGCCAGGCCAGCCGCCATGTTTGTGCGCATTGCCAGCCGGCACCGCTCGGAAATTTGGGTCTCGAAAGAAGGCGAGGAGGTGAACGGCAAAAGTATCATGGGGTTGATGATGCTGGCCGCTGGGCAGGGATCGAAGCTGCGTATTCGTTGCGAAGGGCCGGATGCCGAAAAAGCGATGGAGGAGCTGGAGCAACTGATCAACGCGCGCTTCAACGAAGATTAATCAGGCCAATCTTCCCTGTGTGTCCCAGAGACGCAGGCAATGACTCATGTCGACTGCAACGCTGAGTTCGCAATGTTTGACATCTGCCTTACTCTCCCAAGTGGATGAGCGGCGAGAACACGCCAAAAGAAATTCGGTTTGAAGGAGCTGGCGTCTCGCCTGGAATCGCCTGCGGTAGGGTCCATGTCGCCCGCGATGAGCTGGAGGACGTCGTGCGTTACCGTATTGCGCCTTCCCAAGTCGCGGATGAAATCGCGCGCTTCGAAACGGCGCTTATTCAAACGCGCATGCAGATTCTTCAGATGCAACAGCGCATTGCAGAATCGATCGGGGCGAAAGATGCTGCCATCTTCGATGCTCACCTGCTCGTAGTCGAGGATCGCACGCTGATCGACGAAGTGCTCCGGAAGCTGGAGACCGATCTTTGCAATGTGGAATGGATTTTCCAGGGAGTCGCCACGCGATACGCCGAGACCCTGAATAGAATCGATGATCCCTACCTGCGAGAGCGCGCGCTTGATATCCAGGACGTTACAAAGCGCGTAATTGGCAACCTACAGGGTAAAGCTCCGAAGGCATTTCTTGCCCTGACCGAACCGCACATTCTGGTCGCGCATAATCTTACTCCTTCGGACACAGCAAACATCAACCGAGCCAACGTGCTCGGGATCGCGACCGATCTCGGGAGCCGCACCTCGCATACGGCGATTCTAGCGCGTTCACTCAATATCCCGGCGATAGTCGGCTTGCACGATATCACTGCAAAACTCGAGACCGGCCAGCACGTGCTCCTTGATGGGAATGACGGCTGGTTGATCGTGGATCCGACACCAAAAATCCTTGCGCAGTACGCGGAGATCGAATCAAAAAGAGCCAAAGTCACGGCGAAACTAAAAGAGCTGCGCGAGACAACCTCAACCACGCGCGACGGCCGCCACATTGTTCTCTCGGCAAACATCGAATTGCCTGGAGACGTCGATGCAGTGGAGGCGAACGGCGCCGAAGGCGTCGGACTTTATCGCACCGAGTTCCTGTATTTGAACCGACCTAGTCTGCCAACTGAAGACGAACAATATGAAATCTATCGAAAAGTTGCGGAGCGCGTCCGGCCGGATCCGCTGATTATTCGAACGTTTGACCTCGGCGGCGACAAATTGGCACCGGGGACAGTAGATATCGCCGACGAGTTAAACCCGTTTCTTGGCTGGCGCGCGATCCGTTTCTGTCTTGAGAACATAGACATCTTCAAGACGCAGTTGCGCGCTATTCTGCGTGCCAGCTCCGTCGGTAACGTCAAAATCATGTTTCCGATGATCTCCGGGTTGGATGAGCTGCGCCGCGCGATCGCGGTGCTCGATGAGTGCAAAGAGGAGCTGCGCAGCTCGAAACTCGATATGGCCGAACGCCTCGAGGTTGGGGCAATGATAGAGATCCCGAGCGCGGCAATCTGCGCAAACGTACTCGCACCCGAGGTTGATTTTTTAAGTATCGGAACAAACGATCTGATTCAATATGCGCTTGCGGTCGATCGCGTGAACGAGAAGATCGCGCATCTTTACGAGCCGACGCATCCGGCAGTACTGCGTTTGCTTAAAATGATCGCCGACGCAGCCCACGACCACAATCTTTGGGTTGGCGTCTGTGGCGAAATGGCAGGAGATATCGCGCTCATCCCGCTCTTGCTCGGTCTCGGCATGGACGAGCTCAGCACGGCCGCGATCCTGGTGCCGAGAGTCAAGCGCGCCGTGCAAAGTCTGACAATTCCGGAATGTCGCGAGCTGGTGGAGGAAACATTCAAGCTCGATACTGCATCCGAAATCCTGGCGCGTTGCCTGGAATTGGCCGACAAACGCTACGGTGATCTTTTGGGATAGTGCTGTGGCGGCGCTCTATGAGCGCCGGGGCCAAGACGAATTTCGGCGGTCATGGACCGCCGCTACAGGATTCACTCTTCCGTTTCCGATTCCGGTCTCAGTCCTTCTTCCTCCATCTTGCGCAAAACGTCGCTCATGTCGTCCACTTCGTCCCAGACCTCCTGACTCACATAAATGGGCGCCTTCTGCTGGGTGGCCATGGCGATGCAATCGCTCGGCCGGCCATCCAGCTCGATAATCTTTTTCTGCTGCAACTCGTTTTGGACACGAATGATGACCCGCGCGTAATAAGTGGCATTTTTAAGATCATTGATGATCACTCGATCGACTTTTGCGCCGAGGGCCGTCATCAAATGTCCCATCAAATCGTGGGTAAGAGGGCGTTCCTTGGTGATCTGCCGCATGAACATGGTGATCGCGCTGCCCACCGTTTGATCGACATAGATGATGAACACTTTCTCGTTGTTGCCGATAAACACCGCGCACCCGCCGCTTGTCGGTAAAACCGCCCGCACCTGCACCTCGATCACCGTCTTGTTCATCGACGCAACGGTACCCGCGCGAAAATGAAAAACAAGCGGCGGACTTGTACACGCCACGTCCATCTCATCGGTGAGATGGCATAAATGAGTGACATGAAATTTTTGGGCTGTCGGGCTTGAATGTTCGACGCGCTGATTGAATATGCGTTTTCGAACTTTCGCGGCCTGGTGATGAATTGAAATGAAAAACGAATGGGACCTGGAGTCCGCCATCACCACATACAACGTCGATGGATGGGGCGAGGGTTATTTTACTGTCAACAGCGCCGGGAACGTGGAGGCGAAACCGCTAAAGGATGGCGGCGGTTCCATCGATCTTCTGGCAATAGTCAATGAGGCGCGCGCCAGAAACCTTGGTTTTCCATTGCTTGTTCGATTTCAGGATTTGCTCCGGCACCGCGTTGAATCGATCAATCGCGCATTTCAGAGCGCGATCGCTGAATTCGGTTATCTCAATCAATATCGCGGCGTTTTTCCCATAAAAGTCAATCAGTTGCGCGAGGTCATCGAGGAAATTGTCGATGCGGGCGAACAATTTCACTTTGGGCTCGAAGCAGGCAGCAAGCCGGAACTGGTTGCTGCGCTTGCCATGCAGAAAGACCCTGAGAGCTTGATCATCTGCAACGGCTATAAAGATCCCGCTTTTATTCGCATTGCGCTGCTTGGCCGCAAACTTGGCAAGCCGGTCATTATCGTCGCGGAAAAACTCGAAGAGCTGGAGCAGATCATTCGCGCATCGAAGGAAGTCGGCCTCGAACCCTACATTGGTATTCGTGCTCGTCTGTATAGCAAAGGCTCAGGCAAGTGGTCGCCGAGCGGCGGCGAGAACGCCAAATTCGGTCTCGACACCACCAATCTGGTTGCTGCGAGTCAAATGTTGAAGGATGCCGGGCTGACGCACTGCCTCAAGCTGCTTCATTTCCACGTCGGATCGCAGGTGCCTGATATCTCAACCATCAAGCGAGCCGTGCGCGAAGGTGCGCGCTATTACGCGAAGCTTTCCAAGCTTGGACACCAACTCGGTTATCTGGACGTCGGTGGCGGCCTCGGCGTGGATTACGATGGCTCGCGTAGTGATTTCGACAGCTCGACGAACTATTCGCTCCAGGAATACGCCAATGACGTGGTGTGGAATATCATGGATGTGTGTGACTCCGAAGGCGTCTCGCATCCGACTATTGTGAGTGAAAGCGGGCGCGCCATTGTTGCGCACCATTCCGTGCTAGTGTTGGAAGCGTTTAGCTCCATCGAAAAAACTGCGCCGAAGCTGAAAGTCGAAGCCAGCGAGAAAGATCACAAACTGGTAGGTGATATCCTAGACGTGAAACAGCGCTTAAAGCGCGGAAATCGTCTTGAGAGCCTGCACGACATCCAACAGATAAAGGAGGAAGCGCAGCAAACTTTCGATCTCGGTCTGCTCGATCTCGAATCGAAGGCGAAGATCGACACCGTTTATTGGCAGGTCGCGCATCAAATCGTTAATATGCATCGCGGCCTTCGTTATGTTCCCGATGAGGTGAAGCAACTCGAAACGACGCTGGGCGATCAGTACATCTGCAATTTTTCTGTGTTCCAGTCGCTACTCGATCACTGGGCCCTCGGCCAGTTGTTTCCCATCATGCCCATCCATCGTCTCACTACGCCACCGGATCGCCACGGTACGA
>Ga0209375_1003602_pt1 | contig 10763 bp, 4 predicted proteins | sample GraSoiAngelo_131_FD_185888 | JGI IMG/M metagenome (GOLD analysis project Ga0209375, IMG submission 185888) | Grasslands soil microbial communities from the Angelo Coastal Reserve, California, USA - 14_0929_02_30cm (SPAdes) (version 2) | ecosystem: Environmental > Terrestrial > Soil > Grasslands ...
TGCAGCGCAGTTCCTGGCGGTCATCAACGCAGACAAGGACGGCAAGGGGATTATTCGGGCAGGCCACGAACGGGTGCTTCGCGCGCGCTTCGCCGATGCCCGCTTCTTTTGGGAGTCCGACCAGAAATGTCGGCTGGCCGACTATCTGCCCAAGCTCGAGCGCGTTACCTACGAGTCCCGCTTGGGCAGCTATCGTGACAAGGTTGAGCGCATCCGGGACATTGCCCGCTGGCTCACCGAGCAGTGGTTCAATCTCGGCATTCATCAGGCTCACGTTGCGGAGGCCGACCGTGCGGCCGAGCTGGCTAAGTGCGACCTCGCCACCGAAATGGTGCGCGAATTCCCTGAGCTTCAGGGCATCGTCGGCGGTCTTTACGCGCGCGCCCAAGGCGAACCGAATGAAGTGGCCGATGCCGTCTATGACCACTATCGCCCCGTAGGCCTGGATGATCCTATACCGCGAAACCTTACCGGTTGTGCCGTGGCTTTTGCGGACAAACTGGATTCCGTCGTCGGCTGCCTCGCCGTTGGCATTGTTCCAACCGGATCGAGTGATCCCTACGCGCTGCGCCGCGCTTCGCTGGGTATCGTTAAAATCATTTTGGAGAAGAAGCTTCCTGTTTCGCTTTCCCAGGCCATTGGCGCCGCGGGGAAAGCGCTTTTCGCGCACAAGCCGAAGCGTGCGATCACGAGCGACCAGGAATCGAAGATTGTGGATTTTATCCTGGACCGCGCCAGGTTTGTATTCCGGGAGAAAGAACAGTTTGCCTATGATGAAGTCTCTGCCGTGTTTCGTTCCGGGGCAGATGATTTGGTGGATGCGCAAAAACGCCTCGTGGCGCTCCGGGCCATTCGCAAGTCCCGGAACTTCGAACCGCTCGCAGTTTCTTTCAAACGCATTCGCAAGATTTTGGAGAAGGCCGGCATCAGCCCCGGAGCGGATGGCCGGGTGAATCCGGAGATGTTTGAGACTAGCGTCGAGCGCGAATTGCACTCCGCCGCCCAGACGGCAGCATCCAAAGTGCAATCGTTGAAGCGCGGAGGGAAGTACCAGGAAGCTCTGGAGGTCATCGCGGGGCTTCGGCCGGTGGTGGACAGATTTTTTGATGGCGTGATGGTGATGGCAGAGAAAGAAGACGTGAGAAAAAATCGCCTTGCATTGCTCGCACAACTGCTTGGAGAGTTCACGACGATTGCGGATTTTTCCGAGATCGGCGGCGAAGAGCGTTTGTCATGAGTTAAAGTGTTACTTTAACTCGGGCAAGTCGGCGTGCCGACATTCTGTTTTCAGGCCATGCAAAGAAGCTCCCGGCAATTGCAATCCAATGCCGCAACAAAATCATGGGAAGTGAGGATGACCGTGAAAAAGTGGGTGTATTTTTTTGGCGCAGGTAAAGCGGAAGGAGATGGGAGTCAGCGCGCACTACTCGGCGGCAAGGGCGCTGGCTTGGCGGAGATGAGTCGCATTGGCCTCCCCGTGCCTCCTGGATTCACGATTACCACCGAGGTTTGCACCTACTACTACGGAAACAAGAAGTCCTACCCCAAGTCGCTCGAAGCGGAAGTGAAGAGTGCCATGGTTCGTATAGAAAAAGTCATGCGCACCAAGTTTGGTGACAAAACCGCCATGCCCTTGCTGGTGTCTGTTCGCTCCGGGGCTCGCGATTCCATGCCCGGCATGATGGACACGATTTTGAACCTTGGCCTGAACGATGAAACCGTGCTGACGCTGGCCAAAGCGACCAAGAATGAGCGGTTTGCCTGGGACTGTTACCGCCGGTTCATTCAAATGTATGGCGACGTTGTCATGAACGTGCAGAAACGCCCGAGCGAGGACCACGAGCCATTTGAAGTGGTCATTCACACCCTCAAGCATGAGCGCTATCACGCCGACATCGACGACCCGAAATTGCCAGTGAAAGATCTGCAGGAACTGGTTGTTCGCTTCAAGAAGCTGATCAAGGAACGCACCGGGACAGAGTTTCCGCAGGACGTGGGGAAACAGCTGTGGGGGGCGGTGGGCGCGGTGTTTGGTTCGTGGATGAATGATCGCGCGGTCGTGTATCGCCGCAAATATAACATCCCATCGGAATGGGGCACCGCGGTGAACGTGCAGGCAATGGTTTACGGCAATACCGGTGACAGATCAGGTTCGGGAGTGGCGTTCACGCGCGATCCGGCGACCGGCCAGAAAGTTTTCTACGGTGAGTTCCTCATCAATGCTCAAGGAGAGGACGTGGTGGCTGGCGTGCGCACGCCCGAGCCCGTCTCCCAGCTCACGAATTACCTTCCAGAAGCCTATCGCGAGCTGGAGAAAATCAGACAGACTTTAGAAAAACACTTTAAGGACGTGCAGGACTTTGAGTTCACCATTCAGGACGGCAAGGTCTTCATGCTGCAGACGCGCAACGGCAAGCGCACCGGGCTAGCGGCGGTTCGGTTCGCCATCGAAATGGAGAAAGAGAAGCTAATCGACTGGAAGACCGCCATCCGACGGGTCCCCGCCGACCAACTCGACCAGGTGCTGGCGCCGGTATTTGATCGCAAGGCGGTCCAGGCCGCCAAGTGCATTGCGAAGGGGCTGCCAGCGGGTCCAGGCGCCGCTGCCGGCAAGATGTACTTGAACGCGGACCGTGCCGCTGCAGCCGCCGCGAGGGGAGAGAAAGTCTTGCTTGTTCGCAACGAGACCTCACCCGAAGACTTGCGCGGCATGATCGCTGCCGAGGGCATTCTCACAGCAAAGGGCGGCGTCAGTTCACACGCGGCGCTCGTTGCCCGCCAAATGGGAAAGGTATGTGTTTGTGGCGCAGCGGCGCTGCAGATCGATTACGCCGCCAAAACCATGACTGTCGATGGCACAACCTACAAGGAGGGAGACTTCCTCTCCATCAACGGTACCGCTGGCGAAGTTTATCCTGGCCAAATCCCTACTGCCGCGTCCGAAATTGTGCAGGTGCTGATTGAGAAGTCCCTGGACGGCAACAAGAGCCAGACTTATCAAAACTTCAAGAAGCTCATGGACTGGTGTGCCAAGGTTACTCGCCTTGCGGTGCGCACCAATGCGGACACGCCCGAACAGACGGCGCACGCCATCGCTTTCGGAGCCGTGGGTATCGGCCTGTGCCGCACCGAGCACATGTTCTTTGAAGGCAATCGCATTGACGCCATGCGCGAAATGATTTTGGCCGACACCAAGGAACACAGGAAAGAAGCGCTTGCCAAAATCCTGCCCTACCAGAGGGAGGATTTTGTTGGGATGTTCAGGGAATTGAAGGGGTACCCGGCGACGATCCGGTTCCTCGATCCACCGTTGCATGAGTTCCTGCCGCACGAAGGCTCCGCTCAGAGTGATCTGGCAAATAAAATGGGCGTGCCAGTTGAAAAGATCAAGCAGCGAGTTAAAGAACTACATGAATTCAATCCGATGCTTGGATTCCGCGGCTGCCGCCTGGGCATCGTCTATCCCGAAATCTCCGAGATGCAATCTCGTGCGGTATTCGAAGCCGCAGCGGAGGTCCAGAAAGCGGGTGTCAAGGTCAATCCCGAAATCATGATTCCCCTCGTAGGCTTCAAGAAGGAGCTGGACCTGCAAGTCGAGGTCGTCCATCGAGTCGCCGATGAGGTCATGAAGGAGAAGGGCGTGAAGCTGAATTACCTGGTGGGTACGATGATCGAAGTACCGCGGGGCGCCCTAACGGCCGATGAGATCGCGCAGGCGGCCGAGTTCTTCAGTTTTGGCACCAATGACTTGACCCAGACCTGCCTTGGAATGAGCCGCGACGATTCGGGTTCGTTCCTCGGGCCGTACCAGGAACTTGAGATCGTCAAAAAGAATCCATTCGCAACCATCGATCAGCAGGGAGTCGGCCAACTGATCGAGATTGCGGTGGAGAAGGGCAACAAGGCTCGTCCCGGAATCAAGTTGGGCATTTGCGGTGAGCACGGTGGAGACCCGGACAGCGTAAAGTTCTGTCACCGTGCCGGCTTGTCGTATGTCAGTTGCTCGCCGTATCGAGTGCCGGTTGCTCGGCTGGCCGCTGCTCAAGCGGCGATTGAAGAAGAACAATCCAAGAAAAAGAAGGGGAAGTAACGCAAGTACGAATTGAGGCCACTTAAAGTAATGGTTGAAGTGAGGTAGGTCGAGCAAAAATGCGCAAAGTGACCACAAAGAGCCACTTCAAGTAATACTTTAGCTCGCTATTTTTGACGGGTGAGCAAACTCGGCGTTTCCGCGCAATCTGCATGAGTGATGAAAACCGAGGGCTGCTAGCCTTTCACGTCGGCATTTTGAAGAAAAAGTACATCCCGAGAAAGAAGAAAATAGCGTCCGGCGACCAACCTGCCAAAGGCGGCGGCAATTGGCCAACACTCCCCATAGCCTCCAGCAGTGCTGCGATTGCCCAATAAGCCAAGGCGATCCCCACACCGAGCGCCACTCCTCCAATTGCTCCTCGGGTCCCCACCAGAAACGCAAACGGAATTGCCAGCAACATACTCACGGGGGCCATCAAGGGATAGGCGAATTTCTTTTGCCATTGCACCCTTAGCGTTGCCACGTCGAAGCCGGCGCGGTGCAGTCCATCAATGTAGCTGCCTAGCTCCCCCACGCTCATCTGAAACGCCTGCCGCACTTCCCGGTTGAAGTAATTGGGAGGCTCGGACAATTCCGGTGGCGCGGCCGCCGTAAAAGTCTCGAATTTTGTCACCGAGCCATCGGAAAACTCCCGCATCCAGCCGCTTTCGAGTACCCAGCCGTGTTGCGGCTCCGACCAGCGCGCCCGCGCCGCAAAGATTCGCCGCCGCAAATGAAAGTCAGAGGGATCGAGCTCCAACACGCTGAGCCCGCCGAACAGATTCTGCTCTGGGTCGAACACATCGTAGTTGTAGATCTTCGAATTTTCTCCAAAAATCCAGCGTTGCGGGTGTGCATACGTTTGGGGCGGCCGCCCCTTGATCTGGTTGTGCAGCGCGTCCTGCCGCTGGTTGGCATACGGCAAATACGTGTCATCCAGCAAGACCAAAGTTGCCGCCAGCGCCAGCCCTGCGAGCAGCAGCGGCAATGCCACGCGGAACAAACTCATGCCGCTGGCCTTGATCGCCACGATTTCGTTGTTCTTGCTCATGATGCCCAGAGTCACCAGGACAGCCACCAGGCCCGCCAGCGGCGCCAGGTTGTACACCAGATACGGCGTGAGGTATTGGAAGTACTCAACTACGGTCAAGAAGGGTACACGGTGCCGCCCAATATCATCCAACAGCTCGAAGAACGTGAACGCCTCGAACAGAAAAACGAACACCGCCAGCAATACGCCAAAGTAAAAAAAGAATTTTCGCAAGATGTAAAGGTCCATCAACCGGGGAAAGCTTCCGCTCGAAGGCGCGGGAATTTCTTGCGTGCTGCGTTCGCCATTTGCTACTAACGCCGCAGCCGCACGCGCGCGGGACTGCGCTTTTCGCCTGCGCGCCAGGTGCATCCGCCTGCTGAGGTATCCGAACGGACGCAACCAGCGGCTCTCCCCGCGAAACTGTTCCATCCTCGGCAGCAGTGTCAACGCTAATACCGCCAGGATTCCGTTGGCTATCCAGATTCCTGCCGCTGGCGAAAGCTTCCCCTGCCGTGCCAGCCCTGCGCCCATAATGAGTAGCAGGTAGTACGCCGCAATCAGCACAACCGCCAGCAGGGACCCGGCTGCGCGTCCGCCTCGCCGCGGCTGCGCTCCCAGTGGAACGGCCACTAGCGCAAACACCAGACACGCCACGGGAAATGCCAGGCGCGTGTGCAATTCCACAGCCGCCTCGCGCGATCCCGCGTTCCTTTCGGCAGCCAACTCCTTCATTGATTGTTCAGGGATGCTCCGCTGTCGGGGCTGCGCGGAGCCCAGTCCACTCACCTCAATCGGCCAGTCGCTTTGCCCAAACGATGTGACCGAATAATGATTCGCGTCCTCGCGCGAAAACTCATGCCTGGTTCCGCCTTGCAGATGCAGCTCCAGCTTGCCCTGCTTCGGTTCGGCAATGACCACTGCGTTATCAGCCAGCGTCACGCGCGAACCGCCTTCTCCACCCGTCTCCGCGACAAATACGCCATGCCACTGCGTCCCGCTGGCCGACACATCGTTCACGTACAACACCATCTTCGGGAACCGTTCGTCGAACACGCGCGGCTGTACTTGAAAGGAGATTTGCGAGCTGATGAGTTGCGCTTCCGCCGCATGGAGCGTGCGCAGCGCTGCGGGTCCCACCCACGCAGTCATGATCAGCGTAAGCAGTCCCCCCACGAGCGCTAGCATGCCGACCGGAAAAAGGATTCGCCGACGCCCGATCCCCAGCGACGTCAGCGCAATGATTTCGCTGTCTGCCGACATCCGCCCCAGCCCCAGCAGCACCCCAATCAGCGTGGCCATCGGCAGCGTGAAGACGAATACGCCAGGAAAAATACAAAGGAACAGCTTCAAGATCTGCGCGCCTGAACCCACATGGCGCACGTAAATCTCCATCAACCGTACGAGCCTGGGCACGAGAAACACGAATGTGAAGACGATCAGTCCGAGGAATGCGTGGCGGGATACCTCGCGGACGATATAGCGATCCAGAATACGCATGATGCGAACGCTCAGTGTACCACGCTGTCAGCCCGGCTTCGTTTCTCGCCGCGCAATCGGAGAGCCATTTACGGTGTTGTTGCGAATTTCTGTCATCTGCTCTTTTATCGGCTATTCTTGCTTGTATACTTTGAATCTATCTATGCCCATTGCTAGGGACCATCTGCGTGAGCCTCGCTTCGGGACGCCCGCCGAATGAATCGCATCCATCTCGTTGTGCTTTGGCACATGCATCAGCCGCAATACCGCGACCCCGAAACCGGCCGCTACGTTCTCCCTTGGACGCGTCTCCATGCCCTCAAGGACTATTACGGCATGGTCGAGACGCTTCGCGAGTTTCCCAAGTTTCATGCCACGTTCAACGTGGTTCCCGCCCTCGGCATCCAGCTCGAGGAATATGCCAGCGGCAAATTCAACGAGCCTTGGTTCTCCCTGGCTTTCAAGAATGCCGACGAGCTCACGCGTGAGGACAAAGCCGAGATTCTCTCCCGCGCGTTCCAGCTTAATCACGAGCACCTGATGTCGCGCTGGCCGCGCTTCGTCGAGCTCTACGAATGGTCGCGCCCGGCCGGAGGCGCGCAAGCTCTCGTCACTTTCACGCAGCGTGATTGGCGCGACCTCCAACTACTCTCGCAACTCGCCTGGATGGAAGAATCCTGGTTACAGAAAGACGAACTCACCAGCCGGCTCGCTTCCAAAGGCAAGGATTACACCGAAAGCGACAAGTCCGCCCTGAAAGAAAAGCAGCAGGAACTCCTGCGCCTGATCCTTCCTGCCTATCGCGACGCGGCGACGCGCGGCCAGATCGAGATCAGCACCACGCCGTTCTATCACCCCATTTTGCCGCTCATCTGCGATTCCGACGTCGCGCGCATCGCGAATCCTTCGACTCCGCTCCCGCGCCGCGCGTTCCGCCACGCGGAAGACGCCCGCGAGCAATTGCAGCTCGCTCGCCGCTATCATGAAAAAACATTCGGCACGAAACCAGCCGGTCTATGGCCATCCGAAGGCTCCGTCTCCGATCAAGCGCTCTCCATCGCCGCGGAAGAGGGCTTCCAGTGGTTCGGCACCGATGAAGGGGTTCTGGGCCGCACTCTGAACGTCGGTTTTTTCCGCGATTCGAACGGCATCCCGGCCAACGCCGACCGCCTTTTCAAGCCCTGGCGTGTTCAGTTCGGCGAAAAGTCCATCACCGGGCTGTTCCGCGATCACCATCTCTCGGACCTCATCGGTTTCGTTTACAGCCGCATGGAAGCTAAAGCCGCTGCCGCGGATCTCCACTCGCGCTTGCGCGCGCTCGGCGAGAGAGTATCAAGCAGCCAGCCGCTCACCGTTTGCCTTTTTCTCGATGGCGAAAACGCCTGGGAATATTACCCAGGCAACGGCCGCGAATTCCTGCGCGAATTTTACCGCTGCGTCGAATCCGACCCTGACTTCCGCGCGCTCACGGCAAGTGAAGCCATCGCCAGCGCTGGAGAAGTTTCTACGACTACGGGGATTTTTCCCGCTTCCTGGATTAATGCCAACTTTGACGTTTGGATTGGCCACCAGGAAGACATTGCGGCCTGGGAACTCCTCTGGGACGCCCGCGACGCTTACGCGCGCGCCGTTGATGCCCACCAGAAGGGAAGGCCCGGCGCACCCACAGAAACTGGCATTCAAGAGGCCCACGAATCTCTTCTGGCGGCGGAGGGCAGCGATTGGTGTTGGTGGTTCGGCCCGGAGCACAGCACCGCGAACGACGCGGAGTTCGATGCGCTTTACCGCAAACATCTCACGGGGATCTATCTCGCTCTAGGCCAAGTTGCGCCCGAGGAGCTTGCCAAGCCCATCAAGCGCCGCCCGGAGCATGCTTTGCAGCTTGCCCCCTCCGGTTTCTTGCGTATCAAAGTGGATGGCCGCGCAAGCTCCTACTTTGAGTGGCTCGGCGCCGGTCTTTATTCACCAGAGCGTCGCGGCGGCTCCATGCACGGCCGCGTCTTTTATCTTCACGAGATGCGTTACGGCTTTGAGGAAGACCGTTTGTGCATCCGAATCGATACGTTCGCCGAAGCCATAAGCGAGCTCGAAGATCCCGAGTTTCGCATCACCGTCAGTGCCGCGGAAGAACTCGTCATCGTGGTGAAGCTCCAGCGCGGCCGCCTTCAGGAATTTGCGGTGGAGAAAGCCCGCGTCTGCCTGTTAAATCTTGAATCAGTCGCCGTCGCCGCGTTTGATCGCATCCTCGAAGTCGCCATTCACCGCGGCCAACTCGACCTCAAGGGTCAAAGCAAACTAAGACTGGGCGTCGCCCTGTGGCACGGCGGACTGCCCGTGGACATGCTCCCCGCCGAAGGGTTTCTCGATGTGCCGCTCGGTGAAGACAACTTCGCCTGGCTCCCCGAATAATTCCTTTCTCCAATCTTTCTTGGAGGATCCGCTGGGGTTTGCTGCGCTGCTGTTGCTCTTGTAAGTGTCCGCGAATCTCCGCGTGCTTTACGTCTCTGCGTTATTCTCTCTCTTTCTCCCCTTGAAACTTTTGAACTTTGAACTCTTCAACCTCCGATCCTTGCCTTCCTTACCACCTTACTTCCTTATTTCGTTCCCTCTTTCTCTCCATACAGCTTCACCGCCAAATCCTGTGGCCGGTCTCCCACCGGAATCATCGTCACCAGAAAGTTTGTCCGCACGCGAATCACCGCCAAGTCGCCGGAGCCTTGACTCACCACCAAGAGCAAAGTCTCATTCGGACTCCTGTCAAATCGCAGCGCGCCTGGCGCATCCCCGGCGGGAATCGGAAAGCCTTTTTCCGGGTTTCTCTCGGAGAGTGCTCCTCGAATAATCCGCCGATTAATAACATCCACGGGCGTCACTCGATCCGCCTCCGTATCGGAAACGTAGAGCACACTCGCATCTGCGCTGAGCACGCCGCGCGTCGGCGCGGAGCCCAGCACCATCGTGTCCCCCACTTCGTGCGTCCAGGTGTTGATGGCCTGCAAGCCGTGCGCTTCCGGCGAAATCACGTACAGCTCTCCGCCATCGGGCTTGAGCAGCATGTCGGTCGGCTTCCCCGCCAATTCGAGATTCGCTACCAGCACGCTGCGTTGCAGATCCACAACAGAAAGACGCTGTTCCGAGCGGCTCATCACAAACGCCACCGAATCATCGGACAGCACGGCCACATCATCCGGCTGCGGCACCACGGAAACCGTGTTGCGCAACGTCAGCGTCGCCGCATCATAAATCCCCAGCGATCCCTCAGCGTGGTTCAGCACCAAGACGGTTCTTCCATCCGGCGAAACGTGCGACAGCACCGGTCCGCGCCCCGTATGCGCGCGCGCCACGATCGCTCGCGAATGAATGTCGATCGCCAGCACCGTGTCATTCCCCGACGTCGTGGTGTAAACGCGGCTGCCGTCCGGCGAAAAGTCCAGCGCGTAGGGAAGCGGCCCTACCGGAATGCGCGCGCTCACCTGGTAAGCACGCGCATCGAGAATCCACACGTACCCTCCCAGAGAGCTGAGGCCCAAAATCTCTGGCCGCGTGGGATGCTCGCGCATGCCCGAGAGTCCCGGTCCCACCGGGATGTGCGTTACCGCCTTGAGCTTGACGAGGTCCACCACGGTCAAGGCGCCGTCCGCCGTGGTTACGTAGGCACACAAATGCAGGTCCGGCCGCAGAAACGAAGGCCGATGCTCGCGCAGGAGCACCATCAGCGCTCCGATGGCCAGCACTGCGGAGACAAAGTACCTGCGGAAGTTTCTCGGTCGCTCCATGGCAAGTGTGGAATTGTCCCACGTACTGGCACGACCTGTCGTGTCCGTCTTGATCCGACCTTGTAATGGTGGGTCTTCAGACCCGTGACACCCACCACCCCACAAGAAGATCTCTGCGGGCGTCATCCCGAGCCCAGTCGCGCCTTTTTGCGAATGGGGTCAGTGATCTGCTGCTCGTTTGTCTGCAGTCGCATATCCACGGGGAATCAACAGAGCCCTGTCGAATTTCGCCCTTCCGATTCGTCGTCGAGGTGGAGGCCCTAGGCCTGAAAACTGCGCGTGACGCCGTCTTGGCGTCAGGAATCAAATGAAAGAAGAGCAAGGAAGGCACAAAAATGGCAACCACCATGCAAAGCCTACAAACAGACACATTTCTTCCACCCATCGAGAAGCCGAAGGGCTTGAT
>Ga0209375_1003603_pt1 | contig 10761 bp, 12 predicted proteins | sample GraSoiAngelo_131_FD_185888 | JGI IMG/M metagenome (GOLD analysis project Ga0209375, IMG submission 185888) | Grasslands soil microbial communities from the Angelo Coastal Reserve, California, USA - 14_0929_02_30cm (SPAdes) (version 2) | ecosystem: Environmental > Terrestrial > Soil > Grasslands ...
GTGAACGCATGATCATCCCCGTCCGCTGTTTCACGTGTGGCAAAGTCGTCGGGAGCGCCTTCCCGGCCTTCGTCGAGAAGACCCGCCAGGGAGAGAACCCGGCCCAGGTCCTCGACGCCCTCGGACTCAAGCGCTACTGCTGCCGCCGAATGATCCTGTCCCACGCGGAACTCATCGACGAAGTCCTCCCGTTCGGATGAGCCCGAGCGGAGCAGCCGAGGCAAGCGAACTTTAAATTGCCCCGACCGCGGTCCGCTTGGCGATGGAGAATCGCAGCGCGCTTCTCCTCGTGGGCGCCTTCCTCGTCGTCGCGGGCATCTTGCTCACTCCCTTGCTTTGCGGAGTGGGATTCCTCTTCATCATCCTCGGCGCGGTGATGTGGGTCCGCGAGGACTGACCCGCGGGAAATAGATTATTAGCGGCGAGGCGGTTCGAGTTGCCCGCGGGTCCGTGGGGTAGCTTGGTTTGGGCTCGGGGACCTCGCGTCGTCCGGCCCACAGGAAATCCTACCAGCTTGGGGTGCTGGCGACTCCGGTTCAAATCCGGACGGACCCACTGCATTTCCGGTTCAATCGACGACGGCCAGCGGTCTTGGCTGCTTCGCTGAACTTCGTTTGCCGAAAGTTCGGCCATGGAGACGGGGGGCCTTCGACGAGGTCAGGAATCGAAGTGGACCCCGTCCCGATAATCCATCGCCTACGTTCGATTCCCTCAAATGGATTCGAAACTCAGGTCGGAGCTTCCTAAGTAGACAATCGAAACATCCGACCGTCAACGGTACTGATACCTTCCGTTCTGACGGCCTCCACCGGCGCGGGATGCGCCAGCCGGACCGATCGCGGCAAGGTTATTTATCGTGCGCCACGAATCCGATCGTGTGGGCGGGGATGTGACCGAAGGGCCTTCGCAAGGCCCTCGGTCCCGGGTGGCGATCCTTGGCGGAGCAGCCGCGATCGCGGTGGCCCTCATCCTCGCGGGCAGTTGGCTTACTTTTCTCCCGCAATCCTCGCCTCCACAAGCCAACAGTGCTCCCCATATCCTGCGGATCTTGGCGAGACCCACCACGGGCGACACGAACACCCAATTCGTATTCACGGCCCAGGTCGTCGATGTCGAGGATCCAGTCCGCGCGATCCAAGTTCGCTGGGCGTGGGAGAATGGCAGCGTACCGGACACGTCCTGGTCAACGAACAAGAGCGGGACACACGTCTTCCCGAGCGTCGGCAACTACACCGTCCGCTGCGAGGCATCGGACACCGGCGGCCTCACCACGAACGCGTTGCTCGACATCCGTGTCACGCCGAGACCTCTGAGGGTTGGGACGATCCTGTCGTTGACGGGCGCCCTCCAGGCCTTCGGACCGGGGGAGCAGAACGGAGTGGACATGGCCGTGCAAGAAATCAACGCGGCCGGGGGGGTACACGGAAGGCTTGTCCAAGTCTTTCACATGGACGACAGCACGGATCCGTCGTACGCCGCCTCCGACGCCGCAACCCTGGTTTCCCAAGATCACGTCGACGCCATCATCGGGGCCACGGGATCAGGCATGTGCGCGGCGATTCTCCCCGTCGCGAAATTGAACGGCGTATTCGAGCTTTCGCCCTCGTGCACCCGCGCCGCTTTCACGGACCTATCCTACACCGGCGGCTGGTTCGGACGGACGGCGCCGTCGGACGAGTTGCAAGCGGTCGTGGGCGCCTACTACGCTTACCAGAACGAGTCGATCAGGTACTCGGCCGCGATGGGCATCAACAACGTCTACGGCGTCCGGACCGCGGCCGCCTACGTGGCGAACTTCACACGGTTCGGCGGGACAATTACGGCCGGGTCACCGCGCATCGTCAACGAGTTTGGGACCGACTATACGGCCGACCTCCATGCGATCTTGGACGTCACTCCGTCGCCGCAAGCCGTGTACGTGGCCGCCTATCCTCCCAATGGCGAAGTGCTCGTGCAGAACTGGTGGGCGGGTCTCGGAGCGAATCCCGGGTGGGCGAACGTCACATGGATGTTCTCGGAGGGCGTCTACGACCAGAGCTTCATCGACTCGCTCGTCGCCTCGGGCGTGAACGTCAGCAGCTTCCACGGTACGGCGCCGGGTGCCTACGCCGGGTTCCTGCCTTCAGGGTACGGGCCGTGGGCCGCTCGATACCAGGCGCGGTATGGCGGCATCCCACCGCTTTTCGCGGCAAATGCCTACGATGCGGCGTACCTCGTGGCCCTTGCGGCGGAAGCTGCGGCCGACATTTCGGGAACCTCGATTCGCGCCTACGTCCAAGCTGTTGCGTCTCCCCTGGGCACGGCGCTCGGACCCGGCCAGTGGGCCCAAGCCTTGTCGGAATTGGCGGCCGGTCACGACGTCAATTATGAGGGGGCCTCGGGCTCCGTGAACCTGAACGCGCTCGGCGATGTGCCGGGAGGGTACATCATTTGGGCGGTCAACCGTTCGAACGGGCTGTATGCCCAGGCGTATTTCAATGAGACCACGGTGGTGTCCATGCTGCCAAGCGGATTCTTCCCGACTGCGCCGCCCACGAGCTATGTTCTCCTCTCCGCCGTGTCTCGAGGTGAGAACGATGAGTAGTCGTGTCCGTACTCTTGTGAAAGCGACGTTCGCCGTGTTCGTCGTTCTAGGCACCGTGATGGCAACGTCTGTTCCCGCGCGGGCGGACATGGGGACGCCGGCTTGGCACATCGGAGATTGGTGGCATTACCGCCTGATCAATGCAAGCTCTCCGGCGGGAGGAACGGGGCCGGGGACGCTAGAGATCATCGTCATTGGCACGACGGACGTGACGGTTGCGGGAGTCATCTACCCGACGTACGACACGAAAGACTGGGTCAACGTGACGTCCGGCAGCGTGACGTACTCCATCGCGGGAGATGAATGGTTCCGGACGTCGGACCTTTCGTCGGTGCAGGTAGCTCTTGCCTTCACGACCACGTACCTGGGCACAACCGTCACCGTCTCGGTTGCGGGTACTGCTGCGCCGCCGCAAGAGATGAGGTGGCCCCTATCCGCCGGCGCCATGTGGTTGTCCGTTTCGAACTTCACTGCGACCACCGTAACGACGATCGGAGGCTCTTCGACGTCGAACACGACGTTGCGAAGCATCGACTACGAGTACACCGTCCAAACCACCACCGAGGTGGCTGTCCCCAAGGGCACGTTTTCTGTAACCCCGGTACAGCAGACGGAGATCGGAGTGCCCGGCGACACGGTCGCGTACTGGTCCGGCGACGTCGGCAATTACGCGAAACAGGCGGCGTACGACAGCAATGGAGACGAGCGAAGCAGCGGGGAACTGACGGCCTACCACTATGCGCCGCCTCTAGGCGGATCGATGGCCTTCCTAGGAATCGCTGCCGGGCTATGGCTTATCATCATCGGGGTCGTCATCGCCGTCGCGATCGTCGTCGTACTTGTCCTGGGTCCCAGGCGGGCGATTCCCTCGCAAGTCGTGGCGATGCAGCCCTCGGAAACGCTCCCGCGGCCACCTGGCTCGTCGGGCCCGGACCTTCCGGAGACGGGGCTACCTCCGCCACCTCCGTGAATTCCGGATCTCTCGCCACTGACGAACGAGGACTTTTTCGTACCGCGACGTTCGCGTGTAAAGCGATCCGAACAGCATCGAGGACAACCCCGCTGCGTTCGCGATTTCTCCGGCAGCTCGAGGCGACCCAGATCGGACGTCCCACAGCGCAATCGAAAGGCTGAGGGCGAGGCTAATGCCGAAAAGTATCGCGGTAACGGCGGACATGGCGTGTATCAGCTCGAGATGCGAGTCCAATGTCCGGGCCCTGGAGGCCATGGATTCCATTCGCGATTCAGAGCGGCTGCGGAACCCTTAGCTTTTTGGATTCACAATTGCCCGCCTCGCGTCGGTTCGTTTCCGGGGATCCTCAGTCTGCGAGAGGGCGCGCGCACGACGGCGAGTCACTTCCGTCAAGACAAAGCTACCCGAGAGGCAACATTCTCTCCTCAACTCCACGGCCGTTCTCCTCCCGTCTGGGCACTTCCCCGATACAGTTTACGCTCGTTGCCCAGATGGAGCCCGCGGCCAGACCGCGAGTATGGACGGGCGCGCTCGAATGTGAATTGCCATTCATCTTTTGCCCTGCGCGTCATCGCACAAAGGAGGTTCCCGTCGGGATCAACCGGCTTTGGCAGGTCTCCCTAGTATCGGAAGAGCACCAATCGACAGTTTCGGCAACGCTGACCTGAAAGCCATCGACTGCGCAACACCGGAACGAGCCTTTCCACGCCTCGCAGGACGATTTTCTTTTCCGCGCTCCAAACCAATCCTGCCTGCCCGAGGATGAACCCTCCGTCAAGGACTCCACCACAAACAGGGCAATGCTCGAGAGACAACTGCGAGTCGGCCTCCTTTGCCATGGGATGAACTCCGGGCACATCTTCCGATCTATCCGGAGCCGAGATAAGAGTTCCGCCCCCTGAAACGCTTTGATGACAGTCGCTGAACCGAAAGTCATCATTCTGATTCTGTGCTCTTGTTCAGGACGTACCTAAGGATCCTGTCACTGCCTGCCTAGCGGATCGTAACAAGCGAAATGCGCATCGCGAAAAATGACTTGTATTGGGGGTCGCACAGGGAGGTGATGATAAAGTCAGCTTGCAAGAACGTCTAAGGCAACCTTTGAGGAAGTCCGTAGACCCGCTCTTCTAGCCTTCCAAACGTTTTCGAGACCGCTGACAATCCCATACCTCTCGTTGTCGCTGACATAGAGGAGTGCGTAGGCCCTCAGTCCGAGTTTTCTTGAGAAGTGACAAAACGTGGACACCTCGAGCTCTACTCCCGCGAAATCCCCGTTTTTCTCGATGAACTTTTTCACGTGCTGTATATCGTGCAGCACGCACGGAACGGACACGATTTTTGCTTGTTCGTAGGGCACATCGTTTGCCTCTAACGCTTGTCTAATCTCGTCGGTCGATACCGGGTCCTGTTTGACGACTATCCGCCGAGGATCGTCGACACGGACAAGCCCCGCGCGGTCCACTGAGAGGACGGGAATGACCAACGCTCCAATTGGCAGGCGTTTCGCATACATAGAGCCGATGAAGAAGGCTGCGCGCGTGCCGCCGTCTTTGAGGACATGCAGGACCTCCAGTGCAACAGCCCCGCCATAGACGTTGAAAACCACGAGGAATTCTTTGCCGGCGCTCCTCGCATACACATATCGGATCCAAGTGCCTTTCAGCCGGGTCCACTCGCCAAAAACTCTTCGAACGACTTCCTTCCGTTCAGCCAGATACGCGCCCCCGTACACTATGCACCTTGCGGGGAGTTTCGCTCTGCCAAAGACGACCTTGCTAAACCGACCCATGTTCCAACCGCATGGAGAGCCCCCAGGATATGAATTCCGCCGTTCTGGAACATACCCCTACCCAATGGCTTCATCGACTTGCATTCCTTCCTAGAGCCTTCTTTCTCGTCCGTTCGGGACACTCGATTGCAATCCCCGGGAAGGACAGAGTGTGGGATATGACACGACGATAACCCTGTTACCTGGCAGCGCTCGCACAGTTCGTGGTTGTTGGCAGTCGTTAGTCGGGTTGACCCCTACCGCCTACGCCTCCGTTCGCCACGACTTCGACTGTGCAGAAGCAGAGTTGGGCGCGTTGAATTTCCTGGCATCAATCGAAGCATGTGTCGAGGAGCCATTTGTGTCTAGGCGCGTTTTTTGATTGCACTCGACCCATCCTCATTCTTAGGGGCCGCAAGATCAAGACGTGAGGGTTCGAAGCGGAACAGCGGGCCCGTTACGCCATACGTCATCGAGATCGGCTTCGACGTCTGGGTAGCAAGGCCATTGAGTTCCCGGAAGATGTGTTGAGAGTGAACCGCTGTAGCGCCGAACAAGTGAGCGAGCGCCCAAAAGAAGAAAGGAGCCGACAGAGCGGGAAAATTCCCAAGAAAGATTTCGAAAATCGCAACAATAACCCCTGCGAAGGCAGGTCCAAGCCCGAGCAAGATAGGGATGAGGTTACGACGGCCCGTCTGGTGGGAGAAACCTCTAAGTAGCATCTCATCCCGCAAGTCGATGAATAACTGAGGGCCGATCCCGCCGGCGAGCAGTCCAGTGGCCGTGCCCGCCGCCGCGGCAACCAACTGCCGCGCACTGAGGAACAGTGAGAACGCCAGAAGGATCGCGACAAGGACCCCGCTGAACCCTCGCGCCATCCCGTAAAAGCGCACCGCGTTGGGAAAGGTTCCTACGCCGAATGGATAGGGGATTCCGTTCATCGCGTCGTGGGGGTGATGGAGCGAACGGGCATTAGTGTTTCCGGAAATCTAACGACTATGAGGGGGAAAGTTGTTCGCGAGCGCTGCACGGCGGGCATGAAGTGCGACAGCACGCTGATTAAGTCGTTCCAATACACCTACGACCATGCGGGCAACCTTCCCTCGGTCACACTCGCGAATGCATCGATGGCGTCGTACATGTAGGACAAGCCGGAAGCGCCTGAAGAAAATGACCGAACCGCGCAGCGTCGCGACGACGGATACACATGACGCCGTTGGAAACCTCGTCCGAGATATCAAGGGCTCCACGAAGAAGCCGTCCGCCTACGACGCGGATGACCGTCTGCGGGACATCAAAGTCGGCAAGGCGGGCGGGGCGTGGGCCTTCATGGCCACTCTCGGTTCTGGCGGAGTGAGGACACTTGGACTGCCAACTGTCCACGACGGGATCGAGCGACGTCGCACAGACTATCTTGAGTTGGCCAGGGCGTTTCCTCCTGATTGGCCCGTGGTTAGGCGACTATGAAATCCTTATAGCGCCGCAGATTCCTCCTGCAACTGTGGAGCTAGGATGCGTGGCCCAAGATGGCCACTTAGTTGTTACCGACACGTTGGGACATAAGGTCCGGTTTCGCGCTTACCGGACTGACGAAGCGCACAGGTCCTTCGAGGTTTTGGGCAAGAAGCGGCCCCTGGAGGCTCTGGGCGAGGTCACCGTAACCGCGTACCTTCACCGCACCGGATGGTCGGCGCCGGGCGAGGTCGTCCTGAAACGTTCGCAGGCTCGCGTCTACCGGGGGAAGACGAGCCACGTTCTACTCGGTACGAGCTGGAAGTCTATCGAGTGCCTGCACAAGCGCGAGGAGCCGGAGGTCTTCGGACCGTACCTCTCAAACCTCAAGCCGGAGCCGCTGTACTTTGAGAAAGAACAACCATTCTTCATGCTCATCGACGACACCTCCGTCAAGGGACAGCGCCAATCCGGCACCTCGGTAGAGCTGTTTGGAATCGAACGGAAAGAGTTTCTAGACTTTGTCCTCGGCAAGTTGCGGATCGTCCTCGAGTTCAATAGGGGCGACAACGCGACCGCCCTTGCCAGCAATTTCCTCGTGGCCCACGACCTGAAGGCGCTCGATGCATCCACGATCGTCGATATCGATCGGAGCACGGAGATTGTCCCGCCGCAGCCGTCGAAGGGTCCGTCCGAAAGGCACGGAAAGGCCTATTACCGACGTGAATGCGTCGATCTGCGGGGCAAATGGCCAGCGCTCGCATGGACCCGGTGGGCTGCAAACCCGGAGGCACACGGTGCGGCTTTTGCGCAAGGCATGAAGCAGATGGAGGTTCTGCCTGACCTGAATCGGATTGACTTGCACGCGCTCGATCAGTTCCTACGCATCTCGCCTTCGGACACATTGTTTGCGGCTTTCTTGATGGATGCGGCCGCATATGTTGGCGTGGGCTTCCTCGAAGCGCTTGGGAGCCGCATCCGGTATCGATGGACTACTTTGCAGGGCCAGCCCATGCCCGTCCTGTTCTTCGACGAGATAGATTCGTACGTGTCCCCGGGGGCTTGGATCGCCAAGATTTGGGTGAGCAAGGTCCCGACTCCGCTCCCTGCAACCGTCGCCCAATGGGCCTACGAGATTCGAGGTGTGCTCGCTTTTCGACTCCGAGCCGAGTTCAGCGCCTTGGGATTCTCCCCATCCGTGACGGACGGGTTCAAGTCGCTTCGAGATCGGGTGACGGAAAGTGCACGGCACGTCCCGGGAACGTCTCGAATCCTCGGCGAAACTCACATGGAGGTCCGGCTTCTATCGTTCGGCGAGTACGAGGTCTACTACGTCACGCGAGAGGTGATTGATCACACGGGGTCAAGGTATCTTCCGGTCATGGCCGTCCCCTTCTCGAGCCGCACTCAAACGTGGATCGGCAGCCTCGATGGTTCATCGCCTCGCAGTCCAACCCGTGAGGATGTAGCGATCGTGCGTTTCCGCGGGAACGACCTGGTCCCCCTCGGGGTGCAGCTCGCGAACTATCCGGAAGTCGGCCCCTCGTTCGCGCAGCGGCATGGGCCTCTCACCCTGGAGACAATCGCTGTGGCTGCCAAGGGTCAGGTTCTCACGCCCAGGCTCCGACAAGCCCGGCCCGAGTTGAAGGACTTCCTCGCGCCTATCGACGGCCAGGACACGGGTGTACCATTGAGTCCTTACGCGTCAGTTTTGGGATTGATCGAGAGGGTCGAAGGGACAACCAATCCCTTCGCGAATCTGGGACTGTGGCGCCTCGGCCTCGACGTCTCAGGATTTCGATGCGACGTGCTCGTTCGAAAGGACCGTTGCGACGGGCTGCCGGCGGTTGGGAACCACTTCACAGGACGCGTCTGGATCTGCGCCACAATGGAACCGGGACCGGTTTCGACGGGCTCTTACATTCGCTGAAACTTCCTGTCGTCCTGGAACGAATGTAGAGTGGGTCGTTTCCCTTCCCTCTCTGGCATCAAGTTACTGCTCGGCCTTAATCTGGTGACATTCGTCACACCGTCCGCCACCTCTGCGGGCCGCCTCGATCAATTCCGGGTCGCCTATCCCTCACCAGAACCTTGATGGAGATCGGTGGCCGTGGCGCCGCCATGGTATATGTGGAGGAGGAGGAAGCATACTTCGACGCGCCGCTCGACAAGATATGGCGACTGCTTCAAGCGCACTCGCGGGAAAGTGCGAAAATCCACCCCCAACACACGAATCAGAGAGGTCGTCAAGTCGGCGAAAACGTGTCCGAGGTTAGCTGGGAGGAGGAGATTTTCGGCCAGCGTGCGATGACCAAGAGGCGGCTGACGATGTACCCTCCGTTGGGTTGGACCGCCGTCGTCCTAGAAGGTCCCCTAGTGGGCTCGAAGTACTTCGTGTACTACGCGCCGAGGGGTGACCGAACCGCCGTCTTCGCGGTGGGCGACTTCAGATCGCCTGCGTTTTCGGACTCCAACGTCGAGGCGGCGGCCAAGTCATACTTCGACCGCACCTTCCGGGAGGACACTGCCTATCTCAGAACACTCCGTTGACTCTGCACGCCGCGTGATCTAACCAGTTTCTTTCGCATCGATGACAATGGGTTGTCCGATCGTCCACTTCCCGGCGGCTTGAGTTCGAATCCATTTGAGGGGATTAACCTCTCAGACTCTCCTCGGTGGTGATTCCCCGCCTTGTCCTCGTACGTATCGAGCGTGTTTAACCCATTAATAGTCGGGGTGCCCGTGCAGCCGCGCGGGGGCTCGCAGGTGAAATCCCTTCAGGCATCAATGGACAACTGGTTCGTCCGGCATGTCGGCGGACTGAAGACTGCGATCCGCGTCGTCTTCGGCATCGTTTGGGGGATCGACGGCGCGCTCAAGTTTCAGCCCGGAGTGGCGCAATCGCTCTCCGGGATGATCTCCGACGCAGCACAGGGTCAGCCGGATTGGCTCGCGCCTTGGTTCAACTTCTGGAGCCAGGCCGTGAGCGCGAATCCCGCGTTCTTCGCGACGACGATTGGCCTCTTCGAGCTCGCCCTCGCGTTCGCGCTCCTCGCTGGCTTCTTGCGGAAGATCGCGTACACGGGCGGCATCCTCCTCAGCCTCGTCATCTGGTCCGTCCCGGAGGGGTTCGGCGGTCCGTACGGGCCGAGTTCCACGGACATCGGGACGGGGATCATCTACGCGTTCGTCTTCCTCCTTCTGATGCTCGTGAACGCAACGTTCGGGCCCAGCCGCATCTCGCTCGATTATGTCATCGAAACGAAATGGCCTTCGTGGGCGCGGGCCGCCGAAATTCGCAGTTCGCCGAGGATAGAGACTCGGTCCGCGTGATAAACCGAAACTCAGAGAATCCAACGGTGGCTCCGATCAAAGAGGAATCAGGCCGTTCTGGGCAGGGAAAGGCTCCGAAGTGGGCTATCGTCGAGTCGTATCTCCGTGGCCAGGCGTCAAGGGCCGTTCCTCAGTCGAGGTTTCGGCGTCGTGGTGATGGTGAAGCTTGTGGATTTCGCTCAAGATCAAAGCATACTCCTTCTTCGCCTCCATCTCGACGACGACGGTCAGCATACGCATCCACATCGCCGGGTAGGCCACGAGCCAGACCGCCGATGCGATGAGAATCGTGAGGACTGAACTCGGAAGGAGGTTCCCCATTCCGACTTGTCCCAGGGCGCTCCGAAGCACGATTTGCGTCGCGATCGAGGACGCCGCGAGGAAGGCGATGAGCCGCAACCTCTTGACCCAGCGATCATGGATCGTCACCTGAGCCAGGTGGAACATCCCATGATACCATTTGACAATCCGCTGCCCCATCTACGCAATGGGCGTTCAGCCCGACCGTATAAGAGGCTTTCCAGTTGGGTATCACCGTCCGCAAGTCGCGGACCATCAGCGAACGGCCTTGGTCTCCCTCTTCAAGTTACGCGAGGATCCGGGCACACGGGATTCGGCCTCACTCGGCCTTCAAGAAACGTCTCGCCACGG
>Ga0209375_1003604_pt1 | contig 10761 bp, 7 predicted proteins | sample GraSoiAngelo_131_FD_185888 | JGI IMG/M metagenome (GOLD analysis project Ga0209375, IMG submission 185888) | Grasslands soil microbial communities from the Angelo Coastal Reserve, California, USA - 14_0929_02_30cm (SPAdes) (version 2) | ecosystem: Environmental > Terrestrial > Soil > Grasslands ...
CCGCGCTCAGCCATCCACCTGGCGTAGCCTTCCTGGGACGCGCGGGCACGATCGATCTGCTCGGGAGTGAACCACTTCTTGAGATCGACCAGCCCGATCTCGTACCGCGCCCGTTCGAAGGCGTCCTTGTAAACGAAGGGCCGGGTGGCGTCGATCCCCATACCGCCAGAGAAGCGGATGTTCGTCTGCGTCCACTGCTGCTCCCCGGCGGAGCTGCGCTCGGCCGGCTGGAAGGTCTGGCCGAAACCGCCCTCGCAGACGGTCATGATGTCCTCTTTGGGGTTCACGCGGGTCGCCAGCGCCCACATGACGTCTTCCATGTTGTAGATGTCGATGTCCTCATCGACCGCAATCGCCAGGCGCATCCCGAGCGAGATCGAGAGCGCCGCCGACAGGATGTTCCGGTGCAGGCCCTCATCGCGAGCGCGGCGCTTCTGGACCTGGAAGATCGCCCCGCCCCAGTCTGTCAGGCCCATCGGGATGTTCGTGTCGATGCAGAGGCCCGGCACGATCCGCTCGGCCAGCTCCAGGAAGCACGCCTCGCGCATGGAGACATCGATGTAGTGGTCGTCCATGCCGTGCACGATCAGGCCATAGTAGATGGGCTTCTCCTTGCGGTGGCTGATGGCCGTGGCGTGGAACTTGTAGGTTCGGTAGGCCTTGCCCATGTAGCCGGCCCACTCGGGGTGGAACGGGAACTTCCCCTGTTCGTTCTCCTTCTCCGCCAGCGGGCTCTCCCAGACTTTCTCCGTCGTGTCGAGGTAACCCTCGATGACGTACTCGGCATTCGCGATGGCCCACGCGTCCTGCGTTCTCGCCTTCACGAGCTCCACCGGGAACCCTTGCAGGGCCCCGGCCACACCCAGCTCGTCGCACCCGCGGGGGAGGATGACGTAGGTGAAGCCCGCCCCCGCCATCATCGTGCAGGCGGGGGGCACGCCAATGTTGATCGTCATGGGGATCGGGCCCTTGCGGTACCAGTGGGTGGCGATCTGGTCCATGTGAGAGCCCGGAGAGATCTGGAAGCTCGAGAAGTCGGGACCGCGGAAGTTCATCCGGTTGTAACCGATGTGCGAGCCGCCCCAGAAATACTTGCCCCGCACCACCGTGTTGCCGGCGCCGAGCGTCCGCCCGGGGTCGGTCTTGGCGTGAGAGATCATGGGGACGATCGGCCAGACGTCGATGTCCTTCGTGATCACGACCTCCTGGCACGGAGCGTCGCGCACCTCGATCGGCGGCAGGGGTTGCCGGACCGCTTCCACCGCCTTGTACTTGAACTTCTTCGGATCCTCGACGCCGAAGAGCCGCGCGATCCGCTCCGCCGACGCATAGATGTTATTGGCCAGGCGAGCGTTCGGGTACCCCTTGACCTTCTCGAAGAGCATCGGCGGGCCACCGTCCAGGCGTTTCTGGACAGCCGCAAGCTCGAGGTGGGGGTCGATCTCGGCGTTCGAGGTGAGTAGCTCCCCCGCCTCCTTCAGGTACTCCAGCGTGGAGCGCAGGCTCGAGATGTCCTTCTTGCTGATCGCGGGCATGGGCTTGGCCATCGTCGTCCTCCTCGCGGGATCGGGTCGGGGCGGCCGTCAGTCACGCCCCGGTTTTGTCGCCGGCAAGAGCCGCCCCAGACGGTCCTGAACTTCGGTGACGTGTTCGAGCATCACGCGCGACGCCTCGTCGTGATCGCGGCGGGCAAGGGCCGCGCAGATCTTCTGATGGGAGGCCAGATTGCTCCGATTGGTCGTCGCGTCCATCTCGAGCCGGGCCACGACTTCCTGCACCATCGAGTCCGCCATCGAGTGGGCGAAGAGCACCAGGAGCGGGTTCTTTGCAACGTCCGCGAGCATCCGGTGGAAGCCGAGATCGGCGGTGGCGTGCAGATGCCCCGCGGCGATCGCCTCGGCGTGCTTGGCGACGTAGGCCTCGATTCGAGCCAGCTCCTCCGCGGTGATCCGCTGAGCCGCCAGGCTGGCGATGCGCGGCTCCAGGATCACGCGGACCTCGGTCAGATCGTGGATCGAAACGCTCCCGAGACGGATCAACGTGAAGAGCGAGTCCGTCACGTGACGGAGGTCGCCGTCTGCGACGATCGCGCCGCCCCCCGCGCCCCGCCGCACGACGAGGAGCCCCGCCTGCTCCAACGTTCGGATGGCCTCACGGACCGAACCACGGCTCGACTGAAACTGCTGGGCGAGCTGCTTCTCGGAAGGGAGCTTGTCTCCAGATTTGAGCCGGCCCGCGAGAATCGCCGACTTGAGCTGGCGGAGGATCTCTGCGGATACGCGGTCCCGTCGAGTCGGCATGAATTCCAGAGACCCGGCGGGGACCGCGCTTCCCGGCCTCGGCATGGCAAATATCTAATATTTGAACTTTGTGTAGTCAAGCGGTAACTTGCCCCCCTGATGCACGATTTTCCGCACCCCCACGAGCACGGGGATCACGAAGGCGGACCCCAGGCGCCGCCCGACGAAACCGACCCGATCTGGGCTGGTGAGCGGATCGAGCTCCAGAGCGTCGGGATCGACATCGGCTCCTCGACGTCGCATCTGACCTTCTCCCGTCTGGTGTTACGGCGGCTCGGTGAGAGCCTGTCGAGCCGCTTCCGGGTGGTCGAGCGAGACGTGCTCCATCAGTCGCCGATCCTCTTGACCCCGTACCGCGATCCCTTCCTGATCGACACCGAGCGGCTCGACTCCTTCATCCGGGACACATACGCGCGCGCGGGGCTCACCCCGGACGGCATCGACACGGGGGCCGTCGTCGTCACGGGCGAGGCGGCCAAGAAGGAGAATGCCGAGAGCATTCTGTCGCTGTTCGCGCGAGAGGCCGGCCGCTTCGTCTGCGCGGCCGCGGGCCCACAGCTCGAGGCGATCATGGCCGCTCACGGATCAGGGGCGGTAGCGCGCTCGCGCGAGGGGAGCGGGGTTTTGAGCGTCGACATCGGCGGCGGGACGACCAAGCTGGCGGTTTGCCGCGACGGCCAGGTCGCCGCGGTGGCCGTGATCAACGTCGGTGGACGCCTCGTCGCCGAGGATCGAGGTCGCATCACGCGACTGGAGGAGGCGGGCGCTCTGGTCGGCGACGAAGTCGGCCTCCGGCTCGCGGTCGGCCAGCGGATCGATGACACTCGGAAGGCGGCCCTTGCCGAGAGGATGACCGCGTGTCTCTTCGAGCTCATCGACCGGCGCCCGTTCTCGTCGCTGACGCGCCGGCTCATGCACACGCCGCCGCTCGACGACGACGGGCCGATCGATGTCCTCATGTTCTCGGGCGGCGTGTCCGAATATATCTACGAGCGGGAGCGCGCCACCTTCGGTGATCTGGGGAAGGCCCTGGGTGAGGCTGTCAGGAGCCGCCTGCGCCACCACCCGCTCGCCGGGAGCCTGGCGACGCCTCTCGAAGGCATCCGGGCCACGGTCATCGGCGCGGCCCAGTACACGGTGCAGGTCAGCGGGAGCACGATCTTCACGCCCCAGCCCGATCTTCTTCCCATCCGCAACTTGCCGGTCCTTTCGGTGAGGCTTGGGGAACCGCTGAGCGTTGCGGGAGTCGCCGAAGCCGTGCGGCAGGCGGGCCGGGCCCACGATGCCGAGCTGCTCGACGGTCCTCTGGCGCTTGCCATTCGCTGGCCGTTTGGACCGAGCCACAGCGAGCTGACCCTGTTGGGGCAGGGGTTGGTTCAGGCCCTCGACGGCCGGCAGGCGCCCGTCGTGCTCGCCTTCGACCGCGATATCGCGCGCCTGATGGGCCGGCTCCTGCTCGAGGAGCTCCGCGCGAAGCTCAATCTGGTGGCGGTTGACGAGCTCGAGCTGGGCGCCTTCGACTACATCGACGTCGGCGAGCCGCTTCCGGTCTCGGGCGTCGTTCCCGTCGTCGTCAAGTCGTTGGTCTTTCGACCGACCAGCACCGAGACGTTGTTGGAATAGAAGTTGGCCACGGCCAGGTCTGGCACTCCGTCGCGATTGAAGTCGCCACTGGCCACGGAAACAGGACCGCTGCCGGCCCCGAAGATCTGCAGTGCCTGGAAGGTCCCGTCGCCGTTCCCCAGAAGGACCGAGAGAGCGTTGGAACCGCTGGTGGCGACCGCCAGATCCACCTTGCCATCACCATTGAAGTCGCCCGCGGCCACAGACGAAGGAATGCCGCCCGCATAGAAGGTCCGTGCCGCCTGGAAGGTCCCATCGCCGTTCCCCAAAAGCACCGACACCAAGGAATAGGACTCGTGGTGTGTCGTGTAACCCGGGCTGGCCAGGGCCAGGTCCGGCACTCCATCGCCGTTGAAGTCGTCCACGACCACAGAAGCGGCGCCACCGCCCACAGCAAAGAACGCGGGAGCCTGGAAGGTCCCGTCGCCGTTCCCGAGCAGCACCGAGACGGTATCGCGACCGATGTCGCCACTATTACGATTGGCCACCGCCAGGTCCGGCACCCCATCGCGATTGAAATCGCCGACGGCGACAGCGTGAGCACGCGAAACGCTGATGGTCAGTGGCGCCTGGAAGGTTCCATCGCCGTTGCCCAGCAGCACCGAGACGGTGCTGAAACCGCGGTTGGCCACGACCAGATCCAGCTTGCCATCGGCATTCAAGTCGCCGAGCGCCACCGAAGAAGCTCCGCTTCCAGCGCCGAAGGTCAGTGGCGCCTGGAAGGTCCCATCGCCGTTCCCCAGCAGCACCGAGACAGTGGCGGACCCAGGGTTCGTCACGGCAAGGTCCAGCTCGCCATCGCTATTGAAGTCGCCGATGGCCACGGACTCAGGCCCGTTCCCAGCAGGGAAGGCGAGCGCCGTCTGGAAAGTCCCATCGTCGTTGCCCAGCAGCACCGAGACGGTGCCGGAACCAGAGTCGGCCACCGCCAGGTCCGGCACTCCATCGCGATTGAAGTCGCCCTCGGTGACGGCGAGAGGATTCGTGCCAGCAGCGTAGGTCGGCGCCGCCTGGAAGGTCCCATCGGCTCCGCCCAGCACAGCTGAGGGGTTGCCGAGCAGCACTGAGACAGAGGCAGCACCAAAGTTGGCCACGGCCAGATCCAACCTGCCATCGGCGTTGAAGTCGCCGACGGCCACTGACGAAGGCCACGTACCAGTAGAGAAGGTCAACGCCGTCGTCTGGAAGGTCCCATCCCCGTTGCCCAGGAGTACTGAGACATCCGCGGCGTCTCCATTGGCAATCGCCAGATCGACCTTGCCGTCCGCATTGAAATCGCCCACGGCCACGGCGTAGGGACTACTGCCAGTGGCGTAGTTGACCGCAGCCTGGAAGGTTCCATCGCCGTTGCCCAGGAGTACCGAGACGCCGGCGGAACCGACGGTCACCACCAGATCCAGCTTGCCATCGCCATTGAAGTCGCTCACGGCCACCGAAGAAGCACCGCTGCCAGCGCCGAAGGTCAGTGGCGCCTGGAAGGTCCCATCCCCGTTGCCCAGCAGCACCGAGACGTTGTTGGAATCAGAATTGGCCACGGCCAGATCGAGTCTGCCGTCGGCGTTGAAGTCGCCCACGGCCACCGAAGAATCACTGGCAGAAGCGCCGCTGCCAGCGCCGAAGGTCAGTGGTGGCTGGAAGGTTCCATCGCCGTTGCCCAGGAGTACCGAGACGCCGGCGGAACCAACGGCCACCACCAGATCCAGCTTGCTATCGGCGTTGAAGTCCCCCACGACCACGGCGTAGGGACTATCGCCAGCGGCGCAGGTCACCGCAGTCTGGAAGGTCCCATCCCCGTTGCCCAGCAACACCCAGACGGCGGAACCCATACCGTCGGCCACCACCAGATCGAGCTTGCCGTCAGCGTTGAAGTCGCCCAGAGCCACGGCTCGAGGATTCGAGCCCGAAGCGAAGATGGTGGCCGCCCGGAAGGTCCCATCGCCGTTTCCCAGCAGCACCGAGAACGTGCCGGGCTTGACGGGACAGCACCAGAATTGGCTGGCCACCGCCAGGTCCGGCACCCCATCGCCATTGAAGTCGCCCGTGGCCACCGAACGAGGGTGAAGTCCGACCGCGAAATCTCTCCTCGCGGAACTGTAGGCTACCGTCTGGGCCGGCGCGGAGCCTGGAAGGACCGACCAGAACACGAGCGTCGCGGCGGCGAGCAGCCCGAGCCTCACAGAGGCTCTGGTCATCTGAGGCCCTCCTCTCGGAGGAAACGGGCTCGGCCGCCGTGGCCGCTTTGTTGCGACTCTCGCACTCCCTGCACACGCTACCCGCCCAATCCGGAGCGGGGAATGAGTGGAGTGCCTGAGTGAGCCGTAGGGAGAACCCTGAAAGGGGGCGGGGTCACTCCTGGAGCTTTCGGAGAAGGTAGCTCCAGCGGTCGGCGAAGTTCTGGGGATTGTGGACGCGCGTACGCTTGGCCAGGGCATCCTCGTCGGAGCTCCACTGACGGGGTACGCCACCGGGCACCATGAGCTGAGCGCGCGCCGCCTTGTCGAGGCAGAGCGCGTTCACCGTGGCCTCCTCGATCGTCGACCCGACGCTCACGATCCCGTGAGCGACCAGGAGCAGCGCCGTGCGATCCCCGAGGGCGCGGGCGACCGATTTGCCCCGCTCGGCCGTGACGATGAGGTCTGTGGTTTCGTCGAAACGCGGGACGTCAGGGGGCGTGAAGTAAGCGCCTTCATGCGTGATCGGGCGTAGGGGCACGCCGAGCGAGGAAAAGACCGTCGCGGCAACCGGGTGGGTATGGACGACGGCGCCGACGTCCGGCCGCGCCCGGTAGATCTCCGTATGGATGAAGACCTCGCTGTGTCGCGGTCGCGTCCCACGAACGACCCGCCCCTCGAGGTTCACGAGGAGCAAGTCCTCGGATCGGACCTCCTCGAGCCCCAGCTTGTGGGGCTTCATCCAGAAGGTGTCGGTCCCCGCGACACGCACGGTGGCATGTCCCCAGATGTCGTCGCCCTGCCCGGCCATCGCCAGAATGCGGCAGGCGCGCGCGAGCTCGCGCCTGAGGTTGGCCTTTTCTCCACTCGCGGCGCGCGAACGACCAGCCGGGTGTGTCATTCCAGAACCTCCCTGCCGCCGGGTATAGTACCGCCGATGTGAGGTGTGGACGATGGTAGAGAAGGTCGTTCTTCTGATCTGCGACGGCTTGGGCGACCGCCCGATCGATGAGCTGGGCGCCCTGACGCCGCTCGAGGCGGCCGAGACGCCATGTCTGGACCGCCTCGCGCGGGAGTCCGAGTGTGGACTGATGTATCCACTGGGGCGCGGCCTGGTCCCCGGGAGCGACGTGGCCCACCTGGCGATCCTCGGCTACGACCCGCAAGAGTATTACGCCGGACGAGGGACGATCGAGGCGGCGGGTCTCGGCATTCTCCTCCGTCCAGGCGACGTGGCCTTACGCGGAAATTTCGCGACGGTGGACGGCGGTGGCATCGTCCGAGACCGTCGCGCCGGGCGAATCCGCGTCGTCGAGCCGCTGGTGAAGCCCCTCGATGGGATCGAGCTCGACGGCGTCACCTTCATGGTCAAAGCGGGCACGGCTCATCGCGCCGTCGTCGTCATGCGCGGGGAGGGACTGTCGGCAAGCGTGACCGACGCCGACCCCCACAAGGCGGCCGCGCGCCTGGGACGCGTCAGCCCGCGCGACAACACGCCCGAGGCCCGCCGGACGGCGGACGTGCTGAACCGGTTCATCGACCGGGCCTCCGCGATCCTCCACGACCATCCCCTCAACATCGAACGGCGGCGAGACGGCCACGCCGAGGCGAATTACCTGCTCCTGCGCGGCGCGGGGCACTACCGTGAGGTTCCGAGCTTCAGGGAGCGCTACGGTCTGTCGGCGTGTTGCATCGCGGGCGGCGGGATGTACAAGGGCATCGGCCGGTACCTCGGAATGACGGTGCTGGAGGTGCCGGGGGCCACCGGGCTGCCGGACAGCGACGTCCCGGCGAAGTTCCGCGCGGCGCTCCGGAGCCTCGAGACCTTCGACTTCGTCTTCGTCCACGTGAAAGCCACCGATTCGTTTGGCGAGGACGGAGACTTCATCGGCAAGAAGACCTTCATCGAAACCATCGACCGCGCGGCGCGCGTCTTCGAATCGTTGCCGGCGAACACGCTGTTCGTGATGACCGGCGACCATTCGACACCGTGCGCGCTCAGGGAACACTCCGCCGACCCGGTCCCCATCATGCTCCGCGGGAGCGGCGTCAGGGTCGATGACGTGGTCGCGTTCGGTGAGCGGGCGTGCGCGCGCGGCGGCCTCGGAACGCTGTCAGGGACGAACGTCATGCACCACGTGCTGAACATCCTCGGCCGATTGCCGCTGGCGGGCGCCTGAATCGCCGGGCGCGAACGCTTCGAGGATCACGGGGTGCCCGGCCCGAGCGCGCGGATCGCGCCGAGCACGAGCTGGCGCTTGCGGACGGGGTCCGGCTCGGCGGTCGAGAACGAGAGGAATGCGGTGTCGATGCCGGCGGCGAGATAGCGGCGGACATGCGCGCGGATCTCGTCCATCGAGCCGCGGATGATCAGGTCGTCGATGACCTTTTCGGGCACGGCCGCGACCGCGCCCTTGCGGTCGCCACGCCCCCACGCGTCCCACATCGGCCCGAGCGCCGCCGCGCGCCCGAGCCACTCGTGGAACGCCCGGTAGACGGGCACGTTGAGGTAGGCGGTCACGTGGCGCCGCACCGCCGTGTCCGCCGCGGGCCCCGGCGGATCGATATTGACGAGAAGGCGCGCCGTGATCTCGATCGCCCCGGGATCACGCCCGGCCCGGGCGGCGGCCTCGTGCACGACAGCGACGGACTTCGGGACGTCGTCGGCGGCGAGCCAGTTGAGGATCGCGCCGTCGCCGACCTCGCCCGCGACCCGCAGCATTCCGGACCGGAGCGCCGCGATGTGGATGGGGACCGGCGCGACGGGCGGTTTGGTCAGACGAAAGCCGTCCACCGCGAACGTCGCACCGCGGAAGACGACGCGCTCGCCCGCGAGCGCCCGGCGGAGGAACTGCGCCGTCTCGCGCACGCGGGTCGCGGGGCGGGCGAAGGCGCCGCCGTTCCACGCCTCGACGACGGGCTGGGAGCCCGAGCCGATGCCGAGGCAGAACCGACCGGGCGCGATGTCCGCGATCCCCGCGGCCGACAGGGCGAGCGTCGCCGGGCCGCGGGTGTAGACGTTCGCGATCGCGGTGCCGACGCGCAGCCGCGTCGTGAGCGCGACGACGGCGAGCGGCGCGAAGCAGTCCACGCCGTCCACCTCGAGCGACCACGCATCGCTGAAGCCGAGCCGCTCGGCTTCGCGCGCGAGCTCGCCGTGCTCGGCGAGCGTGAAGCCGTCGACCGGCACCGACAGAGCCCACCGCTTCATGGGGCGCTCCTCGACTTGCCGTATCGGGTCACCCGATTCTACTGTATGATCCCCGCCGACGCGGGAAGGAGGCAGCACCATGTTGGGTGACGTCGTCGAGCTGTCGGTGGTCGTGAGGGACCTCGACGTCGCGATCGAGCGGTTCACGGAAGTCTTCGGCCTCCACGTGCATCACCGGGGCGAGTCCGAGGAGTTCGGATTCAAGAACGCGATTCTGCCGACCGGGATCGGGCACGTCGAGCTCTTGCAGCCGACGGACCCGACCAAGCCGATCGGGCGCTTCCTCGAGAAGCACGGCGAGGGCGTCTACCTCGTCGGCTTCGAGTGTCATGACATCGAGGGGAGCGTCGAGCGACTCAAGACGCAGGGCGTCCGGGTCGACCACCGACCCGGCCGGGAGATCGCCTGGATTCATCCCCAGGATGCGCACGGGGTGTTCGTCGAGCTGCGCACGCGCGAGCGGTACGACTAGCCGGTCATGGCGACGTTTCGCTTCGACCTCTGCGAGCTGCCCCCGGAGACCCGGGCCCTCCGCGAGGAGGTGCGCGACTTTCTCCGCGCCGAGCTCGGCGACCGCGCGCCCGTCCGGCGCGCGCACTCCTGGGGCGGGTTCGACCGCGAGTTCAGCCGCAAGGTCGGCGCGCGCGGCTGGATCGGCATGACGTGGCCCAAGCGCTACGGCGGCCACGAGCGCTCGGCGCTCGAGCGGTACGTGGTGCTGGAGGAGATGGTGGCTGCGGGGGCGCCCGTCTCGGCGCACTGGGTGGCCGACCGGCAGTCGGGCCCGCTGCTCCTCCGCTTCGGCACGGAAGGCCAGCGCCAGCGGTTCCTGCCGGCCATCGCGCGGGGTGAGCTCGCATTCGCGATCGGGATGAGCGAGCCCGACTCCGGCTCGGACCTCGCCTCGCTCCGGACCCGGGCGGAGCGCGGCTCCGGAGGGTACCGCGTCAACGGCACCAAGGTGTGGACCAGCAACGCGCACCTCAGCGACTTCATGATCGCGCTCTTCCGGACCCATTCCGATCCGACTCGGAAGCACGAGGGGCTCACGCAGTTCCTGGTGGACACCAAGCTCGCCGGCATCACGATCAGCCCCATCATCGACCTCGCCGGCTCGCACCACTTCAACACGGTCGTGTTCGAGGACGTCTTCCTCCCCGAGGAGATGCGCGTGGGCGAGGAGGGCGGGGGCTGGACGCAGGTGACGACCGAGCTCGCCCTCGAGCGGAGCGGGCCCGAGCGGTACCTGTCGAGCCTCGCGCTCCTCGTCGAGCTGATCCGCGAGGCTGGCAAGGAGCCGGGCGAGCGTGCCGCCGCGGTCGTCGGACGACTGGTCGCGCATCTCGTCACGCTCCGCCAGATGTCGCTCGCCGTCGCCGGAATGCTCCAGGCGGGCGAGAATCCGAACCTCGAAGCCGCCGTCGTCAAAGACGTCGGCACGACCTTCGAGCAGGAG
>Ga0209375_1003618_pt1 | contig 10731 bp, 9 predicted proteins | sample GraSoiAngelo_131_FD_185888 | JGI IMG/M metagenome (GOLD analysis project Ga0209375, IMG submission 185888) | Grasslands soil microbial communities from the Angelo Coastal Reserve, California, USA - 14_0929_02_30cm (SPAdes) (version 2) | ecosystem: Environmental > Terrestrial > Soil > Grasslands ...
CGTCGCGCCGGTCGTCTCGCGCTACGCCGTCGGCCAGGGGGTGCGGCTCGAGCGCTGGCGGCGCCTCGCCGTCGCGGCCGCCGAGCAGTGCGGGCGCACCAGCGTGCCGGCGATCGACGCCCCGCTACCGCTTCCCGAGCTGGTGCGCGCCCCGTGGCCCGGGCTCCGGCTGATCGCGTGGGAGGGCGAGCGCGAGGTTCCGCTCACCGACCTCCCGGCCTCGGCCGAGGCGGTCGTGATCCTGGTCGGCCCCGAGGGCGGCTTCGCCGAAGACGAGATCGCGGCGGCGCGCGCGCACGCCTTTCGCAGCGTGCGCCTCGCCCCCCGCGTGCTGCGCGCCGAGACCGCCGCCATCGCCGCCGCGGCGCTCTGCCAGCATCGCTGGGGCGACCTGTCAACAGCGGGCGCGGTGCGCTAGCATTCGGGGCCGATGCCGCTCCGCCTGCTCTACGTGATGGACCCGCTTTCCCGGGTCCTGGTCGACAAGGACACCACCTTCGCCTTCCTCCTCGAGGGCGAGCGGCGCGGACACGAGCAGCGCCAGTGCGGCGTCGAGGATCTGTTCGTCGAGCAGAGCGTGCCGCACGCGCGCACGCGGCGCGTGCACGTCCGCCGCGCGGCGATCCACTACACGCTGGGCGACGAGCAGAGCCTCCCGCTCGGCGCCTTCGACGTGGTCTTCATGCGCAAGGACCCGCCCTTCGACCTGTCCTACTACTTCGCGACCCAGGTGCTCGGGCTCGCCGACCCCGCGCTGACGCTGGTGGTGAACGACCCGCGCGGGCTGCGCGAGGCGAACGAGAAGCTCTACGCGCTCCACTTCCCGGAGCTCATCCCCGAGAGCCTGGTGAGCGCCGACCCGGCCCGCCTGAAGGCCTTCATGGACCGGCTCGGCGGCGAGTTGATCGTGAAGCCGCTCGACGGCTGCGGCGGGGCGGGCGTGTTCCACCTCCAGCGCGGCGACCGCAACCTGAACGCGATCCTCGAGCTCTCGACCCTGAACGGCACGCGCATGGTGATGGCGCAGCGCTACCTGCCCGCCGTCCGCAGCGACGGCGACAAGCGGCTCATCGTGCTCGCGGGCGAGCCGCTCGGCGCCATCCGGCGCGTGCCGCAGGAGGACGAGACGCGCGGCAACATCCACGTCGGCGGCCGGGTCGAGCGCGCGGCGGTGGACGCGCGCGACCGGGAGATCTGCCGGCGCATGGCGCCGCGTCTGGAGACCGACGGGCTCTACTTCGTCGGCCTCGACATCATCGGCGGGCTGGTGACCGAGGTGAACGTCACGAGCCCGACCGGCGTGCAGGAGATCGACCGCCTGGACGGCGCCTGCCTGGAGGCGCAGGTGCTCGACTGGGTCGAGGCGCGCGCCGCGCGACTCGAGCGCGCTACTGCTGCGACAGCGCGGTCGTAGCGAGGTAGCGCCAGAGGCTCGTCCGCACCTGCCAGCGGCCGTCCACGCGCCTGCCGACCGCGATCACGCGCCGGCGCGGCGGCGCGCTCTTCTCGCTGCGGGTCGTGTTCGTCCGTGTCATCGGATGCCCTCCCCGGGAGCGCCAGGGAGCGAGATCCGTGCCGCGGCCAGGACGGGCGAGGAAGTCCCGTAGTTGCGAGCTTTCTGGCCGGCCGGGGCGACGCGGGCCGCACACGCGCGAACGGATCCGCTCGCGCGCCGTACAACGCTGCGCAGCCGCCCGGGAGGCGCTACTCGCCGGGCTTGCCCGGCGTGCGGGGCAGGACGCCGGCGCGATCGGTGTCGGCGCTCTCGCGCGCGGCCGGGCGCGGCTCGGGAGCGAGCACCGTCGTCCGGATGAGGCGGCGGATCGTGCCCTCGCCCGAGCGGATCAAGCGGCCCGCCTCGGCGACGGTCAGGGTGGCGGGGAGCGGCGTGCGGGCCGCGCTCTCCTCGTCGATGCCGGGCGGGAGATCATCGGCGTGCAGCTCGACGCCGGGCGCGAGCCCGGCGAGCAGGTCGACCGGCGCGAGGGCGAGCGGCACCGGCTTTGGCGCGCGGCGTGCCCGAGGCCGTGGCTTCCGTCGTCCTCCCGCCATCTCCACCTCCGACGCGCCGGCTATCACGCGGCGCGCGCGCGGTCCAGCGCCGACTCTCAGAGCGCGAGCCGCCGCAGGCGGAGCGCGTTCCCGATCACCGACACCGAGCTCAGGCTCATGGCGGCGCTCGCGATCATCGGCGAGAGGAGGAGCCCGCAGACCGGGTAGAGAATACCGGCCCCGATCGGCACGCCGAGCGCGTTGTAGACGAAGGCGAAGAAGAGGTTCTGGCGGATGTTCTGCATGGTGGCGCGGGAGAGGCGCCGCGCGCGCACGATCGCCTGCAGGTCACCGCGCACGAGGGTCACGCCTGCCGCCTCGAGCGCGACGTCCGCGCCGGTGCCCATCGCGATGCCGACGTGCGCCGCGGCCAGCGCGGGGGCGTCATTCACCCCGTCGCCCGCCATCGCAACCACGCGCCCGGCGGCCTGGAGACGGCGCACCACCTCGCCCTTCTCCTGCGGCAGCACCTCGGCGTGCACCTCGTCGATCCCGAGCCGGCGCGCGACCGCCGCGGCGGTGGTGCGGCTGTCGCCGGTCAGCATGACGACGCGGACGCCGTCGTCGCGGAGCGCCCGCAGCGCGTCCGGGGTGGACGGCTTCACCGGATCCGCCACGCCGACGAGACCCGCCGCCCGCCCGTCGACGGCGAGCAGCATCACCGTCTGCCCGTCGGCGCCGAGCGCCTCGGCGCGCGTCCCGAGCGCGCCCGCGTCGATCCCGAGCTCGGCCAGGAGGGCCCGGTTGCCGAGCGCCACCGCACGCCCGCCGACGGTGCCCGTCACCCCCTTCCCCGGCAGGGCGCGGAACTCCGTCGCGCCGGGCGGCACGAGGCCGCGCGCCCGCGCTCCCGCGACGATCGCCGCGGCGAGCGGGTGCTCGCTCGCCTGCTCGAGGCCGGCGGCGAGGGCGAGCACCTCGCGCTCATCGAGCCCGGGGACGACCTCCACGGACACCAGCCGCGGCCTGCCCTCGGTCAGCGTGCCCGTCTTGTCGACCACCAGCGTGTCGACCCGCTCGAGCACCTCGAGCGCCTCGGCCTTCTTGACGAGCACGCCCGCGGTCGCGCCTCGTCCGACGCCGACCATGATCGACATCGGGGTCGCGAGCCCGAGCGCGCACGGGCAGGCGACGATGAGCACGGCGACCGCGTTGGCGAGCGCGTAGGCCACGCGCGGCGGGGGACCGAACCCGAGCCACACGACGAAGGTGACCGCCGCCACCACCAGCACGGCGGGGACGAAGTACGCGGAGACGACGTCCGCCAGGCGCTGGATGGGCGCGCGGCTCCGCTGCGCCTCGCCCACCATGCGGACGATCTGCGCGAGCAGGGTCTCGCTCCCCACCCGTTCGGCGCGCATGACGAAGCTGCCGGTCGTGTTGAGCGTGCCGCCCGTCACCCGCTCCCCCACCGTCTTCTCCAGCGGGATGGGCTCGCCGGTCAGCATCGACTCGTCGACGGCGCTCCGGCCCTCCACCACGATGCCGTCCGCCGGCACCTTCTCGCCAGGCCGCACGCGCAGGCGGTCGCCCACGCGCACGTGCGCGAGCGGCACGTCCGCCTCGCGCCCGTCGGGCGCGAGGCGGCGCGCCGTCTTCGGGGCGAGCCCGAGGAGGGCGCGGATCGCGCTGCCCGTGCGGTGGCGGGCGCGGAGCTCGAGGACCTGCCCCAGGAGGACGAGCGTCGTGATGACCGCCGCCGCCTCGAAGTAGAGCGCCACCTCGCCGCCGTGGCCGCGGAAGGAAGGCGGGAAGACCTGCGGGGCCAGGGCGGCCACCACGCTGTAGGCGTACGCGGTGCCGATCCCGATCGCGATCAGCGTGAACATGTTGAGGCGCGCCGCTGCGATCGAGACCGCGCCGCGCTGGAGGAGCGGCCATCCGCCCCACAGGACGACCGGCGTGGCGAGCGCGAGCTCGATCCAGGCGAGGGCGCGCCCCGCGAGCGCGTGGCGCAGCGGCTCGCCGGGCACCATGTCCGCCATGGCGGCCAGGAAGAGTGGCAGCGTGAGGGCCAGGCTCAGCCAGAAGCGCCGGCTCATGTCGGCGAGCTCGGGGCTCGCCTCCTCCTCGGCGGTCGGGGCGCGCGGCTCGAGCGCCATGCCGCAGAGGGGGCAGGCACCCGGCCCGGAGCGGACGACCTCCGGGTGCATCGGGCAGGTGTACTCGCCGCCCGGCGCGGGCGGCGCCGTGTCGCTCATCGACGGCGCGCAGATTCCTGCGGGCGCCCGGTGCTCTCCAGCCGCGCGCTCCGCCCGAGGTAGCCTGCGTGGACCCTGGCGAGGAAGCGCTCCACGGCGGGGATGACGAGCAGGCTCCGCACGGAGGGGAAGAGATCGAAGGCGTGCTGCGCGCCCGGGAGTTCCGCGTAGACGAGCGGCGCACGAGCGACGCGGCGGAAGGCGGCCGCGAAGCGGCGCGCCTCCTCGACCGGGACGAGCGTGTCGTGCGTGCCGTGCAGGACGAAGAAGGGTGGCGCATCGGGCCGCAGGCGGGAGAGCGGTGACGCCTTCTCGTACGCCTCGGGCGCGCTCGCGAAGGGCACCTTCAGCACCCGGCGCTCGAGGAGACGGCGGAGCCCGTCGTCGGGCCAGAGGCCGTCGCGGTCGGTGAAGTCGTAGACGCCGTAGAAGGCCACGCAGCCCTCGACCGCCGTATCGACGCCCTCGAAGCCGGGCTGGTATTCCGGGTCGTTCGGCGTGAGGGCGACGAGCGCGGCCAGGTGCCCGCCCGCGGAGCCGCCGGTCACGACCACGAAGTCGGGGTCGGCGCCGTAGGCCGCGCCCTGCGCGCGGATCCACGCGATGGCGCGCTTCAGATCGACCACGTGATCCGGGAACGTGGCGTGCGGGCTCAAGCGGTAGTCGGCGGCGACGCACACCCAGCCGCGCGCCGCGAGATGGTGCATGAGGGGCAGGCCCTGCTCGTTCTTGCTGCCGAGGATCCAGGCGCCGCCGTGGATCTGGAGGAGCGTCGGGCAGCCGGCGGGATGGTTGCGGTGGCGGTAGACGTCGAGCTTCAAGTCCCGGCCGCCGGCGCGCGCGTAGACGACGTCGCGCACGCGCTCGACCTCGGGATGCCGGATCGGGAACGGTACGAGCACGTGGCGCCAGTCGATCGCGGGTGGGTGCGGCCCGACGGCCCGGGTCGGGATGCCCTCCGCATGGCGCGGGCCGAGCCCTTCGCGGAGCGCCTGCTCGACGACTGCCCCGGCGCGGCGCGCAACGACGGCGCAGCGCACGAGGCCGAGCCACGAGAGGAGCGTGATCACGAGCCCGACGAGCCCCGGCCAGGCACGCAGCGCGCCCGCCCGGGCGAACACGAGCGTCATACCGAACTGCCAGGCCAGGTGATGGAGCGCGAGCTCGCCCGTGAGCCACCCGGCGAAGAAGCTGACCACCCCGCGCCGCGACGGTCCGGCCATCGGCCGGAGCGCGTTCCAGGTGAACCACGCGCCGCACAGGCTCGCGGCGAGGAAGAGCCACGCAAGCGAGCGGTCGCTCACGCCTTTTCTCCCACGGGAGCGCACTGTACGATCGCCGCGGTGCGCTGTCCATTGCTCACCCGCTGCCGCGTGCCGGCCTCGCTCGAGGAGGTGACCGCGGTCGGGGCCGAGGCGCCGGCGCGGTCCCACCCGCCGACGTCGGCCAGGTGGCCGTCAACTACTTCACCGGGCCCCCGCCCCTGCCGCCGCTCTCCACGGCCCCGCGCGGCCGCGGCCGCCCGCGCCGCGCAGCGCTCGGTGTCGTAGGTCCCGCTCCCGTAGGTCCCGCTCCTGGCTCCCGGCCGCCCGACGTGCTACACGCGCACGTCCGGATCCGTCGCGGAGGAGGGGGAGGATGATGCGGCGAGGGGGGAGACGGCGGGGACCGCGCACCCTCGGTCTCGTGCTCTCGGGGGGCGGCGCCCGAGGCGCGTTCCAGGTCGGCGTCTACGAGCGCCTGCTCGAGGATCCGCGCTTCGCGGCGAGGCCCGCGGTGCTCTCGGGCACCTCGGCCGGCGGCATCAACGCCGCGCTCATCGCCGCCGGCAAGTCGCCGCGCGAGATGCTCCAGTTCTGGAAGAGCATCGCCGACGATCCGCCGGTCACCGCCAGCGCCGCGTTCTTCGGCAGCGCGCTGCGCACGCTCGCCCGGCTCTCGTTCGAGGAGGCCGTGCGCTGGCTCGGCACGTCTCTGCCGCTGCGTAGCTTCCTCCGCCGCGTGAAGAACCACCGCTCGCTCCGTCCGGGGAGCGTGCTCGCGCTCTGGGTCGAGTTCCTGCTGACGGCGCGCTTCGAGCTGGTGAGCCGCTTCCTCGAGGGCATCCGCGAGCCGTTCGTGGTCGACACCGCGCCGCTCCGCGCGCGCCTGGTCGACGTCTTCGGCGGCGAGCGGGTGCCGAACCGCGGCGTCCGCCTCGCGCTCAACACGGTGGATGTCCACTCCGGACGCGTGGTGCGCTTCGTGACCGCGCCCGCGCCGGTCACGCGCTCGGCGGACTACATCGTGGTGGACGCCATCACCGTCGACATGGTGCTCGCGAGCGCGAGCATCCCCCTCCTCTTCCCGCCCGTGCGCGTCGGGACGCACCTCCTGTGGGACGGCGGGCTGCTCGTCAACACGCCGCTCGCGCCCGCGGTCGCGCTCGGCGCGGAGGAGATCGTCACCGTGCTGGTGACCGAGCCGCCCGAGCCCCTTCCCGGGCCACTCAGACACTTCGGGCGCGCCGTCGAGCGCACCGTCGACAGCTTCCTCGAGAACGCCTACAACATGGACCGCAAGCTCCTCCTCGAGCGCAACCGGGTGACCCGTCTCCAGCGCGGCCCCTACCGCGAGGTGATCCTCTACGAGGCCGTGCGGCCGGTGCGCGCCGCGTTCTTCAACGCCGGCTCCTACCTCTACTTCGAGCGCGGCATCCTGGGCGCGATGCACGACGCGGGCCGGCGCGCCGCCGGCTCCTGGCTGGCTGCCGGACCACGCGTCGACCATCTCGACGAGCCGGAGGCGGAGCTCGCCCTGCGCGTCGAGTAGCGAAGAGGAGAATGACATGCTCCAGCTGAAGGCGCTGGCCCTGACCCCGCTCGCGCTCCTCACCCTCGCGGGCGCGCTCTACGCCGCACAGGCCAAGACCTACCAGGTGACCGGCCCCGTCACGGCGCTCACCAACGACACCGTCACGGTGCAGAAGGGCAAGGACCTCTGGGAGATCGGCCGCGACAGCGGCACCAAGGTGCTCGGCGATCTCAAGGTCGGCGAGCGGGTGACCGTGCAGTACCGGCTCAGCGCGACGGAGATCGAGGTGAAGCCGGCGGCCCCGAAGAGCGCGAGGCCGTCGTCGAAGAAGAGGTAGACCGCGCCGCCATTTGGCTGCCGCGGCAGGGGCGCCGGCCGCTCGGGCGGCCTACCGCCTGCGCCCGGCTACAGCGCCAGATCGAGGGCACGCACGGCCCGCAGCCGGCCCGCGACGTCCTCCCAGTTGACGATCCGCCAGAACGACTTCACCCACTCGGCCTTCACGTTGAGGTACTGCAGGTAGTAGGCGTGCTCCCACATGTCGAGCACGAGCAGCGGTACCGTGCCGTTCCCGATGTTCCCCTGGTGGTCGTAAACTTGCTCGACCACCAGGCGCTTGCCGAGCGGCTCCCAGGCGAGCGCGCCCCAACCCGATCCCTGTACGTTGAGTGCGGCCTCGGTGAGCTGGCCTCGCATGCCGGCGAAGGAGCCGAAGAACTCGTTGATCGCCCGCGCGAGCTCGCCATCGGGCTCGCCGCCGCCGCGCGGGCTCATGTTGCGCCAGAGCAGCGAGTGCAGCACGTGCCCCGACAGGTGGAAGGCGAGGCTCTTCTGGAGCTGGTTGATGGCCGCGAAGTCCCCCTGGTCGCGCGCCTGCGCGAGCTTCTCGAGCGTGGCGTTCGCCCCGGTCACGTATGCGGCGTGGTGCTTGTCATGGTGGAGTTCCAGCAGCCGGGCGGAGTAGTGGGGTTCGAGCGCGGTATGGTCGTAGGGCAGCTCGGGCAGCGTGTATCGTGTCATCATGACCTCCGTGTGAGTCCCAGGGTGCCAAGTCGATGCACGTTCGCAAGCCCCCCGATTTCATCGAGCCCGCCGCCGGCCGCACTGAGCTGACGTCCGGGCGCGGCCCGTCGCATCCGCTGAGGTCCCTCGGCGCGGTTGACAACCCCCCGCGCCGACTTACGTTTCGAAGTCCAATGGAGCGCCTCCGACTCGTTCCGCTCGACGACACCGTCGTTTTTCCATCCATGACCGTGACGTTGCCCGTGGACGTCGGCAACGACGACCGCGTCTTCCTGGTCCCGCGCCACGCGGGCGACTACGCCCCCGTCGGCGTCGTCGCCGAGGTGGTGGATCGGGTCCGCCTGCCGGGCGGCGGGCGGGCCCTCGTGCTGTCGGGCCTCCACCGCGGCGTCGCGGGCGCCGCGCGCAACGACCCGGCGGGCCACCTGGTGGTGGAGGTGGAGGCGAAGCCCGACGAGACGCCGCCACGCTCCCGCACCGCCGAGCTCGAGCGTGAGTACCGCGCCGTGGTGCTCGAGATACTCGAGCTGCGCGGCGACGACGGGCGGGTCGCCGCCTTCCTGCGCTCGATCACCGAGCCGGGGGCGCTCGCCGACACGTCGGGTTACTCGCCCGACCTCTCCTTCGCCCAGAAGGTCGAGCTGCTCGAGACCCTAGGCGTGGTCGAGCGGCTCGAGCTGGCGCTCCGCCTGCAGCGCGAGCGGCTGGCGGAGCTGCAGGTGCGGAAGCGTATCCGCGACGACGCGGAGTCGGGTGCACAGAAGCAGCAGCGCGACTACATCCTCCGCCGCCAGCTCGACTCGATCCGCAAGGAGCTCGGCGAGGACGAGACGTCGGTCGCGGACGAGTATCGGAAGAAGATTGCCGACGCCGGCATGCCGGACGCCGTGCGCAAGCAGGCCGAGCGCGAGCTCGGGCGGCTGGAGCGCATGGGCGAGTCCAGCCCCGAGTCGTCGATGATCCGCTCCTACCTCGACTGGCTGCTCGCCGTGCCGTGGGCGAAGCGCTCCGAGGAGCGCCTCGACCCGGTGCACGCGCGGGAGGTACTCGACGCCGACCACGCCGGTCTCGACGACGTGAAGCAGCGCATCGTCGAGTACCTGGCCGTGCGCAAGCTCCGCGCCGAGCGCGGGGTTCCCGACGATCGCCGCTCAGGCGCCATCCTGACCCTCATCGGCCCCCCGGGCACCGGCAAGACGTCGATCGGCGAGTCGATCGCGCGCGCCACCGGGCGGAAGTTCGTCCGCATGTCGCTCGGCGGCGTGCGCGACGAGGCCGAGATCCGCGGTCACCGGCGCACGTACATCGGTGCGCTGCCCGGTAGGCTGGTGCGCGCGCTCTGCGACGCCGGCACCATGAACCCCGTCATCATGCTGGACGAGGTCGACAAGGTCGGCGCGGACTGGCGCGGCGATCCATCGTCGGCGCTCCTGGAGGTGCTCGATCCGGCGCAGAACCATGCCTTCCGCGACCACTACCTCGACGTCGAGCTCGACCTCTCCCACGTGCTGTTCATCGCCACCGCCAACGTGGCCGACACCATCCCCGGTCCGCTCGTCGACCGCATGGAGGTGATCCGCTTCGACGGCTACACGGTGGAGGAGAAGCTCGCCATCGCGCGGGGCTTCCTCTGGCCGCGCCAGGTGGAGCGGAACGGGCTCCGCCCCGACGAGGTGAGCATCGACGACGCCGTGGTCCGCACCGTGATCACCGAGTACACGCGCGAGGCGGGCGTCCGCCAGCTCGAGCGCGAGCTCGGCAGGCTGCTGCGCAAGACCGCGACGCGCATCGCCGCGGGCGCCGCCACCGCGCCGGTCGCCATCGACCCGGCGGTCGCGCACGAGGCCCTCGGGCGCCCGAAGTTCTTCCAGGAGTCGGCGGAGCGCACCGCGGTGCCAGGGGTCGCGACCGGCCTGGCGGTGACTCCGACCGGCGGCGACGTGCTCTTCGTCGAGGCGGCCGCGATGGCCGGCGGCGACGGGCTCGTCCTGACCGGGCAGCTGGGCGACGTCATGAAGGAGTCGGCGCGCATCGCGCTCACCTGGGTGCGGAGCCACGCGGCCGACCTCGGCATCGACGAGCGCGCCTTCCGCCGCCGGCAGTTCCACGTCCACGTGCCCGCGGGTGCGATCCCGAAGGACGGCCCCAGCGCCGGTGTCACGATGGTGACGGCGCTCGCCTCCTTGCTCACCGGGCGTGCGGTCAAGCACAACGTCGGCATGACCGGCGAGGTGACTCTCCGGGGGCGCGTGCTTCCGATCGGCGGCGTCAAGCAGAAGGTGCTGGCGGCGCACGCCGCGGGCCTGACCGACGTCATCCTGCCGGAGCGCAACCGCGGCGACCTCGACGAGGTGCCGGCCGAGGTGCAGCAGGCGATGCGCTTTCACCTGGTCAGCTCCGTGGACGAGGCGCTGTCGCTGGCGCTCGAGACCGGGGAGAAGGCGCTCGCGGCGTAGACGGCGAAGGAGCCCTCGGGCGGCATGGCGATCGCTGAGACGCGATCGAAAGGAGAGGCAACGTCATGAGCAAACCCAAGAATCCAGGAGCGGCAGTTGACCGGGCGCGACCCATCGACCGGCAGAAGGCGCACGAGATTCAGGCCTTCGGCCACGTGACCCGGCTTCCCATCGCGCTGTCGGAGAACGTGGCCGGTCAGAGCGTC
>Ga0209375_1003621_pt1 | contig 10726 bp, 10 predicted proteins | sample GraSoiAngelo_131_FD_185888 | JGI IMG/M metagenome (GOLD analysis project Ga0209375, IMG submission 185888) | Grasslands soil microbial communities from the Angelo Coastal Reserve, California, USA - 14_0929_02_30cm (SPAdes) (version 2) | ecosystem: Environmental > Terrestrial > Soil > Grasslands ...
CCAAAAAAAGTTAGACTCATTGTTGGCGCGCCTCGCAATTATTCGTCGCGCAACGCAAACAAGATCGAGATCTGTGCGATCGCAGCGGAATTGCATCGCGCGGTGAAGGAATTGGGAGAAAGCAATGGAAGCGACTGAGCATGCCATGACGAGTTGGGACGGCGCCGAGCTGTTCTATCGAGCGTGGATTCCTTGCGAAAGGACCGATAAGGCGATTTTACTTTTTCATCGCGGCCACGAGCACTCGGGCCGGTGGCAGCAGACAGTCGATTTACTCGGGCTTCAAGACATCGCGGTTTTTGCGTGGGACGCGCGCGGGCATGGGCGATCCCCGGGCGAGCGCGGCGCCGCGAATAATTTTGCCGACGTAATCAGAGATGTGGACGCTTTCGCCCGCCATATTTCCGAGCGTTACAACATTCCTATCGAGAACGTGATCGTCCTCGCTCACAGCCTTGCCGCGGTCAGTGTCGCGGCCTGGGTGCACGATTACGCACCGCCGATTCGCGCGATGATTCTGGCTACCGCTGCATTTCACGTGAAGCTTTACGTCCCCTTCGGCATCCCGTTTCTGCGAATGAAACAAAAACTGTTCGGCCCAGGCCAGGTGAAGAGTTACGTCAAATCGAAGCTCCTGACTCGAGACCAGGAGCAGGCTGCGCAGTACGACGCCGACCCGCTTATCTTCCGTCAAATTGCGGTCAATGTTCTACTTGATCTCAACGATACGGCGGACCGATTGGTTTCGGACGCGGGCGCACTCCAAACACCGACGTTGATGATCGGAGCCGGCCGTGATTGGGTCGTTAGCCTGAAAGCGCAACGCGAATTCTTTAACCGGCTTTCGTCGCCGTTAAAGGAAATGGAGATTTATCCTGCCGCTTATCACGCCATCTTTCATGACCAGGATCGACATCTGGTTGTGCACCGCGTGCGTAAGTTTGTTTACGAACGCTTCGCCGAGCCGATTACGCAGCCTTCGCTTTTGAACGCGGACCAGGTTGGCTACACATGGGATGAATATGAGCGGCTGAAGTCGCGCGGCGGAATGAAGTTTGCCGTGGCACGAGCTGGACTAAGAGCGGCTGGCCAGTTGAGCCGCGGGGTAGATCTCGGTTGGCGGAACGGCTTCGATTCGGGACTTTCGCTGGATTACGTTTACGAAAATAAACCGCGCGGATCGTTAGGCGTCGGTCGTTTGATCGACAAATCGTATCTCAACAGCATTGGTTGGCGTGGCATTCGGCAGCGCAAAGCGAATCTTAAGAAGGCGTTGAGAAACGTAATCGAAAAGCTTCGTCAGGAAGGGCGGCCGGTTCGCATTTTGGACATAGCTGCCGGGGCCGGGCGATATGTGATCGAAACGATGCACGAGCTTCCAGACATCTCGATAAATGCGACCCTGCGCGATTATGAACAGGAGAATGTCGATGCCGCGCGAGCGTTGGCGCAGGAATTCGGACTGGAAAATGTGATCGTGGAGCGAGGCGACGCATTCGACCGCGATTCGATTGCCGCAATCGCACCGCGTGCAACGATCGGAATCGTGTCCGGGCTGTACGAATTGTTTCCCAGGAATGAACCAGTCTTGAATTCACTCCGCGGGCTTGCCGGAGCCATCGAGCCGGGCGGCTATTTGATTTACACGAATCAACCCTGGCACCCGCAGGTCGAATTCATTGCGCGCGTGTTACGTAATCGGGAAGGGGAACCCTGGATCATGCGCCGCCGGACAACGGCCGAAATGGATGAATTGGTGTGCGTGGCCGGTTTCCGGAAAATAGCGATGGAAGTGGACCAGTGGGGCATGTTCACCGTGTCAATCGCACGGCGCGCGGAGCCTTAACATCGCGTGCGCGCCTCTCGCCTTAAAGCATTCGCGGTTTCTGCGGGATTGTCGGTCCTGTTTCTGGTCGTTTACAGCGGTTGCAATTGGATCACTGGGCAACGCGGCCAAGTCGGCTCATTTTATTTTCAATGGGAGCGCGCCATCCCATTCGTTCCTTTCATGATTCTCCCATACATGTCGATCGACCTCTTCTTTATCGCGGCCCCGTTCCTTTGTCGAACGGACGAGGAGTTACAAATCTTTTCGAGGCGGGTCGTAGCCGCAATTCTCATTGCGGGCGTTTGCTTTTTGCTTTTTCCGCTGCGCTTTGCTTTCCCGCGCCCTCATGCTAGCGGATGGCTCGGCGCGATCTTTGATTGGTTTCGCGGAATGGATTCGCCCTTTAATCTTCTCCCGTCGTTGCACGCAGCGCTGCTGTTGCTCCTGATCGATCTCTACGCGAGAAATCTTCGCGGCGTTTTCTTGTTCGCGGCGATGTTTTGGTTCTTTCTTATCGGCCTCTCGCCGTTGCTCACTTACCAACACCACGTCATCGATATCGTCGGTGGTTTTGTCCTGACCGGATATTGCTTCTACCTCTTTCGCGAGCCTTCGCGCGTGTTGCCAGTCGTGGTGAACCGTCGCATCGGTTCTTACTATACAGCAGGAGCGGCGGTCGTTTTACTCATGGGCGCGATGTTCTGGCCATGGGGAGCCCTGCTTCTTTGGCCAACGATCGCGCTCGGCATGGTGGCGATTGGATACTTCGGAGCCGGTCCGGTCATTTTTCACAAGACGAAAGGCAAGTTGCCGTGGAGCACGCGGTTTGTGCTGGCGCCTTGTTTGCTCGGTCAATATTTCTCTCTGCTGTATTACCGCAGCCGATGTCGATCTTGGGATGAGGTCACGCCGCGAATCCGGATCGGCGGTAAACTAGGGTCCCGCCTCGCGAACAAAGCTTTGCGCTCCGGAGTGACCGCCGTGCTCGATTTAAGCGCTGAGTTTGCTGAAGCTAAACCGTTCCGCAAAATCAATTATCGAAACATCCCCATCCTCGATTTAACAGCTCCCACTCAGGCGCAGCTCGCGGAGATGGCCGAATTCATCGGCAACCACTCCCGAAACGGCGGCGTCTATGTTCACTGTAAGATCGGTTACTCGCGAAGTGCGGCCGCGGTCGCCGCTTATTTAATAATGAGTGGGACAGCGAACACTGCGAAAGAAGCATTCGCGATCATTCGCCGGGCTCGACCGTCCGTTGTTATTCGGCCCGAAGTGATCTCCGCTGTGTCCGAATTCGGCCTTCGACTTCGTCATTCCCCAGTAGCACTGACTCTTTTCTCCTCGCCTTGAATCACGGCGCACCTACATAATCGCGAGAATCTTATGAACTACAACGAACTGATTCAGCTTTACTTCGAGCGCTCGAACGCGATGCAACAATATTGGAATCTCTACGTCATCATCGTTGGCGGCGTCCTCGCGTTCTCCTCGCTGCGCAAACAGCCGGCTGCAATTACGACCGCCCTCGTCTGCATTCTATTCGCCCTGTTCGCCTATAAGAATCTCGATGCGATGAAAGACACAACCGCGCAACGCTTCGCCACGATTGAGGCGATCAAACAATTCGATTCTGCCGGTGCGACTGTCCCGGTCTCGAAGCAAGTGCGCGATCTAATCGAGCCGACTCTTACACCCGCAACGTTTGGAAGCGTCAAAGCCACCCACATCATCAGCGACCTGCTTACCATTATCGCACTTTGTGCAATGGAGCTTCGAAGAAGAAGGCTCAAAGCGAGCCCGAGTATGCCTTGAAGCACTCGATCGATTCAAGGCTCGCACGAGAATTCCACGACGATAATTTGCCAGGACGTCTACTTTGTGAGCTCTTCGACGGGCGCAGCGTATGACAGCAATCACGATGTTTCCTGAAACAATTTGTTCAAATCTGCAGACGCAGCGCCGTTCGCCAGAAGATTGAATGTGCCGTGTGCTTTGATCTCTTTGGCGGCGCGCAGAAATGTGCCCCATGCAGCGAGGGCAAGGCCGGAACCGACAGAGATGCGCCGCACACCCAGGTCAGCCAGTTGTGACAGTGAAAGCTGATGATTGAATCCAGAGACGAGGACATTAACTGGCTTCGGCGCGATGGTCTTCACGATCTGCGCAATCTCATCTGGTTTACTAACGCCTGGCGCGTAGAGGCAATCAGCGCCGGCATCAGCGTAGACAGCAAGCCGGTCGAGGACGGTATGAAATGGATCGGGATCGTGCACCAGCCACGCTTCACAGCGTCCGGTTAGCACAACGCCGCTTTCCGAAGCGTCAATCGCAGATCGCGCTGCCCGAATTCGATCGATAGCCAATTTTTTTTCGTAGAGCGGTTTGTCAGTGCGACCCGTACTGTCTTCGATTGATAAACCGGCAACTCCGGTTGAAACGCAAAGTCGCACATTGTTCGCCACGTCTTCTGGCTGATCGGCGTAGCCGGCCAGGAAGTCTGCGTTAACCGGCAGCGCGGTTACTTCCACAATTTCCCGGATGTGGGCAAGCATTTCATCGCGCGGCGCACCGCCATCGGGTTTTCCACGTGAGAAAGCGAAGCCTGCTGAAGTTGTGGCAAGCGCTTCGAATCCGAGATGTTCCAAATAGATCGTCGTTCCGATGTCCCACGGATTTGGAAGCACGAAACATCCGGACTCGTGCAGTACGCGAAATTTTTCAATGACAGAAGTTTGTTGTGCTGAAGTCATGTCGAAAATCTTATGCTACTTCGGCTCGCGCGCGAGTTTGGTAACTTAGGCATCTTGTCCGCCAGTCGGACGGACTCGTCCCGTGGCGAGCCTGATTCGTCGCGCAGGCTTCCCAGCCTGCCAGGCCTGCGGGCAAGATGCCCGCTCGACCTAACAGCCAAGATGGCTGTGTTACGGCTTCATGCGGATTTCCAAATCTTCCGTAACGGGCCTTCGGCGCCGTAAATCGGATCGTTCTCCGGCATTGGCAAGGCCGCAATATTGTGATCGGCTTTCGGACGCTCGCCCGAAGCACCACGAAGTAAATCCCAACGGCGACCCTCGGGGTAAGCTCCGACAACGCCAAAATCGTCGCTGGCACCAACGTTCTGGTGTGCCACACCGGCCGGGATGACTATCAGATCGCCCGCATGCACCTCGATGTTCTTGCCATGCTCGCCGCCGAGTCGAAGAGTGGCAGCGCCAGAATAAACACCCAGCACTTCATGCGACGTGCTGTGATAATGAGGAAAGGAATAGACTCCGTCTCGCCACGAGTTGGTCCAGTCGTTACCGGCAAAACGTTGTTCGAAAATAGAACTAGGATCTTTGGCGTCGGTCGTGATCGCGTGTCGATAGACCAGCAAGGGCAGGCGACTATTTGGGAAAATACCGTCGTCGTTAAAATTCAATTGCTCCGGTTGAATGAAATCTTGCTGTTGGATCATAAGGGGTGTCTCTGTTCACATAACGCAAGAAAAGGCGAAGGCGGCCGTGGTAGGAGCAAAATTGTGATAGCTCCTGTAGTAGCCGCCTCGTTGTGTCGAGGAGCTCCTGCGGTGTCGCCCATGACAGCACAGCGACACAGCGGCGCTGTGGCTACAGTATCTATGTGACCTAGAAAATAGAACGCAGCACACCACCTTCTACACGCAAAGCAGCGCCGTTTGTGGCGGACGACAAAGGACTCGCCACAAATGCAACCAATGCTGCTACTTCCTCAATTGTAGCAAATCGTTGCAGCAGCGAGCTTGGTCTAACTGAACTAAAGAAATCCTTTTCTATTTCGTCAGGCGTGATCCCCTTCGTTCTTGCAACATCGGCGATAAATTGTTCGACGCCTTCGGATCGCGTTGGACCGGCCAGGATTGAATTTATTGTGACACCAGTGCCCGAAGTTGTTTCCGCCAAGCCGCGGGCCAACGCCACCTGCATCGTCTTGGTTACACCATAATGAATCATCTCAACCGGAATGTTCACAGCGGACTCGCTGGAGATGAAAATGATGCGACCCCAGTTGGCGGCCTTCATGCCCGGCAGGTAGTGCCGGCATAGCCGCACACCGCTCATAAAGTTTGTCTCGATGATGGAATGCCAATCGTCGTCGGTGATTTTGTCGAACGGTTTCGGCTCGTACACGCCAATGTTATTGACAAGAATATGTAGTGAAGGCAGAGCCTCGATGCATTTCGCGCTGCCCCGCGCCGTTGCGAGATCGGCAACCATGCCGCTGACTTTTGCGTCGCCGATTTCCTGTTGAATCGTTTTGACGGCGCCATTGACTCGATTCTGAGTACGGCCAGTAATAACAACGGACGCTCCTTCCCGGGCCAGGGTGCGAGCAATCGCAAAGCCGATACCAGCAGTCGATCCAGTAACCAACGCTTTCTTTCCGTTTAATTGCAGGTTCACAGGTTCAGTAACTATCGAACTTCTGGGTGAAATGTCTTCCCTAACTCCATTTCAACGCCACCTTAGTCTTCGTTTTGTTAGGCCACAACTGGCCGAGTCACTCTGAGCCTCGGATTACCGAACTGGAAGTAAGCACCACCGGTGGCGCCCACCTCCATTTGTTTCGCGTCCGATTATGAAGAAGAGAACGTGTGTTGTCATCACCTGATTCCAAGCGATTGGAGCGTCGCCGCATCCACCGTCCCCGTGACGCTCAGGTTGCGGTCTTCCTGATAACGGGAAATAGCGGCCTCTGTTTGGTCGCCGAGGGTTCCATCGATGTCGCCGTTATAGTAGCCAAGCTTCGCAAGCTCCGACTGAACCGCGCTCACGGTTGCGTTGGCCGCGGGCTGACCCGAATCGGAATAAGCTGGCTGATCATCATCGCTATATGGGGAGTAGTTATAGTAGCTGTAGGGATTACCAGAGTAGTCACCAGAGTAATCATAGGGACTGTAGCTGTTGTAATCGTACGGGTAACCGTAGTCGTAGGCGTAGTAAGGATAGTAATCCCATGGGTAAAGTCCCCACCAGAAGCCGTCAACAAAAACAAACACCTGGTTGTTATGAAAGTGGGCCTGATGTCTGTCCCAATCGCGATGCCAGTTGGCGTCATGCCGCGCAAACGCGCGGTTTCTGAGAAATGACTGACGGTTTGCCGAAGTCCGCGGATCCGAACCCCGGTTCCGCCCTGCAATTGAACCAACGCGATTTGATTGACGGTTTGTCGTGGGCGCGATTGAGCCCACACGACTTGGTTGGCGATTTGCCGCAACCACTCTCCCATCATATGGGCTTGTGGACCGACCGACTGAGCGAGCGATGCCCTGCGGCCGCACGGCAGCCATGCGAGCACCACCATATTGGAATCGAGGTGCGGCACTTGGTCTATCGACACTTCTGCCGGCAAAGTATGCACCCCGGAAAGCCGGTGCTCCTCGAACGCCACCGTAAAGGGCTGGTGCGGCACGAGAGCCGCCACCGGCACGGCCGCCTCCGCCAACGTGCCCGCCGCCACTATAACCGCCTCCGCCGCCACGAGGATCTGCCCGCGTTGGCTGACTAAGGCTGACAAAAGCGATACCTGCTAAGCCCAATAGCGTAATTGTTTTCATGACATTAAGATCATAGCCGATGCCCTCTGCTGCTATTGCGATTCGGTGGGATTTTGCGGTGCTACGGAAGAGTTGAGCCTCGCTCCCTCCTTTGGGGGAGGCCGCGGAATGGGATTATCGTCCCCGGCGAGTAACGTCACCTAATGACGAAGCACGAATGACGAATGACGAAACCCAAAATAATGAGAACACGACTGAGTGCGTGTTAGGATTCGTAATTCGGCCGATTAGCGAAAAGCTTTTGGCTGCGCGGAGAGATGCTCCTCGATCGTGTTGATCAACTCTGGAATGCTAATTGGCTTGGCAAGAAATGGATGCCCGTCGATGTGTACGCCAGCCTTGGCTTCGGTCGGCGTAACGAGTGCCGTGAGGAAAATGATGGGTGTGTTTTGCAATTCGGGGTCGGTCCGAATTTGTGCTGCGATATCCCCTCCGTCTGTCTCTGGCATCACTATATCGAGGAAGATCAGATCCGGCAGAAAATTCCGGGCGGTCTGATGAGCCCTCGTAGAGTCGTTCTCTTCGAAGACCAGATAGCGCCCTGTCTTTTCGAGAAGAATTTTGACAAGATGAGTAGTGTTCTTGTCGTTATCAACAATCAGAATCCGCCGCGCGGAATCGCCAATTGAATCTAGCCAGGAGAAAGCGACATCCGTGTCCCTGGGAAGGAAGTCTACTTCGATTACCTTGTTCATAGCTTGTTTGAGGATGTTGTTATCTTGTTGGCTTCCTAGCTCGTCAGCCATGTAACAAACCAGGCGCCGAGAAATCCAATTATTAAACCGATCAAAGGGCTGGAAACGGCGAACCAAAGCGGAATTGCCTCGCGTAATGGAAGTGCATCTCGTCGTCGCAGATGCCAGTGTGCGTCTGTGATTTGAACTGTTGAATGGCCCGATGCTTCCTGCGGCACTAATCGATCAAGGGAGTGAGTGGCTTTCATGCCTTCAACACTCGATGACGATTCCGTTCCGGCTAATGCGCGTGTGTGGGATTTTGCGATGCCACCGAAGAGTTGGTTGATGCTCCCTCTTTCGAGTGAGAACGGGTTGGTAAGCTTCGTGAGACCCATATCGTAATAAGGGAACGCAAACTACTTGGTAGGGCGCGACCGCCGGGCGCGCCGCGAACGGCGGACGGCCTGGCAGTCCGTCCCTACCTTCACCAGATTGATTCTGATTAGCGATAACCGCTGGAGACGACCAGCGTTTCGCCAGTGATCCAGCCAGCATCTGGTGAAGCAAGAAACACGACGACAGGAGCAACGTCGTCTGGCTTTCCGATTCTTCCAAGCGCGCTTTGTGCCTCAAACAACTTTTGGAAATCGCTTCCAACGAAGCCGCCTGCGTGAAGGCCTTCGGTTTCCACCATGCCCGGATTGATGGCGTTCACGCGGATTTTGCGCGGTCCAAGCTCCTTTGCCAGCGATTTGGTGATCGTATCCACGGCTGCTTTGGTCGCGCTGTAAACTGATGCGGTCGGCGGCGCCGACATGCTGGCGCTAGAGCTGATATTAATTACACTTCCGCCTTCGGGACCGAAGTACTTCGTTGCTTCCTGAATTGCTAAAAGTAAACCGAGAACATTCACGTCGAAGTGTTTGTGGAAATGTTCCTCGGTGACATTCTCCAGCGGAAGAAACTCGTAGACGCCGGCGTTATTAACGAGGATATCAAGCCTGCCCGAAGGCTTTTTTGCTTCGGAAAAGAGACGTTCAACTTCGGCCTTTTTAGCCATGTTCGCGCGGACAGCGACTGCCTTTCCACCCTGTTTTGTAATTTCGTCCACGACCCGATCGGCTCCTTCCTTGCTAGAGGAGTAGTTAACCACCACGGCGGCGCCTTCGGCAGCGAGATGTTTGGCGATCGCAGTCCCGATTCCTTTTGACGCGCCCGTTACAATTGCAACTTTCCCATCAAGCTTGCCCGCCATAGCCTTGGCGAAGGTGGGTTTTTTCGTATTCGTTTTCATAGCATTTCGTTTTCTTTCTATTGATATCTTAACAGCAAAGGCAACCGATCTGCCTTCGGCGGAGCATCTGGTTAGCGCCAAAGGCGCTATCTCATTGCTAGCCTGGCATCTCGTCCCAGGAATCTGATTACCCGGCCAACCAAGCGCTGAAAGTGCGATTCAAGTGGCTCGCCCAACTCGTGGCGGAAGTGAGTCGCGCTTTCAGCGCTGCCGTTTTCAGGGACTCTAGGAATCCTGGGGCTTTGCCCCAGGCTTGACGTGATTGTCGCGCCTTTGGCGCTAAACAAGTGCAGGGCGGCGGACTCTGAGGACGACGAAAGACCGAGCAATTCAGCAAGACGAGATTCATAGGATTCGCAGGTAAGACAACCTCCGTTGGGCTCAATTCAAATCTGGATGCTGAACACGGAGAGCGTCATGAATTTCCTGTTGGAGTTTGAAGAGGCGCGTCTGACTACCGTTCGTCATCTCATTATTTGCGTTGTCTTCGTCAATCGTCATTTGTTCCAAGCCACCTGTAAATTGTCATTCTGAGCGAAGTGAAGAATCTCAGGGGACTTGTCGATCGATCCCAACGGCAATAAATCCGAGATGTTTCGCTTCGCTCAACATGACAAATCGTTTAAAAAGTGAGTTGTTGTCATGCGTTGGCTAACTCGTTCATGGTAGAATCGTCAAGATTGAGAAGCGCCGCAGCGGTGTTTTCTTCGAGATGTTTTACTTTTGAAGTTCCAGGGATCGGCAGCATTACGGGAGACTTGTTGAGTAACCACGCCAGAGCTACCTGCGCAGGCTGACCGCCGAGCTGCCTGGCGACCCTTGTTAATACTCCGTGCGGTTTCGCGAGATCGCCAGTCGCGAGCGGGAACCAAGGGATGAACCCGATATTGTTGCGCGTGCAGTAGTTTAAGACATCCTCGGAATCGCGGTGCGCGAGATTGTATTGGTTTTGCACGGTGGCAACTGGAACGATGCGACGCGCTGCTTCGATCTCGGTAACGTTCACTTCTGAAAGTCCAACATGCCGGACCTTGCCTTCCTTCTGAAGATCTCGTAGGGCTGCAAATTGATCGTCGGCCGGAACCTTGGGATCGATGCGATGCAACTGAAACAAATCAATACTCTCGACGCCTAGGCGTCGCAGGCTCATCTCGCATTCCTGTCGTAAGTAATCAGGTCTTCCTAGCGGAACCCACTTGCCAGGGCCAGGTCGGGTAAGACCCGCCTTCGTAGCGATAACAAGTCCTCGTGGGTAAGGATGTAATGCTTCGCGAATCAGGTCTTCACTTACGTAGGGTCCATAGGAGTCTGCTGTGTCGATGAGGTTGATACCGAGCTCGATTGCACGG
>Ga0209375_1003623_pt1 | contig 10723 bp, 11 predicted proteins | sample GraSoiAngelo_131_FD_185888 | JGI IMG/M metagenome (GOLD analysis project Ga0209375, IMG submission 185888) | Grasslands soil microbial communities from the Angelo Coastal Reserve, California, USA - 14_0929_02_30cm (SPAdes) (version 2) | ecosystem: Environmental > Terrestrial > Soil > Grasslands ...
AACTCTGCGCGCTCACACACACCGGCGAAAGCTTGCTGGTTCCCCTGCGCGACGGCGCCTTGGTAACCAACCAGGAAATCATCAGCGCGCTCCTGTCCCTGGTGGATGCGGTCCGTGAAATCTTGACGGAAATCGCGGCGACCGGTCAGGAAGGAAGCAAAGACTATACGGCTCTGATGAGCACACTCACTCAGCTCCGGAAGCCTTCTTAGCACTGCGCGTCGCAGGGGCCGCGTCTAGGGGCACTTCTTCATTCCCCAGGGAGATTGCTCGCCGGACAATGCATTTTGCGGAGAAAAGAGACAGCATGCGTGCTCTCGTCGCTGAAGATTCCAAGACTATTCGCATGATCCTCTGCGAATATCTGCGGAAGATGGACATTCAGGTCGTTGAGGCTGCCGACGGCCGCGAGGCCTTGGAGCGCTTGAAGAAGATGTCCCCTCCCGATCTTGTGCTGGTCGATTGGAACATGCCGGTGATGAGCGGCATCGATTTCATCCGTGCAGTTCGCGAGTTGCACGTCTACGACCCGCTTCCCCTGATCATGGTGACTACAAACTGGGAATCCGACTTTGTTGGCACGGCGATGGATGCAGGAGCCAACGAATACATCCAGAAACCATGCACGATGGATAGCCTCCGGCAAAAACTCGATCTACTTGGCCTCCTTAAATCCTAGATCCTTCACATTGGATGAATTTTCTGATGGGACGAATGATAAATTTGAGATTGCAGCGTTTGACGAGCAGGCGATCCAAATACCAGGTTAATTACCGGTATTGATGGCCACCGCGTGCGCGGAGTCCGCAAAATAATTCTGTTCGCGGAGTCTGCGGTAGATGCGCCCTGCCACAACGGCGGCCGTAGGACCCTTTACTCGGCGCGTGTTTCCACGCAACAGAACCGCGAGCGCGATTTTCGGGTGCGCGTCATCGGCGTAGGTAAGGAACCAGCCGATTTTCGAAGGCGTCGTGTGGTCGTCGCAAGTGCCCGTCTTGCCGAGCGGCATCTCGTCTCCGCCCCGGTCGAAACTGGATTTGCCGGTCCCATAAAGCACCGCGGCGAGCAGGCCCTCGCGGATTTCCGGCAATATCGGACCAATGTTCAATTCCCTCTTCACGCGCGGCGTGAAATTCTCAACCTCTTCCTGGCTGTGCGGATACTGTAAATAATAAAGTGTCCCGCCATTGGCAAAGGCAGCAGAGAGCGCGGCAAGTTGCAGCGGGGTCACCTGAATCCCTTCGCCAAAGCTGGACATTCGCGCGACTCCGCCGTAGGCAGGAGGCGTGGTCGGAAACGATCCCGGATGCTCATCAGGCAGGTTGTATCCGGCGAGTTCTCCCAGCCCGAGCAGGCGGCCGTACTTGGAAACTGTCTCAAATCCCATCCGCGATCCGAGCTGCTCAAAAAACACGTTGTTCGAGTGCGCCATCGCTTCCGTCAAGTTCATGTACTTGCGGCGCCCCACCTTGAGCATGGTGTCGCGAGTGATGACATTTTCTTCCAGGGCAGCCAGCGCGATGGTCGGCTTAATCGTAGAGCAAGGAATGTAGCCGTCTCCGAAAGCAATTTTTTGATTCACGACCGTGAGGATGCGGCCGGTGTTCGGATCAACCGCAACAACCGCACCGTTATAACGGCCAAGCGCGGAAACCGCGGCTTCGCGAACGATGGGATCATCGTATGCGCCGTCATCCGTCTTGGTGGAATCCGCAAACGTGGGAACTCCGCGATATCGCGCAACGGATCTGCGAGCGCGCCTCACGGGCGTACGCGCAGCCCCGGGCGCCGCCGGCAAAGGCATGGCAGTGACTGCCGCCATTAACATCGCAATAGTTGCTTTTCCGAACTGCTTCACCGTTCCCGCCTCTTCCGATGACCGCAAACCGGTCAACTCGCCCCGTTCTGCCCACGCAAAAAAACACCCGGGGTCAGACTTTTACCTTACGTGCCCCGCAGGGTCAACAAACATTCACAAAAACTGTTGGTCGCTGCTACCGGCTCGCTACTGCCGTCGGACACGCTGCCGAGACACATTGCATCCCGCCCGCCACTCAAGAGCACCATTGATTTGATGCAACTTAGCCCTAGTGTGGCCAGGAGTCTCAGTATCCAAGAGAAACACTTTCTCTCAGAATGAGACATATTTTAAAGTTTTGCCTATGGCCGCACAATAGCCTCCTAGCCCTAGTACGAAGCTATGTGCTTTGTTTTGAATAGCTGACCGTCAGGTCAGGAGGCCCTGAACCTTCGTCCGGTCGATGCAGTCACCGGCCGTAACTGTGCAGCGCCACTGTAGACGGTAGGCTAGAACCGAGACAGGCCCTTCCGCCTGTTGGTGGAAGGGCCTGTCTCAAAACCTTCATCTGTTTGCGTTTAGCGCGTTGGACGCGCCCTGGACGCGTCCGCGCCCGCAGTTGCCGCCGAGGTCTTCATCGGCGGCTTCTCCGCCTGTGCAGAGGCAGCGTGCCCATTCGGCCCCGTCGCAGCCGCGTTTGAATTGCCCGGCATTGGGATTTCCAGCTTTTTTCGCAGCACGTTTTCCAGCTTGTCACGAATGTCCTTGTTTTCCTTCAGGAAGACGCGCGCGTTTTCGCGGCCCTGCCCCATGCGTTCGCCGCCAAAGCTGATCCACGTGCCGCTCTTTTCAAGCACGCCCTTATCCACGCCTAGATCGATCAGGTCGCCTTCGCGCGAAATCCCCTCGCCGTACACGATGTCGAATTCGGCTTCGCGGAACGGCGCGGCCACTTTATTCTTCACCACTTTTGCGCGCGTTCGCGAACCAATCACCTTGTCGCCTTCTTTGATCGCCTGAATGCGCCGGATATCCACGCGCATCGACGCGTAAAACTTCAACGCGCGGCCACCCGTGGTCGTTTCCGGGTTGCCGAACATCACGCCAATTTTTTCGCGAATCTGGTTGATGAAAATCAGGCAAGTTCGCGACTTCGAGACGATCCCGGTCAGCTTCCGCAGTGCTTGCGACATCAAGCGCGCTTGCAGTCCCATCTGCGGATCGCCCATGTCGCCTTCGAGTTCAGCCTTGGGGACCAGCGCCGCCACGGAGTCCACGACAACAATATCCACGCCGCCCGAACGAATCAGCGTTTCCGCGATTTCCAACGCCTGCTCGCCGTTATCCGGCTGCGACACCAGCAGGTTGTCCACGTCCACGCCTAATTTCCGCGCATAGACGGGATCGAGCGCATGCTCCGCGTCAATGAACGCCGCCTGTCCACCGAGTTTCTGCGCCTCGGCGATCACATGCAGTGTCATCGTCGTCTTGCCGCCGGATTCCGGCCCGTAAATCTCGATCACGCGCCCACGCGGAAAACCGCCAACACCCAGCGCCGCGTCAATCGAGAGGCATCCGCTGGGGATCACACTAACGGGCACCAGAATATCGCGGCTGCCCAGGCGCATGATCGCGCCCTTGCCGTGGTCCTTTTCAATTTGCGATATCGCCGCTGCCAGCAATCTTTCTCTGTCGTCTGCCATTTCACACCTCGGTGGAGGAAAGTAGGAGCCTTGGCCTGCGGGGCCGATGGCCTAGGTTCCGCGCCGGGAAAGCGCATCGCCTGTGCCCAGGGGTGTGACGAAGTGTGGAGCTTACCACTCGATTCATCTTCGCGCCATCCCTTTTTTATGGTTGCACCAACACTCGGCCTTGTCATCCTGAAGCCATCCGACAAGGACGGACGCAGGATCTCAACCGCAAATGGTGCCGACCCCGTACTGCCTAATGTCGCATCACCGTTGACAACCGTGCTCCGCATCATGGTCTCTCAGCTGCGCCTGAGCCGTCTGCTCGCGTTCATCCAGTGCCATCCGTTCCCGCTGGGTCAGTTGCCGCAGCCGGGAAAGGTTCCGGCCCCGGATGCAGGCCTCGGAGAGATCCTCTTCGAGTCTCTCACGTTCCAGACAGCTTAGAACACTGCTTGAAAAACCGTGCATGGTGCACCTGTTGAAAACAGCGAGGCCAAACTATCACTATGGCGAACAAAAAGCAAACATTATTTTTCGCTTTACATTCGCTTGTGGGACGGTCCTTTATGTGGGATATGTGTAAAACCCGCGCCCCGATTTCCGCCCCAGCCAACCTGCTGCCACATATTTCTTCAGCAACGGGCACGCGCGATACTTCGGATCGCCCAAGCCGTCCTGCAGCACGTGCATGATGTCCACGCAAACGTCGAGTCCGATAAAGTCCGCGAGCTCCAGCGGCCCCATGGGATGATTCATTCCTAGCTTCATCACCGCGTCTACAGCTTCTGCCGTGGCAACACCTTCCATAACGCAGCAAGCCGCTTCATTAATCAGCGGCATCAGCACGCGGTTCGAAACAAACCCCGGCGCATCGTTCACCGCCACCGGCTTTTTCTCCAGTTTCTCCGCCAGCTTCATCGTCGTTTCAAACGTCGCATCGCTCGTCTGCAGCGCGCGAATCACTTCCACCAGCGTCATCACCGGCACCGGATTCATGAAATGCATGCCCACAAAACGGTCCGGCCGCTTCGTCAACGCCGCCAGTACCGTGATGGAAATCGACGATGTATTGCTCGCAATAATCACCTCCGGCCGCACAATCCCGTCCGCTTCCCCGAGCACCGCCCGCTTAATCTCCATTTTCTCCGGCACAGCTTCGACCGCGAAATCTGCCGCCGCAATCGCGCGCATATCAGTCACCGGCTGCAGCCGCCCAAGAACAATTCCCTTCTCCGCCTCCGCAATCTTCGCCTTTTTGATCTCCCGATCGAGATTCTTCCCAATCGTCTCCATCCCGCGATCCAGAAATCTCTGCTCCACATCCCGCAAAATCACCTTGTAGCCCGACCGCGCGAACACATGCGCGATTCCGTTCCCCATCGTTCCCGCGCCCAGCACCGCCACGGTTTCAATCGAGCTAACGTTGTTCACTCAAACCTCTAAAAGTCAAAATACGCGACGCGCAATTCTTTTTTCGGAACAAAGTTGATCGCTTTCGCTTCGAAATGGTTTGCGTCGAGCCGGCGAACAGGACTGTCCCAGCAAAAGCTGAGGTAATGTCGCGTTTTGTCCATTGCGTCGTCGGGACGTTCGACAACTAAAGTGAAGTCCCTTATGGGACCTTTCCAGGAGTTTGCTGTCGTCAGAATGTAGTCCGCCCAGGACATTCCAAATTCCACATCATCCAAGGGATTCAAATCTTTCTCATCCTTGTGTTGCTCGGCCACCATCTTCTTAATGCTGTTGGCGAGTGATGGTTCTACGCAAGATCTCTCAGCAACATCTTTGAGAAACGCTACCTCGTCCTCGTGCATGTTCGCGTCCAGATCTTCTTGGTTTGCCAGTTTGGCTAGATCCCCTGCTGTCATCGGGCTGTAGCCAGTTGCCGGCTGATACTCATGTCGGATGTGCGTGAGTTTGTGAGCGGAGAATATCTGCTTCCAGTGAAACATTTCATCAACCGTCCATTTGGGGGCAAATCCTTTTTCGTCTAGCAAGCCAAGTTGAACCAACTTACTGATATCCGTCGTGGGTAGTTTGACGACTTGATAGTCCTTTGATCTTGCGTCAGGCCTGCCGAAATGGCCGAACGAAGCGATGTCGATGCCAAGTTTGTTTAACTCGGCGGTGTAATCCTGGTCCTTGACTGTAGCTCTTACCTGGCGCTCGTATTGCGCTTCATTCCCATCCACCCATAGGTGGAAGCGGGCGATCACCGACTCGTCACAATAATACTCGCAGCCGAATTTCGGGATAGGGAACGCCACCTCAGTTGTAACGTCGTCGGCCGAATCGTTCGAAAACTCGTACTCAACCGTGATCTTGTGTTTGCTGATTGTGAGGCGTTCTTTTTGTATGGAAATACGGCTTTCCTGCTTCAGGACAATGCCGCCGGCAGCAACAGAAGCTGCGGAGTCGTTGGCAGAACGCGTAGCAAAGCTAATAAAAGCAAAGACCACCGCGAAAAAGAAGAGACTGATTGCACGAATCATGGATTGGCCCGACCATCTCTGTCGCACGGAGCAAAGAGTATCACAAGCTCGAAAGCTGCGGCGTTTTAGCCGTACGTGGCATTTTTGAAGGCCCTCCGGAGTTAGTTCGAAATGCCGCGCAAGGCCAGCCACGCAGCGAGTGTCGCGAGCTTCTCGTCCTGCGACCACGGGGAGCCAACCGACCGCCCAAGCTCGGTAACACGTCGCATTAGCGCATTTGGCTTGATACGCAGCGTTCGCCCAGCGCGGTCCAGGAGTTCTTTTTCTTTGACTCGGAAATCTTCCAGGCCACAACGGGCGATCGCGTGGAGAATCCCCTCGCGGAATAGCTCCCCATCTGCAGTGTGTATCAGTGCATGCGAAGCAAGAATCTTGTCCAACTCAGGAAGCGTTCTGCCGGAAGCAAGCAGCAGCCCGCACCGCGTGAGTTTCACGCCCTGTTCTTGCGTTCTCGATTCAAGCTCGCGGATTGCGCGGTAAGCCAATCGCCTCGCCTCGGCCATCATCCGCGAAATGAATTCACGCGCCTGTCCCCCCAGCATTTTCTCTGCCGTATGATAAGGCTGCCGGAACTCGTAGGTGAAAGTTTCAACCAGGTGAATTCGCTGCCGCGCCAGCACAACGGGCGCGCCTTTTTCGAGACACACCGCCACAACCGCGCTCCAACCCGAATGCACGCGAAACCCCACCGCCGCCTGTTTCGATTGAGCCATAGCAAGCAAGACCTACTCCGGCGGCGCGCCTTCGACGATTTCCTTCACAATCGCTAGGGCGCGCGTTTCGTCTTCAGGCAAAACGTAAACAGCGTTTCTTCCTTTTTTCTTTTCGAGGCGCGCATGAATCTGATTTTCCCACAGCGCCATTTCGATGATCTCTCCGGGATAAGTCTGTTCGCCTAGCCACACTTGCACCGTGGCCTCTTCGGGATTCCATTTCGTGGGATCCCAACCCTTCGGGTTGTTTTCCGCTTGCCCGTCCATATCGGGTTCTTCAGAAGCCGGCGTCATTACATTCTCGGGTTCCTCTTCCCCATCAATTGCGGCTCGAACAAAACCCTTTACCGAAGGTCGCCACGGAAAAACGCCGCGAACCCCAGGCGCGTACCCCTCTCCATAAGGCAGAAGGAGAGCGGCGTCCTGCTGCTCCTCTTCTGTCCCATAGGCGACCTTGATCGCAGTTTCCGCCTTCTCAAATTGCGAAAACGGAATCCCAATCTCAAAGGCACTCTTGGTATTCAGGTTGAAAAGGTGGTCTTCCCGCCGGACAGTCCTGTGAGGTATTCCTTCCTCGTTCAATAGTTCGCAAAGTTCGGCATGAATGCGCGGGTCGTCGCCGCGCCAAAAAGAGCAAAAAGGATCATCCGGATTTTCATCTTGCCCACTTGCGTCCACTGGACCGCTCGCAGATGCGGGAGGCTCGTGCACCAAATCCACGTCACAGTCCGAACAACGGGTAAACCCTTGTCGATACTCCGCTTTACACTGGGGACAATACATGGTGCTCCAGGCCTTTCCAGCCCCCAAGGTTACGCTTTCTCGACTCTGGTTAAGGGGACATTTCAAAAGAGGTTTGACATTCCCAAGGTTTTCCTTTTGACTTTCCAGTAATTTGTGGTACACTTCCTTCCGTAGAAAACTGCATTTGGAGTGCGGGAGCTTGCTCCCGCTTTTTCTTTTCAGACCGGCAATTCGGCCCGTTGCCAACCCAAAACAACCAAAATCGCGTCCTTTAGAATCAACGACTTACGAAATGCTTTTTCTGTAACTCTTTTGTTTTGATATTCATACAAAGTCATAGGGGGTGGGGGGCATCTAGCCTCTCTGTCACCTGCTGAGTCTTTTTCCATACTTCCTCGTATACCCATTAGAATGAGCGCCACGACCTCGTGCTTGACGCCGCAGCCGTCCAGCTTTTTCGCGACCTCGGCCTTGCCGGGGCAAACGCTACTCTTCTCGACACTGATGGGCGATGAAGCAAAGACCGTCGCGCGCGGCCTGCAGCGCCGCGACCCAGATCTTCTCGACCGCCTGATCGAGCAGTATCAATACCGCTTGTTCCGCTATCTCGTCTACATCACCGGAAACAAGGAGCGCGCCGAGGATTTTTTTCAGGAGACCTGGATCCGCGTCCTCGAGCGCGGCCATCAGTACAATGGCAAATCAAAATTTGAAGCCTGGCTCTTCGCGATTGCGCGAAACCTGGTGATTGACTGGCAACGCTCCAAGAAAGCGCAAAGTCTGGACACGCTGATGGATCCCGAACAGGAGCATCCGCTGCAAATCGCGGACGAAAATGATCCTTCGCCGCTGCGCCAGGTTCTTAGCCAAGAGACCGAAGAAAGCGTTCAAGCATCTCTGCAGAGAATTCCCGCCATTTATCGTGAAGTGTTGGTCCTGCGCTTCCAGGAAGAATTGCAAATCGACGAGATGGCGGGCGTGCTCAGCATTCCCCTCTCGACCGTGAAGTCGCGGTTGTATCGCGGCCTCGAAGCGCTTCGCGGAGCGCTTCAGGGAGGCGCCGCAGCATGAGCGAAAACATGCACCAACGCGCCCTGCAATTGATCGCACAAGCCCGCGTGGAAGGCATGTCCGATACCGACCGCAACTGGCTGCGTGCGCATCTCGAAGAATGCGACTTCTGCGCCGAGCATGCGCGCCAGACCGACCACGCCTTGCGAATGCTGCGGACTGCGGCCATTTCCCTTCCGGCCGGTCTTGCCAGCCGTACGCAATTCCGTGTGCGCTTGCGCGCCCAGGAATTGCGCGAGCGCGAACCGAAGCGCCGCGCGCTGTGGCTGGCTTGCAGCGTGTCGTGGATTTTTGGCGTCGCCAGCGCGCCATACGTGTGGAGCTTGTTTCAATGGCTCGGCCAGCGCACCGGAGTTCCCAAGCTGGTCTGGGAAGTTGGATTTGGTCTGTGGTGGTCAATTCCGGCGCTGTTTGCCGTGGCGGTGCTGCTGATGGAAGCTTCGCGAAGGGGCGAGCAAGCCGATTGGATCAATCAGGGAAGCTGACTGCGACACGTGGAGAGAGAAAAGAATGTCTGACTACCAGCAACGCGTGACCGATTCATTCAACGAGAGAAAGCGTCTGATTCGCCTTCGGCGGCGGAAAGAAAATCTGCGCTTCTGGCAAGAGTTTGGAATTATTCCCCGATGGCTGATTATTCTGGTGATTGTGCTCTTCCTCGCCGCGCAAGCAATCGCTTTTCTGGTGAACATGAGCGCGCCTCAGCGCGGGGACCAGATTTTTCCGCCGGAACTGCGGGATAACCCGGCGCTGGCATCGTTGGCTTTGGCAGGAATCGTCACCGCAGCCAGCCTTTGCATGGCGGTGATGATTTTCATGATCGCGTACGTCAACCGCGATGCGTCACGCCGCGGAATGAGCGCTGCCTTGTGGACAATTCTGGTGCTTATTCTTCTGCCCGCGTGGGGCTTCATCGGCTTCGTGATTTATTTTCTGATGCGCGAGCCGCTGCCGTATCCTTGTCCGCAGTGCGGAAACACAGTCGGCGCGCGCTTCAACTTCTGCCCCAACTGCAAGTGCAACTTGCATCCTTCGTGCCCGCAGTGCAAGCGCGAAATCGCGGAATCCGACAAGTTCTGCCCCTACTGCGGCAGCGATCTGAAATCAGCAGTGAACACCACCGAGATTCCCGCGCAGGGAACGGCCTAGCGCCGTGCACAGGTAGAAACTGCAATCGTATTTCGGCGGACCTATTTCGAAGCAGCTAGAAATAGGCGCGCAGCGAGAGCTGCAGGTTCCGCTCGCCGCCGCCAACACCGCCTCCCTTGGTGAGTACTTTCCCGAACGTGGAGAGGCTGGTGGGGTTGAGGCCAATATTGGTTGTCCCGCTGCAACCGCTGCCACCGCACCAATTCGGGTGGTTGATGAAGTTGTACGCCTCGGCGCGGAACTGCAGCCCTGTTTTCTCGGTAATCGGAAAGGACTTGAACAATCCGAGGTTCCAGTTCTGGAATCCAGGCTGGTAGACGAGGTTGCGCACGCGCTGCGTATTAAACGTTCCGGTAGCCGGTATGGTAAAGACCGAGGTGTCGAACCACTGGCCGTTGGCACCGAAAGTCCCGATGATTTTTGGAGTGCCGCTGACGACCCAGTACTGGCCGTTCTGACCGCAACCGAAGTTGGAGTCCAGACCCACTCCGGTGTAGTCCGTGGGGCCCGCCACACTGCAGGGTAAGCCGGTCTGAAACTGTGTTACGCCACTGATTTGCCATCCGCCCAGCAGCTTACCGCCCAGCGTCGAGTGGTTCTTGAAGAATGGCAGGTCGTAGAGGTAGTTGAACACCAAGATGTGACGGGCGTCGAATTCCGACGGGCCCCATAGCATGCTTATGTCATATGTATCGGGGACAACGTCACGCTGGTTCGAGCCATTGTCCATGCTTTTGGATAGGGTATAGGACACGCCGAACTGCAGCCCCCCCGAGTACCGGCGGTTCCAGGCCACCTGGAGCGCGTTGTACATCGAGTTGGCCACATTGTCCGTTTGCCGAATAGAGCCGAAGCCCAGATACGGCCGGAAGGCGTTGATATTTTTGAGCTTCGTCTTGCCATCCGCCGGATCAACGAAAAAGTTAGCTGGATCGGTCAGCGCGCTAACAGGGGGCTGGTTGATGTCGGCCTCTCGTTGCAGGTGCAGACCGCGGCGGGCTACGTACCCCACGCTCAAGAGCGACCTCCAGGGCATCTCGCGCTCGACCATGAAGTTCCACGCCC
>Ga0209375_1003624_pt1 | contig 10723 bp, 8 predicted proteins | sample GraSoiAngelo_131_FD_185888 | JGI IMG/M metagenome (GOLD analysis project Ga0209375, IMG submission 185888) | Grasslands soil microbial communities from the Angelo Coastal Reserve, California, USA - 14_0929_02_30cm (SPAdes) (version 2) | ecosystem: Environmental > Terrestrial > Soil > Grasslands ...
CGGCTCGGATGAACGCGACCCCGCGACCGTCGCCGGTCATCACGGGCGTCCACTCGAGGTCGGCCCCGCGGGTCAGCGCCGTCGGCGGGCCCCCCGACACCGACACTTTCCAGATATGGCGCCTCTCGATGTCGTCCTGATTCGAGCTGAACAGCATCGTCGCCCCGTCGGGACTCATGCGTACGTGCTCGACTTCGAACCCTCCCGGCGTGAGGAGCGCCGCCCGACCGCCGTCGACCGGGACCGCGTATAGATGGGTCCAGCCGTCCTTCTCCCACGGGAACACGATGCGGTTACCGGCTCCCCAGCGGATCTGATTGTCCGCGACCACCTCGCGGAACACGCTGCCGGGCCCCGAGTCGGCGATCCAGACCTGGCGTCCCGCGCCGCTCGCCACTTCGGCGACGCGGATGGACCACGGCTGGCCCGCCCGCTGGGGCGTGAAGGGCAGTCCCTCCGCACCCGCCGGGTTTCGAAGAAAGGCGATGCGGCGGCCGTCGGGCGACCAGACCGGGTCCGCGTCCGAGTCGACGCTCGGATCCAGAAAGCGCAGCGTCTTCGTCGCGACGTCGTAGACGGCGACGAACGCGTGGTCGCCGCGGTCGCTCACGAACGCGAGCTTCGAGCCATCGGGCGACCAGCGCAGCGAGCGGGCCGTCCCCCGCGCGTGAATCAGCTGCTCGGCGGGCAACGTGTCCGCGAGCGACGCCCACCAGACCTGGCCCCGTCTCAGGAGCGCCACGTGGTCGCCCTTGGGGGAGACCGCCGGCGCGTGCCCCTCGCCGATGCGCCGCGGACTCCCGCCCGCGACCGGCACGACCCACACCGCCTGCTCGACGCCCGCGACCAGGCTGTGGGGGTTGGGGTACTCACCTTTCTCGTTCGGGCTCCCACCGCGCACGAATACGATGGCGCGGGTGTCGGGCGTCCAGCGCAGGTCGCCCACCTCCTGCCCGTCGTCCTCGGCGTACGCCGTCACGACCCGGCCGGCGTAGTCGGGCGGCGCGGCGACCCAGATGTTCCGCGCGCCGCGGGTGTTGAAGACCCAGGCCACCGCCCCGCCCGTGGGCGCGGCGGTGAGCTCGTCGGGGAACGGCGCGCCCATCACCTGCTCGATGGTGAAGGGCGATTGCTGCGTGGCGAGCGGAGCGGGAAAGACCAGGGCGAGCGAGATCGATGCAACAAGGCGACGGGGCGTTGTCATGGGGCAAGAAGCTACCGCGGACAAAGGTCTTCAAACAGATCCTTCGCTCGCGCGCGTGCCGCGCGCTCGCTCAGGATGACAGCGCCGCCCCTCAGTTGAACCGCGTCGTTCGCCAGAGCCACCAGCCCGTTCCGGAAAGCAGCGCGAGCATGGTCGCGGTGAGACCCACGACCCATCCCCAGCCGATGGTCAATTGGGGCACGCGGGCCACTATCCCGAAGCCGACGAACGTCGCGGTGGCACCGCCGACGAGAAGCCAATCGAGCCAGGTGCGGCGGCCGGGGGCCGCGCCGGCGCTCTCGCCGGCGAGGGCGGCCCGGACGTATGCCGGGTCGATGCTGTAGCGCGCGCCTTCGCGCGCCGCCGCCTCCTGCCAGCGGCGGTGCTCGGCGCCCGTCGCAGCGGCCAGCGCGATCGCCACCGCGCCGAGGGCCATCAGCAGCGACCCTCCCACTACCTGTCCGTACGTCGTCGCCGGACCGCCGCGCAGTTCCCCGAACACCAGCAGCCCCCACACGAGGCCCCACAGCTGGTTCGTGTTGGACAGCGGAATCCCCCGGCTGATGCCGACGTACTTGGCTGCGTATTGCTGGAACAGATCGCCTACGACCCACACGAACCCGCCCAGCAGGAGCCAGAACAGCACGTCGCGCGCGCCGGCGAGCTCCGCGGCGAGCGCCGCGCCGCCGCCGCGGTCGGCCAGGGCAAGCGCCAGCATCATCACGACCTCGCCCACCGTGAAGAACGTGACGAAGGCCAGCGGGTTCATGCCGGTGAGGTAGGCCTTCCGGTAAGGGATGTACATCGTGCCCCACAGGGCGCCGGCCGCGAGCGCGGCGGCGACACCTCGTGCGGCATGGCCCGCAGGTGCCCCGGCCGCCGACGCGACCGCGAGCAGCGTCGCGCCCGCGAACATCAGGGCGGCCCCGCCGAGCACACCGAGGCGGCGTCGCCAACCGGTTCCGTGGAGCTCGTTGAAGAACACGGCCCCCCACACGATTCCCAGCAGACTGTTCGCGTTCCATAGGGGAAACGCGATGCTGAGGCCGATGTCGCGGATGGCGTAGATGGTGAGCGTGTTGGCGACGGACCAGAGACAGCCGGCGAGCACGGCCCACACAATGAGGTGAGGCGCCTGCCGCACGTCGGCCCCGATCGCGGCCGTGCCGCGGAGCAGGGCGGGCAGGCTCCAGCGCGCGAGGAACACTCCCAGCACCATGGTCAGCGAGATCACGACGGGCGAGAGGCCGAGGGTCACCATCTTGGTGGGCGCTTCGGCGGCGCCCAGCCAGGCACCGGCGGTGAAGCCGCTGGCAATGCCGGCGAGCTGCAGGCGACGCAGCCGGCGGTCGTCGACCGGTGGGGCCGGCGCTAGCGGATCCACCACAGGACCAGCAGGCCCGCGAGGAGAACGCCGATGGGCACCCAGAGTTGGGCGTCGCGGAGCATGGCGGCGAGTCGCGCGGTCACAGCGGCTGCTCGGCGAAGTGGCAGGCGGCGAGCTGCCCGGGTGCGACCTCGCGCAACGCCGGGGGCTCGGTGCGGCAGCGCGCGTCCTTCTTCGGGTGTGGGCAGCGCGGATGGAATGGGCAGCCGGGCGGCGGGTGCGCGGGGGACGGCACGTCGCCTGCCAGCACGATGCGCTGCCGCTGGGCCTTGGGATCCGGCACCGGCACCGCGGAGAGCAGCGATGTGGTATAGGGGTGGCGGGGCCCGGCGTACAACGCGGGCGCGGGCGCGCGCTCCACGATCTTGCCGAGGTACATGACCGCCACGTGATCCGCGATGTGTCTCACGACCGCGAGATCGTGGGCGATGAACAGGTAGGTGAGCCGGCGCCCCCGTTGCAGCTCGGCGAGCAGGTTCAGGACCTGGGCCTGAATGGACACGTCGAGCGCGCTCACCGGCTCGTCGAGCACGAGGAAGTGCGGCTCGACGGACAGGGCGCGGGCGATCCCCACACGCTGCCGCTGGCCGCCCGAGAGCTCGTGCGCGTAGCTCTGCGCGAAGCTCGGATCGAGGCCCACCTCCTCGAGCAGGGCCGCGATGCGTCGCTGGGCGTCGGCCCCGCTCGCGATCCGATGGATCGCCAGCGGCTCAGCGAGCATCTGGCGCACCGTCATCCGCGGGTTGAGGGAGCCGTAGGGGTCTTGAAACACGATCTGCATTCGGCGTCGCAGGGCGCGCAGGGGCCGCGCCCCGAGGGCGACCACGTCCTGACCGTCGATCGTGACGCGCCCCGCGTCGGGCTCGATCAACCGGAGGATGGCGCGCCCGACGGTGGACTTGCCGCACCCCGACTCGCCCACGAGCCCCAGCGTCTCGCCTGGCGCGATCGCGAACGAGACGTCGTCGACGGCGCGCACCACGGCGCGCGGCCGGCCGAGCCCGAGCAGCGCGCGTTCGCCCGGGAAGTGCTTGACGAGTCCCTGCACGTCGACGAGCGCGGGCATCACGGGTGTGGCGTACGGCGCCGCGGCTCGGTGAGGAGCCAGCAGCGCACGGTGTGGGTGCCGGGCTCTCCCTCGCCGCCCGCGTCGAGCAGGGGCGGCATTTCCGCGCGACAGCGCTCCCAGGCGTAGGGGCAGCGGGGATGGAACCGACACCCATCCGGCCACGCGGTCGCGGCGGGCACCTGTCCCGGGATGCTGTGCAGGCGGCCGTGCTCCCGGGCTGGCGGTGCGTCGAGCCGCGGCACCGAAGCGAGGAGCCCCTCGGTGTACGGGTGCAGCGGGCGCGCGAACAAGGCCGCCGTCGGCGCCTGCTCCACGACCTGGCCCGCGTACATGACCGCGACACGGTCGGCGCTACCCGCCACGACCCCCAGGTCGTGGGTGATCAGCATGACCGCCATGCCGAGCTCCGCTTGCAGCCGGTCGAGCAGCTCGAGGATCTGCGCCTGGATCGTCACGTCGAGCGCCGTGGTGGGCTCGTCGGCGATGAGCAGCTTCGGGTGGCACACCAGCGCCATCCCGATCATCACGCGCTGGCGCATGCCTCCACTCATCTGGTGGGGGTAGTGATCCACGCGCTCCTCCGGGTCGGCGATACCGACGAGCCTGAGCATATCGATGGCGCGGGTTCGCGCGACCCGGCGCGACAGCCCCTGGTGGACGATGGCCGCCTCGGCGATCTGATCGCCCACCGTGAACACCGGATTGAGCGACGTCATCGGCTCCTGGAAAATCATGGCGATCTGGTTCCCACGGATCGCCCGCAGCTCGCGGGGCTCGAGGGTCAGCAGGTTACGCCCTTCGAACTCGATGACGCTCCCGGGGCGGATGTGGCCGGGGGGCTCGGGGATGAGCCGCAGGATGGAGAGCGACGTGACGGTCTTGCCGCACCCCGACTCCCCCACGATACCGAGCGTCTCACCCGGCTGCACCTCGAAGGAGACGCCGTCCACGGCGCGCGCGGTGCCGCTGCCCTGCTCGGTGACGAAGTACGTCTTGAGGTCGCGCACGCGCAGCAGGGGCTCCGTCACGCTGCCTCCCTGCGGGGGTCGAGTGCGTCGCGGAGCGCATCGCCCACCGCGTTCAGCGCCATCACGACGAGCGAGATCGCCAGCCCGGGGAAGGTCGACGACCACCAGGCGACCGCCATCTTGTGCCAGCCGTCGGCAATCATGTTGCCCCAGCTCGGTGCCGGGGAGGGGACGCCCAATCCGAGGAACGAGAGCCCCGCTTCGAGCAGCATCATGTTGCCGATGCCGAGCGCCCCGGAGACGATGATCGGGGCCGCCGCGTTGGGCAGAACGTGGCGAAAGATCACGCGCCCGGCCCCCGCGCCGAGCGCGCGCGCCGCCGCGACGAATTCGCGCTCGCGCAGGCTGAGCACCTCCGCGCGCACCAGCCGGCTGGTGCCGAACCATCCGGTGAGCCCGATCAGCAGCACGAGCGCCCACAGCGCGATGTGCTCCCACAGCGCTACAGCCATGAGCAGCACGAAAATGCGCGGCATGGCGAGGCCCACGTCGACGAGGCGCATGAGCGTCGCGTCCACCCAGCGTCGGAAATAGCCCGACACGGCCCCCACCGCCGTTCCAACCGTTGCGGCGACGAGCATCGCCAGGGTCCCGATGCCGAGCGAGACGCGGGCTCCATACACGAGCCGACTCCACACATCCCGGCTGAACGGGTCGGTGCCGAGCAGGAACTGGGCGGACGGTGGGCGGTTGGGGTGCCCGATATCGATCTGATAGTAGGGTGGATAGGGCGCCACGACGGGCGCGGCGAGCGCGATCGTGACGAAGAACGCGAGCACGAACAACCCCAGCGCGGCGGTCGGGTGCCGGAAAAAGCGCCGCCCCGGCGCGCTGGTCTGCAAGCGTCGGCGCAGCTCCGCGACGACGGCGAGCGCGAGGACCGCGGCCCCGCCCAACGTAAGCCACGTCCAGACACTCATACGCTCCCCCCGCCCCCCCCTCGGCCCCCTCGCTGTACGCGGATTCGCGGGTCGACCACCGCGTACAGCACGTCGGCGATCAGGTTGCCCAGCACGACCATCGTGGTCGTGAGCACCGCCGCACCGGTCACCACGGGGTAGTCGCGCTGGAAGATGGCATTCACGGCGAGCCGGCCCATGCCGGGCCAGGCGAACACCGTCTCGATGAGAACCGCCCCGGTGAAGAGGAAGGGGAAGGCCAGCCCAAACAGCGTGATGATCGGGAGGAGCGCGTTGCGGAGCGCGTGTACCAGCAGCACTCGTCGTTCGCGCAGGCCCTTGGCGCGCGCCGTGCGCACGTACTCCTGGCGGATGACCTCGAGCATCGCCGCGCGCTGGTAGCGCGCCGTGCCCGCGGCGCCCACCAGACCGAGCGTGAGGGCGGGGAGTACGAGGTGCCAGAGGAAATCGAGGAGGCAGTACGGCGAGAGGAGCCGGGGACACAGGATCGGATTGTGGATCCCGCCCGCAGGGAACCAGCGAAGCCACTGCGCGAACACGAGCAGCAGGACCAGTCCCAGCCAGAACACCGGCATCGAGTTGACGAGCAGCGCGACGTTCCCGACCGCGACGTCGCCGAACCGGCCCGCCCGCACGGCCTGATAGATCCCGAGCGCGAGGCCGAGCGCGAAGTCGACGAGCAGCGCCGCGAGCGCGAGAGTAAACGTGTTGGGGATCGCGTCGGCGAGCGCGTCGGCCACGGGCCGGTGCAGCCCGAAGGACTCGCCCAGCTCCCCGTGTCGCAACGCGACCAGATACTTCCCGTACTGCACCAGCAGCGGCTGGTCGTACCCGAACTGGACGCGCTGTCGCTCGCAGACGTCGGGCGGCAGCGGTCGTTCGCCAGCGGGCCCGCAGGGCGTGCCGTGGGCGAGACGAACGACGAAGAACGTGATGGTGACGACCGCGAAGACGATGGCGATCGACGCGACGAGCCGCCGCACCAACCACGCCGCCACCTAGCGCTCCACGCGGTCTCGATCCGTCAGTCGATCAGCGGGGATGCGCCACGTGCGGAGCAGGGCGAGCCAGGAATCGGGCCGGATGGTGACGTCCACGACCCGTTTGTGTATGGCCGCGACGTTGGAGGTGGCGTACAGGAAAATGCCGGGCGCGTCCCGGTTCAAGGTCTCGACGGCCGCCCGCCAGGCGCGACGGGCCTGGTCGCGGTTCGCGGCGGACGCCACGGCCCGGTCCACCAGCCGGTCGACGTCCGGGTTGTCGTAGTGGCCGTAGTTGGAGCGCCCGAACCCCGCCGGCGTCCAGGTCTGGGGAAAGCCCGAGGAGGGCGTCGCGTCCGTGTTCCACGTGTTGAGGAGGGCGTCGAACCGGCCCGCGCGGGCGCGCTCGTTGTACAGGCTGAAGTCGACCTCGTCGAGCTGCACGTCCACGCCGGCGATCCGGAACTGCTCCTGCAGGAGCCGCGCGTACTGGCGGCGGATGGCGCTGGTCGTCGGGAGCAGCAGCCGGAAGGCGAGCGGGCGGCCGTCCTTGTCGCGGATGCCGTCGCCGTCCGAGTCGGTCCAGCCGGTGCGGGTGAGGAGCCGCGCCGCCTGGCCGCTGTCGTAGGGCAGCTCGCGGATCTCCGGGTCCCAGATCCACCACAGTTGCGACAGCGGCCCCGGTGGAACCTTGGCGAACTCGCCGAGCACGTTGCGCAGCAGCCGCTCACGATCCGTGGCCATGACGAGCGCCCGCCGCAGGTCGCGATCCCCGAACAAGGGGTGCGGCTTTGTCGTGTCGCCGGGCGCGGCCAGGTTGAATCCCACGTACCCGTATTGCGACCCCTTGTAGGGATAGGTGGCGAGCTCGGTGTCGGCGCGCGCGCGCTGCACGTTGTCGGGCGTGACCAGCACCTCCACGGCGTCCGCGTCGCCTGCGATCAGCTGGGTCACCGCCACGAACTGGTCGGGCGTGAAGCGCCAGATCACCCGCCGGAGGTGCGGGCGGCCGAGGAAGAAGGTCGAGTCGGCGGCCAGCTCGATGCTCTCACCGGCCTTCCAGGCAACGAAGCGGTACGGTCCGTCGCCGACGGGCGCGCGCCCGAACGCCGCGCTGCGCCACTGATTGCGCGGGACCTCGCGCAGGAGATGCGCCGGCAGGATGCGCATCTGGTACACCGCGTCGTAGAACATCTCGGGATAGCGCTGCCGGAACCGGAACACCACGGTGAGCGAATCGCGCGTCGTGACCGCCGCGATGTGGCGCAGGGTGGAGCGGGCCGAGGAGTTGACGAGCGAATCCGTGTATGCGTCGTACGTGAATGCCACGTCGGCCGAGGTGACCGCGTGGCCATCCTGCCACCGAGCCCGCGGGTCGAGGTGAAACACGAGCGTCGTCGGGGCGTCCCATTCCCAGCGCTCGGCCAGCTGCGGCTGGAAATCCTCGTCCCCGATCGTATTTCCCGACAGCCCGAGGTCCGCGAGCTTCAAGAACAGCTGATCCGTCACGTCGCGCGTGATCGCGAACTCGCTGACGGGCGGGAGCAGGATGTCCGGCTCCCCTCCGGAGGCGATCACGAGGGTGCCGCAGTACTCGCCGCTGCACCCGGTCGGGCGCTCGCACCCGGCGACGACGATCAGGCCGGTGAGCCCAGCGACGGTGGCCAGCGCACGAGCCAGTCGGGTGGTCGGCATGGCGCCTAAGATTTCACGCGACGCCTAGCGGCGCCAGGTCCGAAAGCAAGGTTGTGGAGGTTGGAGGAGGTTGGTGAAGGTTGGGGGAGGTGACCTCGTCGCCCCACGCAGCGACGATCGCGTCCGCGACCTCCTCAAAGGTCACGGGCCGGCCGAGTACTCGAGCGAGCGTGGTTTCAGTATTTGCGGCTTGCGGCTTGCGGCTTACAGCTGTGACGACCTGCTGCGATCCCGCGAGCAGGATCGAGCCATGCTGCAGGAATGCGCTTCCCTTCCGGACCTGCGCCGAGCCCACCAGCTTGCGACCGGCGACGAGTACCTCGCCGCCGACGGGAGTCGCGAAGCAAGACGCAGGGTGGTCGAGGATCCTGGAGGATGGTGGAGGTCGGTGGGGCGCCAGCGTGGCCTCGACACCGAGGGACCGGAGCGCTGCGACGACGCGCTCGTGGATGGTCCGGTACGCGTTCCGCAACGAGCCGAAGGTCGCCACGGGCGCCGCCACCGCGTAGGTCACTTCATGCTCGTGCCACACGGCGCCGCCGCCGGTGGGACGTCGCACGACATCGAGCCCGCGCCGCGCGATGGCCGCGCGGTCGTAGCGGGCCGCGGCCGGCTCGTTCCGGCCCAGCGAGAGACACGGTGGGTCGAACCGATAGAGCCGCAGGAAGGCCCGGCCGGTCCGGGCGGTCTCGGCGAGGAGGTCGGCGTCGATGGTCATGTTGGCGGCCCCGCTCCGGCCGGCCGGCTCGAGCGTCAGCTCCCATTCGAGCCGCTGTTCAGTCAGCAGCAAGCGCGTACGCCTCCATCGGCGGACAGACGCAGACCAGGTTCCGGTCGCCGAAGGCGCCGTCCACGCGGCTCACCGACGGCCATACTTTGTGCGACCGCGTCGAGACGGCGGGGAACGCGGCGCGCTCGCGCGCGTAGGGGCGGTCCCACGTATCGGCGATGACGTCTTCCAGCGTGTGCGGCGCGTTCGTCAGCAGGTTGTTGCCGCGGGGCTGCGTCCCGTCCTCGACGTCGCGGATCTCCTGGCGGATCGAGATCAGCGCGTCGCAGAAGCGGTCCAGCTCCTCCTTCGACTCGCTCTCGGTGGGCTCGATCATCAGGGTGCCCGCGACCGGGAACGAGACCGTCGGGGGATGGAAGCCGTAGTCGATGATGCGCTTCGCGATGTCGTCCACCTCGATCCCGGCCGACGTCTTGAAGGGCCGGCAATCGATGATGCACTCGTGCGCGATCAGGCCGTTCTGCGCGGTATAGAGGAGCGGATAGTGCGCCGCGAGCCGGCGCGCGACGTAATTGGCGTTGAGGATCGCGAGCTTGGTCGCCTCCACCAGCCCCTCCCGTCCCATGAGCGCGATATAGGCCCAGGAGATGGGCAGGATCCACGCGCTGCCCCACGGCGCCGCCGACACCGTCCCGCACGGCTGCTGCTGGCGCAGTGGCACCACCGGGTGGTCCGGCAGGAAGGGTCCGAGGTGCGCCGCCACGCAGATCGGCCCCATCCCGGGTCCCCCCCCGCCATGAGGAATGCAGAAGGTCTTGTGCAGGTTCAAATGGCACACGTCGGCGCCCACGTCGGCGGGGCGGACCAGGCCCACCTGCGCATTCATGTTGGCACCGTCCATGTACACCTGCCCCCCGTGCGCGTGGATGATCTCGCACACCTGCCGGATGGACGCCTCGAAGACGCCGTGGGTCGACGGGTACGTGACCATGAGCGCCGCGAGCGTGTCCTTGTGCTCGGCCGCCTTGGCGCGCAGGTCCGCCACGTCGATGTTGCCGCGGGCGTCCGACTGCACGGGCACGACGTGGAGACCGGCCATCACCGCGCTGGCGGGGTTCGTTCCATGCGCCGACGTGTGGAGCGGTGATAGGCCCGGATCACCAGCAGTCCGGTGAACTCGCCCTGCGCCCCGGAGTTCGGCTGCAACGAGATTTTCGGGAAGCCGGTGATCTCGGCCAGCATGTCCTCGAGCTGGCGGAACAGCGTGCGGTAGCCGGTGGCCTGCTCGCGCGGGGCGAACGGGTGCAGCCGGTTGAACTCGCGCCACGACAGTGGGACCATCTCGGTGGTGGCGTTGAGCTTCATGGTGCACGAGCCGAGCGGGATCATCGCCGACGTGAGCGACAGGTCGCGTGCCTCGAGCCGCTTGATATAGCGCAGCATTTCCGTCTCGGACCGGTAACGGTGGAACACTGGATGGGTGAGGTAGGACGAGGTGCGGTGGAGCGATTCGGGGATCGAGGGGTCGGCGGTCTTGCCGAGATCTTCGACCATGAAGGGGAGTACTTCGTTGAGCGAGAACGCCGTGACGAGATCCGCGAGATCGCCGAGCGTCGTGGCCTCGTCGAGCGACACGCCGATGCGCGTGGGGGAGATGATCCGCAGGTTGATGCGGCGCGCCCGGGCCGCGTCGAGCAGGCGGGGCAGCGC
>Ga0209375_1003627_pt1 | contig 10715 bp, 11 predicted proteins | sample GraSoiAngelo_131_FD_185888 | JGI IMG/M metagenome (GOLD analysis project Ga0209375, IMG submission 185888) | Grasslands soil microbial communities from the Angelo Coastal Reserve, California, USA - 14_0929_02_30cm (SPAdes) (version 2) | ecosystem: Environmental > Terrestrial > Soil > Grasslands ...
GACCCCCCAATTACTTTGAATGCGGCGCTACTTCACGTTCTGGCGGAAGAACGCCAGCGTCCGTCTCCACGCGTCCGTCGCCGCGGGCTTGTTGTAGACGTCGGCGCGGTCGTCGTTGAAGAAGCCGTGGTCCACACCCGGATAGATGTGGAACTCGGACTGCTGGCCGGCCTTCTTGATCGCCGCGTCGGTGTCCTTGGCCACCTGAGGCGTCACGAAGCCGTCCTTCTCCGCGAAGAGCCCCAGCACGGGTCCCGAGAGCTTGGAGTAGTCCGGCTTCACGTTCGGATGGATGCCGTAGAAGTTCACGCACGCGCCGACCGACGGGTTGAGCGTGGCCGCGAAGAGGGCGAGCTGCCCGCCCATGCAGAATCCCACCGCGCCGAGCTTCTTGGCGGACGACTGACCCAGCAGGTAAGTGGCGGCGCCGCGCAGATCCCGCTCGGCCTGCGAGATGTTGAGCGCCATGAAGAGCTTGCCGGCGCCGTCGGGCTCGCTGGCGGTCTTGCCGTGGTACATGTCGGGCGCCATCGCCGTGAAGCCCTCGGCGGCGAAGCGGTCGCAGACGTTCTTGATGTGACCCACCAGCCCCCACCACTCCTGGAGCACGATCACGCCCGGGCCCTTGCCGGAGGCGGGGGTCGACAGGTAGGCCGCGGTCTTGCTGCCATTGGACGCGAATTCCACCATCGTTCCAGCCATGTTCAGAATCCTCCCTGATTGGCGCCGGTGGGAGCCACCGGCGTGATCTTCACCGCCGCGACGTGCCGGACGTCGGCCTCGAGCACGGTGATCGTGTAGCCCGGGATCTGGAACTCCTCGCCCGCCCGCGGAATGCGATGCAGGGTGGCCAGCACGAGCCCGGCGACGGTCTCGTAGTCGCGCTTGGGCAGAGTCCAGTCGAACGCCTCGTTCAGCTCGTCGATGTTCGCGCGCGCGGCGACCCGGTAGCTGCCGTCGGGCAGCCGCTCGGCCACGGCCGGCGCCCGTTCGTGCTCGTCCTGGATGTCGCCGACGATCTCCTCGAGGATGTCCTCGAGCGTCACGACCCCGGTCGAGCCGCCGTACTCGTCCACGACCACGGCCATGTGGGTGCGGTTGCGCTGCATCTCGCGGAGCAGGTCGTCGATGCGCTTGGTTTCGGGCACATAGTACGGCGTGCGCTTGAGCACGTCCAGGGTCGGCACCGATGCACCGCGGTTCAAGAGATCCTTCACGCTGACGACGCCGACGATGTTGGTCTCGCGCTGCCGGTAGATCGGGATCCGCGAGAACCCGCGCTCTCTGACCAGCGCAACCGCGTCCCGCGGCGCGGCGGAGTCGGGGAGCATGGCCACCTCGACCAGCGGGACCATGACCTCGCGCACCGTCGTGTCGCCGAGGTCGAAGATCTTGTCGATCAGCTTGGCCTCGTTGGTCGTCACCTCGGCCTCGTCGGGCTCCATCTGCAGGAGCGCCTTCAGCTCCTCGCGCGAGACGAAGGCGCGCATGTCGGGCTGGCGCCCTCCAAAGGTCCTCAGGACCGCGCCGACGACGAAGTTGGCGACCGCCACGAACGGCACCAGGAGCGCGGCCGCCCAGGTAAGCGGCCGATAGAGGGTCAGGATCAGGCTCGTGGCCCACTCGCGAGCCACCGCCTTCGGGATGATCTCGCCGAAGACGAGCATCACCGGGGTCAGGAGGATCGTGGCGACCAGCGGCGCCCACGAGGCCACCACCGGGAGGAGGCTCCACGCCATCAGCGAGCCGGCGACGATGTGGGCCACCGTCACGCCGATCATCGCGGTCGACAGCGCGCGCTCGGGCTGGCGGAACGCCTCCAGGTAGCGCGCCGCCGTGGTGCTGCCCTCCTCCGCGAGGTGGCGGAGGCGGAGCCGGTTGGCGGCGATGAACGCCATCTCCGCCGCCGAGAAGAACATCGTCAGCAGGAGGCAGAGCCCGACGACCCAGAGGAGGCTCACGCCGCCGCCTCCTTCGAGGTGGGCTTCTTGAGCGAGACCAGCACCTCGACGATGCGCGTACGCTCGACCTTTTCCACCGTGAGGCGGAACTCCGCCGTCTCGGTGCGCTCGGCCCGGCGCGGCACGCGCCCGAACAGGTCGAGCACCCAACCACCGACCGTGTCGTAGCCCGCGTTGGAGATCTTGAGGCCGGTGACGGCGTTGAGATCCTCGATCGGGAGCTTGCCGGCCACCCGGAAGGTCGTCGCGTCCACCCGCTGGATCAGGCGCTCGGGCTCGTCGTACTCGTCGGCGATCTCGCCGACCAACTCCTCCAGGAGATCCTCCAGCGTGACGAGCCCCGCGGTGCCGCCGTACTCGTCCACCACGATCGCCATGTGGAGCTTCTTCGCCTGGAACTCCTGCAGCAGCATGTCGGCACGCTTGGACTCCGGAACGAAGTACGGCGGATGCAGGTGCTCACGGAGCGCGAAGCCGGGCGGCAACCCCTCGATGTACGGGAGCAAGTCCTTGGTGTAGAGAATGCCGACGATCACGTCGATCGAGCCCTCGTACACCGGCACGCGCGAGTGCAGGTGCTCCCGCAGCCCCGGCAGGATCTCGGTCGTTGTCGTCTCGATGTCGAGGCAGACCATGTCGGTCCGCGGCACCATGACCGCGCGGACGGGTGTGTCCTCGAGCTCGAACACCTTGTGGATCATCTCCCGCTCTTCGCGCTCGACCACGCCCTCGCTGGCGCCCACGTCGACGAGGGTCCGCAGCTCTTCCTCGGTCAGCATCGCCTGGTCGACGCGCTCGCGCCCGATGAGCCGTACGGTCAGGTCGGTCAGCCCGGTGAGCACCGCCCGGACCGGCCGGAGGAGCACGCCGAGCCACGCCACCGGCCGGCCGGCCAGCGCCAGGAACCGCTCGGGGTACTTCACGGCGAGGGTCATCGGGAGCACCTCGCCGAACGTGGTGAGGATGAAGACCAGCACCACGATCTGGACGATCAGCCCCCAGCGGTGGCCCAAGAGGTCGTCGGCGATCGTCGCGGCGAGCGCGGCGGCGCCGATGTTGATGACGGTGATCCCGACCAGCAGCGTGACGAGCAGATCGTGCGCGCGCCCGAAGCGCGGCTTCGCCGGCTCGCCCTCTGGGGTGACCCGCTTGAGCCGCGCGCGCCCGAGCGAGAAGTACGCCGCCTCGGCGCCGGTGAGGATGGCCGAACAGACGATGAGCACGGCGAGCAGCCAGAGCCGCAGCAAGATGCTGTCAGGCACGCGCGCGCCCCGTCACGAAGTGCTCGAACCCCGGGCCCACCGGCACGACCTCCCCGCAGGCGTCGAGGTAGCGGATGCCCTCCGCGGCGCCGACGACTTCGCCGATGGCGGTGAGGCGTGTCCCGGTCGCGCCTGCGAGGCCGTCGGCCAGCCGGTCGAACGCCCCGGGCTCGCACGTGAGCAGAAGCTCGTAGTCTTCACCGCCCCCGGTCGCCCAGATCAGCGAGTCGCGCCCCAGCACCAGCGCGACGGCATGCACCGAGGCGTCGACGGGAACCCGTCTCAGCTCCACACGGGCGCCCATCCGGCTCTCCGCGCAGATATGGCCGAGGTCGGTGGCAAGCCCGTCCGAGAGGTCCATCATCGCGGTGACGCCTCCGGCCTGCGCGAGCCACTGTCCCTCACGCGTTCGGGGCCTGGGCCGCAGGTGCGCGGTCGTCACATCGGCGAGGACGTCGGCCGCAATTCCGGTCGGCGCCTGCGGCGCCTCCAGAACGGCCAGGCCGGCCGTCGAGCGGCCGAGCGATCCCGTGACGGCGACGACGTCGCCGACGCGCGCGGTGGATCTCAGGGTGGGTGGGGCGATCGCCTCGCCGAGCAACGTCACGTTGACGATCCAGCCCCGGGGCGAAGCGCACGTATCGCCGCCGACGACCACGACGTCCTCCTCGGCGGCGAGCGCCTGGAGGCCACCGTAGAACGCCTGGGCCTCGTCCATCCGCACGGTCTCGGGGCACGCGAGAGCGATCAGCGCCCAGCGGGGCCGTCCGCCCATCGCGGCGATGTCCGAGACGTTCACCGCGAGCGACTTCCACCCGATGTCGGCCGGGTTCGCCCAGCGGCGACGGAAGTGAACGTCTTCGATGAGAAGGTCGGTCGTCGCCAGAAGCAGGCTCTTGCCGCCGAGCTCGAGAACGGCGCAATCGTCGCCGATGCCGACGCGAACCCCGGGCGCCCGCCGGACCGTGCTCCGGATGATCTCGATCAGACGGCGTTCGGATGGAGTGTCTGGATCAGAAGTACTGATGCAGTCCCCGCCGGGAGCGAGCTAGGCGAGCGCGTCCAGCTTCGCTTTGAGCTTGGCCCGAGGCACCGCGCCGATCACCTGATCGGCGACCTTGCCTTGCTTCACGAAGAGGATCGTCGGGATCGAGCGAATCCCGTAGCGCGCGGCAAGGCCCGGGTTCTCGTCGACGTTCACTTTGGCGAGCGTGACGCGGCCCGCCGACTCCTGCGCCAGGTCCTCGAGGATCGGCGCGATTGCTTTACACGGTCCGCACCACTCGGCCCAGAAGTCCACCATCATGAGCCCGCTCTCTCGGCTCAGTGCCTCATCGAAATTCTGCTCGGTCAGGTGGACGGCTCCGGAATTCGCCATGTGGTGGTCTCCTCGATGAAAAGTCAACATCTACGCTAACATGGCCCACGCCGTGGCGCAAGCCGCCGCCAGGTAGATCCTCGATTTATACCTTGTCAGTTTGACATCTTGGTCGTGCTAGGTTGGAAGAGTGATGGAGTCCGCAAAGATCCTGGTAGTTGACGACGAGACCTCGATCCTCAAGCTGCTCAAGGAAGCACTCACACAGTGGGGCTATCAGGTCGCGTGCGTCAGCACCGGGACCGAGGCGCTCGAAGCCATCCGCACGGAGCTGTTCGACGCCGCGATCACCGACATCCGCATGCCGGAGATGACCGGGCTCGACCTCCTTCGCGAGATCAAGCGTCACGACGAGTCGATCGAAGTCGTCGTGATGACCGGCTACCCGACGATCGCGTCGGCCGTCGAGGCGCTGAAGGAAGGCGCGTACGACTACCTGTCCAAGCCGCTGATCCTCGACGAGCTACGCCACCTGATGGCGCGGGTGACCGAGCGGAGGTTCCTCAAGGGTGAGGTCCAGTCGCTCCGCGCGCGCCTCGGCGAGGAGCTGAGCGTCAACGAGCTGGTGGGCAACGCGTCGCCCATGCAGCGCGTGAAGGAGATCATCGGCAAGGTGGCCACCACCGACTCTCCCGTGCTGATCGAGGGAGAGAGCGGCACGGGCAAGGAGCTGGTCGCCGCGGCGATCCACCGGCTCTCAACGCGCGCGAAGGGGCCGTTCATTCCCGTGAACTGTAGCGCGATTCCCGAGGACTTGCTCGAGTCCGAGTTCTTCGGTCACGTCCGCGGCGCCTTCTCGGGCGCGGTGTCCGACGCGCTCGGCCTCTTCCGCGGCGCCAACGACGGCACGATCTTCCTCGACGAGATCGCCGAGCTGTCTCCGGGTCTCCAGGTAAAGCTCCTGCGGGTGCTCCAGGAGATGCAGGTGCGGCCGGTCGGCTCGACGAAGGCGCACTCCGTCGACGTCCGCGTCATCGCCGCCACCAACCGCGACCTCGACCGCTCGATCGCCGACGGCCGCTTCCGCCAGGACCTCTATTACCGGCTCAACGTGGTCCGCGTGAGCCTGCCCCCGCTGCGGGCACGCCGCGACGACATTCCGGCCCTCGTGAACCACTTCCTGCGCCGCTACAACCGCCGATTCCGGCGGGACGTGAAGGGCATCACGCCGGACGCGCTCGCCGCGCTCGCCGCGTACGAATTCCCCGGCAACGTGCGCGAGCTCGAGAACGTCATCGAGCGCGCGTTCGCGATGGGCGCCCGGGAACAGATCACCTTCGCCGACCTGCCGACCCTCGGTAACGCCATCGCGATACCGGCGACGTCGGCGACGGCGACCGGCACCGTGCCCAGGCTCGCCGACGTGGAGAAGGACCTCATCCTGCGAGCCCTCGCCTTCTACAAGGACGACAAGGAGGCCGCGGCGAGCGCGCTCGGCATCTCTCGCCGGACGATTTATCGCCGCCTCAAGGAATACGGCATGCTCTGAATCGGCACACTCTGGCGCGAGTTAACCCCCTGAAGTAGCAGCGATACCCACCAGGTAAATCCAGCCAACCCAGGAAGAAACCCAGGAATCAGAGATTCAGTAGTGCTGAACCGCCACGACAGTGAAAGATGGGCACCAGTCGGTGACGACCGGGTGGGCGAGCCATGTACAATCCCAGCATGGACCGCCACCGCTCTTGCTGACTTCGCGGGCGGGAGTGCTGGCGCCGCTCGGCACAGCGACACTCCTGGCGCTGACGAGCCTCCTTGCCGGATGCGTCCCCGCTACCAGGCCGGACCCTGCTGCCTCGGGCTGGATTCTGTGGTCGATTCGGTTCAGTGGCAGTAGCTATTGGGCTGAGGCGAAGTTCGAGACGCGGGAAGAGTGTGCCGCGGAGTGGTCCCGCCGAGCTGACGATGCGGAACGACGGGGGCTACGTGCTTACCACAACATCGAGTCCTTGATGTTCACAATGCGCGAGAAACCGCACGACACGAGTTTTATGGCCTTGGTCTGCATGGACGCACGCCGGGATCCCTCGAAGCCCAGCACAAGAGCTGTCTGCTGAGGAGCCCCGTAGATGATGACCTCAGCCTGAGCCGAAGCTGGGAGGAGCAGGCTGAGAGCGAGGAGGAGCCTCATCTGGCTTCCTCCGTCTCGGTCGGGAGCCCGTCCACGTACAGCTGCACCTTCTCGGCCGCCACCCGCAGGTCCTCGGTTGCCACGATGTTGTATCTCTCGAACATGGAGTCACTCCGGTGCCCGCTGATGCGCATGGCCAGCTGCTGAGGGATGCCAGCCCGGATCATGTTGCGCACGGCGGTACGGCGCAAATCATGGAACAGCTTGCCGGGGACCTCCGCCTTGGCGCAGGCTGTCTTCCAGGCGGCATTGATCTCGATGATGCGCTTGCCCTTGCGATGGAACACGGTGGGAGCCATCCTGATCCTGTCGAGCAGGGTGGGCAGGAGCCGGTCGGCGAGCCGTCGCTGCATCAACTCCAGGAGCTCCCCGGTGAGGATTATGGTCCGAGTAGCCCCAGGTTTTCCCAAGGAATGGGGTTGAGAATGGCTCCTTGCTGGGGCGGTAGCTAGACCTTTGACCCGCCAAAAACGGGTAGTGAAGACGGGCTTCTAGGCCATCTAGGCCGTAACCTGCCGCTCTAAATCGGCACACACTGTTTGCCTAACTGACATCCCACCCTGTTGCCCATTTCAGAAGTAGCTGATCTTGAACATCGTTCCCATTGGCACCCCGGCTGCAAAAGGTCGGGACCATGCACGCGACAATCCCCGTCGAGACAGAGTCGAAGACCCTTCAGATCGGGATCGGGTTCGCCTCCCACCAGGACTCGATGTGGGCCGCTGTCCGGGCAACTGCGATGGCGCGAACCGGACTCCACGGCGCTTCGCCTGACCTCGTGCTGCTCGTGACCGCAGGGGTCCCTGCCCAGGACGTGGTGCCGCTGATCCGGGGGGTTCTCGGTCCCGTAGGGGTTGCCGGAGGCGCCACCTCCGCGATCCTCACTCACAACGGCGCCGTGACGGCCGGAGCGCTGGTGATTTGCCTGGCGAACGGCGAGGGCGCGGTGAGCGGCGTCGCGGCCGCTGGCGGCAACGACCTGACCGAGGCCGGCCAGGGCGCCGCTCGGCTCATCCTTGCCGGCTGGCCGTTCAGGATGCGCTACCCGCGCGGGCTCGGCCTCGCGTTCGTGAAGCCCGGCTTCGGGACGCCCGCGGAAGCCTTCCTGCAGCCCTGGCGCGTGCTGATGGGCCCGAAGATGCGGACGGTCTGCAGCGTGCTCTCGGCCCCCCGGGTGTATGGGGCGTCCACCGGCGAGCCCCTCGCCAGCGCCGCGTGCCTCGAGGCGGCGTACTCGACCGGGCTCGGCTACGCCGAGGGCTTCGACGGGCGCTCGGCGCCGGACTCCCACACGCTCATCCAGGGATCGGTCGACGCCACCCTGACGGCGCTCAAGCGGCTCGAGGGCGACGGCGCGCGCCTGCTCCTCGTGATCGAGTCGACCGCGCGCCACCGGGCGCTCGGCGCCGCGGCCGCCGACGAGTGGGCGGCGATCAAGGGCACGATCGACTCCCGCACGCCGTGCGTCGGCTGGCTCTGCGACCACGTGGCGGCCTACGGACGCGGCGTCCGGCCCGTCGATGCTCACGGCTCGCTCGTCGTGGTCGCCCTCGGCGACACGCCGCGCCGCTAACCGCCCGAGGCGCCCGGTGCGCGCCCCACGGCTGCTCGTCGTCGCGACGTTGCTCCTGGGGGTGGGCTCCGGCGCCGCGCTCGCTCAAGACGCCAAGAGCCCCGCGCAGGCCATGCGCGATCTTCGGATCGCATTCCTCTCGTCGTCCGCGTCGTCGCTCGGGTTCCAGCCCACCAAGGAATATCCCCGCGTGTTCGGCGTGGCGATGGACTGGCCGATCGGTGAGCACACGGCGACGATCGTGACGGCCCAGGATGGTTCCGCGAGCCTCTACACGACGGCCACCTTCGGAGTCATCGGGGGCAGCGCCGCTCACGAGCCCGTCCGCGCCGCCGCGCAGCGTTTCGTCAAGGCCGCCGAGTCTCATCACGACGAGGCGGCGCCGACCAGCAACTACGCGTATCCGTCGAAGGGCAAGGTCCGCTTCTACCTTCGCACGTTCGACGGGGCGCGGCTCATCGAGACCGAGTCGGCCTCCGTCTACTCCATCGCCGGCAGGTACTCGCCGCTGTTCAGGGCGGGCCAGGCGGTTGTGACCGAGCTGCGCAAAGTCACAGAGCAGAAGTGATGTGGCTGGAAGGCGGGCGTCTCGAGGTCGCCACCAAGCAGGCGGTCGAAGGCCACCTCTGTCAGTTCGACGTGATCTGAGGGATCCTTGGACCGGGAGGATCTCTCATGTGTCGAAGCATCAAGACCTTGCACAACTTCTCGCCGCCGGCCACCGACGATGAGATCCGCGCCTCGTCGCTGCAGTTCGTGCGAAAGCTGAGCGGCTTCACGAAGCCGTCGAAGGCCAACGAAGTCGCCTTCGATCGTGCCGTGGACCAGGTGGCGCAGACGGTGCGGGAGCTGCTGGATGCTCTCGTGACGAAGGGCCCCTCGCGCGATCGCGACGTCGAGGCCGCGAGGGCTCGCGCCAGGGCGGCGACTCGCTTCCCCGCTTCGTGAGGCTCGTTCGCGTTCGACGCCTCGTTGGGTGGTCGGCCCGTTTCTCGGGCTCCAGGTGACGTCCCGGGTCACTCCGGCTGCCAGACCGTCACCCCCAGAATCGGAGAAAACCTTCCCGCACAGGGGGTTGCGGATGGCACGCCAGTTGCGCACTATAAGGGGCCATGCCGACAAGGGGGCTCTCGTACTTCGTCGCGAGCTTGTTGCTGCTGGCCGTCGTTCATTCCGGAAAAGCAGTCGCGGCACCTCGCGACGAATCCGCTCGTGTGGTCCCGACCACGATTCACGATCGCGCCCGGGCGGAAGGCGAGGTGCGCGTCCTCGTCGAGCTTGCGCTTCCCTCGAACCGCGTTACTGAAGGTGGGCTCTCGAGCCAAGCGAGAACCGCCCACCGACAGGAGATCGCCGACACCGCCGCGCGAGTGTTGAGCCGGCTGGCGAAACACCCTCACCGTGTCCTTCGCCGTTACATAACGACGCCGCTGATTGCGCTGCAAGTAGGGCCGGCCGCGTTGCACGAGCTGGACGCCGCGGGCGTGCTCGTCAAGCGGGTCGTGGAAGACCGGATTCACAAGCCGGTTCTCTGGGACAGTGTCCCGATCATCGGCGCCGACCAGGCTTGGGCTCAGGGCTTCGACGGCACCGGCTTCGTGGTGGCGGTGATCGACAGCGGCGTCGACTCCACGCATCCATTCCTCGCCGGCAAGGTCGTGGAGGAGGCGTGCTACTCCACGACGTCGGGGCAGGAGAGCACGACGCTCTGCCCAAACGGCGCCGGGGAGCAGATCGGCCCCGGGGCGGGGACGTACTGTCCGCTGGAGCTCGAAGGGTGCTGGCATGGCACTCACGTCGCGGGCATCGCGGCTGGGAACGGGACGCCGGCCGACCTGCCGATCTGGGGCGTCGGGCGTGGCGCGAGCATCATGGCGGTCCAGGTCTTCTCACAGATCAACGGGTTCTTCGACTGCAGCGGCGCGCCGCCGTGTCTCGGCGCGTACACGTCCGACATCCTCGCCGCTCTCGAGCGCGTCTACGTGCTGCGGGCCACGTATGCCTTTGCCGCGGTCAACATGAGCCTGGGCGGTGGCCTCTTCAGCTCGAACTGCGACGATGAGCCCTACAAGCCGTTCATCGACAACCTGCGCGCCGTGGGCATCGCGACCGTCGTCGCGTCGGGCAACGACGGATCCACCGATCAGCTCAGCGCGCCCGCCTGCATCTCCACCGCGGTGAGCGTCGGCGCCACGACCAAGGACGACCAGATCGCGGATTTCTCGAACGTGGCGCCCTTCTTGTCCCTGCTGGCGCCCGGCGACGAGATCATCTCGTCGTACCCCGGCGGCCAATTCGCAGTGGCGAGCGGAACGTCGATGGCCGCGCCCCACGTGGCGGGCGCGTGGGCGATCCTGAAACAAGCGGTGCCCGCCGCGAGCGTCGACGAGATTCTCCTGGCCCTCGCCAG
>Ga0209375_1003635_pt1 | contig 10700 bp, 10 predicted proteins | sample GraSoiAngelo_131_FD_185888 | JGI IMG/M metagenome (GOLD analysis project Ga0209375, IMG submission 185888) | Grasslands soil microbial communities from the Angelo Coastal Reserve, California, USA - 14_0929_02_30cm (SPAdes) (version 2) | ecosystem: Environmental > Terrestrial > Soil > Grasslands ...
CGAAGCGATGCGGTTCGCAATCCAGTCGATGGAGCTCAACGTGAGTCTCCCGATTCCCAGTCTTGACGAGACAGGATTAGGTTCAATGAGAATTCTTCGCTAGCTTTTGTTTTCGCACCGGAGGAGGGAGCTCGAGTGAAAGACAGCGTTTTCCAACGACCTGTCCTGGAGCTGGATCCGTAATCGCAAAGCTTCGGCGGTAGAAGAAAGCCGCATCTCTCTCGAGCGGCGCAGAAAATCGCTCGCTTTGCGCAAAGTTCATTCACCGCTGCCTTTCCACAGCTCCGCGAGGCTCCGGAACAAAATCTCGAGGTCCAGCCGCAGGCTCCAGTTCTCAATGTATTCGAGGTCCAGCGCCAGATTGGTTTCAAACGAGGGGTCTCGTCTCGCAGTTACTTGCCACAGGCCGGTAAGCCCGGGTTTGACGTCGAGACGCCGGAGGTGTTCTGGCTGGTAGCGGTTAAAGTCGTCCAAGGGATGCGGTCGCGGCCCGACCATGCTCATCTCGCCGCACAGCACGTTCCACAATTGCGGCAGTTCGTCCAGGCTGAATTTTCGCAGCCATCTCCCGACACGAGTGACGCGGGGATCATTCTTCATCTTGAACCACGGTCCGGCGCGTTCGTTGGTCTCGCGAAGGGCCTCCTTCCGGCGGTCCGCGCCGACAAACATCGTGCGCAGCTTCCAGCAGCGGAACTGCCGCCCCTTGTATCCGACTCTCATGGCTGGATAGAAGGCCGGTCCGGGTGAATCGAGCCGCACGATCGCCGCCAGCAGGACGAGCAACGGAGCCGTTACCACCAGGCCGCAGGCTGCAATCACCACGTCCAGGAGTCGCTTGATCGCCACTCCGAGCCCGGGAATGGGGTTCTCGTTGAGCTCGAGGAGCGGGAATCCGCCGATGGCGTGCACCGGCGCACGCCACCCTATGCCGTCATAAAGATCCGGGACAACCTTCAGTCCGAGACGCAGTTGACGCGCCACGAGCACGAACTGCTTGACGACTTCTCGGTCGATCGGTGGAGTCACAAACACCTGGTCGATGAACTGCTCGGCCAGAACGCGCTCGAGCTCACCGAGCTTGCCCAGAATCCGCGCGTCGGAAGAGGGCTGAGCTTCCAGAAAGCCGCACACCTGATATCCGAGAGACGGATTCGCTCCCAAGGAGGCCGCGAGAGCCCGGCCGGTCCTTCCCGCTCCTACTATCAGGACTCGAGAGACTCCCATCCCCCGATGAGTGCGGCTGAGGATCAGCCGGCGCTTGAGGTAACGCCAACCGGAAAGAGTCGCTCCCGTCAGGATCCCCAGCTCAAGTACGGAGATGCGAGTAATCCCCTGCGCTCCAAAGGCAAATACGAACAGCACCAGAACCGCCGTTGCCAAACTCACGGCCTTCAAAACCATCAGAGTTTCTTCCAAAACTCCGCGGTCGCGAGGGGTGCGATAAAGATCCTGACTTGTACAACTCAACACCACCAGCACGGCATAAGCGAAAACCACGGGCACGTAAGTGCCGAGTGCAGGCGGTTCGAGAGCGATGACCGACTGCGAATAAAAAACCAGTGTGCCCACCAGACCCACCATGACACAATCGATGACCGCATAAGCGACCTGTACTGGCAGACCGTGCGGCCCGCTCGCTTTGAGTCGCGAACGACGCGGAGTCTCGCTTGCAAGCAGGGCGTCGAGAGCCGCTCGGTGCCCGGCCGGAGGTTCAACGACCGGCGCGGCAACCGCTCTATTTTGTGGTGTGACGTCCATCGCTGTTCGAGGGGAGAACGCTCCCCCGGGCAACTGCCCCTCCTTCGAAAATCGACGACCACTTCCGAGTTCAGTGACTTTTGCGAGCCTCCAGGTCAAGAGCCCGCTCGCGCGCCAATACTTCGTCTCTTCTCCTCTTGCTTGGCTCCTTCGTCATCTTGCGGCGTTTCCTCGGCGAAGGGCTCGTTTGGGTCCCGAGGTTTCAGGAGCGCCCGCGCCCAGCCGAGTGCCGAGCGGACCGGTCGAAGATGCCGCGCGCTGGCTCTAAGCGACTGGTTTATCTCCGCGGCCAATTCGCGGCCAGGATCGTCGGGAACGATTCCGGACCACCAATCGCGCAGGAAAACCCACACGACCGCGAGTGCCAAGGATAGCAGCGTGCCTGATACAACGATCAGCGACCGGGGCGGATAGGACTTCTTGGTTGGCACAACTGCGGCGTCAAGCAGTTTGACGCTAGGAATCGACTTTGCTTCTTCGACCTTGGCGAGCTCATACTGCTGGGTCAATAGTTGATACAAGGTCTCTTGAATCTTGGTCTCCCGATACAGATCGAAATACTTTGCCCCAAGCAACGGCAGTTTTCGCATGGAGGGGTAAGGGGAGTGGTCGTTTGTTGCATCGGAAGCGGAATCGCTGCCGCCGAGTTTTTCGAGTTGCTTCTTCAACTCGGCCACGCGTGCCCGTTGGGCTTGCACGCGTACATTTCCAGGCGCGTAAATCCTTTCGAGTCCCTGGAGTTGCGATTCCGCGAAGATCAGTTCGCCCTGCAGCCAGGCGGCGGCCTCGACCATGGCTTTTCCTTGTGCCGGGACATCAATCGCGCTGTTGGCGCTGGAAAATTGGCTGAATCGGGCGGTGGCGTTGTCGAGATCCGCTTTTACCGTTTTTAAGCGGTCTTCGAGAAAGAGTCGCTCGCGCCGGGCCGCCGAGGTGCTTACCTCCGCGACCAGCCGGTTCAGTTCGCTGACGTAGGCTTGGGCCATCGCCGCCGCGCGTTGCGGGTCGCGGTCCGTGACGGTAATGCCAATGACGCCGCTCTTGCGCTCTGCGGAAATGTCCACGTGTTCCCAAAGCTGTACGCGTGCGTCCTCAATAAGCTTCGCGTGGTATACGCTTTGCAACTGAAATTGCTCGATCAGCCTGTCGGCAACGGTGCGGCTGTAGAGGATGCTCACAAACAGCGCACTGGTATTCTTCATTCCCAGTAGATCGCTTGCGACCCCTCCGAGCGCCGCTCCCCCGATCGACTCGGCGATTCCCGGGGAGCCCGAGCCGCGTGCCCCGACGGTTCCTAGCAGAGCCACGGCCTCGCTAGAGACATTTTCCGGCGGCATCAACTGCGTGGTTGCCTCGTATCGCTTCGGAATCACCAAGGCCAACAGGATGGTTGTGGCCAGGGCATAGATCGCGACGCGAACAAACAGCCTGCGGTTGTTCCAGAGGAGGCGAACGTTCTCCACGAGTTTGGGGGGGATTCGCGAAGGCGGCCGTGTTCCCGGGGTGCGAGTGATTTCCTGGTCCACCAGGGACATGTGCACTGGCACCTTATCCGGTGCTCCCATCGCCGTCCTCCCGTCTTGAATGGCACCCAAGTACGAAGATGCTTCCCTGAGGCCCGGACTTAGGTAGATCGGGTTGGGTTCGGCAACGGGCCGCGAGCGGGTCTTCTCGTCTTGAACCGGCCATTATAACAACACTCCTCGGTCCCGCAACTTCGTATTCCAAGTCCCCGGAGAGTCGGCTTCCCATAGTTAGGACATCGAAAAGTCCTATCTATCCATTTTCTTCCTGTTGCCTCCCCGTCTCGTGCCGATTCATGAGAATTTCTCTGATCTCTCCTCGTCCTCTGACCAAGCGGGCCGCTTGCCGAAGGCTCGACCAGGCCAGGCTGCCGTTCCGCCAGGCCCTCAGGTAGAGTGGCGCTTTGATCTTCAAATCACGAAGGAGGCCACGAAAACTCCGGTGCCAGGGAGTGGTCTTTGGGGCCCTCAAGGCGGGAATGGTTCGACCGTCAAACGACTTCCCCCGCCCTATTCTCCGGAACAAGGAACCAATGGCTTGCCCGACCGATGGATGTGAAAAGGTTATGGCCAGACGCGGGGGAACCAGGGATTGCAAGCCGTGATTTAGCCAAATCTGTTCGTAAGCGAGGCTTTCGAGCTGGTTGAGCTTTAGCGGCGCCTCCATCTGAGTGAAGAATTCCGACGGGATTCCGGTCGCGAAACAGTCTCTCACCATCTTGAGTGTTAGGTACATCCAGTCCCGGTAGCCCCTGACGATGCTCTCCCCGCGGATCCCGTCCCAGTCCAAGCGCTTCGCCTGAAGTTCCACCCATAGATGAATATCGAGCAGCGGCCGCAATCCCAGGGAGAAGAAGTGGCCCCGTGAGAGGTGCAGCACCAAATGAAAGAGGAATTCATGCGCATCAAGGACGGGAATACACAAATCGTTCCAGTCTGCTTTCTCGACGTGCTCCCAAACCTTTGCCGTCGGTACCGCAAACCATGGTTCGGCAGATTCTAGCTGCGTATGTACCTCGATGAGCGCCTGCGTGCCGGGTTTTTCAAGTGGCAGGGAGATCTCTTCTCCAGGAACCACAAAATCTTTCACCATCAAAGGGTCTGTAAACTCGAATCGCTTCGGGCACTTGAAACCAGCGTCCCCGATGAGCTTTAGAGTTTTCGCGAGACTTTCCGGGCGCACCAGCAGATCGACGTCAGAAACAGGCCGCAGCGAAGAATCGGGGTAGGCCATAAACGCCAGCACGGCGCCTTTCAAAATCACGAACTCGACCTCATGCCGCCTAAACTCTCTCACTAGGTTCTGCAGTTCAAAACGCAAGCGCAGCCATCGGGCTGCGGCGGCCAGACGGGCATGCCCGGCTTCCCGCAACAGCTCAGCCGGGCATTGACCGGCGAAACCGTGCTCACGGATCTTGTATTCAAGATAGGCGGTTAAATCTGGCGGTGTGATTTGAAACAAGCGCTGCCAATCGACCTGTGATGCGGTGGCTTGGAGCGGCAGGGACCGTTCCTGACGCGGCCGACCCAGCAATTGAAGCAAAAACTCGTTCTCGCGCGAATAGCCTGGATAAGGGGAAGAGGGGGACTGCACGCTTTTCGATTGCGAAGGCCTCGGCGGTTTCCAATCCTGCTTCAGAGAGCGACTCCTCGACGCGAACCAAGAACCACGCGACGCTTTAGATAGCCCATGGCTCTCTCGACCATTCCATGAATACGAATGAACCTTTTTGCGGTGAAGACAGCGGCGCGAGGGCTCACTTTCAGGAGATGGGCAACCACGCTCGAGATCAGCAATGCCGTCGAGCGAAAGCCCAACCATCTCTCCGGAGGCGGACCTACTGGTTGCCATGGCCGGTCGGCAGAAAATCCAATCACTGTGCCCAAAACGGACGTCGCGGGCACCGGCCAATCACAACAGACCGTCGCATCTCCGCGGGTAATCAGATACTCCGTGCTCCGCGATTTCATGGACAGCACCAAACGATGGGCCACCACGCGGTCCTTCGCCACGTAGGTCAGTACTTGGCCGACCGTGAACCGGCCATCAGCAGCCGGCCTGACGCGGATCCAGGAGCCATCGGGCAGCGCGGGGGCCATACTCTTGCCATGAAGTTGAAAATCGAAATCCCGAGATCCTCTCTTTAGGAGACTCGAGATCGCCAGCAAGCGCTCGCTCGCGACAACCGGCTGGGCCACGACACTCGATGGATTCAGTTTCACGCTACCGCCTCGGCGATGAAGACTTCCTGGAGCAACGGAGCTCTCCCCAGGCCCAATTCGTCCGAATTGGAACTCAAATTAAGAGCTCCGTGCTGCGGATCACCGATGTCGGGATTCGCAGCCAGTCACTCGGAGCCCCTTCGTCGTAGACCAGCGACCCACTCGATACAAAACCAGCAGCAATCAGGAGGAACAAAGTGATCGGCGAATCTAGCGTACGATCGAACCGAACAAGGAGGCTTAGCCCCACCATGAGCCGGCGACGACGGGAACCTGGAACACACTCATGACTTGGTTCTCGTCCATAACCGTGAGGCGAGGCGGCTCATAGGCCGGCAGTGAGGAAGCCTGTCTGTCGTTTTTCTCGGGCGGGGCGCTTGGTCTGTTGTCCAGTTCCGTCACGGTTTGTCTCTCGGAACAGATTCTTCGATCACGAAGTTCAGCGAGCGCATCTCTTCGAGTGCGCCTCTCGCATCGCGCACGGCGTTTTCCAGTGCAACCCCCGAAAAACTTTTGCAGAGCTCGGCGCCGACCGTCTCGGAAGCTGCCGGCGTGGCCAGCTGGTTCCAAATGAAAGCGGCAGTGCGATTGAGCAAGCAGAACTTGTTGTTTTGCGGATCAAACAGGATGGTCTCTTCCTGCAGGGGTGCCATCTCTATGGCGGGACTTCGACGGTAGACCGTGCTCACTTTGAAGGCCTCAATTTGGCCGGGGTTTTAGCCTAGCAAGGGCGAGAGTCACGGTCAAGCTGGTCATCGGTCGTCGGCCTCGACCGCAAGCCGCCTACACACACCTCGTTTGAGCAAGCCGCCCTGCCTTGAGGACCGCAGAGAATTTTTCAGCGCGCAGGGAGAGGACCTCCTGTCTGCCGGACGCGATCACAGACACCCTCTTCATCCTGCACCAAAGCAGCGTCCTCGTCGATCCAGTGGAAGCCTCTGGCGAGCAGCGCAAATTGTTTTTCGTCCAATCGGCGAAGTTTCACCCGAATCTCGTTTCTCCCGTCGGTTCCTTCGAGGGTCAGCGACCGCGAATCTGGGTCTGCAAAGACGAATTCGAACTCTCCGTTGGAGTCATTGGGTTTTCCCATGGCCAAGGTCTTCCCCGCCATGTCCGCGCGCAGCCAATATCCCATCCACGAGCCGTTCATCGACTGAATGCCAATCTCCGTGGGAAACTGAAAGACCACCCTTTGCCAGCGGGTCCCGTCGGTTTCGAGCGGGGGCAGCACCTTGCCGCCGAGCAGGAATTCCTCGACGTTCCAGATGCCGAAGAACGGAGGCCGAGAAGCCGGGCTGAAGTGCCGTTTTTCGTAATCGTACGCATGCACAAGGTAAGTGCAGGCAAGAACCCCGCCAAGCGCCAATTGCGCCACCAGGGCGGCCGTGTTTAGACGCCGGAGATGAAAGAGCCCGTTTTCGGACAAAGATGCCACCTCTTGATTGAGCAAGAAGAAGCGAACCAACCGCGGCGCGTCCGGCAGAACAAGAAACAAGCAGACGAGCAGGATGTGCAAGGAATAGATCTTAATCGGCAAGTCATAGCCCAAGTTGAGAGCAAAAATGTTCGAAAAGACCGCAATGCCGACCAGAGCTCCGAGAGTTGTCAGCCGCGGAAGGAAAAGCAGGATGCCTGCAAGCATCTGCAGACAGCCGACAAACAGGGTGTAGCCGCGAGACGCACCCATAAGGGTCCAAAGCAAGCTCATCTGTGAGTAATTGCCGAGGGGCTCGAGCAGCTTATAGAGATTGGGCGGAGGAAAATGCTGCAAGAAAATCTTAGCCCCTGCGTACATGAGCATCGCGGCTCCAACGGAAAGCCGGACATAAAGCCGGAGCCATGCATGCATGCGCTGGTAGTTTGAGCTCGATCGATCGAGCATGGACCAAACAAGCGAGGCAGCGAGGGCCAAGCCGAAAAAACACAGGACTCGCACATATTCATAGGTGGTATCGCCACTGCAGTTCGTGGAGGTCAAAATCTCATAGCTCAGGTGAAGGACATGCCGGCCAACCCAAGGCACGAACTGGTGCCAGAGTGATTCGTATTTTTGCGCGACTCGGCCGGTGTAGGGAAAGGCACCGAAGGGGAACGGAAGGTAGTACAAGATAAGGTAGACAAAGGCGAATCGAAACGCCAAGAGTTGCGCCCGCGACCAACGGGGCGCCGGTCGACCCTCATTTTCCATCTTGAGCCTCCAGTGTGCCGGCGTTGTACTCGGAAGCGAACGCGAAATTCTGCCAGGCACAATTTGAGATCCGGCCGCTCGAACCTCCAAAAGCTCTCGGGATGGCACAGTCCTTGGCTTTCCCAAGGGACAGAGACTCTCATCGAATACAAAAAGTAGAGAGACGGCTCGTCGGAGGAGGAAATCAAGTGTGTTTCGCCCGAACGGCAACTCGAGCAAGCTCGAAATAGCAGTGGCCGCTTGCTCCGAGACGCTCGGCCACCGGGTTATCTCGGTTGCCTCCCCTCATTGCGCGGCCATGTGTGATTCCGGAGTGAGGTGCGGTCCAATGGACTTGCGAACGAACGGATTCTTGAACGCCCAGATGAGCCCGTCCAGGTAGAAGTGAACCAGTGCCAGCGAATTCCAAAGGATGACGTAAGAAACAGGAACGCCCAGCCAAGCACTGCTCTTTTGCGCCACATAAAATGCCAGCCCGACGGAAACCAAGGTGAGCAGGAGAAGCGGGGTCTTGCTACTGATCGAGGAAAGCATCTGCTGGTGTTCGGAACCCTTCAAGGTCGCGTACTTCCTGCGATTGAGCAACCAGACGATGCCCAAATACTGCAAAAAATGCCCCATGAGCATGCCAAAGGTCGCAAGATCCAGGTCGCGGACCCACAGGTAGGGGTGGAAGAGCAGCAGGCTCGAGACAAGAAAGGTGAGCTCGGGGGCTCGCATCGGTTTCGCACGCCGCCGAAGTCTCGCGAAGTAGAAGATCAGCCCAACCACCGCGACACTCAGAAAGGTGGCGGGAATGGCCCACACCGGGAAATGCATCCTCAGCAGGTTCTGATAAATCGGATCAAAGCGGTCAATATGCAAAAATGCCAGACTCCCGTTCACGCCGAGCAGGGAAGCACGTGCAAACCGGCTCTCGGAGAGCGAACCTCCATGGAGGCGCCGATAGAGGGCCAGGATGCCGGCGCTTTGCATGGAAACGTGAAAGACATTCCACACATAGAGCGAAGACTGCACCGCGGCGTCCAGCTTGGTGAGTCGCAACGCCATCACGCCGATGAGGATCAACACCGGACCAGCAAAAAAAGCCAACCGACGCGTGCGGTAGTACGCCAGGTTCTCATCGCCCAGATAAAAGCTGAAGCTCGAGACATAGTGCGGAATGGCAATCAGATAGGTGGCCGCAATGTAGACGTGCAGGCCCTTTGGCGACAGGAGCACCGGCAGTATGACGAATAGACCGGCAAGCGGTGACAAGGTAAACAGGCTCAGATCGAACAGCGGGGACTCGATCCAGCCGCGCTTGTTTTGGCCGGGAGCGAGAGCCCCAGCATCGTTCGGATTGCGATCCTCTCGGCCGGAAGACACGCCTCCCGACCAGGGATTTGCCATTCCCGCGAGATCAGTGGCTTTCATACGAGGCGCGCCGTTTGATTGCCTGCGTGGTAGCGGCCTTTACTTCCGCGAGCCCAAAACCGGCTTCCAGCCGGCCCTTTTCGTCCGTGAGGTATGCGACCTTCTCGATGGCTTCTCTACCCATGACCTCGAGGAATGCGGTGGAAGCAAGGGTCAGGGCCTTCGCCACCCGCAATGCGGCACGAGGATCCTTGCGGATGGTCTCCGAGATAAATTCATTGGCGAAGCGAACATGGGTGATTTCGTCGGCCTGTTGCATCTCGAACAGATCCACCAGTTCCTGATCGCCTCTTTTGCGGGCTTCGTCGATGGCGAAACTCACCGCATCGATTCCGCCCGCTTCAAAGCTGCGGTTTTGTACCACCAAGCGGCTCAAGAGATCGCCGAGATTGGCGATGATCCGGTACTGGAAATTCAGAATTGGGTATTCCCCGAGTTTGCCACCCCGGCTCTCGAAGATGCGCCGGAACATTTCGACATGGCGAGCTTCGTCGGCGCACTGGCGGGCGATCGACATGCGTACCTTCCAGTCCGTGTCCGGAAAGTCGGCGAGCGACTGCGCGGCATTTTCTACGCCGTTCAATTCCTCGTTCATTTGGCGATGAAAGAATTCAATAATCCTCAGGGGGTGGTCATTGGGAAAATTGGCACACTCGATCCACCGGCGCTTCTCGGTAAAACGTTCATCGCGGGCCGGAGCTGGTCCAAACAGCGCGGGATCTAAATTGCCGGCAGTGCTCACGGAGTGTTCATCATCCTTCGGCATTGCCGGTCATAATCGGCTGAAACCCTGACTGACGCAAGTACTCGTCGATTTCACTGTCGGTGAAATCGGCTTGTTTGCGGTCGGCAACGTTGACCTGGGTAATTCTGTTTTGCGGCTCTTCGTAGGGCAGCCCGACGGGGCTCAATTGCCCGTCTTGCGGTGCCAATGCGGCGGTGACGGCCGAGAGGAAGCGAACGGCCATGGCGATCTTGAGCGCAAGCCGGCGATCCTCCCGCACCAAGACTCTCAGCCATTGATTAGCAAAGCGAACATGGGTGATTTCATCGCCAAGGATGGACTCGAGGACCTCGGCCGTTTTCTCATCGCCTGCTTCCCGCCACTTGGCCGGTAGCTGACCAAGCAGGTCCAGTTCGCCCGCTTCGAAGGTGCGGTTTTGGAGCGCCAGTCGCGCCGCCAGCGTGTCGAGCGAACACGTCACACACCACTCAAAGCAGGAAATTGGAAACTCTCCCTTGTAGCCGCCGATCTCACGCAAGCGCCGATAGAGCCCGGCCACGTGCCGGCTTTCATCCCAACACTGACGCGCCAAGTGCATGCGCAGTTCCCACGGCGCCTCGGGGAAATCCACGAGACATTGCGCGGCGATCTCAATCGCTCCTGTCTCGTTGTTCATGTGGCGGTGGATGCGTTGACGCCGGGAAATCTCGGTCATCCCCGGCCACTCTTCGAGCTCCGCGTCGCTGTCGACCACCTTAAAGCAGGCCTCCCGGGCCGGATCGCGTCGCAACGTCATCCCTTTTACTTGCTTGGTTTCTTCAGGCTTCATTCCGGCCATAGGCCCTCCTTCATGCAACTGCCGCAG
>Ga0209375_1003636_pt1 | contig 10699 bp, 20 predicted proteins | sample GraSoiAngelo_131_FD_185888 | JGI IMG/M metagenome (GOLD analysis project Ga0209375, IMG submission 185888) | Grasslands soil microbial communities from the Angelo Coastal Reserve, California, USA - 14_0929_02_30cm (SPAdes) (version 2) | ecosystem: Environmental > Terrestrial > Soil > Grasslands ...
GCTCGGCTACCGCCGGGATCTTTGAAGCGTCATCGAAGTTCACGACGATATAGCCGCCACGTTGGCCGTCCACCGCGGTGAAGTACGCCGTCTCGGCGTGAAGCTCCGACAAGAGATCGCGCATCTTATCACCAAACTTCGGATCCCGTACGGCCGCATTGCCAGATTCGACCGGGATATGAAACCGAACGATGTACCGCATCTTGCCTCCTTGCCGTGAGCGGCCAGGTTTCCGAACTGGCGGCGCATTGCGCGCTGCCTAACGGATCGCGCTTGAGCTGCGGGCGCAACGCGCGCGGGCGCGCCAGGGCCCGCTGTTTCTGGGTGTCGGGTGGCGCACAACCGCAATTCTACCACAACAGGCGGCGCCCGTCAGCTCCAAGCGCATGTTAGACGGCGCGCTTGGCGCCGACGCTCGAGCGCGCCGCGCGTGTCTGGGAGTGCGCGCTCGCCCTTGGATTGGGAAGTTGTCTGTGCATAGCCACCTGCTGGAGAGATGTGCGCGGCGCGGCAAGCCTGAGCCGCGGCATTGGGGTGTGGGGCGCGGCGAACCGATCCACCTTCGGGAGCATCGGCGCTCGGCGCCCCGCGTAATTACCGTACCAAATGAATTGACGAATGAATGCCTGTGGGGCGGCAGCGCGCCGCCTAACGGATCGCGCTTAAGCTGCGGGCGACTCGCCCGCATGGCGCAGTGGTATTGAACGATAGTTCGTGCCCGCCAGGGCACAACACTCCGCTTCCCTTAAAGCGATCACCGCCCGCCAGCTTCAAGCGCTTGTTAGACGGCGGCTTCGCACAAACCGCTCCCACGTCACTGTCAAGACCACTCCGTAACCGACGAACGCGGGCGCGAAGAGCGCAAACACGAGCGGCTGCGGCGGCCGAAACCCGGGAATCGCGATCACGTAGCACACCACGCCAAACAACGCACCGCGCAGCCAAAGCCGCTGGGTCAGAAAGCGCTCGATGGCGGCGAGGAGTAGACCGCCGATGGCGCCGGCGATGGCTCCCGCGAACACGACGTTGAGCGAGCCCCGGACCGTGAAGCCCGCCGACCGCGCTGTAGCGAGCGCGAATGCGTGCATCGCCAGGCGCCCACCGACGCCGAGACAAAGAGCACCGCTGGCCGCTCCGACAACGACTGCGGTTGCAAACCGCCTAATGTGAGCGATGGAGAGGGACGTCACAGGACCGCGACATGTTGGGCCGCCGTCTAACGGATCGCGCTTAAGCTGCGGGCGACCCGCCCGCCGGCGCAAGGCCGTTGGACGAAGTCCGTGCCCCGCCAGGGGCACAACACTCCGGTTCCCTTAGAGCGATCACCGCCCGCCAGCTTCAAGCGCTTGTTAGGCAGCCGGCTAGTGGGGCGCCGGCCTGAGAAGCGGATCAGGCACCGTTCTGATGTTCTTGGCGCCTGCGACGCAAACCTCCTGTAGCACGCCGGGCCTGGAGCGAGTAAGGGGACGCACGGTAAAATCGGCGAAGATCTTGTTGCCTGCGTCAAGGAGGTCGACCAAGTTGGTCGGTAGCGCGCAGACCTTCGGATCCTCCACGACCTTCAGCAAGCGCTTCGTGCCGATCGGCCAGATCCCCAGAACGACATTGTCGGAATAAGCCTGCATGCGCCCGTGTACAGTAAGGCAAGGTCCAACAAACTGACCATGTCGGACGCACAGCGTGTCAGCGCCGCTTGAGTCGCTCTGCGCAGAGAGCGTGATAGTAGCCGCAAAGAGCAGAGCGACCACGGTGGCTGGTACCTGGAGCATCATTCGTATGATCGTGGCTGCCTAACGGATCGCGCTTAAGCTGCGGGCGACTCGCTCGCCGGCGCAAGGGTGGTGGACGAAGTCCGTGTCCCGCCAGGGCACAACACTCCGCTTCCCTTAAGGCGATCACCGCCCGTCAGCTTCAAGCGCTTGTTAGGCGCCGCCGCTTAGCTCTTTTCCGCCCCGCCACCGCAATGGCCTTCTCAGCCCATGGACGCAGCGCGTCGGGATCCTCAACGAGGTCCTCCGCCACTTGGTAGTATTGCATGGTCTCACCGTTCTCGCCATAGGGCCGGAATGGACCCATGCCGCGTGCCTCGAAGTCGCCTCGATTGGAGTCGTCGACCTTGAAGTAGAGTGCGTCGTCGGCGATCAAAGCGAAGAACAGGTCACCAGAATAGATACCGACGCCGCCGAACATGCTCCGAGCACGGACACGCGGGGCAACGCGGCTTAGCTGGTCAACGATGAAGGTCCGAAAGCTCGAGCTGACTGGCATTAGACGTGATCGAACAGTAGTTGGCGTGCGCCTAACGGATCGCGCTTAAGCTGCGGGCGACCCGCCCGCCGGCGCAAGAGTAGTGGACGACAGTCCGTGTCCGCCAGGGCACAACACTCCGCTTCCTTTAGAACGATCACCGCCCGTCAGCTTCAAGCGCTTGTTAGGCGCCACCCTCCGAATAGCGGAGATAGTCACGTCACCGGGGCTGTAGGAGCACCACAAGAATCACTGTGAGTGCGAGGCCCGTGTAGGCACTAAGTAAGGCGAGGCCACGGTAGCGGAACCCTTCGAGCGTGTAGAGCGGGCCGCCGAACGGCCCCAGCAGGAATGCCGTGACGCGAATGACGGGGCGCTGCGTTCGCAAGTGCTGAACGGCTCGAAGCTGCAGATAGATCCCGATGGCCCACCCGACAACTGCAGGAAGAAGTGTGACTACGAGGCGAAGCGACATTTGCCAGTGGCTGTGAGGCCTCAGTGGAGGGGATGTGGTGGCGCCTAACGGATCGCGCTTAAGCTGCGGGCGACCCACTCGCCGGCGCAAGGGTGCAGGACGAAGTCAGTGCCCCGCCCAGGGCACAACACTCCGCTTCCCTTAAGGCGATCAGCGCCCGCCAGCTTCAAGCGCTTGTTAGGCAGCACGCTTACCGGTGGCGGCGCGTCCGCTGAGAACTCGTCGTGCGTGTGGCATACCGAATACTCTCCCGCAAGAAGGCCCGGACCCCTGCCCGATCAGCAGTCGTTGCGCGCGAGAGTACGACGTACTGCTTTTTGATCGGCCCACTCTTGAAGTAGCGCAGAGGCTTCCCTCGGCGTTCCCGAAGCACAGCCGCTCGCGATTGTTCGGACAGCTTTACCGCGAGACCGACCGGCGTGAGGGAAGCGCAGATGGTGCCGTTTGCGTAGAGAGCGGCGCCACTGAAAAAGTGCTTACACTCGAGCCGGACACCGGGCCTCTTAGCCGGGCGGGCCTCGCGGACGATTGTGATGAGTCGCTCAAGGTAAGGCTCAGCCACGGCATTAGTGCTCGCCGTCTCCTGGTTGCCGATCGTGCTGCCTAACGGATCGCGCTTAAGCTGCGGGCGACCCGGCCGACGGCGCAAGAGTAGTGGACGAAGTCCGTGCTCCGCCAGGGGCACAACACTCCGCTTCCCTTAGAGCGATCACCGCCCGGCAGCTTCAAGCGCTTGTTAGGCGGCGCTGCTAGGAGGAAGGCCAACAAGGAAATCCCGGCACACAGAACGTGCACGCGCCTGGCGCAGCTGGATCCCAGACGAACGCGACTTGCGAGGGTTGGAAGCCGCCGCTCGGTGTGCCCGGAACATCCCAAATGATGCCGCGACGGCCATCAGACATGGCTACTCGGTGCTCGGCCGTGGGCACACCGTAGGTGGTGCGTGCTGTGGCCATCTGATCGGCACACGCATCGAAGAGAGGCCCGAAGGGATCGTCGTGGCATGCCACAAGCGAGGCCGCGAGGATCGAAAGGGATATCGGTAAGATGCGCATGGTGCTTGGAGCGCCGCCTAACGGATCGCGCTTAAGCTGCGGGCGACCCGTCCGCCGCCGCAAGGGTGTGGGACGAAGTCCGTGCCCCGCCAGGGGCACAACACTCCGTTTCCCTTAAAGCGATCACCGCCCGTCAGCTTCAAGCGCTTGTTAGGCAGCCGGCCCAACAAGCTCCAGCCCCAGGTCCTGGTGATCCAGCCATGTGAGGTTTCCCTTGCGGGCGATGGCCTTAAGATCGGCACGCAGGCCAGCAATCGCGAGCAAGAGCGCCTGCAATGAGTCGACTCCGCCGGCGTAGAGCTCGCGAAGTCCATCAGGCCCTTGGATGCTCCACGGGCAGTACCAGTCGCCGGAGTTTGGCGAATCCGGGAAGGGAGCGGGCCTCCCAAGCTGGGCGACGACCGACGTCACCCGGTCCGCCGCCGAGAAGGCGTATTCGCGCCGCGCAATCGGCTGAGTCATCGGGTACTTGGCCATAGGGTCGGTCTTGTGGGCGGTGTGGTGTGGCTGCCTAACGGATCGCGCTTAAGCTGCGGGCGACCCGCCCGCCGGCGCAAGGCCGTGGGACGCAGTCCGTGCCCCGTCAGGGGCACAACACTCCGATTCCACTAGAGCGATCACCGCCCGCCAGCTTCAAGCGCTTGTTAGGCGGCGCCGCCTCCCCCTTGCACACGCACCAACCGTCGCGCGGCAACATAGTAGCCGAGCTGGCCCCCCGCTGCGAACACGAGGATCATACCGAGCACGATCGGCTCGTTGGAGCGATAGGGCAGAAACTGTACCAAGATGAGGGCTAGGCCAATTGCCCCGGTCAAGAGCCCCCAGCGCAACGCGCTGTAAAGGCCGGGGTCGTCCCTCGGGGCCGCGACGATCACTCGGGCCAGGTCTGGCGCCGCGCCGGCCGCGATCAGTCGCCGACGGGTGGTCCCATCGGAGAGGACCTTGGTAATGCCGAGAAGGATGAAGGTAACACTCAGGAGAAAGGCGATCGGGACGAGCGAGCCGGCGTCAAACATTGGTGTACCCTCCGTGCAAGAACCTGCGACTCGGGCACCGCGTCCGCACGGACCAAGCCGCGGCGCCGCCTAACGGATCGCGCTTAAGCTGCGGGCGACTCGCCCGCCGGCGCAAGGGTGTGGGACGAAGTCCCTGCCCCGCCAGGGGCACAACACTCAGCTTCCTTTAAAGCGATCACCGCCCGCCAGCTTCAAGCGCTTGTTAGGCGGCAGGCGCATCGTAGATCTGTTCCCAGTGATGCATAGGCGTCCAGTTCTGAAGCACCCACGCCAGGAGCCCGGCGGGGAGGCACCCGAGCACCGCCCAAGCCCAGATAGCGCCAGTTGAAGAGAGGGTCGCTCCCGTGAGTGCGGTCGCGCCGATCGTACCGAGCCACAGCATCGTGAAGCGAACAGGGCGGGGCCGGCGGAGCCAAACGGATTCGATGTCATCGAGAGCCAGCCGGATCGATGAACGATGACCATGAGAGCCGACCATCACGGCATGGTCGAGATCTACGAGCGTCACGTTGAACTCGAGCTCACGGCCATCTCTTGTTCTTACGCGCACGCGGGGGGGAGCGACCTTCGAAACTGGAATGGAAGGCCATGACACTGCGAAGAGGGGCTTGGCAACGATCGAAACAAGGGTCCTCTCCGCTCGCTCGATGGCATCGGCAAGAGCTTCGAGTCTACGGTGCTGGAGTCGGTTCAAATCCATGGCATCCATGAGCGTCTGCCGCCTAACGGATCGCGCTTAAGCTGCGGGCGACCCGCCCGCCGGCGCAAGGCCGTTGGACGTCAGCCCGTGCCCGCCACGGCACAACACTCCGCTTCCCTTAGAGCGATCACCGCCCGCCAGCTTCAAGCGCTGGTTAGGCAGCGGCGCGTCGGCGCTTCGTCCGGCGGATGATTAGGCATGGAGCGAGCGCGTCAAGTGGGCGCACCCGGCATTGCTAACAATCAACGCACCAAAAGTGCGTGCGGTGTCCCCTTACGTCGAAGGTCGCCGCAACGCGCAACCCGGGGCTCTCATAGCGCGAAAGTTTGATCCGCGTGAGTGCTGTGACAGTCAACTCGCCATTGGTCGCGACATACTCCCGTAGGTCTAGGTGTACTTCTGCGGAGCCCCCCGGCTTGCAGTTCAGCCCAACTGCGCGGACCGGTTCGTTGCCGAATCGAAAGCACGTCGGCGTTGCTAGCTCGTCCCCTTTGAAGGGCAGGTCGAAAAACAGCGTCGTAACGCCAGAGCCGCGACAGATGATGGTGAGGGTCCCGGCATCACGGTGCCACCCTGACGCGGGGAGGGAGATCCTTAGGGCGCGCGGACTCGCGAAGGCAGCAGTGCAGCGCCCGTCCTGTCCGATCTCCCCATGGACGTCGAGCCGATCGAGATAGTACGATGGCGGTTGGCACCCGAAAAGGGCCGTGAAGAGGACGAGGCCGGTTGTGCCGATCGCTGCACGCAAGTGGCCTCCCCTCGCGTAAGTCTGTCGCTGCCTAACGGATCGCGCTTAAGCTGCGGGCGACCCGCCCGCTGGCGCAAGGCTGGTGGACGCAGTCCGTGCCCCGCCAGGGGCACAACACTCAGCTTCCTTTAGAGCGATCACCGCCCGCCAGCTTCAAGCGCTTGTTAGGCAGCATCCGGTCTACTTACAACCAGCGTGGGACCTGAGACTGATACGCCCGATAGGCGTCGCCGAACTTCCCCTCAAGATAGCGCTCCTCAGGCATTACAACTGCCCAGTGCAAGCCCGCCAACACGATTGGAAGCAAGAGAAATGTTACCAAGCCATCGACCCAGAATGCCACACCCAAGTAGACGCCGACCGCCGCGATGTAGAGCGGGTTACGCGTACGCCGAAACGGGCCATCGCTGACCAACGCGAGAGCGGGCTGCGTGGGAACGATGTTGGTCCCTGCGCGTTTCATGGCATTGTGAGCCGCATGCGCGAGCACTCCGGCCGACACGAACAGCACGAGACCGAGGATTCTGGCCGGGACAATCGGAAACGGCGTCACGGTCCACAGCCAGTAATGCACCGAGACGCCGACAAGGAGGAGACCGCCAACGAGGATCGGCGGGAGCACGAGAATGTGGGGACGATCAGGTTCTTGCATCACCGAGGATGCTGCCTAACGGATCGCGCTTAAGCTGCGGGCGACTCGCCCGCCGGCGCTAGGCTGGTGGACGACAGTCTGTGCCCGCCAGGGGCGCAACACTCCGCTTCCCCTAAAGCGATCACCGCCCGCCAGCTTCAAGCGCTTGTTAGGCTGCAACGCTACGTAGCCGGCCAGCACGTCACGCTCCCGAAAATCACAAATGCTACGAAGAGAACGAAGGCGCCAGCCGCCAACAAGGCGAAGCCAAGTGACACCATTCTGAGTCGAGCACCCCGAGGCGTGTACCCTGCCGGCTCGAAGAATACCGCCAACGCAGGGATTGGTGGAGACCGGAGAATGCGAGCGCGGTACGACAGGAGCCCAGCCACAGCTCCCGAGAGGGCGAAAAGCGCCAGCGTCGCGACGGCCAGAATGCACATGGGAATGTTGGGTTGCAGCCTAACGGATCGCGCTTAAGCTGCGGGCGACCCGCCCGCCGGCGCAAGGCCGTGGGACGAAGTCCGTGCCCCGCCAGGGGCACAACGCTCCGTTTCCCTTAAAGCGATCACCGCCCGCCAGCTTCAAGCGCTTGTTAGGCCGCCGATGCTGGGAAGTGTCCGATCAACGATGCCAAGGACCGAGCCCCCCGAGGGCCAGCGCGGCCGCAAGCACGACGATGGCCAAGACGAGAAGAATGCGCCGGCGCGCTCGGCGGACCGCATGCCAGACTTCGAGGTCAACGTAGTAAAGGCCTGGTGCCCCTTCCCGCAACACCGCGTGGTCACGCAACCGTTGCACCGCGAGCCCGTCGGCAATCCCGAGGGCTTCCAGGGATTGGGCCGTCGCTGGGCTGCTCGCACCCCCACGTGCGAAGGCTTCGACGGCCCGGCGCTCCTTGCGTAGGATAATCGCGGCAACAGCGGCAGTTCCCATACGCTCGCATGACCTCGTGGCGGCCTAACGGATCGCGCTTAAGCTGCGGGCGACCCGCCCGCCGGCGCTAGGTCGTGGGACGACAGTCCGTGCCCCGCCAGGGGCACAACACTCCGCTTCCTTTAAAGCGATCACCGCCCGCCAGCTTCAAGCGCTTGTTAGGCAGCAGCCCAGCACGGCTCATTGTCTGCGAAGCGCCAGCCATACGATCAAGAGCGCCACTGGCGGACCGAAGAGCAGTGCGCCAATTGGCCGGAGATTGATGGTAGATGAGACTGTCAGGATCGTCCCGCCTGTGACCTTGCGTTCGGTGATCACGGCTTGTTCGCGAGCCCGATGTTGAGTCGAGGGGCGGGTCGTATAAAACATCCAACCACCCACGACCAGAACCCAGTAGAGCAGGACGATGGCTATGTACCGACCCCAGCTCAACGATGGAAAGGCCACGCTGGCCTCGCTTCGATGTCTGTGCTGCTGCCTAACGGATCGCGCTTAAGCTGCGGGCGACCCGCCCGCCGGCGCAAGGGACGTGGACGACAGTCCGTGCCCGCCAGGGCACAACACTCCGCTTCCTTTAGAACGATCAGCGCCCGCCAGCTTCAAGCGCTTGTTAGGCCGCGCGCTCATTGAGAGTGCTTTACGAACAGAATGCGCCCGTCACGCTTGGCAATTCTCGCCATCGCGACGCCGCCCTGGGTGTACTGTCGCGGAAGAGTGCCGGTCACAGTCCAGACCCCGTCCTTAAGGGTTGCGACAAAGGGTTGCTCGGACATGATGAGGCTGTCGCCATAGATCGGCGTCCAGACAGCAACGGCGATGCGTACAGCGGTAGCGGAGTCCGGGACAAAGCCATTGGACGGCTTGTAGGAGTGAGGGTCGAGCTGTTGAGCGGCGAGAGAATTCATGACGAGGCCGCAGATGAATAGGATGAACGCTACTCGCATGACCTCTCCCGCGCGGCCTAACGGATCGCGCTTAAGCTGCGGGCGACTCGCTCGCCGGCGCAAGGGCGTGGGACGACAGTCCGTGCCCGCCAGGGCACAACACTCCGATTCCCTTAGAGCGATCAGCGCCCGCCAGCTTCAAGCGCTTGTTAGGCGGCCAACCGTCCGTCAATGAAGCCACTGCGACACCCCACCGTGATGTGAGCACGTGCCGCTCCTGCTGCGGCTGAAACTATAGGTCCCATCTCGGCAGCGGGCAGAGGCACCGGCTGGCGGGCTGTCGTTCGGCGTTCGCGTGGGTGAGGGCACCCACTCACCGCGGGAGTTGATGTATCCCGGTCCGGAGCGTTGCGGTGGCGGGGTCGGCTGCGCGCTGAGGTACTCCTCGAGGACGTAACCGTTGAGTCGACCAGTTGCGACCGTGCACCACCCTGCCGAGCATGTGTACAGACGGACCGGAACAGCGGCGTCGACCCGGCCCAGCGCCTGAGCGTTCGCGAAGGGCTTTGCCCTGACTGTGACGATTGCTGTTGTATAGGCGAGGGTGTCTCGAAGACTCGTGGAGTCCTGAGCACGAGCGGTGCCTGCCGCGACCGCCAGGGCGAAGAACGCGAGGAGACGGACTCTGCGCATACGAGCCTCGTCTGTACCAGAAGCCGGTTGGAGGTTGGCCGCCTAACGGATCGCGCTTAAGCTGCGGGCGACTCGCCCGCCGGCGCAAGGCCGTGGGACGAAGTCCGTGCCCCGCCAGGGCACAACACTCCGCTTCCACTAGGGCGATCACCGCCCGCCAGCTTCAAGCGCTTGTTAGGCCGCCGTCCCTACCGACCAGTCGACATCGGATGAGGGATCCCGGCCGCCATGACAAGCTGAAGTGCTTGCTCCTTCGTGAAGCCGCGCTTGAGGAGTGCGTCGTAATAGTGTTTGGTGAAATCCGCCAGCCGCTCCGCGTTCTCAGGCTTGGCGAGAGCGGTGAGCGTGCCCTCCATCGTCAGCACCGCCATTTGCTGCATCATCGGTGCCATCTGTTGCATCATCGGACCCATCATCTCAGCGGCTTGCTGCGCTCGACGCTGTGCGGAGTCGGGCGGAGTGGGCTGTTGCGCGACGAGTGAGCACGCGACGAGGAGGAGCGCGCTCGCGGCTAGAGAGGAACGCATACGACCTCCGAGGGTGGTGGCGGCCTAACGGATCGCGCTTAAGCTGCGGGCGACTCGCCCGCCGGCGCAACTGCCCTTGAACGATAGTTTGTGCGCGCCAGCGCACAACACTCCGATTCCTTTAGAGCGATCACCGCCCGCCAGCTTCAAGCGCTTGTTAGGCCGCCGCACGAGTTCAGCCGGCCTGCTCAAAACGCAATTCAACGACGGCATCGGATCGGGCGCTAACGGCCGCGTAGACTGGGTGGCTTCGCACAAATACCGCAAATGCCTCCTCCTCCGCTGGTGATGGACACCACTTGTCTCCTGAGCCGAGGGCCCGAAGGGTGTCATTCGGAGGGAACCTGAAGGTGAGACCGAGCTGCCAGATATTGTCATCCTCGCCTGGCTCGAGCACGAGCTGGCGTGTGACGTCGAACTCGAAGCGCGGGCCTAGACCCCAGTCATACGTGCCCCACTGATACAGGAGCATGTCGCCACTCTGTTCAAGATCGCAGCCGTCAGCTCGAACGTGACGGTAGAATGCGAGCATAGCCTCGACGCCAGCCGACGGCCCAAGCGTCTGCAGACCGGTGCCGCGTGTTTTGAGGTAGTGCTCGAACTCCTGCTTGGCCTTCTGAATCTTCATGATGTTTGTGGCGGCCTAACGGATCGCGCTTCAGCTGCGGGCGACCCGCTCGCCGGCGCAAGGCCGTGGGACGTCAGTCCGTGCCCGCCAGGGCACAACACTCTGCTTCCCTTAGAGCGATCACCGCCCGGCAGCTTCAAGCGCTTGTTAGGCGGCGCC
>Ga0209375_1003637_pt1 | contig 10698 bp, 12 predicted proteins | sample GraSoiAngelo_131_FD_185888 | JGI IMG/M metagenome (GOLD analysis project Ga0209375, IMG submission 185888) | Grasslands soil microbial communities from the Angelo Coastal Reserve, California, USA - 14_0929_02_30cm (SPAdes) (version 2) | ecosystem: Environmental > Terrestrial > Soil > Grasslands ...
GCGCGGCGAGCCGCACGCACTTTGCGCGCAGCTCGCGCGCCGCCAGGGCCACCGCGTTGCCGCCGACGACGGCCGCGCGGCTGGCGAACGTGCCGATGCCCTGCCCGATGCCGAGCGTGTCGCCGCCGACTACGGTCACCTCGTCCGGGGTGACACCGAGCTCGTCGGCGGCGACCTGGGCCAGCGTGGTCTCGAGGCCCTGGCCCTGTGACGGCAGGCCGGTGAAGACGGTGATGCGCCCCGCCGAATCCGCTCGGATCGTCGCGCCCTCGAAGGGGCCCACGCCGGTCAGCTCGACGTAGCACGCCAGGCCGACGCCGAGCAGGCGGCCTTCCTGGCGGGCGCGCTGGCATTCCTTCGTGAGCCGATCCCACCCCGACATCTCCAGCGCGCGGCGCAGCACCGCCGGGTAATCGCCGCTGTCATAGATGACGTTGCCGAAGCCACGGTAGTTGGGCAGGCCGACGTCGTACGGCATGTCGGCGGGCTGCACGAAGTTGGCGAACCGGACGGCGGCGCGGTCGCGGCCGGTCTCGCGGGCGATCAGGTCCATGACGCGCTCGAGCACGAAGACGGCCTGCGGCTGGCCGGCGCCGCGGTAGGGCGTGACGGGCACTCTATGGGTGTAGACGCTGGCGAAGCTCACCTCGATGTTGGGGATGCGGTAGGGCCCGCTCAGCGTCGAGGCGGTGAGCAGCGGCACGATGAGCCCGCGCGGCGTGTAGGCGCCGGTGTCGTGGACGAACTGGTCGCGCAGGGCGAGCACGCGGCCCTCGTCGTCGAAGCCGACCTCCACCGTGTGGGTCTGCGTGCGCTCCTGCGTGGCGGTCAGCATGTGCTCCAGGCGATCCTCGAGCCAGCGCACGGGACGGGCGAAGCGCATCGCGAGCAGCGGAATGAGCACGTCCTCCGGGTACACGATGAGCTTGGCGCCGAAGCCGCCGCCGACGTCGGGGGCGATCACGCGCACGCGGTGGGGCGGGAGATCGAGCAGCTCGCAGATGAACTGGCGGACCTGGTGCGGCGCCTGCGTCGCCGCCCACACCGTCAGCAGCCCGGCCATCGCGTTGTATTCGGCGACAAGTCCGCGCGTCTCCATGGGCTGGCCGCCGGCGCGACCGATCGACAGGCTCAACCGAGCGCGGCGCGGAGCCGCGGCCAGCGCCGTCGTCACGTCGCCGCGCGAGAGCGTCACCCGGCCCGCGAGGTTGTCGGGAATGTCGTCGTGCACGCGCGCGTCGCCCGGCGCCGTCGGATCCTGCACCGAGGGCAGCGGCTCCCAGGACACGTCGATCAGCGTGCGCGCGTCCTCCGCGGCGTAGCGGCTCTCGGCCAGCACCACCGCGACTGCCTCGCCGACGAAGCGCGCGCGGTCGCCCGCCAACACACAAAAGTTCTTGCCGCGAAGCGCCGCGTGCGGCGGCACGATCGCGAACGGGCGCGCGGCGGCCTCGCCGAGGTCGGCGAACGTCACCACGCCGGCGACGCCGGGAGCCTCGAGCGCGCGCGAGGCGTCGATCCCGACGATGCGCGCATGGGCGTGGGGACTGCGGACGATGGCGGCGTGCAGCATGCCGGGCAGTATGATGTCGCCGACGTAGCGGCCCTGGCCCTGGACAAGCCGCGGGTCCTCCTTGCGGAGGAGGCGATCGCCGATGAACTTCACGGCCGGCAGTGTATCGAAACGTCGACGATTGACCAACGACGTCCCGCTCGCTACGCTGCCGTCATGAAGCAGGCGCCATTCACGAGTCGCCGCTGGAGACGGGTGGAATACGAGCGGCTCATCGATCTCGGCGCGTTCGACGAAGACGAGCCGCTCGAGCTCATCGGCGGCCAGCTGATCGTCGCCGAGCCAAAGGGCAGCGAGCATGCGACGGCGGTCGAGATGGCGGGCGACGCTCTGCGCGCTGCGCTCCCCGCGGGCTGGATCGTCCGCGGGCAGAATCCGATAAACCTGGACGACGAGTCGGCGCCCGAGCCCGACCTCGCCGTCGTCCGCGGCTCCCGCGCCGACTATCGCCACGCGCATCCGGCGCGGCCGGCGCTGATCATCGAGGTCGCCGAATCGAGCCTCGCGTTCGACCGGATCGAGAAGGGCAGTCTCTACGCGCGCGCCGGCATCGTCGACTACTGGATCGTCAACCTGGTGGATCGCGTCGTGGAGGTCTACCGCGATCCCGGCGCCGACGTCACCGCGCCGTACGGCTGGCGGTACCTGTCGGTGGAGCGCTTCACCCCGCCGAGCTCGGTCGCGCCGATCGGTGTACCGGCAACGCCCATTCCCGTCGCCGCGCTGCTCCCGTAGTTGGGCCGTTCTTCGGCATTCGGCGACCCCGCCCCTACGGCCCGGTCTTGGATCATACCCAGAAAGGGGTTTATCATACCCAAGATGGGAATGAAACGGACCTCGCGCAACCCTCGCCATCGATCGGCAGGCCTGGCCGACGCATTGTTCGCCAAGGTCCAGCAGCGCGTCCTCGGGGTCCTCTTCGGCAACCCTGGGCGGAGCTTCTATGCGAACGAGGTGATCGGTCTCGCACGCTCCGGTACGGGGGCCGTTCAGCGCGAGCTTGCGCGCCTCGAAGCATCCGGCCTCGTGCGCGTCACTCGCCTTGGCAAGCAAAAGCACTATCAGGCAAATCCCGGTTCGCCGATATTCAACGAGGTGCGTGCGTTGGTCCTCAAGACCGTGGCGTTGACGGATGTGCTCCGTCCGGCGCTGGCGCCTGTGTCTCAAAGCATCCGCGCGGCCTTCATCTACGGGTCGATCGCAAAGGGCGAGGATACCGCCTCCAGCGACATCGATCTCATGGTCGTGAGCGACCGCCTCGCTTATGCCGATCTGTTCGCCGCGCTCGAGAAGGCCTCAGCCGAGCTCGGGCGAAAGATCGCACCGACGATCTATTCATCGAAGGAATTCGCCGCACGCGTAAAGCAGGGCAATGCGTTCGTGAAGCGAGTACTTGCGCAGCCGAAGCTGTGGTTGATCGGTAAGGACAGTGACCTCGCCACTTGAAAACCTAGCTGGCCCCGGTCGGGCTCTGCGTAAAGAGGCGCCCGACGCAAAAGAGTTCGCGGCGCTCAGGCGCTCGGGCCTCACGCGCCTGGCCGACGCCGTCAAGGAAGCGAACGCTCTGGAGAGTCGATTCGACCTCGCCTACAACGCCGCCCATGCACTATGCCTCGCGGCGTTGCGCCACGCGGGATTCCGCCCCACGAACCGATACATCGTCTTCCAGGTTCTTCCGCACACCCTCGGTGTCGGTCCCGAGGTGTGGCGGGTGCTCGCCAAATGTCACGACGTCCGTAATCGCGCGGAATACGAAGGTGACCTCGATGTCGACGAGCGGTTGCTGGCCGACCTCATCGCCGCGTGCAAGACGGTCGCGGCTGCGCTCGACAAGCTGCCGCCCATTTTGATCACCCGACTCAGCTGACGCTACGGGAGGGCGATCGCAGCCGATCCGTCTTTCCATCAGTGGCGCGGAACGTGCCAGCGCTGTTGTTGACAAGCAATCCGTCCGGTCGCGTTTGACACGTGATCTGTCCGCTCGGGTTTGACACGTGATCTGTCCGGTCATACGGGGACGACTGGGCGCGACGCGCCGCCGTCCTGCATCCGCTCCCCGTGTATCCAACATTGGGCGTTGACGCACCCGCGCCCGGGGCGCGTAGTATGACGGCATGGCGACGGACGTCGAGGTAATCAGGCGGCGGTTCACGGTGGACGAGTACCACCGGATGGGCGAGGCCGGAATCCTCAATGAGGACGACCGGGTCGAGCTCATTCGCGGGGAGATCGTCCAGATGTCGCCGATCGGCATCCAGCACGCCGCCTGCGTCGCACGCCTGACCGAGATCCTGCTCGGTCGGCTGCGCGGCCGTGCGACCCTCTGGCCACAGAATCCGCTGACGATCCTCCCGGATTCGGAGCCGCAGCCGGACATCATCCTGCTCCGGCATCGAGCGGACTTCTATGCTGCCGCCGGGCTGCCGGGACCGGACGACGTCGCGCTCCTCGTCGAGGTCGCGGACACGTCGCTGCGCTACGACCGGCGCGTCAAGGGTCTGCTCTATGCCGAGGCCGGCATCCGCGAGTACTGGATCGTCGATCTCGCCGGGGACGCGGTCGAAGTCTTTCGCGAGCCCGGACCGCACGGCTTCCAGCGCACCGACCGCGTCGGCCGCGGCGGGACGCTCACGCCGCTCGCGTTTCCCGACACGCCGCTCGCCGCCGCCGACGTCCTCGGCTGATCGCCTTACGAGATCCCGGCACTCCTACCGAGCTCGGACGAAAGATCGCGCCGACGATCTATTCGTCGAAGGAATTCACCGCACGCGTAAAGCAGGGCAACGCGTTCATGAAGCGAGTACTTGCGCAGCCGAAGCTGTGGCTGATCGGTAACGACAGTGACCTCGCCACTTGAAAACCTGGCTGGCCCCGGTCAGGCTCTGCGCAAAGAGGCGCCCGACGCGAAAGAGTCGCGTTTGACACGTGATCTGTCCGGCCATACGAGGACGACTGGGCGCGACGCGTCGCCGTCCTGCATCCGCTGGCCCGCGTATCCAACATTGGGCGTTGACACCCCTGCGCCCGGGGCGCGTACTATGACCGCATGGCGACGGACGTCGAGGTAGTCAGGCGGCGGTTCACAGTGGACGAGTACCACCAGATGGCTCGGGCCGGAATCCTCAATGAGGACGACCGGGTCGAGCTGATCCGAGGGGAGATCGTCCACAAAATGGTGATCGGCAGCCGCCACGCGGCGTGTGTCGCGCGCCTGAACGAGCTGTTGGTCGCTCGCCTGCGCGGCCGCGCGATCCTCTGGCCGCAGAATCCCCTGACGATCCTGCCAGACTCTGAGCCCGAGCCGGACATCATCCTGCTCCGGCATCGCGCGGACTTCTATGCGGGCGAGCTGCCGGGTCCGGACGACGTCGCGCTCCTCGTCGAGGTCGCGGACACGTCGCTCCGCTATGACCGCCACGTCAAGGGGCCGCTCTATGCCGAGGCCGGCGTGCAGGACTACTGGATCGTCGATCTCACGGGCGGGGCCGTCGAGGTTCACCGCGAGCCTGTGGCGGGTGCGTTCCGCCTGACCGAGCGCGTCGCGCGCGGCGGGACCCTCACGCCGCTCGCGTTTCCCGACACGCCGCTCGCCGCCGCCGACGTCCTCGGCTGATCGCCTTGCCCGATCCCCGCACTGGAGTACCTAGAGTCGCTTTGAGACTCCGCCATGGTCAGTGATAACCTCGACATCGGCATGGGAACCAAAGCGAGGGCGCCGAGAAAGTACGCCTTCCGCGCCGTCGTCTTCCAGGAAGGCGAATGGCTCTGCGCTCAGTGCCTGGAGTACAACCTGGTGGCGCAGGCGAAGAGTCTGCCGAAACTTTGCCTGGCGCTGCAACAGCTTATCGTGGGGCACGTCGTCGTCCGTCTGCGGCACGGGCAGCAACCATTCCGCAATCTCCCGCGCGCACCTGCAAAGTACTGGACGATGTTCCGACAGTCTCGTTTGGCGCTTCCCGCCACGATGTTCAAGCTCGGTGCGCTGAGGTCACATGGAGTCGTAGTGGCGCCACCTCAGGTTCGGATAGCGGTTCCAAGCGCGGCATAGTACGTGCCCGGCGTTAGCCAGCCAGGAATACGCGAGGTTCTTTGCCACTACCGTTCCTCACCGAGAATGGCGACCTCCCGATCGGCGTGCATCAGGCGACCCTGCCTGAGGTTCTTGACCGGTTTGGCGTCGGCTCCGACCAGCGCCTTGCGCTGGGCCTTCGCCTCGCCCAGGTCTACGCCGTCGCTCAAGCAACTGGACAGCTCGCGCGATGCGTGGTCTTCGGCTCATTCGTCGCGGACAGAATCGAACCCAACGATGTCGACATCTTCCTCCGTCATGGCGGACACCTTCGACGTGTCGCAGCTCGCAGGCCGGGCGCGGCTGCTCTTCGACCATGCCGCTGCCCAGGCGTACTTCGGCGCCAGCGTCTTCTGGCTTCGAAGGCTGGCTGCGTGGCCTGACGAACAGGCTGCGATAGAATTCTGGCAAGTCAAGCGCGATGGCGGCCGGAGGGGTATCGTCGAACTCGTTCCGGCAGAGGCGTCATGATCACCACCGACCATGAACTCGACACCACACTGGAGCGGATTCGCCATCTCCAGGGGCAACTCGCCCACCTCCGCAAGGTTGAGACGAACCCCATGAATTACCGTCTCTCGGCATCAGGGCTCCTGGCGGAGATCGATCGCATGCAGCTGGAGGTGCGGGAGTACCTCTCGGTACATCCCGGTGAGCGGCGAGCGAGTCCCTGAGGCCCGGAGGCGCGGTTCATGTGATGCGCGCGTGGGCGTGGGGGCTGCGCACGATGGTGGCGTGCAGCATGCCGGGAAGCCTGATGTCTCCGACGTAGCGGCCGTGAGAGACCGCCGGCGAGTCTTCAGAACGCCCAGCGCTTTCGCCGCTTGTAGAACTTCACGTCCTTGAAGCTCTTGCGCCGGCCGGCCGCGCTGAGCCCGAGGTAGAACTCGCGGACGTCGTCGTTGCCGCGCAGCTTGGCGGCCGGACCGTCGAAGACGATCCGGCCGTTCTCCATGATGTAGCCGTAATCCGCGATGCGCAGGGCCATCTGGGCGTTCTGCTCGACGAGCAGGAACGTCGTCCCCCGCTCCTCGTGAATTTTACGGATGATGTCGAAGATCTCGCGCACCAGCAGCGGCGCGAGGCCGAGTGACGGCTCGTCCAGCAGCAGGAGCTTGGGCCGGGCCATGAGGGCGCGGCCGATGACGAGCATCTGCTGCTCGCCTCCGCTCAGGTAGCCCGCGACCTGGTGGCGGCGCGTTACTAAGATTGGGAAGTATTCGTAGATCATCCTCAGATCTTGCTGGATGCCGTCGGCGTCGCGCCGGGTGTAGCCGCCGATCCTCAGATTTTCCTCGACGGTGAGCGTCTCGAGGACCTTGCGGCCTTCCATGACCTGCACGATGCCGCGGCGACAGATGTCCTCCGGGTCCAGGCCGTCGATGCGACGGCCCATGAACTCGATGCTGCCGTCGGTCACGCGGCCGTCCTCGGTCTTGAGCAGGCCGGAGATGGCCTTCAGCGTCGTGGTCTTCCCCGCCCCGTTGGCCCCCAGCAGCGCCACGATCTGCCCCTCGGTGACCTCCAGCGACAGCCCTTTGAGGACGAGGATGACGTCGCTGTAGATGACCTGGACGTTGTTCAGCCGAAGCATTCGGTCCTACTTGCCGATCCACTTCATGTCGCGCTCCACCGAGACCTCCTTCACGGGCACGACCTTGCCGTCCTTGATCACCACCAGCCGCGCTCGGTTAGTCGGCCGATGGTCCTCGTTCGTGTAGGTGAAGGGCGGGGTGATGCCCCACGTGTCCCATTCCCTGAGGGTCTCGAGCGCCTTCTTCACGCCTTCCCCCGTCGGGTTCGGACCCGCGCGCTTGATGGCCTCGGCGGCCATGAGCGTCCACAGCCAGCCGCGCATGTACGGCGAGGCATGCGTGTCGTTGGGATGGTGCTTCGCGTGCCAGTCCATCAAGGTCTTCATGCCGGGCACGTTCTCGCCCCAGTACGCGACGTCCTGGATGCCGTACACGCCCTCGGCCGCCTCGCGGGCCAGCGCGGGCGTGCGCTCGTCGATGCCGTAGTTGTTGACCACGTACTTGGTCTTCAGGCCGAGCTTGTAGGAGTCCTTCAGCACCACCGGCACCCACTGGGTGTTGGTGTTGATGTAGGCGAAGTCGGGGTCCTTGGTCTTCATCGTCAGGAGCTGGGACGTCGCGTCGGTGAGGACGGTCGGGATGACCTCCTCGTCCACGAGGTCCACGCCGATCTCCTTCGCATACGCGCGGCCCGCCTCGATGGGCGCCCGCCCGTAGGCGTTGTCGGCGAAGATGAAGGCCACCTTCGGCTTGCGGCTGGTGTCTTTCCAGCCTTCCTTCACCCAGTTGAGGAAGATGCGGATCTGGCTCGTGTAGTCGATGCCGCCGGGGAAGTTGTACGGCGTCATCTTGGGATCAGTCAGGTGGCCCGAGTACGAGCCGGAGATGTACGGCATCTTGTCCTTGGTGATGAACGGGCGCAGCGCCTCGGTGTCGGGCGTGCCGTAGCCCAGCACGAGCAGCACCTTGTCGTCCTCGACGAACTTCTTGTAGGCGGCGACGGCGCGCGGCGGCTGGAAGCCGTACTCCACGCTGACCAGCTCGAGCTTCTTGCCGTTGACGCCGCCTTTCTCGTTGATGTACTGCACGGCGTCGTTGCGGCCCTGGGCGATGTCCTTGCCCTGGTCCGAGGTGGGCCCGGTCAGGTCCACCAGGTTGCCAATCTTGATGGTCTGAGCCTCGGCGGGGATGACGCCGAGGCCCAGCGCGAGCAGGGTGAGCACGACAAACAGAACCATGACGACCTCCTTAGTTGTCAGTACGCGTACGGCCACAGCTTCCAGTAGCTCCGGAACCGCATCCAGATGCGCGCCAGGCCCTGCGGCTCGTACATGAGGAAGAAGATGATGGCCAGGCCGAAGACGATGTCGCGGGCGGACGCTATCAACCCAAACGCGTTCGGATAGACGCCGGTCAGCGACGTGGCGCTGAGCTTGAGCACCTCGGGCAGCAGGGTCATGAACGCCGCGCCGTAGATGGAGCCGAGGATGCTGCCCATGCCCCCGATGATGATCATGGCCAGGTAGTCGATGGCCACGAGCAGGCTGAACGCGTCGGGGAACACGATGCGCGAGTGGTGGGCCATGAGGCCCCCGGCCACGCCCGCGTAGAAGGAGCTGATGACGAACGCGAGCAGCTTGTAGCGGTAGAGGCTCACGCCGATGACCGAGGCCGCCACGTCGCGGTCGCGCACCGCGATGAACGCGCGGCCCACCCGGGTGCGGAAGAGGTTCTTCGCGAAGAACACCGCCGGGACCACGAGGGCGAAGATCAGGTAGAAGATCCGCGCGTCGGAGTCGAGGGGGAGGCCGAACACCGTCGCCGGCGCCACGTTGAACCCGAGCACGCCGTTGGTCATCCGCTCCCAGTGGATGATGCCGTAGGTGGTGATGAAGTGCGCGGCGAGCGTGGCGATGGCGAGGTAGAGCCCCTTCAGGCGCAGCGCGGGCACGCCGAAGACGAGCCCGAACACGGAGGTCACCGCGGCAGCGAGCGGGATCGCCAGCCAGAACGGGAGCCCGGCCTTGGTTTCGAAGATGGCCGTGCTGTACGCGCCCACGGCCAGGAATGCGGCGTGCCCGATGGAGATCTGTCCGGTGAAGCCGACCAGGATGTTGAGCCCGATGGCGCCGATGATCGCGATCCCGATGCGGTTCAGGACGTCGAGCCAGTACGTCCCCGCGACGAGCGGCACGAAGGCAAGCGCCGCAAGCAGCCCCACCAGCGCGACGATGGGCAGGCGGGTCTCGAAGATGCGCTCGTCGGAGGCGTAGGTCACGCGGAAGTCGCCGGACTGCATCAGACGCGCTCCACGTCCTTCCTCCCGAACAGACCGTAGGGCCGGATCATGAGAATCAGCACCAGCACGACGAACGGCGCGACCTCCTTCACGCCGCCGCCGAAGATCGGGTCGAGGTAGCCGCCCGAGAGGTTCTCCAGCACGCCGATGATGACCCCGCTCACGATCACGCCCGCCACGCTGTCGAGGCCGCCGAGGATCACGACCGGGAAGACCTTGAGGCCGTAATCCGCGAGCGAGAAGTCGACGCCGCCCCGCACGCTGCCCAGGATGATGCCGCCGAGCGCCGAGACCACGGTGGCGATGCACCACGACAGCGCGAAGACGCCCTTGACGCTGACGCCGAGCGATTGCGCCACCTGCTGGTTGTCCGCCGTCGCCCGCATGGCCGTGCCGATCAGGGAGTACTTGAAGAACAGCGAGAAGGCCGCCAGCAGCACCATGACCGTCACGAAGCTCCACAGGTGCACGGGCGAGACCGGGACGGGACCGAGGTGAAACGGCTGCGACGAGAAAAGGGCCGGGAACGGGCGCGTGTCGCTGCCCCACGTCATGTTGAGCACGCCCCGCACGACGCTCGCGAAGCCGAAGGTGACCATGATCACCGAGATGATCGGCTCGCCGATGAGGGGGCGCAGCACGCCGCGCTCGATGACGAGCCCGAGCAGGATCGCCACCACCAGCGTCAGCGGCAGGGCGACCGCGAGGTGCAGCTTCATGTTGAGGATGGTGGCCCACGCGACGTAAGCGCCGAACAGCACGAGCTCGCCGGGGCCGAAGTTGACCACCGTCGAGGCCTTGTAGATCAGGACGAAGCCGAGCGCCATCAGCGAGTAGACGGCGCCCACGGCGACGCCGGTGATGACCAGCTGCAACAAAAACACGATCTGGTCGCTCATCTGTTGACGTGGGGGGCCCCGAGATGGCCCCCCACACCCCCCAACGCTCGGAGCGCCCCGGGGAACCCGTGGCGCTCCTCGAGCACCCGCGCGTTCATCGATTCTCGCTCACGTAGAGCCCGTCGATCATGTCGCGGTACTTGCCCAGGATCGTCGAGCGCCGGACCTTGTTGGTCCGCGTCAGCTCGTCGTCGTCGGCGTCCAACTCCTTGTCGAACAGCGCGAAGGCATGGATCCGGGCCGCCCCCGGCAAGTCCTCGTTCACCCGCGCCACTTCCCGCCCGATCAGCGCGAAGACCTCCGGCTTGCCCGCGAGGTCCTTG
>Ga0209375_1003639_pt1 | contig 10694 bp, 12 predicted proteins | sample GraSoiAngelo_131_FD_185888 | JGI IMG/M metagenome (GOLD analysis project Ga0209375, IMG submission 185888) | Grasslands soil microbial communities from the Angelo Coastal Reserve, California, USA - 14_0929_02_30cm (SPAdes) (version 2) | ecosystem: Environmental > Terrestrial > Soil > Grasslands ...
CCAGTCATGTCCGTCGCGGCCGCCGGTCTCGAGATATCGCTTCGCGTGCGCCTGCTGCCAGCCGGGCGGCCGGCCTCCGGGTCCGGGTCTGACGGTCGACATGGTGCTACCTCCTCTTGTTTCGCAACGCCGCGCCCGGCGCGTAGACGTCGGGATTCACTACGTTGAGGGGCCGCTGCCCGGTGAGGACGCGCGCGATCTCCTCGCCGCACCGTCGCGGCACCTGCGCCACCGCGGCCGACGAGAAATAGGCCGCGTGCGGCGTGGCGATGACATTGTCCATCTTCAACAGCGGGTTGTCGGGGGCGATCGGCTCTTCCTCCCACACGTCGAGCGCGGCGCCGGCCAGGCGCTTGGCCTCGAGCGCGCGCGCGAGCGCCCGCTCGTCGACCACCGGGCCGCGCGAGGTGTTGATGAGGATCGCCGTGGGCTTCATCCGGCGGAAGAACGCCTCGCCGATGAGATAGCGCGACTCCGCGTTCAGCAGCGTGTGCACCGAGACGTAATCGGAGCGCTCGGCCAGCGCCTCGAGCGAGGCGCGCTCCACGCCGAGCGCGGCGAAGCGCGTGTCGTCCACGTAGGGGTCGCAGGCGATCACGTTCGTCTCGAACGCCGCCACGCGGCGGGCGAAGGCGCTGCCGATGTTGCCCAGGCCCACGATGCCGACCGTCTCGCCGTGGAGCGCGCCGGTGTGAGCGCCCGGCACGCCGCCGCCCCACACGCCCGCGTGCACCTGGCGGTCCATGGTGAGGATCTTGCGGTTCCAGGCCAGCAGCAGCGCGAGCGCGTGGTTGGCGACCTCGCGCACCCAGAGGTCGGGAATGTTCACCACGATCACGCCGAGCTCGGTGGCGGCTGGCACGTCGATGACATCGTAGCCGACGCCGGTGCGGACCACGGTCTTGAGCCCTTCGAGCGCGCTCATCACGTTTCTGGTCATCGGCGAGGACACGACGACCATCGCGTCGGCGTCTCGCGTGCGGGCGATCAGCTCGTTCTCATCGCCGATGAACGGCAGCGAGGTCATGCGGGCGGGCACGTGGGCGATCGCGGCCTGGCAATCGGCGTAGTCGCGCTCGCCGCGCCCCCGGACGACGTAGACGTGGAAGGCCTGGTCGGTCATGATGGCTCCGGGCTAGGGATCGAGCAGCATCGTTCGTGGCAGTGTACACGAGGTGGTGCGCGCCGCAGGCCGTCGCGGGGCTGGGGCCCCGCCGGCCGAGGCGCGGCTATGAATAAAGGAGACGCGATGGAGTTGGGGCTCAAGGGTAAAGCCGCGCTCGTGACGGGCGCCAGCGAAGGCATCGGCAGCGCGGTCGCGCGCAAGCTGGCCGACGAAGGCGTGCGCGTCGCCATCTGCGCGCGCACCGAGTCGAAGCTGAAGGACACGGCGGCCGAGATCGCCCGGGCCACCGGGATGCAGATCGTGCCGATCGCCGCCGATCTCAGAACGCTCGACGGCTGCCGCGGATTCGTCGACCAGGCGGCCGAGCGGCTGGGCGGCGTCGACATCCTCGTCAACAACGCCGGCGCGTCGACCTTCGGGCCCTTCGTCGATTTGCCTGACGAGGCGTTCGTCGACGCGATCAACGGCAAGCTCCTGGGCTACATCCGTTGCGCCAAGGCGGTCATCCCCCACATGCGCCGGCGTGGCGGCGGCGTGATCGTCAACATCACGGGCACGACGCAGCAAGCCGTCCCCCTGCACACGGCGGGCAGCGCGTGCAACGCCGCGCTCCGCATGTTCAGCAAGGAGCTGTCGATCGAGCTCGGCCCGCTGAACATCCGGGTGAACAGCCTGGCCCCGGGCCGGATCCGGACCGCGCGGGGCGATCAGCTTCTGCATGCAACCGCCGCTGCGCAGGGCGCGTCGCCGGCTGACGTGCTGGGCCAGCTCGTCAAGACGATCCCGTCGGGCCGGCTGGGCTCGATCGACGACATCGGCGACGCGGTCTGCTTCCTGGTCTCGGAGCGAGCCACCTACGTCAACGGCGCGGCGCTGGTGGTCGACGGCAGCAAGTCGGTCGTGATCTAGACTGGAATATGCGCCGCAGGCCGTCGCGGGGCTGGGGCCCGCCGGCGGAGGCGCAGCTATAAATAATGGCCGCCGGAATGGACTTCCTGATCATCCGCCACCCGGCGCCGGCCGCGTGCACGCCGGTGCTGGTGAGCGTGCCCCACTACGGCACGCAGCCCCTGCCCCACATCAGTCGCGACGACTATAGCGAGCCATGGTTCGAGACGTTCGCTTACGGCTTCGCCGACACCTTCGTGGGCGATCTCTACAGCGACCTGCACGAGCACGGCGCGACCGTCCTCACCACGCCGTTCTCGCGCATATTCGTCGACGTCAACCGCCGCCGCGACGACTTCGAGCATCAGGACGGCGAGGTGCGCTCGCGGCGCGGGGTGGTGCGCACCCACACCATGCGCGACGTGCCCATCTTCAGGCAGCCGCTCGGGCTCAGCGACCTCGAGGAGCGCCTACGGGCGCTCTACGATCCCTACTACGCGGCGCTGGAGCGGCTGCTCGACGAGCTCCATCGCGCTCACGGCCGCGTGCTGCTGCTCGACGGCCACACCGGGAGCCCGCGGCGGATGAAAGACCATGAGGTCATCATCGGCACCCGCCACGATACGACGTGCGCCCCCCAGCTCGCGGCGACGGTGGCCGAGATCTTCACGCGCCACGGCTTCGAGGTGCACCAGAACGTCAGCGGCTACGCGGGGGGCAACATCGTGGCCACGTTCGGCCAGCCCCGGACCCGGCGCGTCCACGCGCTCCAGCTCGAGGTCAACGCGTCGCTGCTGATGACGACCACCCGTGACGAGTTCATCGCTCAGGTGTCGCGCGGCGAGATCCCTCAGAAGGCCGACGAGAACATCGCCCGCGTTCGGCGGTGCCTGCAGGAAGTGCTGGCGGCGCTACCCGCCGTCCTCGCCGCTGTCGGCGACTAGAGCTGAGCGGTGGCGGTCCGCAAGCGGTCCGCAAGGTACTTGACGCCGGGTCCGTTTGCGCTGACTCTCGGGGGCATCGGAGACTTCTCCGCCCTGCTCCGACCGATAGGGGCCTTTCGTGTCGTAGAGGAGGCGCCCATGTCGAACAAAGTGAGGGTCAATCAGGCGAATCCCGCGGAGCTCCTGGAGCTCCCGGGCATCGGTCCCGAGCAGGTCCGGGCAATTCTCACGTTTCGCGCCGAACACGGGCCCATCCAGGATGCGAGCCAGCTCGCGAAAATCCTGGGACTGTGGCCCGTCTCCGAGGCGATGTGGGAGCATGCGGAGTTCATTCCCTCGGACAGCACCGCTCCTGAAGCACCGGGCGCGTAGACAGGAGGTCAGCCATGGTGATCCGCATTACGTGGGGCAAGCTCCGGACTGGCGCATGGAAAGACTTCGAACGCACCTACCGGGAGACCGTCCTCACCAAAGGCAAGAGCCTCAAGGGGCTGCGCGGCCGCTGGCTGGCCCAGGACGAGGCGGACAAGGATACGGGATTCGCGGTGAGCCTGTGGGACAACACCGCGGACATGCAGGCCTACGAGCAGAGCCCGCTCTACCGGGAGATCATGGCTCCGCTCCAGCCTTTCTTCGTCGGTGAGTACAAGACCTATCGCTGCGACGTGAAGTACAGCGACGTCGGCAAGTAACCGCCGGGCTACCCCAGGAAGAGCTCGCAGGTCTCGAGCCAGGCCTGCGTCGTGAGCGCGAGCGATTCGACGTCGACTCGCTCATCGTTGCCGTGGAAGCGTCCGGACATCGCCTCGGCGGTCAGGGCGCGCGAGAAGAGGCCGAACCCATAGGCGACGGCGCCGTGCGCGCGGAAATACGGCGCATCGGTGAAGCCGACGATCAGCCGCGGCAGCAGCTTGGCGCCCCGATAGTGCGCGTCCACCACCCGCCCGAGCACGTCCCAGAGCGGCGTCCCGGTCGGTGAGACCGACGCCTGCTTCGAGAAGAGTTTCTCGACCACGACCTCTTCGGACAAATCGCCGAGCGCCTTGTCGATATGACGGCGGACCTCGTCCTCGTTGTCCCCGGGAATCGTCCGGATGTCGACCTCGATGTCGACCGTGTCGGGAATCACATTCGTCTTCACGCCGCCGCGGCACATGTTCGGCGAGAAGGTCGTGTGCGTGGTCGACCACGCGAACCGCGCGAGCCCCGCGGGCAGCCTGGCGATGGTCTCGTCGACGCGGGATGGATCCACCAGCGCGGCCTTGACGGCCGGGTCGAGCTCGAGCGAGCCGACGAAGTTGCGCCACAAGTCGTCGACGTACGGCGCCGGCCGGTACTCGGCCAGCCGCGAGACCACGTGCGCGGCCTTGACCAGCGCGTTGTCGGAGCCATACGGCATCGAGCCGTGGCCGGGCGTGCCCTTCACGCGTAGCCGGCGCCACGCCACGCCCTTCTCGCCGACGTGCACGGTGACGTTCAGCTCGCCGCCCTGCGCGCTGACGGTGCCGCCGTTCTCGGTCAGCAGATAGTCGGCGCGCAGCGAATCCCAGTGGCGCTTGCACACGTGCCCGGCGCCCAGCGCGCCACCGGCCTCCTCGTCGGCGCACGCGAGATAGACCAGCGTGCCGCGCGGGCGCCACCCGCGTCGCGCCAGCGCCTTGAGGGCCACGGCCTGAGAGGCCGTGAGGTTCAGCATGTCGATCGCGCCGCGCCCCCACACCTCGCCGTTCACCAGCTCGCCGCCGAACGGATCGCGCGTCCAGTTGGCGGGCGTGACGGGCACGACGTCCGTGTGACCCATCAGGCACAACGTCGGCGCCGCCGGGTCGCTGCCCTCGATGCGAGCGACGAGGCTCGTGCGGCCCGGCGCGCCGTCGGGCTCGTACACTTCGATGTCCAGGCCGCTGCCTTCGAGATACCCGCGCAGCACGTCGCTGGTCCGCACCTCCTGGCCGGAGGCGACGGTGCCGTCGTTCACGCACTGGTTGCGGATGAGCTGCTGGAGCAGCTCGACGGTCTGCGCGGTCAGCGCGTCGTTCATGCCGCTGGCGCCACGACTACGACGTTGGTGTGTTGCGCGTCAGGAACTCGCCGACCCGGCGGATCGACTCGGCCAGGTGCGTCGGCGCGCGCCAATCTTTCTGGATCTCGAGGTTCGGGGCCAGCCGCGCGATCTCGGCGCTGGTCTCGGCCGGATGCGGCTTGTCGGTGCCCGGCTGCAGCAGGAGCGGCGTGCGGCAGCGGCGCACGAACTCGCGGCCCACCGAGAAGACGAAGTCGCCGCCGAACAGGTTGTGGCCGAATTTCTTGATCGTGGCCTCGGTCAGGCTCGAATCCTCGGCGAGCATCTTCTTGGCGAAGCCGCTGACGATGTCATCCCAGGTGTCGCGGTTCTCGTGGAAGCCGATCGGGTTCTGCAGCACCGCGGCGGTGACGCGCTCGGGCGCCAGCTCGCAGAGCGACAGGCAGTACGAGCCGCCGATGCACCCACCCATCACGTGGAAGCGGCGGAAGCCGAGATGGTCCATCAGCGCCAGATGATCGCTCGCGAAGGTGTGCCAGCCATGAGTCTCGGTCACCAGGCCGTGGGACTTGCCGGCGTTGCGCTGATCCATGCCGATCACGGTGAACTTGCTGCTCAGGTCGGCCATCGGGTTCATCCACGGCGGCGGCGCCGACGGATTGCTCGGGCTCTGGCGCCAGTAGTCGAGTGGCGACTTCAGGCCCCCGGCCGCGAAGAGCAGCAGCGGGAACCCCGATCCGTGAGCTTCGTAGTAGATCTCGGCATCAGGACGCGTGAACGTCGGCATGGTCGTCCCCTCCTATCCCTTCTCGCTCTGCTTCGCCGCCTCGTCCACGAGCTTCTCCAAGATCTCGTAGGGCTGAGCGCCCACGACGCCCTGGCGGCCCGCGACGAACGTCGGCACGCCGGTGACGCCGTAGCGGCGCGAGAGCTCCCAGTCGCGGTCGACGGCCGTCTTGAACGTGCGCTTCTCCAGTACCGCGCGCGCGCCGGCGACCGACAGGCCCACGCGCCCGGCGATCTCGAGCAGGATCTCGGGTTTGGAGATATCGCGCGCCTCCACGAAGTAGGCGCGGAACATCGCGTCGTGGTATGCCTCGCCGCCGGGCTGCGTGTCGGCCCACTTGCCGAGCTCCTGGGCCAGGCGGCTGTTATAGGTCATCGTGCGCTCGCCGTAGGGCAGGCCCTCGGCGTCCATGCGCGCCTTCATCTGCGCGTGCATGGCCTTCCGGTCCACGATGCTGCGCCCGGCGAACAGCTCGGCGAGCGAGCGGCCTTCCGCCGGCGTCTCCGGGTGCAGCGGGAAGTGCACCCACTCGACCTTCACGTTGTGCTCGGCCTTGAGTTTCTCAATACGCACGGTACTGAGATAGCACCAGGGTCAGACGTAGTCGGAGAAGATCTGCAGCGTCACTTGCTCAGCCACGTTGCCTCCAGTCGTTGTCGGCGTTGCCTCAGCTCACCGTCTCCCGGAATCTGCGCATCACCTCGAGATGTCCGTCGGGGAAGCTCAGGCCAGCACCCCGCGCCTCGCCGATGACGGACGTCGCGCCGAGCGCCTTCCACGCGTTCACCTGCTTCGTCCATCCATCGGGGCTCTGGCCGCCGATGCGGATGCGGCCCTCCAGCGGCAGACGGGCGGGATCGCGCCCCGCTTCACGCGCGTACTGGTGCACGCGCGCGACGATGGCCTGGCCGTGAGCGTCAGGCGTGAGGTTCGGGCTCCAGCCGTCGGCGAGCCGCGCGATGCGCCGCAGCGCCGCGTCCGGCGGCACCGCGTGATCGCGGCTGCCCACGCCGAACCAGATCGGGATGGGTCGCTGGATGGGCATGGGATTGAGCCCGGCGTGGCTGATCCGATGGAACTCGCCGCGGAAGTCCACGACCGGCTGGGTCCACAAGGCACGCAGGACCGCGACCTGCTCGGCGCTGCGCCGGCCGCGGTTCTCGAACGTCTCGTTCAGCGCCTCGTACTCGACGGCGTTCCAGCCCACGCCGATGCCGAGGCGCAGCCGGCCGCCGCTCAGGACATCGATTTGCGCCGCCTGCTTGGCCACCAGCGCCGTCTGCCGCTGCGGCAGGATCAGGATGCCCGTCGCCAGCGTGATCCGGTTCGTGATGCCGGCCAGGTAGGCCATCAGCGTCAGGGCCTCGTGCACGACCGCCTCGTGCGAGTAAGCGGCCAGCGACGGGTGCGAGTGAAACTTCGGATCGGCACCCAGCACGTGGTCGGCCACGAAGAGATGATCGAACCCCATCGCCTCGACGGCCTGGACGAACTCGCCGATGGCCTTGACGTCGGTCCCGCACTCCGTCTGGGGAAAGATGGCGCCGACCTTCATCGGCGTCAGCCCACCTTCACGAGCTTCTGTAGACTGCGCAGCCCGGGCGGGTGCGGCTGTTCCTTGTAGCGATTGCGCCAGTTCGTGTACGAGACTTCGCCCACGTAGATGTCGCCGCGCGAGTCGACGGCGAGGCCGTGCGGCGAGATGAACTGGCCCGGCTCGAGCCCGGCCGGACGCTGGCCGAGCCGCGCCAGCAGCTCGCCCTTGTGGCTGTAGATGCTGACGCGCGGACCGATGTTGGGCATGTCGTAGTTCACGCCCATGCCGCCGCCGATCTCGCCCACGAAGAAGCGCCCCTGCCCTCCGCGCTCCATGAAGAGGCCCGAGGGGCGATGCATGTTGATCCACTGCGTCTCGAACTTGCCGTTACCGTCGAAGACCTGCACGCGGTGGTTCTCGCGGTCGGCGACGTACACCCAGCCGTCGGCGTCGCAGCAGATGTTGTGCGGGATGTTGAACTGGCCCGGGTCGGTGCCGGGCTCGCCCCACGAGCGGAGCAGCGTGCCGTTCGGCGCGAACTTGTGGACGCGCGAGTTGCCGTAGCCGTCGGAGACGTAGAGATCGCCCTGCGGCGAGAGCGCCGTGTGCGTGCAGCGATGGAACGGCTCGCCGCTCATGTACGGCCGTGGCGTGCCAGGGATCCCGAGCGTCAGCAGCACCTTGCCCTCGAGCGTGCAGTGGCGCACGGTGTGGTCGCCGTCGTCCGTCAGCCAGATGGTGTCGTCCGGCGCCATGTAGACACCGTGAGCGCGCGGAAAGAGCCCCTCGCCCCACGACCGCAGGAAGTTGCCGGCGCGATCGAGCACCACCATCGGGTGCTTGCCGCGATTGAACGCGTACACGCGGTCCTGCTTGTCGACGCCGACCGCGGCGACGTCGGCGTTGAACTCACGCCCCGGCGGCAGCTTCGCCCAGTTGTCGACGACCTCGTAGCGATGCGCGCCCGTGCCCAGGATGGTCGGCATGATCCGTTCAACCTCCTTGGAGGTAGTCGGCGAAGTACTCGTCGACCGTGACCCGGCGGCTCGTCAGGCCCAGCCGGTAGGCTTCGTCGGCGAACGCGTCGATCTGCGCCCGGTTCCGCTCGAGACCGAAGGGATGGAAGTCCTCGCCCATCACGCCCACCGTGTCCTCGAGCTCGGCCTCGAGCCACGGCGTGGCGTACGGGAAGCCCTTCTGAGCCGCGCTGAAGCAATCGTTGGCGGCGACGAACGCCTCGGTCAGGCTGCGGGCGATCCAGCGGTTCGCTTCCCAGACCTCGCGACGCAGGACGATCAGGTGCTGCGGCGGAAACGCGCCGGTCTTGAGAAAGTACTCTTGCTCGATGTAGCGAAACTCGGGGAACACGCGCACGATCGGGCCGGCCTTGGGATGGTAGGCCTGCGGGCGCGGCGGACTGTAGATGGCCTCCAGCTCCCCGGCGATCAGCATCTCCGACAGCGACCGCCCCGGCGGGGCCGCGTTCACGCCGGCAGGTAGCTTCTGGTCCGTTACTGACTGCGCCGACCAGGGCGTGTCGATGTCCCCGATCCACCACTGGATGGCGGCCGGGTCCAGGCCCACAAAGCGCAGGAAGTGACGGTACCAGATCGAGCCGCTCGCGGTGTAACTGTACATGCCGATCCGCTTGCCGGCCAGGTCCGCGGCCTTCCGAATCGGGCCGCCGCGGCGGACGTAGAGGTCGCGCGCGGTGAAGTTGCGCAGCGGGAACACGGGAAGGCCGACGTAGCGCCGGTCGCCCTTGTCGATGCGATAGAGGTACTGCGCCATCGACCACTCGCCGCCCTGCACCGCCGGATCCTGCACGGCGCGGCGGAGCATCTCGGCGCGGCCCGGCCACGAGCCGCGACTGCTGAGGATCATCGTGAGTGCGATCCCCTGGGGCTTCACCTCGCCGGTCGCGAGGGGCATGACGCGAGCGTAGTCGGCGCAGGTCAGCGAGATCGGTAGCTCAGCCATCTTGCATTCTCCGGGTGACGATCAAGATAGCACTCCCGTGGTCACTTGCGCCGGGCGGGAGTCGCCTCGAAGATCGCTCGCGGGTCGCGCACGAGCATCTGGTCGATCTGATCGTCCTTGACGCCCGCCTTGCGTAGCGCCGGCAGGATATCGTCGGGGATGTGGTTGTAGTTCCACTGCGGCCGGGTGCGGCGCTTCGCCTCCTCGGAGAGCATGTCGGTCCAGCAGTTGGCGTCGTGCGAGAGCACCATCTGGCCGGCGTAGCCCTCGGCGCAGAGCCGGGCCACCACCTCGACCCGCTTCCCCGTGGACAGGAAGTTCTCCAGGCCGAAGCGGTCCATCCCGATCGTGCTGCCCCGCTCCATCAGCCCGCGCAGGTAGCCGAGGTCTTCGCTGTCACCGCTGTGGCCGATGATGACGCGGCTCAGATCGACGCCCTCCTGAGCGAAGATCGCTTGCTGCATCTCGCCGGTTCGACCCGCGGCCCACGTGTGCGTCGAGATCGGCACGCCCGTCGCTTGCTGGGCGCGCGCCGCCGCGCGCAGCACGTTGTCGATCACCGGGGTGACACCGGCGGTGTCGGTGGCGCACTTGATGATGGCGGCCTTCACACCGCTCGTGCCGATGCCCTGGGTGATGTCGCGGATGAAGAGCTCCGCCACCGCGTCGACGCCGTGGGCGCTGAAGTAGCGCTGGGGCATCCACCAGACGCCGGTGGCCACGATCACGTGGACGCGCGAGCGCCGCGCCACGCCGACGATGAGGTCGATGTCGCGCCCGAGGTCGACGGTGGTCAGATCCACGAGGGCCCGGATGCCGCGGCGGTAGAGATCGGCCATCTTCTGCTCGGCGAGCGCCAGGATCGCGTTGCGATCCCACAGATGAGGCCAGTTCTCCTGAACTCCGGGGGAGCGCGTCACGACGTGCTCGTGCATCAGCGTTGGCCCGAGCTCGGTCGTGGAGACCGGGCCGAGCGCCGTCTCTACCGTTGCCATACCGTCCTCTTTTCATAGGCGCGTGGACTGAGCACTATCGCGTCCACACCTCGAGCACCGGCTTCTCGCTGCGCACCGCGGCCAGCACGACCGCGTGGATCGCCGGCTCTAGCAGCAGACGCTCCGCCGTCTCGCGCGCCGGCGCGCGGTCGGGAAGGCTCTCCACCTTGTTGATCAGGACGACGACCCGCGCGCCGGCCGGCACGCTCTTCCGTCCGCCGTCGGGATGGGCCAGGGCGCGAGCGACGATCTCCGGTGTGATCGTCGTGCCCAGCGGGGCGCCGCTGAGCGCGCTGACGAGCTCGGGTCGGTGAACGTGCACGTCGTCCAGTGGCGTGCCGAGGACGTCGGCGCCGACCACCGGAACGACGAGCGTCGTCTCCTCGGGAATCACCGGCTCGTGAGCGGCCGGCG
>Ga0209375_1003647_pt1 | contig 10680 bp, 11 predicted proteins | sample GraSoiAngelo_131_FD_185888 | JGI IMG/M metagenome (GOLD analysis project Ga0209375, IMG submission 185888) | Grasslands soil microbial communities from the Angelo Coastal Reserve, California, USA - 14_0929_02_30cm (SPAdes) (version 2) | ecosystem: Environmental > Terrestrial > Soil > Grasslands ...
GGGCATTGGCCAGGTTTGAGCCTGGTAAGGCGCTGGCCGGAGGGGTGCGTCTCCGACCACTGCTTCCGGAAATTCGGAGACGGTGGTTTCCGCCGCGCGACCGCTATGCGATCTCGATCCACGCCCGGCGTTCGATGCGCCCCGCGACCCGTGAGAACAGATCGAGGATCGTCATCTGCCAGCCATACTTCGCGCGCAGCGCGTCTCCTGCGCGCGCGATGAGCGCCCGGTCGGTCACGAGACGGGCGGTCGCCTCGCGCCAGGCACCCCAGACTCCGCCCCGCGCGTCGCAGGGAGCGATGCGAGCCCGCGGCGAATTCCGGAGCCGCTTGGCCTTGCCCGAGTCGCCTGATGTGAACACGTAAAGCTTGCCGTCTGCGGGGGCGAACCACACCGGCGTCCTCACCTCGACCCCGCTCCGGCGGAACGTGGCGAGGCTCAAGTAGCGATGGCGGTCCAGCTCGGTCACGGTCATGGCGGGCAGCGGCTTCAAGCGACCGGGACGATCGAGCCGGGGCCGCGAAGCAGGGCGCCGGGCGTGGCGCCCGTCGACTGGCCGTTCTCCAGCGTCACCTGGCCGTTGACGATGGTGGCGGCGATCCCCTCGGCCTTCTGAACGAGGCGGCGCGCGCCGCCGGGTAAATCGGTCTCGACGGTCGGCATCGCGGGCTTGACGCGACCCTCGTCGAACAGCACGAGGTCCGCCCGGTAGCCGACCCGCAGGAGGCCGCGGTCGCCGAGCTCCCATGCCGAGGCGTTGTCGAAGGTGAGCTTGCGGATCGCCTGTTCCAGCGTGAACGCCTGCCGGGCGCGCACCCAGTAGCTCAGCATGTGGGTCTGCAACGATGAGCCCATTTCCTGGCAGACGTGCGCGCCCGAGTCGGAGAACGTCGCCAGCGTCCGCGGGTGCCGCAGCATGCCGAGCACGTGGTCGGGGTGCTCGTTGACCAGCGGCTGGACGAAGATCTGGTTCTCGTTCTGCAGCGTCAGATCGATGATCACCTCGACCGGGTGGGCACCGCGCTGCGCCGACAGCTGCGCGATCGTGGGATCGTCCCAGTCGACGCCCTTCATCGCGTAGAGGTTCTCGTAGTCCGGCTTGCGCGGATCGGTGGTCGCGGCACCGCCGCCCTGCATCACGTTGTCGCGGGGCTTCATGGTCGCCTCGGCCGCGACCAGTTGCCGGCGCGTCGCCGGATCGGCCAGGCGCCGTTTCTGCTCGGCCAGCGGCAGCTCGCGCAGCGCCCGCCACGCCGGCAACACGTCGAACGGAAGGTACGACTTCAGCGAGAAGATCGCGTTGATCGAGCGGGTGGTGGCCTGGCCCCACATCGTCGCACCGGCGGCGGCGCAGTCATCGAGGTACTCGAGCTGATAGGTCCACGGGTTGGGCTTGTCGCCCTGAAGGCTCGAGATGGCGCCGAACATCACGGGGCGGCGCGTCGCCACGGCCACCTGTTTCAGCCGAGCGAAGAAACGACGCTGCGCCTCACCGCCGGAGATGTCCGGGCCGATCTGGAAGATGCCGGCGTTGAGCTCCGCCATGGCGCCGACGAGACGATCGATCTCCGCCCAGTCGGCGATGCGGCTGGCCACCGGCGTGTTATCCGGTGTGACGTGGGTCGTGGCGCGCGAGCTCGAGAAGCCCATCGCGCCGGAGCGGATCGCTTCCTTGACCATCGCGACCATCGCGGTGAGATCGTCTTCCCTCGCCTTCTCGGTCAGCGCGCGCTCGCCCATCACGTACATGCGCAGCGCCGAGTGGCCGAGGTAGGCGCCGTAGTTGATCGCCTTCGGCAGCCGCTGCACGGTGGCCAGGTATTCGGGGAAGCTCTCCCAAGTCCAGTCGATGCCCGCCAGCATTGCTTCGGTCGGGATGTCCTCGACCGCGGTCAGACAGCGCGCGAACCACTCGCGCTCCTTGGGACGGCACGGCGCCAGCGCGAAGCCGCAATTGCTCATGATCACGGTGGTGACGCCGTGCCAGCAGGAGCAGCTGCCGAGCCGGTCCCACGCGACCTGCGCATCCATGTGCGTGTGGCCGTCGATGAAGCCCGGCGCGACGATCAGGCCGTCGGCGTCGATCGTGCGCTCGGCGACCGAGGCCACGCGTCCGACCTCGACGACGCGCCCGCCGGCGATCCCCACGTCGCCGCGGTAGCGAGCGGCACCCGAGCCATCGACGATCGTTCCGTTGCGGATCAGGAGAGCGAGTCCCATGGCGCTACATCTTACCCGCGATGACCGGTCCGGCGCGCGGTTCATCGCGGCCTCACCGGGATGCAGAGCTCGCAGCGAAACGCGCCTGGCCGCCCGGCGACTTCCGGGTTGCCGCCGTAGACCTCGAGACACGGTCGATCGTAATCCGGCGTGTCGAGCCCACGCGTCCTCGTCCATTCGTGGAGCCGCTTCCAGAGTGCGGAATCCCATGCGAGGCAGCTCGCCGATCCTGACGTTCATGGTGGCCTCCTTTGCCGTTCCCCCTGCGCCAGTCGGTCGCACTCATGCCGAAGTGGGCCTTGAAGGCTCGTGCGAAGGTGGCGGCGGAGGAAAAGCCGTGATCGAGCGCGACCGCGAGGATGCTGCGGTCGCCGTGGTACCGGAGGGCGTTGGCCGCCCGTTCGAGTCGAAGCCGCTGGACGAAGGCGGCACACACGGCGGGCGCGATTTGACTCTACGTCGCCGGCGGCTTAATTTGACGCAGCAGGACACCAACGCGTCGAACACGAGGAGCGTGGCCATGCGGATCTACTACGACATCGATCTGACCGGTCGAACGATCACCACGCGAGAGCTGCACGGCGAGGAGATCGTGAGGGCGGGCCGCTATCTGATCGCCAAGACGCTGCTCGAGCTGGGCGCGGCCACGGTCGATCCGCTGTCGCCCGCCAATCCGCTCATCTTCTCGGCCGGCCCCTTCGCGGGCACGAGCTTCTCCAACGCCAACCGCACGAGCGTGGGCTGCAAGAGCCCGCTCACCGGCGGCGTCAAGGAAGCCAACGGCGGCGGCAGCTTCAGCTACGGTCTCGGTCAGCTGAAGGTCGCCGGCTTCACGCTCCACGGGGCGTCGCCGGAGTGGGTCGTCCTCCACTTCAAGAAGGACGGCACGATCGACTTCGACGACGCCGCGCCGTACCTGGGCAAGGGCAATTTCGAGGCTCAGGAGATGCTGCACAAGAAGTACGGCAAGAAGGTCACGATCGGGCTGTGCGGTCCCGTCGGCGAATACCAGGGACTGCTCGCCGGCATCGCCTTCAGCGACAAAGACGGCCGGCCGGCGCGGCTCTCGGCGCGCGGCGGCGTTGGCGCGGTGATGGGTTCCAAGAAGGTCAAGGCCGTCGTAGTCGACATGGACAAGATCCCGCCGTTCACGGACGCCAAGAAGGTCAACGTGGCGATCAAGGACTACGCCAAGATGCTACTGGCGGACTCGATGGTCACGAACTTCTACCAGAAGATCGGCACGATGGGGATGGCGGACCTCCAGAACGCGCTGGGCGGCCTGCCCGTGCGGAACTTCAGCGCCGGCCAGCAGGTGGACGTCAAGAGCGGCGAGAAGTTCAAGATGGGCGGCGACCATATCAGCCAGCTCAACGTCTCGCGCGGGGGGGAGCACACGCACGCCTGCATGCCCGGCTGCGTGATCCAGTGCAGCAACGTCTACGTCGACGCCAGCGGCAAGGAAGTGGTCTCGCCGGTGGAGTACGAGACGCTCGGCCTCCTCGGCACCAATTGCGGGCTGAGCGATCCCGACGAGCTCGCCCAGATGAACTTCCTGGCCAACGACCTCGGCGTGGACACGATCGAGCTCGGCGCCACGCTGGCCGTCCTGATGGAAGCCGGCCTCGGCGCCTTCGGCGACGTGAAGTTCATGGCCGACTGCCTGGCCGAGATCCGCCAGGGCACCGAGAAAGGGCGGCTGTGGGCCCAGGGCACCGCGCGCGTCGGGGCGCACTACAAGGTCCGCCGCGTCCCGGTCATCAAGAAGCAGGCGATCAGCGCCTACGATCCGCGCGTGGTCGAGGCGACGGGCATCACGATGATGGCGACCGCGCAGGGCGCCGATCACACCGCCGGCAATCTCCCTCGGCTCAAGACCCGCGAGATGAACGCCGAGCAGATCGTCGAACAGTCCCTCGCCCACCAGGCGCGCGTGGCGGCGAACGATTCGCTCGGGCTCTGCATCTTCGGGATGAGCGTGACGAATCCGAACACGGAGTTTCTCGTCAACGCTCTCAACGCCGCCCACGGGACGAGCCTGACCAAGGACTTCTTCGAGCCGCTGGGGCGGGACGCGCTCCGGCTCGAGTACGAGTTCAACCGTCGCGCCGGCTTCACCGAGAAGGATGACGAGCTGCCCGAGTTCTTCTACTCTGAGCCGCTGCCGCCCACCAACCACGTCGCGCGCTTCCACGGTCCCGACGTGCACGCGATGTACGAGCGCCTGCCCGCGGTCTAGAGTCGCGCCGCGGCCGGCACGCGCAGGCTATGGCGTCAGCGGGATCTCGACGCGCTTGTCGCTCGTGACGATCCGGATCCGAAGATCGACCGGAGTTGGATCGAGGGGCGGCACCGTCGCGTGGTAGGTCCCCGGCTCTGCACCAGCTGGGAGCGGGACGTCGAGCAGCGTGCCGTCCGCCATGCGGACGAGAAGCGAGACCCGGGCGCCTGAGACGGGTCGCCCGGCCGGGTCCGAGAGCCGCACGGCGTACGCCTCGCCCCCGCCCTCCGACATCAGCGCAGGGCTGCGCGTCACGTCGGCGTGGGGCAGCCCGGCGACCAGCGGCGGCGCGGCCTTGGACGCTGGTTCCTTCGCCGCCGGTTCGACGGCGGACGGGCCGGTCACTGGCTTCGGCGGCACGGCCGCGCTCGGGCCCGAGAGCTCTCGTGTCGAGACGCTCGCCTCGCGTGGACGTTCTTCCGGGCTCGGCGGGCGAACGGCGCGCGGTAACGCGCGAACCTCGGGGCGCGGGGAAGGCGTCGCAGTCACTTGCGGAGCCGACGCCGGCCGTGGAGTTTCGGCGATCCGCGGCGCGGCCGGGCGAGCCCGACCCGGGAACGTCTGCAGGGGCGGCAACAGGAACACCAGAACCAGGATCGCGTTCACCAGCCCGGCCACGATCAACCAGCGGCCGAGTCTAGCGGTGCGGCGGCGCTTCAGCCCGAGGGTGCGCTCGAGCTCGCGCGCCGTTGCGTCCTTGAGCGCGAGGCGCGCGATCGGTGAGGTCAACGGGACTCGCGCAAGTTTCAGACGACCGTGTGCCGCCGGTCGAGGAGTTTCCGTCGGCACGATGGCGAAGCCGTCGCGCTCGAGCGCGAGCTCGACGTCCGGGTGGTAGCGACGCTCGATGGGCGGCTGGTGTGTCGGGGCCCCGTCACCGCGCCGGTCCATGATGATCTCGAGCTCTTCGCCTGGACCAAGGGTCGTCTTGAGGGTTGCGATCGACGCGCCCGACAGCGGCCGATCGCGGGAAACGATGCACAGGCGCCTGGGCGCCACGCCAGTTGCGGGACGCGACCGGCCGTCATTCCGTCCGAGTGGGATTCGATACTTCATCAGACACCAATGGAGCGATGGACCATTCATAGCGTGGCGACGGGGGATCTCGCGACTTTTTTCGCCCTGCCGCCTTGACACTCGCCGTCGCTCCCGCCTAGTCTCCTGCTCGCGGAGGATCGCGACGAAGAGTCTGCGGCGGGCGGCGCGCAGCATCGTGGTGATGATCGGCGCGGTCTTCGCGCTGCTGATCGTCGGCATGGCGCTGTTCGCCGGTGGCCTGGCGCCGTACCCTCCCGACGAGCAGAACTTCGACCTGATCGAGGCGAAGCCGGGAGCGAAGGCGCTGTTCGGCACCGACCGGTTCGGCCGCGACGTGCTGAGCCGGGTGATCTACGGCGCGCGCGTCTCGCTCTACGTGGCGGTGACATCGATCGGGCTGGCGATGCTGGTCGGCGGAGCGCTGGGGCTCACGGCGGGTTATGCCGGCGGCGTGTGGGACAACGCCATCAACCGGGTGATGGACGTATTCTTCAGCATCCCCGGGCTCCTGCTGGCGGTCGGCGTCGCCGCGATGCGCGGGCCAGGCGTGAACAGCGCGGTCGTGGCCATCACGATCGTCTACACGCCGCTCTTCGCCCGCGTCATGCGGGGGCCAGTGCTGGCCGAGCGCGAGAAGGAGTACATCGAGGCGGTGCGGGCGCTGGGCGCCAGTTGGCCGGTGGTCGCGCTCAAGCACCTGTTGCCGAACGTGCTGTCGCCGTTCGTGGTGCAAGGCACGGTGGCCTTCTCGCAGGCAATCCTCATCGAGGCCTCGCTGAGCTATCTCGGACTGTCGGCGCAGCCGCCGACACCGTCGTGGGGCAACATGCTGAACGAGGGGCGCACGTATCTGGAGACCGCGCCGTGGATCTCGGTGTTCCCGGGCGTGGCGATCATGACCGCCGTGCTGGCGTTCAACCTGATCGGCGACGGACTCCGCGACATTCTCGACCCGAACGCATAAGGTAGTGCGGCTAGAGACGAAGGAGGCAGACCATGACCACATCCATGACTCGTCGCCAGCTGCTCCAGGCCGGTGGCCTCACGCTCGGCGGGCTCTCGCTCGGTCCCCACGCCCTGGCGCAGACGCCGAGGGAGGGGGGCACCTTCGTCTCCGCGCGGACGACCGAAGCGACGGGACTCGATCCGCAGCTCGTCCCCGCGTTCTCGCGCAGCGCCCGCTCACCGATGATGTACAACCAGCTCGTCCGGTTCGAGCCGGACATGACGCCGGTCCCCGAACTGGCCGAGTCGTGGCAGGTGAGCCCCGACGGCCTGCAGTGGACGTTCAAGCTGCGCCAGGGCGTCAAGTTCCACGACGGTCAGGAGCTGACCTCCGCCGACGTGAAGTTCACGTTCGATCGGCTCTTCGAGAAGTCGCCCGGCAAATCGGACTTCATCGCCGTCGACAAGGTGGAGCCCAGCGGCAAATACGGGGTGAAATTCCTCACCAAGGAGCCGTTCGCGGGATTGCTCGCAGCCCTCGGCGGGTTCTGGGGCTTCATCATCAGCGAGGCCGGTATCAAGAAGCACGGCGACCTCAACAAGGCCGCGCTCGGCACCGGGCCCTACATGCTGGAGGACTGGAAGGTCGAACAGCAGATGGTCCTCAAGAAGCACGCGGGCTACTTCAAGAAGGGGCTGCCCCACGTCGACCAGGTGGTGCTGCGGGTCATCCCCGACGAGGCCAATATCGTGGCGGCGCTACGCACGGGCCAGATCCACCACGCGTTCATCGAGGACAACAAGAACTACAACCTCCTCAAGGACGAGAAGGCGCTGACCGGCTATCGCTCGTCGGCTACGACTTCCTCAACATCAACGCCAGCCGCGGGCCGCTGAAGGACGTGCGCGTCCGCCAGGCGATCTCGTACGCGGTGGACCGGGCCCAGATCCTGCGCGTGGCCGCCTCGGGTTTCGGCCGCCTCACCGCGCCGGCCACCGCACCCATGAAGCAATGGCAGCTCCCCGAGGAGCAATGGATGAAGTACTACCGGCCCGATCTGGACCGCGCCAAGAAGCTCATGGCCGACGCCGGCCAGGCGGCGGGCTTCACCGTGAAGCTCGGCGTGATCCCGACCTTCCCCACGATGGTTTCGGGCGCGCCGGTCGTGGCCGCCCAGCTCAAGCGCATCGGCATCACGGTCGAGATCGAGAACGTCGAGTACGCGGTATGGATCAAGCGGTGGCTGGCCAAGGACTTCGATATGACGATGAACACCACGCCGGGCTACGCCGATCCCGATACCGCGTTCTTCCGCGCCCTGCACTCGACCAAGGGCCAGAACTGGAACTCGTGGAGCGTGCCCGACCTCGACGCAATGCTGGAGGAGGGCCGGCGCACGATGGACCCGAAGAAGCGCAAGGAGATCTACGACCGCGTCCAGGTCATGATCCTCGAGAACGTGCCGCACCTCTGGCTCTTCTCGGCCGACACGATCGACTTCACCCAGGCCAGCGTCAAAGGATTCCGCCAGCACCCGACCACGCTCCTCTACGGCTTCGAAGGAGTCTGGCTCGACAAAGCGTAAGCCCAAGTGACGACGCCAACGGTGAAAGCAAAAGGGAGAGGGTTTGGGGGAGCCCTCCAAGGGTTCCCCCAATATACGAACACCGCATGACTCGATATCTCGCCGTCCGCCTGTACTCGATGGCCCTGACGCTTCTCGGTCTGTCTCTTCTCGTCTTTCTCATGCTCCGTCTCGTTCCCGGCACCGTCGTCGAGCAGATGATCGGCGCCGACGCCATCGTGAGCCCGGCGATGGTGGCGGAGCTGAAGCGGTTCTTCGGCCTCGACCAGCCGTGGTGGCAGCAATACGGACGCTGGGTCACCGCCCTGGCCCAGGGCGATCTCGGCACGTCGTGGCGCACCGGCAAGCCCGTGGTCACGCTGATCCTCGAGCGGTTGCCGGTGACGATCGAGCTGACGTCGCTGGCCGTGGGCTTCGCGCTGATGCTCGGCATCCCGGCCGGGATCCTGTCCGCGAGCCGCCGCGATCGGGCGATCGACAACGTCACCCGCGTGGGCACGTTGCTCGGCCTGTCCGTCCCCGTGTTCTGGCAGGGCACGATGCTGATCCTGTTCTTCTCGATCTACCTGCGCTGGATGCCGCCGGTGGTGTGGGTCGACTTCTTCACCGACCCGGCGCGCAACCTCACCATCATGCTGCTGCCGGGGCTGTGCCTGGGCACCGCCAGCGCGGCCAACATCGCGCGGACCACACGGGCCTGCATGCTCGACGTGCTGCGCTCGGAGTACATCCGCACCGCGGCCGCCAAGGGGTTGACCGGCCGCGTGGTGATCCTCAAGCACGCGCTCAAGAACGCGCTGGTGCCGATCGTGACGGTGGCCGGGCTGCAGGTGGGCATCTTGCTCGGCGGCACCGTCGTCGTCGAGGAGGTGTTCACGCTGCCGGGCATCGGGCGCCTGGTCCTGTGGTCGATCTACCAGCGCGACTACCCGCTGACCCAGTCCACGATCCTGTTCATCGCCGTGATGTTCATGGCCATCAACCTGGCGGTGGACGTGCTGTACGGGTATCTCGATCCGCGGATCCGTTACAGCGCGTGATCGGCAAGTAAGGAGACGTCATGCGAGCCAACGAAGCCTTCCGCGCGGTCGCCGCCGGCGAGCTGGCGCGCGGCCTGATCGTCTTCTGACATGCGCGAGCTCGTGTTCGCGCTCGAGTTCAGGGGCCGCGCGGCGCCGGTGCCGGGATCCGACGGTAAGCGACAGGCGCGATCCACGGCGCCCAGCCAGACGATGTCCACCGTGCTCGGGCCCGACGGAGTCTGCGCGGGCGTCGCCACGGCGGTCGGCGAGCGCGCCGTACTCGAGTCTCGCGTCGAGCGCTTCGGCGACGGGACGTTCGTCGAGAACGGCCGGATCACCTACGGTGGCGGCGGCGCGGTGACCTTCGAGACGATCGGGCGCGGCTGGGTAGCGCCCGCGCCGCGGCCGGGTTGGACGGTCGGAGGTGTGCTGTGGACCATCACGGGGGGTGACGGCGCCTTCGCCGGCGCGCGCGGCCTGATCACCTCCAACTTCACCGTCGCGGCCGACGGCGAGGTTGTCGACAACCACTTCGCCAGGATCTACCTGCCGACGGCGGCGCGATGAGACGGCGGCGGCTCCGTGCTGAACTACGGGTCTCACACGGCGGGCGCCTGCTCGGGACCTTCAATCTTCTCCACGAGGCACACTGGTACGACGAGTCGGACATTCCCACGGGAGAAGCGTTCGCCGCGCTCGCGGCGCCGGCGTTTGTCGTGGCCTAATCGAGCGAGGCGGAACTGACGGGGCGGACCGGGATGTTGGTGTAGACAACCGTTCCGTCGGTCTGGAAGACCCGGTGGATGCCGGTGCCCTCGAACCGCTCCCACTCGATCGGCCTGCCGTAGAGGCGCAGCACCCGAACGACGTATTCGCGAGTCTCCGGATACGGCGGAATCCCGCCGTACGACGCCACCGCCTTTTCGCCAGCGTTGTAGGCCGCGATCGCGAGCGGCAGGTCGGAGCGGAACCGCAACATCATGGCGCGCAGGTGACGCGTACCCGCGTGGATGTTCTGGCGTGCGTCGAACGGATCGCGCACCCCGAGAATCGCCGCGGTCTCTGGCATCAGCTGCATGAGTCCGCAGGCCCCCGTTCGCGACACCGCGCGATGATCGAATCCGGATTCGGCGATGATGACCGCGCGAATCAAGCGCGCCGGCACCGAATATCGCGCCGAAGCCTCGGCGATCTCACGCTGGTATCGGTAGCCTTCCGCGACGGTTCGCCGCGCTGAATCGGCGGCGGCCGGGGCGGCCACCGTCATGGCCGCGGTTACGGCGATCAGGACCAGGGACCGGGGACTCAAGCGTTCCATGCCAGTACTGCAGGGCAAGATCGATACCGGGAGGGAATTTCCCCATATCTCGCGACGTTCCGGCGCGCTGGTCAGAGATGGGCCTGGTGGGTCCCTGACCAGGAGGAGCTAGTCCCTGGCCAGCGCGGCCGGTCGTCAGCTCGTCGCGACGGGTGAGCTCACGGCCCGCTCGAGGCGGTCGGCGAGCCAGGCCGCCGCGAAACCGCCGACCAGCGCCGTCGCGAGCGTCAATAGCAGGGCGACGGCGGTCGGTCTCACGCCGGGGACCAT
>Ga0209375_1003650_pt1 | contig 10677 bp, 9 predicted proteins | sample GraSoiAngelo_131_FD_185888 | JGI IMG/M metagenome (GOLD analysis project Ga0209375, IMG submission 185888) | Grasslands soil microbial communities from the Angelo Coastal Reserve, California, USA - 14_0929_02_30cm (SPAdes) (version 2) | ecosystem: Environmental > Terrestrial > Soil > Grasslands ...
CGAAATCCGAAATGAGCCGGCTCCTTCCGGACGACTCGCCGCGCACACTGCTGATCGCTTCCGGCCTGGGCGCGGCGTCGTCTTCGTGCTCGTACGCGGCCGTGGCGCTCGCCCGATCGATCTTCCTCAAGGGCGCCAACTTCACGGCCGCCATTGCCTTCGAGTTCGCGTCGACGAACCTCGTCATCGAGCTCGGGATCATCATGATCCTGCTGCTTGGGTGGCAATTCACGCTGGCGGAGTTCGTCGGTGGGCTGCTGATGATCGCCATCCTCGCCGTCCTCTTCAAGGCGTTCCTCCGCCCCGAGCTCGTGCGGGAAGCGCGCGAGCAGGCCGAGCGCGGCCTCGTCGGCTCGATGGAAGGCCACGCCGAGATGGATATGTCGGTGACCGAGGGGACGCTGATCCAGCGGATCTTCTCTCGCAGAGGATTCACCGCTATCAGCCATTACTTCGTCATGGACTGGGCGGCGATCTGGCGGGACATCGTGGGGGGCCTGCTGCTGGCGGGCGCGCTCGGCGCCTGGGTGCCGAATGAGTTCTGGCAGCGCTTCTTCCTCGTCCAGCATCCAGTGGCCGCGTTGTTCTGGGGTCCTGTGGTCGGGCCTATTGTGGCGATGCTGTCCTTTGTCTGCTCGATCGGAAACGTGCCGCTCGCCGCGGTGCTTTGGAACGGCGGCATCAGTTTTGGCGGCGTCATCTCGTTCATCTTTGCCGACCTCATCGTCCTGCCGATCCTGAACATCTACCGCAAGTACTACGGGGGCCGGATGGCCCTGTTCCTCCTCGCGACGTCGTACACCGCGATGGTCATCGCCGGACTGACGATCGAGCTGGTCTTCAAGGCGATCGGCCTGGTGCCGCGTGAGCGCGCGGCCGTGGTCGTCGAGCCGCATGTCACGCTGAACTACACGACGGTCCTCAACGTGATCTTTCTTGGCATTGCCGGCGTGCTCCTGGTGCGGTTTTTCAAGACGAACGGCCTGGCGATGCTGCGGATGATGAACGTGCCGCGCAGCCACGCGGCCCACGCAGAACATCGGCATCATACGGCCTGAGGCGCAGCCGGGATCGTCGCGAGAAGCAATCAGGCCTCGGGAAGCCTCACTCCGAGGGCGCGTGCGGTGGTTGGGCCCACTTCACCGTCGATCACGAGCCTGCGCGAAGCCTGGAAGGATACCACCGCCGCGTGGGTGCTCGGGCCGAAGTCGCCGTCGATGGGACCGGGGTCCAACCCCTTTTCTTTCAGCTTCCGCTGGATCTCCCTCACCGTCGGCCCGATCATGTGCGGTTCGGTCAGCCGATACATCACGACGCTCGGCTCTTCAATCTCCTGGTCCGGACCGCGCTCGGAGTACTCGATCTCGGGGACGAGAATGCCCATATCCCATCTCCGCCCCGAGAGTGTCGACGCGATGACGCCCGCCCTGGCCGAATGAGCCTCTACCGTACCGCCGCGGCCATCGGAAATGGCAATGTGCCCGACGGCACCCGGCCGAGGGCTGCGCAGCACGGCCGCGCCCGGCGTCTGCGCTGCCTGCTCGACCGAGATCCTTATCCCCAGGCGTTCCGCATCTCGTGCCCAGTACCCTGTGTAGGCGTCCGCGCTCGCCGGGTCGTTCGAGTCCGACGCGCATCCGTAGAGCACTTGCGCGGCTTGGAAGACGAGCCACGAAGCGAACTCCGCGCAGTCCCACGGGCCCGTCCACCGCGGGTTGTTCTTCGGCGCGAGCGAGCCGAGAACGTACGACTCGCCGATGTGCCTTCGCCCAAGCTGCAGGATTCGATCGCCCTTGACCGGCATTCCGCTCTCCCTCTGGTTAGCTGATGCTGCAAGGAATGGTTCCGCGACGGCCTCCGTGTGACTATATTCCTGGACGAAGGCAAACGGTGTCCATCTGGGCCAAGTCATACTCGAGGTGCCAAGCGAGGCGTGTAAGATGAAGCCCGCCGTCGTACTGCTCTCGGGCGGCGTGGACTCGGCGACCACGCTGGCGATCGCCCGCAATCGGGGATTCCTGCCGTACGCGCTGTCCTGCGCCTATGGTCAACGGCACAGCCGCGAGCTGGAATCGGCGACACGCGTGACCGCGGCCCTCGGCGCCAAGGAGCCGCCAATCATCTACGAGCTCATGGACCTCTACCCGCAGGGAAGGGCGGGCCGGCCGTCGGTGCTGTACGTGCCGGTCCGCCGCGAGCGAGACCTCCCGCGCGAGTTCGGCGGCTCCGAGCCGCCCGGCGCGCCGGAAGAAAAGTAGCGGCGAGCGCCGATCGCGGGAGGCATGCGATGGTGGATGCGCGACAGCCATGAAACTGCTCGGCTCGATTTTGGCGTTGCTGGTTACGTTAGTCGTCCTTGCGGCGGTGCCGCTGATCGCCCGTCGGACGCAGCCAAGATCCGCTTGCACCGGCCGAGTCGTGGTCGTCATAGGTCGTCATGGCGAACCGGTCGAGTGTGTCTGCGTCCACGGCAGGCTTTCGACGTGCTTCGATCCGGGGCCGTGACGAGGGCGCCAACCCTGGCGCGGTCCCGTCAGATTGACCGCGACCGCGTCAGCGAACAACATGGGCGGGTACCGGAGGCGAGCAATGCGCCTTCTCGTGCAGGCCCACTGGCGGCCCGATACGGACATGTACGAGACCGCGACCACGCTCAGAACCGTGAAGCCGAGAAGGAGCGGTTAATTTCCTGGAGCAGCATGGGCGGCTCGTAAGCGCCCGTCCGGAGCCACCCGCCACCGATGCCGGCGCGCCGCGACGGCGCCGCCCGCCCGTGGAGATGCGCCCGACGGGGCGGCGACTCGTGCGGCTCTCGCTGGCCGCGCTCGGCGTCGTCTACGGCGACATCGGAACGAGCCCGCTCTACGCCTTCCGGGAGTGCTTCAAGCCAGAGTACGGCCTGGCGCCGACCGCCTCGAACGTCTACGGCGTCCTCTCACTGATCGTCTGGTCGCTGATCCTGATCGTCAGCGTCAAGTACCTCGTCCTCATCATCCGGCTGGACAACCGGGGCGAAGGCGGGATCATGGCGCTCCTCGCCCTGGTCCTGAGCATTCGCCGCCGGCAGGCCGTCATCGCGATCGGGCTCTTCGGCGCCGCGTTGCTCTATGGCGACGGCATCATCACGCCCGCGATCTCCGTCCTCAGCGCCACCGAAGGCCTCGGGATCGCGGCGCCGGCTTTCCAGCCCTATGTGATGCCCGCGGCGCTCGTCCTCCTGTTCCTGCTCTTTTCCGTCCAGAAGTACGGCACCGCGGGGGTCGGCGGCGTCTTCGGCCCGATCATGCTGGTCTGGTTCACCACGATCGGTCTACTCGGCGCGGTCGAGATCGTCCGTGCGCCGACGATCCTCCTGGCGCTGAATCCCTGGTACGGCGCGCGGCTTTTCTGGGAGCATCGGACGGCGGCCTTCCTGGTCCTGGGCGCCGTGGTCCTCGCGGTGACGGGGGCGGAAGCCCTGTACGCGGACCTGGGCCACTTCGGTCGGAGACCGATCCGCCTGGCGTGGTTCGCGTTCGTTCTCCCCACGTTGCTGCTCAACTATTTGGGCCAGGGCGGGCTGGTGCTCAGCACGCCCGAGGCGATCGAGAGCCCGTTCTACTTGCTCGCGCCGCGCTTCCTTCTCTATCCGCTCGTGGGGATCGCGACGGCGGCGACCATCGTGGCGTCCCAGGCCCTCATCTCCGGAGCCTTCTCGCTCACTCAGCAGAGTATTCACCTCCGGTACCTCCCGCGGCTCTCGATCATCCACACCTCGCGCTCCGAATTCGGGCAGATCTATGTTCCGGCGGTCAACACGGCACTGATGGTGGGCTGCCTGCTCCTCGTCATCGGCTTTCGCTCGTCGAGCGCCCTCGCCGCTGCGTACGGCGTCGCCGTCACGGGCACGATGGCCGTCACCACACTGCTCTTCTTCCTCATCGCGCGACACCGCTGGCACTGGTCGCCGTTGCGGGCCGGCGCACTGGCGGGCTCGTTCCTGTTCGTCGACCTCGCGTTCTTCGGCGCGAGCATCATCAAGATCGAGAGCGGGGGGTGGGTGCCTCTGGCAATGGCCAGTGGTGTCTTCCTCGTCATGGCCACCTGGTACCGGGGGACCCAGCTCGTTATGAAGACCCTCGCGCGGCTCTCGATCCCGCTCGACCGGTTCCTCGAGGACGTGGAGATGACCAGGCCGCCCCGCGTCCGGGGCACGGCCGTGTTCCTCACGCCGAACATCGAGGGCGCCCCGCCGAGCCTCGTGCTGCACTTCGGGCACAACAAGGTCCTGCACGAAGAAGTCATCCTCGTCTCGATCGTCACCGAGGAGGTGCCGGAGGTACCGGACGACCGGCGGATCGCGAGCGAGCGCCTGCCCCAGGGCTTCTATCGCGTCCGAGCGTGTTACGGCTTCATGGAGCGGCCCGACGTCCAGCACGTGGTCGCGATGTGCTGCGACCACGGCGTGACCGCCGATCCGGAGCAGACGACGTACTATGTCGGCCGCGCGAGGCTGCTTCCGGTCGGGCCCGCGCCGATGATGCGATGGCGGAAGCGCCTCTTCGCGTTCATGTCGTGGAACGCCAGCTCTGCGACCGACTTCTTCCGTATCCCGCCGGACCGCGTCGTCGAGCTCGGCGGGCGGATCGAGTTCTGATTCCTCGAGGAAGCGGCGCTCCCGCCGCCTGCACCCAGGCGAGCGGGTGAGATTTCACCCGACGCCAATCATGCGCTCTGATCCTTCGGGTGCGTCTTCACCCGCTTTCGGCCTTCCGTCCCCCGCGAAGGTTCTGAATCAGCCACGAAATTGCCGGCGAAGTGCCTGGCGTCGCTCTTGCTTACGACCGCCGCGTCGGGAGCGCTTGATAGAAAAGAGTCTTGCGGAGGACGAGGGCCTCGCGGACAATCTGAAATCGCTCCTCGCGACCTTATGGCATGTGCATGCGAGAGCCACGCTGAACGCCGTTGAACCGAAAGGAGAGGCGACCATGATGTGCGGAAAATCGCGGCGCGCGGGGTTTGCCCTTCTCATCCTGGCCTTGATCCTCGTGGGCTGCGCGAAGCGTCCCCAGCTCGTGCAGGCGCAGGCGCCGGCCCCGACCGGCGCTGCCGTTACAGAACCAGCGGCGCCCGTCGTTTCACCGCAGCCGTCTGTCTCGCGCGCTCCGGAACCGCCGCCGACTTCGCCCACGCCGGCAGTGCCGACGCCGCCTCCGGCGAAGGAGTTCGCTGAAGTCGTCGCGCTGCAGGACATCTACTTCGATTTCGACAGGTACGACATCCGCCCCGACGCGGTGTCGACGCTCGCGGCGAACGTCGATTGGATGAAGTCCAACCCCGGCGCGCTCATCCTGATCGAGGGCCACTGCGACGAGCGGGGCACCAACGAGTACAATCTCGCCCTCGGTGACCGACGGGCCAAGTCGACGATGGACTCGCTGGTCGCTCAGGGCGTCGCGGCCGACCGGATCACCATCATCAGCTACGGCGAGGAGCGTCCGGTGTGCGCCGAGCACACCGAATCTTGCTGGAGCAGGAACCGACGCGCCCACTTCCTGGCAAAGGTCCGTTAACAGGGAGACACACATGAAGGACCGCAAGGACCTGAGGTCGACATCGTTGCTGGCGGTGGGCGTCTCGATTCTGAGTCTCTTCGTCTGGGCGTCAGCGGTCGCGACGGCGGCCGAGCGACACTCCGGCAGGGTCGTAGCGGTTGACGCCGCGACGAGGACGCTCGTCATCGACGAGATAGGAGCGAACGCGAAAGAGCAGAGACTCCGGCTTCGGCTCGCCCCGGGGGCTCAGTTGGTCATGTCCGAGCGCGACGAGCACCCGGAAGACCTCCAGCGCGCCTTCAAGGAGGTGCCGATCGGGCTTTCCGACGTCAACCCCGGCGACTTCGTGGTCGTCGAGCTCGTGAAGGCAGGCAAGGAGAACCTCGCCGACCTCGTCATGGTCACCCTCCGACGATGATTCGTCGGGACCGGCTTGGGCTCGCCGGCCCGCTGTTTCTCGCTGTCCCGACTGCACACGGCCGGCGGTGGAATACGTGCCGATGCCTTACCGGGCGCGTGCTGGGCGAGGGTCGTCTGGAGGCTGAGACCGAAAAGGAGAATCTGCCATGGCAGACACCAAGAGTGCGGTCAAATCGCTTTTCGCTCCCAGGCAGCTGGCGACCCCAACGGACCTGAAGCCGGAGGAAGTTCGAGCGGTCACAGAGACCGTCAACCGCCTGATCGCGGACGCGTTTGCCCTGTACGTCAAGACGAAGAACTTTCACTGGCATGTGGCCAGCTCGCACTTCCGCGATTACCACCTGCTGCTCGACGAGCAGGCCGACGCGATCTTCGGCTCCATCGATATCCTGGCGGAGCGGGTGCGACGGATCGGTGGCACGACGATACGGAGCGTCTCGCACATCGCCGAACTGCAGACGCTCGAAGACGACAACGAGGACTTCGTGCTTCCGGAGGAGATGATCCGCCGGCTCCTGGCGGACAATCGATACCTCGCCGAGAGTCAGCGGACGGCGATCGCGGTGTGCGACCAGAACCGCGACACGCCCACGGGCAACCTCCTCCAGGAGATGCTGGATCAGACTGAGAAGCGGATCTGGTTCCTGCACGCGGTGAGCCAGGGCGGTCAGCACATGGAGTGACGCGCGCCCGGGGCCGTCGAGCATGAGAATCCGGAGGATTCTTCACCCCACGGACTTTTCGGCCGCTTCGGGTCGGGCCTTCAAGGTGGCGGTGCAGCGGTGCCGTTCCTACCGCGGCAGCTGATTGACCGACGCGACGCCGCGCCGGGCGCCTGAGCCGACTCCTGGAGAATCCGGCTACGTAGAGACGCGGTTCTCCCCGGCCTCCTTGGCGCGGTCGAGCGCGCGATCGGCGGCGCGCAGGACTTCGTGGGGATCGTCGCCGCGGTCCTCGGGCTGGGCGACGCCGACGCTGAGCGTCACCGAGACGGTCCGAGCGATGGAGCCTACCCGCTTCGGCTGGCCCGGCCGCGACGGCTCGGCTACCCGCACGTCGAGGTTCGCCCTCTCGATGGTGCGCCGGACGAACTCGAGATGGCGGGCGGCTGCCTGCGCCGACGTGCGTCTGAAGATGACGGCGAACACGTATTCCCCGCAATAGAACGCGTGGCCGTGTCCGCCGACATTCGTGAGCGCCCGGGCGACGAGCCGCAGCATGCGGCGGGCGGCGTCGGCACCGTGTTCCTCACGGAACGTCGCGAACTCGTCGATCTCGACGCGTGCCAAAGCGTACCGTCGGGGCAGGCGCCGGAGCGCCTTGTTGAGGGCGAAACTCACGGGGAGACCAGTCACGTCGTCGAGGTAGACGGCGCGTAGCGGCTCCCGCGCAGCGCCGACGAGGAGCAGCAGGCCGGCGGCCACGAAATGGATGCTCGCCCGCCCACCGGCGCCGGCCCCGTCGAGCGCGAGGAAAGACGCGACCAGCGCCCACGCCGCCCCGCCGGCGGGCGCGCGCCCGTCCACCAGAAACCGGGCCAGGACCAGGCACAGCGCCGCGGCGAACGCGAAGAGGGCGAGCTGCGGGAGGGCGGTCCATGTGCCCAGGTTCGCGGCGACGAGTGGCCGCTTGAGCAATGCTGCCAGGGCGGAGAACTGGGGATGCTGGAGGATCACAACGGCGACGGCCTGAAGAAGGGGCAGGCCGAGCTGCGACCCGCCGCGCACGGTGAGGAGGTTCGCCTCGCCGAGCCAGGCGATCGCGCAGAGGTTCAGCGGCAGCAGCAGCGCCACCGCGTCGAAGGCGGCGCGACCGCTGAAGCGGACGAGCGCGAGGTCGGCCAGCGCGAGGACCATGAGCCCGAGGACGAGCCGACCGCGCTGGATGAAGAGCCCGAGCAGCGCGCCACCTCCGAAGACCACCAGCGGCGCTGCCTGCACGGCAGGGGCCAGCCAGTCCGGAAGCGGCCGCACGAGCACGAGCGCGGCGGCAATCGAAAGAAGCAGCGCGGGCACGACGATCGAAGCGGTTCGTGTCACAGCAGCCCAAGCCTCCTGCGGCGGCCAGCGCGGAGACACCCCCGCACCCTGGAAGCGAAGCAACGCCGGTACCAAGTGGCGTTTGGTCTGTTCTGGCGGTGTGTTTTCGCCAATGAGAGCCTAGGCGCGCCCGCGGTTCGCCGCGATGGCACGGTGGATCGTACACCCGGGCCAGGCTGGCCGGACACTTCACGGCCCGCTCGCGTCCGCTGGGTGACACACCCTTGACGCGGGCTTCGTCTTTACTCTAGCTTCGAGGTAGGCCATACCCGTGTACGTCTCATACTTCGGGCTCGCCGAGCGGCCGTTCTCCCTCGCGCCTGATCCACGCTACCTCTATCTGAGCGCCGCTCACCGCGAGGCCCTCGCCAACTTGCTCTACGGGATCGGCGCGGGCGGTAGCGTCGTGCAGTTGACGGGCGAAGTCGGTACGGGGAAGACCACGGTATGCCGCGCCCTTCTGGAGCAGCTGCCACCGGACGTCGATGTCGCCATGATCTTCAATCCCCGGCTCACAGCGGTCGAGCTGCTCGCGGCTGTGTGCGACGAGCTCCGGGTCACCTATCCACCGGGGACCAGGAGCCTCAAGGTCCTGGTCGACGCCCTGTCCCATGCTCTGCTCGACGCTCACGGACGCGGTCGTCGGACCGTCCTGATCATCGACGAGGCCCAGAACCTGGGTGCGGCGGTCCTGGAGGAGGTTCGTCTGCTGACGAATGTCGAGACGACGCGGGAGAAGCTCCTCCAGGTCATCTTGATCGGCCAGCCCGAGCTCGAGGAGCTCCTGGCCCGGCCTCAGCTGCGTCAACTCGCCCAGCGGATTACCGTGCGCTCTCACTTGCGTCCGTTCACCGCCGAGGAGGCGGTCGCGTACGTGCAACATCGGATGGAGGTCGCAGGCCAGCGGCAGCCGATCTTCGATACGCGCGCCGCACGCGTCGCCTATCGGTTCTCGCGCGGCGTCCCGCGGCTGCTCAACACCATCTGCGACCGGTCCCTGCTCGGCGCGTACGCGACCGGGCGGACGCGTGTCACGGCGGCGATCGTACGTCGAGCGGCGAGGGAGGTGCTCGGCCGGCCGCCGCGCCGGCGGTGGATCGTGGCCACGGCGACGGCGGCTGTGCTTGTCACCGTGGGCGGCACCATCACCCTGCTCGATCTGCCGGGGCTTCCCCACATCGAGATCCCGCTGCTCCGAGGGGGCGCGGCCAATTCGACGCCGCCGCCCGAGACTGCGCCAGTCGTCATGGCAACGGCGGCCGAGCCGGCGCGCCCGGAGCCGCCGCTCGCGGAGCTCCTGGGGACCCCCGGGGTGCACACTGACAAGACAACCGCCTTTCTGAAGCTCTACGCGCGTTGGCACGTGGATGCCAACGCCAACGCAACCGACCTCGGATGCGAGTACGGGCACCAGGCAGGCCTTCGTTGCCTGCGGCGAATGGGGACGTGGGCGGTGCTGCGTCGCTTCAATCTCCCCGCGATCCTCGTGCTCGTCACGCCTGGAGGTGACACGCATCACGTGGTTCTGACCGGTTTGGGCGGCGAGCAGGCAACGCTCCAGATCGGCGAACGTCAGGTCACGTTGCCGACCGCCGAGATCGAGCGCTTCTGGAACGGCCCCTTTGTGCTGCTCTGGAAGCCGCCGGCCGTCGGGCCCGTGCCGCTCAAGCCGGGGATGCGTGGCAAGGACATCCTCTGGCTCCGCCAACGACTCGGCGAGATCGAGGGCACCGCGGCCTCCACGAGCGATGGCCAAGTCTATGACGAGGAGCTGAAGCGACGGGTCGTGGCCTTCCAGCAGGTCGAATCGTTGCACCCTGATGGGATCGTGAATGAGGAGACGCTTGTCCGCCTGGCCGCCGCGACGCCGGGCTCCGATGTCCCCTCGCTGTCTCGGACGCGGCCCTAGCCATGTCCTACATCCTCGACGCGCTCAAGAAGGCCGCGGAGCAGCGAGACCGGCAGGCGCCCATGTTGCACCGACTGCTCGCCCCCTCCCCGGCGCCGAGATCAGCCTGGACTCGCTCACCCGGCCGCTTGCTCGCTGCATTGTTGCTGAATGCTGGCCTGCTGACTGTGCTGCTGGTGATCTGGCTGCGTCCCGTCCCGATCGCGCCCCCGCCCGATTCGGTCGGCGGGATGGGCGCAGCGGCGTCACCGCCCGAGCAGTCGTTAGGGTTCGCGCCTCAGTTGACGGCGGAGGTGGGCGGAGCCAAGGCGGTACAACGGGAGCGCGATGCGAGCGTTGACTCGGCGGCGGGCCCAGCGCGGCCGAAGCGAACGGGGACCGAGCCCCCGCTGCGTAAGCCAAACAGCACCCCGGCGATCACGCCCTCACCGCCGCCGGCGTCTTCCCCGGGTCAGCGGCCGCCCAGGTCAATGGCCCAACAAGCGCCGGAGCTCACCCCAACCCCGCCATTGAAATCTGACGACCCAACGACTGCTCCGGAGCTAGCCGGACTGAGGCTCGAGGCGTTGGCCTACTCAGATCTGCCCGAGAAGCGGATGATCTTCGTCAATGGACACAAGTACGTTGAAGGTGACGTGATCGAGGGCCGGCTACGCGTCGAGGAGATTCAGGAGGACGGTGTCGCGCTGAGCGAGGAGGGGCGCCGGATCACACTGCGGATGGCGCGATGATGCGGCGTCGGGGGCGACAGCGCCGGAGGCACCGGGGGCCGGTT
>Ga0209375_1003652_pt1 | contig 10674 bp, 8 predicted proteins | sample GraSoiAngelo_131_FD_185888 | JGI IMG/M metagenome (GOLD analysis project Ga0209375, IMG submission 185888) | Grasslands soil microbial communities from the Angelo Coastal Reserve, California, USA - 14_0929_02_30cm (SPAdes) (version 2) | ecosystem: Environmental > Terrestrial > Soil > Grasslands ...
CGACTCCGATGGCTCCGTAAGCGTAGGTGGCGCGGGCCAGGAATTGGCGACGTGACATCTGTGCGTTGTCCGTGGTGCGTGGTGCGTGAACATGACCGAGACGCTCCCGCACCACGTACCACGCACCACGCACCGCTTTTCCCAGGATATAGAGTGCAACCAGAGCACAGAAGATCCAACCGAGAAGCTGCCAGGCAATGAAGGGCGCGATGTAGGGGACGCGACTGATTCCCCACAGGCTGCCGGTGAACATCCGCACGGCAACGATGCCCCAGGGGATGTTGAAGACGATGAAGACTCGGTTGAGCCACCGCCGCGCGGACAGCGGCAGGCGCTCGCGCAAGTAGAGGTAGAGCAGCAGTTGAGGCGACGCAAACAGCAACAAATAGATTAGGGCCATGTCACTCCGTACGCTGGCGTTTTTCGGTGTGTTCCCCGCGCTGCTTGCCGCCCAGCGACCTGCCAGTGCCCACTGGGACGCCGTCCGCGCGAATTGGGACTCGGCTTTCGCGGCGACGGTCACCTTTGCCGAGCAACGGCCCGCCCCGCCGGACCACCTGCTCTTTCGCCGGCTCCGGCGCTGGGGCGCGCTGCGAATGACGGGCAGCTCGCAATCGTGACGGCACAGAGTTCGTGGGAACGGGGATCGTGCCCGACATCCGGGTAGACGCACGGGTCGAGGACGCGCTCGCCGGACGCGACCCGGCGCTGGAGCGCGCGCGCGCCTATCTCAGCGAAACGGCGGTGGGGGGGGCCCCGCGCTAGCTCTTGAGCTGCGCGCGGAAGAAACTGATCACCGCGCGCCAAGCGCTGTCGGCAACCTCCGGTTTCTCGCGCGTGCGGAAGAATCCGTGTCCGACCCCCGGATACACCGTATACGGATATCGCCGCGGCGGCGTCGGGAAGTCCCGCGTTGATGCGCGCGTCGTTCTCGGCGTACACCCCGAGCCCCTTGGCGCGAATCTTCGGCATATCCGCGGCGCTGGGCGCTGAGCCATAACAGACGACGAAGGCCTTCAATTCGGGCGCGTTGGTGGCGTACCGGAAGCTCTGCGCGCCACCCCAACAGAAGCCGATCACCCCAACGTCGTTCGCGCGGGCGGCCTTTACCGTCTTCAGATAGGCGCGCGTCGCATCGAGATCGATGGTCACGGTGTCTGGGTTCAGCGTCGCGATGAGCTTGCGCGCGGAATCGGGCGAGCTGGGCGAGCCGCCGCGCCGTGACAACAGATCGGGCGCGATCGCAACGAAGCCGTCCTTCGCGAGCTGCTCGGTCGTCTGGCGGATGAAGTCGGACATGCCGAAGATCTCGTGAATGACGATTACGGCGGGCGCGGGCTGCGGGCGCTCGGGATACGCGATGTAGGCCGTCACCGTGTCTTTACCGCTGAGGAATTTGACGTACTCGGCATGGATATCGGGCGGCGAGAGGCGGCGAAGGGCGGCGGAGGGCGGCAAATTCATCGCCGCTGTCGCTAGAATCCCCACGCCAGCCACCAGCACAGCCTTTGCCGCCATTCGCCGCCTCTCGCCGCCCTTCGCCGCCGTATTACCGTCCATAGCTCACCCTCCAGATTTTTCCGCCCATGTCGTCACTTACCAGCAAGGATCCATCCGGCAATACCAAGAGACCAACCGGCCGGCCCCAGCGCGAGCCGTCCGGACGCTGCCACCCCACGATGAAGTCTTCAACCCCCACGGCGCGCCGGCCGGCGCTGTCGACTTGAACACGCACGACCTTTGCGCCCGTCGGCACGCTGCGATTCCAGGAACCGTGCAGCGTGACGAACGCATCGCCGCGATACTCGCGCGGAAACTCGGCCCCCGTGTAAAACGCTAAGCCGAGCGGCGCGGAATGCGCCTGCATAGTGATGGTCGGCGGCTCGACACGCGAGCAATCAGCCGATCCGTATTCCGGATTGGGCTTGCCGGGGAGATAACACGCGGGCCATCCGTAGTCGCGCCCGTCCTTGATGATGTTGATGTGTTCGGGCGGGAGGTCATCGCCCAGATTGTCGCGATCGTTGTTGCCACCCCACAGCTCGCCCGTCGTCGGATTGAACGCCAGCCCGACGGTATTGCGCAGACCCTTTGCAAAGATGCGACCGCCCGAGCCGTTCGCATTGAACTGCGTCACGGCGGCGCGCAGCGAGTCGCGCTCGTCGCAAAGATTGCACGAGGAGCCAACGGCCAGGTACAACTTGCCGTCCGGTCCAAACAGGATCGTGCGGGTCGAGTGACCGCCGCCCGGCACGTTCGGCACGATCGTGACCGGTGCGGCGCCGGCCGGATCGAAACGCTTCACATCGCTTTCTTCCGCGACATACATCGTGTCCGCGCGGAACGCGATGCCGAACGGTCCTCTGAGGCCGCTCGCCACGGTCACGGCGTTCTCGGCGACGCCGTCATGGTTCGAATCGGGGAGTTTGACGATCACGCCGGAGCCCGGCTGCGACGCGTACACCATCTTCCCCGGACCGAGGGCCAGGTAACGGACCCCGGGCAGATTCTGTGCGAACACCGACACGTGAAAGCCCGCCGGTACGCGGAGGTTGTCGTCCGCTCCTTGGCCCCTAGCTGGTGCCGGGCCGCGGCAGGCGACGGCGATGATCACGACCGACAGCACACGCAGGCGCATTGGCTACCTCCGATCGATGGCGATCACTTTGAGCAGCAGCTTGCCGTCCGGGTCCACGCGCACTTCAACCGGCGCGAACGGAACGTCGACGCGGGCCAACGTCTCACGGCCTGCACCGGTCACGACGACCTCGCGCCGCATCGTCGCACCGTCCGCTCCCCGGAATTCGAGCGTTAGCGCAGGGAGCCGAAAGAGACCCCATTCCGGTTTCTGGCGTTGCGTGATACCCACGTCCACTCGCCCGGCTCCCGCGTCGTAGCGCCATGTGACGTCGAGCTGCGGGTACCCCGGCTGGTAGAGCCATTGATGGAAGAACCAGCCAAAGTCCGCTTTGGCCGCCTTGTCCATCACGTGCTGGAAGTCTTCACTGGTTGCGGTGGAGTCGCGGTACGTCCGGTAGTAGGTACGAAGCCCGCGGAAAAATGCCGAATCGCCCATCAATCCCCGCAGCATGTGCAGCACCCACGCGCCTTTGGGATAGCTGTTCGCGTTCAAGAGCTTGATGGGATCGGCGGCAAATCCCGAATCCACGATGGGCCGGTCGGTGACGTCGGAAGCGAAATAGTCCTCCGCGCTCTTCTTCATATGCGTTGCCAGCGTCAAGTCGCCGTCGAGGGCAGCTGCGATGACGCCATCGAAATACGTCGCGAAGCCTTCCGAGAGCCAGAGGTGGGGCCAGTCGCGCTCTGTGACCGCGTCGCCGAACCACTGGTGCGCGGTCTCGTGCCGCACGACCCCCTCGCCCATTCGCCGCTCGATGTACGGCTTCTCGGCGTAGAAGATGGCGCTCGAGTTCTCCATCCCGCCGAATTTCGTGGATGACTGCACGTGCGCGAGTTTCTCGTAGGGGAAGGGCCCGATCAACCGCTGCATCACCTCGACGATCTCGGTTGCGCGACGGAACGGGACCGAGTCGGCGAACGCCGAGTCTTCCGCGTACGTCCACACCTCAATGGGAATCGTGTCGCGGCCGTTGATCACCGGACGGTGCTTCGAGACGGTGAACTCGCCAGCGCCGATAACCATCGTATATGTCGGAATGGGTCTGTGAGTCGACCACCACCATCGCCCCGGTTGTCGCTGCTCCCTAAAAGGCTCGGCCCCGTTGGAGACGACCTTCCATGACGATGGGACATGCACCATGAAACTGACCCTTGCCTTGTCTGCGGGATGATCGATCGTGGGTAGCCAGAAACGCGCCCGCTGCGGCCAATTGTCGGCGAACACCACACGGTGTCCATGCGCGTTGACTCCCAAGATCAAGCCATCCTGTGGAACTCCGCGATAACTGATCGACGCCAGCTCGTAGCTCGATCCGACACTCGAACCGACCGGTCGCTTGCCAATTGGTATTCGCAGAACATGTCCATCGTACTGAAACGGGGCGGGCGGGATGTGGACCAGGCACGCGGCCCCGGAATTCAAAGGGATCCGCACCATGAACGTGTCGCACATCGTATCAGAGTGCGGGTTCGCAACCCTAACGGTGTCGACTGTCATACCTACGAGATCCAGCGACAACGTGTCGGGCGCTCCAGGTCCACGCTTAAAGATCACAGAGGCATCGATCGATACCGTATCGCTCGATTCCGACAGGTTCACGACGAACAGATAATCGAGGACGTCAATCCCCGGCTGCGGGCCCGCCGAGGCGGCCGCCATTGAAGCGAGGACGACGGCGGCTACGCCAACCCCCTTATTTCGCATACACCCCGTCAAGTGCGGACTCGCCTTTGGGCATCTTCTCGCGACTCGCAATCGCTTCCTGACCGGCCTTCTCGACTGCCGCGGTCACCTCAGCCTCAACCTCCAAGAGCGCTTTGGCATTCACGCCCTCTTCCTTCAAATACTCCTCGTACAAGCCGATTGGGTCGCGCTTGCCCCATGTTGCAAAAACCTCGGCCGGAAACGTGTCGCGAGCCTCGCGCTCGTCATGCGTCGCGTGACCGCCCATGCGGAACGTCTCCGCGATCAGGATCGCCGGCCCATTGCCGTTACGACACCGCTCGGCGGCGATTCGTGTGGCCGCATAGGCGTCGAGCACGTTGTTGCCGTCAAAACCGGCCCCCCACACGCCATAGCTCGCCGGCCAGTCGCGAAAATCGGGCGGCAGATGGTGCTGCTCGAGCCGAGTACCGAGCGCGACCTGGTTGTTCTCGATGATGAAAATGGCGGGGACGCGCTGCACCGCCGCGAAGTTGGTTCCCTCATGCGCCGTGGCGGTGTTGGCCGAGCCATCACCGACCCACGTCAGCGCGACGCGCGGCTCGCGCTTCAGCTTGAACGTGAGCGCGATCCCGGTGATCACGGGCACCATGTCACCGACGTGGGAAATGGGCTGGAGGACGCCGTGCCTGAATGAGCCGACGTGGAGGTCGCGGCCGCCGCTCGGCGAATCGGCCGTCGCGAGATAGGCGCGCAGCATGTCGGCGATCGGCATCCCCATTTCGCAACAGGCCGCCGCGTTGCGGATCATCGGAGCCACGATGTCCGTCCCGCGCTCGAGCGCGTGCACCGGCCCGACGGTGGTCGCTTCCTCCCCCGTACCGAGCCACGCCTTGGAGATGACCCCCGTGCGCACCCAGCGCTTCAGCTCGATGTCATGCAGTCGCGCCCGGAGCAGGCCGCGATAAAGCTGGAGCTTGGAGTCAGGAGTCAGGGCTGATACGATCGAAGCGCGCTCGGGATCACTTTCGATCGTGGCTCGGAATGCCCGGATCAGCGCGGGATCAGGCTTCCAGTCGACGTACTCTGGTGGGTCGAACGCGGGGAACCGCTTCACGGCACGCCGGCAACGCTCCGGCCGAGGACTTGTCCGTCGCGCTTGAAGACACGCCCGTCTTTCATGACGAAGTCGACGTGCTCGAGCACCTGGATGTTCTGGAGCGGATCGCCGGTGACGGCGACGATGTCGGCGCGCTTCCCCACCGCGATGGAGCCGATGTCGCGTTCGAGGCCGAGCAGCGTCGCGCCGCTCGAGGTTCCGGCCACGATCGCCTGCAGCGGCGTCATGCCGCCGTAGCGCACCATGAGGCCAAACTCGCGCGCGTTGGTGCCGTGCCGCATGACCCCGGCGTCGGTGCCGAGCGCGATCTTTACGCCTGCGTCGACCGCCATCTTGAACGAGTTGCGCACGCGCGGCGCGAGCGCGAGCGCTTTGGCGGCGATGGGCGGCGGCAGGCGGCCCGCGGTCGCAAGTGATTCCACGGTGAAGCCGGCCAATAGCGTCGGCACGAGCCACGTGCCCTTTTGCTTCATGAGCGCCACGGCTTCCGCATCGAGAACTGAGCCGTGCTCAATCGACGTCACGCCCGCGCGGACCGCCGCCTTGATACCGGCGGTCCCGTGCGCGTGCGCGGCCACGCGCCGGTCGAGCTGCGTCGCCGTCTCGACGATCGCGCGCATCTCGTCTTCGGTGTACTGCTGCACGCCGGCCGAGTCGGTCAGCGACAGCACGCCGCCGGTCGCGCAGATCTTGATGACATCGGCGCCGTATTTGACCACGTAGCGAACCGCATTCCGGACTTCGTCGACTCCATCGGCGACGCCCGTTTCGATCGCGCCTTCGTGCTCGAAGACCTCGGGCTGGAGGCCATTGGTCTCGTCGCAGTGCCCGCCGCGAATGCCGAACGAGATGCCGGCGGCGACGATCCGTGGTCCGGGAATCCAGCCGGCGTTGATGGCGTTGCGCAGCGCGACGTCGCCGAAATGCGCAGTGCCCACGACGCGCACGGTCGTGAATCCGGCCTCGAGCGTCTGCTGCGCGTGGGCCGCCCCCAGCAGCGCGAGCTGGCTCGGCATCTCGGTGAGTCCCGCGTGCTGCCAGTCGCCGTCGCCAAGCGTCCGGGACGCCAGGTGCACGTGGGCGTCGATGAACCCGGGCAGCACCGTCGCACCGGACAGATCGATCACCGTGGCACCGGCGGGGACCTGCACGTTCGTTCCCACGGCGGTAATGCGATCGCCCTGCACCAGGATCACCGCGTTCTTCACGGGCGCTGCGCCGGTGCCGTCGATGAGCGTGCCGGCGCGGATAGCGACAGCGGCGGCGGCGGGCGGCGAGGGGGGGGGAGCGGCGGAGGACGGCGACTGAAACGCAGTGAGGGCTGCGAGAAGCGTGAGATACACCATCACGAGAGCTTTCCTCTCAGTTTGCTCAGGAACCCCCCGGACGACGCGGCGGAGTTTCCACTCCCCCCCCCGGTCAACGCGTCGCCGAATTCGATTGCGGTCATGAACCGGTCGTCGGGATTGGTCTGAAGGGCTTTGCTGAGCGCTCGTTCCACCGGCTCTGGAACGTCTGGGCGATACTGCCGAATCGGAACCGGCTGGCTGCGCAGCCGCGCGATCATCATCTCCTGAGCATTGCGTCCCTGGAACGGCAGCTTGCCCGTGAGCATCTCGAACGCGACGATGCCGAGGGCATAGAGATCACTGCGGGCGTCGAGCGTCTTGCCGCGAATCTGCTCCGGGCTCATGAACTCGGGCGTGCCGAGAATGATGCCGGTGGCGGTCAGCTTGGCGATCGCCGGATCCGCGCGCCGCTCCTTGGCCAGGCCGAAATCCATGACGACGGCCCGCTCGATCCCGCCGCCATCATCCGGCACCAGCATCACATTCTCCGGCTTCAAATCGCGGTGAATGATCTGCAGCTCGTGGGCGTGGTGCAGGCCGGCGCACATCTGCTTGAGCAGCGCCACGCTCAGGGGGATGTCCATCGGCCCCCCGCGCACTTCGCGATCGGACAGCAGCTCGCCCTTCAGGAACGGCATTACCAGATAGATCAGCCCGTCCTCCGACTCGCCGAGGCGCAGGATGCGACAGACGTTCGGATGATCGAGCCGCATCGCGAGGCCGGCCTCGCGGCGCAGCCGCTCGACCGAGCTTTTGTCCGAGGCCAGCCGCGGCGACAGCACCTTGATCGCGACCGTTTCGCCCGACGAGATCTCCTTGGCCAGATACACATAGGACATCCCGCCTTCGCCCAGCTTCTTCATCACCTGATAGCGCGCATCGAGAATCTGATTGGAGAGGCTGGAGGCCCGGTCGAGGCCGGACTTCGGCAGGGGCGTGCGCGCCCCGGTGCCGCTGTCCGAGGAGGGCGGCGCCGACGATTTCTTCGACTGGATTTCCACGAGCATGCTTCCGTCTTTGGGACAGAAGCGCGCCGCGCTATCGGTGTACATCGACCCGCATTTCGGGCAGCGACGCTCGCTCATTGCCGGACCAAGTTGCGGCCTTCGTTCTTAGCGCGATAGAGGGCTTGATCCGCGAGCGACACGAAGCTGTCCGCGCTGTGCACGCGGTCGTCGGGAAACGATGCGAGTCCGATGCTGATCGTCACGCGCACGGGATCGTCGCCGGGGTCGGCGAAGTCGCGATTCTGTACGCGGAAGCGGATGCGCTCGGCAAAGATCGCCGCGCCCGGCGGCGTCGTCTCCGGCATCACGACGACGAACTCTTCGCCCCCGTAGCGAGCCACCAGATCGACCGACCGTGCTTCGCGCCGTAGCAGCTCGCCGACCTGGCGCAGCACGGAGTCGCCCGCGATATGGCCGCGGGTGTCATTGACCGATTTGAAACGATCGATATCCGCGAGCATGATCGTCAGCGCCAGGTTGTACCGCCGGGCGCGATCCAGCTCCCCCGCCAGCGCCTCGGCCAGCGCCCGCCGGTTCATGCAGCCCGTGAGCGCATCGGTCGACGCGAGCTTCTCGAGCCGCTGCTTGTCCGACACGGCGCTCTCGAAGTCGTAGGCCTTTTCGATCGCCGACACGGCGGTCTTGATGACGGTCTCCGCGAATTGGGCATCGGCCCGCGTGAGCGGCGGATCGTCGCCGGTCGTCCGCAGGAAGAACACGCCGATCTGCTGGTCTTTCATCCAGAAGGGCAGCGCGACCGCGGAGCGGGTGGGGACCTTGATCTCATCGCGTTCCCAGCGGCGCCGTTCGTCTTCGTACAGCGGATCCGTGGCGACATCTTCGACGAGCACGAGCCGCCCGGTCGAGACCGCTTTGCGGATCTCGGGATACTTGCTGAGCTCGATCTGCAGATTGCGCAGCATCGGGTTTTCGTAGGCCGCCACGACGACGCCCTGCTGATCGCCGGGTTTTGCGAGCACCATCGAGCACTTCGAGATGTTGAGCGCGCGGGCGACGCGCCGGGCGAGGATGTGATACATCTCGTCCGGCTTGAGGGAATCGGTGACCTCGTGGAGAATGTCCACCATCGCGGCGCGGCTGCGCGCCTCTTCGCGGGCCTGCGCGAGCGCGCGGCCGACGCGAATGTGGGCCTCGACACGGGCGAGGAGCTCCCGCACGCGGAATGGCTTGGAGATGAAGTCGGCAGCACCGAGTCCCAGCGCGCGCACCGTGGCCTCTTCGGGCGGCATCGACGAGACCATCAGGACCGGCAGATCGCGATAGCGCTCGTCCTGCTTGAGCCGCTCGAGCAGCTGCAGCCCGTCCACCTTGGGCATCATGATGTCGAGCAGCAGGATCGCCGGCTTGATTTCCTCGAGCTTGGCGAACAGCCCGTCGCCTCCCGGGCAGACCGCCACCTCGTAGCCGTTCTCCTTCAGGATCCAGGTGAGGGTCTGGACCAGCGATGCGTCGTCATCGGCGACCAGCACTCGCGTCGCGGGAGCGGCCATCAGTCGTGAGCCTCGAGCAGCGAGGGATCCACGTTGCCGCCGCTGACCACGAGCACCGTTGCGCGTCCGCGTGGGACGGCGCCGGCCAGCAGCGCCGCGGTCGTGGCCGCGCCCGACGGCTCGACGGCGAGCCGGCACGTGCGCCATAGAAACTGCACGGCCGCGCGGATGCCGTCATCGTCGACCAGCACGACCCCGCGAATCCGATCGCGCTCCCGCGTGAGCTCGGCGAAGGGGATGTTGCCGACATTGAGCGTGATCAGCCCGTCGGCGATGCTGCCCGTGCGGTCGAGACGGACCACCTTTCCCGCCGCCAGCGAGCGGTGCAGCTTGGGCGCGCCGGCCGGTTCCACCCCCCATACGACCGCGTGGCTCTTCGCGGCCGCCAATCCGGCGACGATGCCTGAGATCAGACCGCCGCCGCCGACCGGCACCACCACGGTCTCGACCTCGGGCAGCTGTTCGACGATTTCGAGTGCGACGGTCGCCTGCCCCGCGACGATATCGGCATGATCGAACGGCGGGACGATCGCGAGCCCCTCGCGCTTGGCGATCTCTTCCGCCTTGACGCGTCGATCCTCGGAAGTTCGACCGGCGAAGACGACTTCACCGCCCCACTTTTTCACGCCGGCGATTTTGACCGCCGGCGTGGTCTCCGGCATGACGATCACGGCCCGCACCGCGAATTGCTTCGCGGCATAGGCGACGGCCTGACCATGATTGCCGGAGGAATACGTGATGACCCCGCGCTGGCGGGCCGCGTCGGAGAGTTTGCGGATGGCGTTGTAGGCGCCGCGGATCTTGAACGCGGCCGTAGCCTGCTCGTTCTCGAGCTTGAGGTGGACGCCGAGCTCCTGCACGTAGATGAGCGGCGTGCGGCGCGCGATGCCCCGCAGGCCGGCTGCGGCGTCCTGAATGTCCTGGGCCGTGACCACGCTATTTCTTGGGCTTGGGGCCTGGGGCCTTGGGCTTGGCCTTGGGCTTGGCCTTGGCCTTGGCCTTCGGCGTGGGAGTCGGGCTCTCGTCGTCGTCACCCTCCTCGACGTCGTCGTCCTCGTCTTCCTTCACGACGCGCGCCACGTCCACCACCAGGTCGCCCGGCGTCAGGTTCATGACCTTCACACCCTGCGTGTTGCGGCCGGAAATCCGAATCCCCTCCACCGGCACGCGGATCATGATTCCCTTCTTGGTAATCATCATCAGCTCATCGTCGGGCAGGACCTCCTTCAGCGCCACGATGTCGCCCGTCTTGTCGCTGCGCTTCAGGGTGATGATGCCGCGGCCGCCGCGGTGCTGGACGCGGTATTCGTCGAGCTCGGACCGCTTCCCCATGCCCTTCTCGGTCACCGTGAGCAGCGTCGACTTGCGGCGCACCACCACCATG
>Ga0209375_1003655_pt1 | contig 10665 bp, 8 predicted proteins | sample GraSoiAngelo_131_FD_185888 | JGI IMG/M metagenome (GOLD analysis project Ga0209375, IMG submission 185888) | Grasslands soil microbial communities from the Angelo Coastal Reserve, California, USA - 14_0929_02_30cm (SPAdes) (version 2) | ecosystem: Environmental > Terrestrial > Soil > Grasslands ...
CCAATTCCCGCCCGCAATCGGTGGATATAAATGTCAAAGGCGAGTCTGGCTCGCGAATGGCCTTGTTTGATGGCGGCGAGAACGTCGCGCATGTCTGAAGAAAGGCCCGAAATTCCAAGCAGTCCTGATTTCCGGTTCAATAGGTCATCGATCTCTTCGGGTTGAAGCCGGCCGCGCCGCAAAAGGTAAGTGAGAATTCCGGGATCAATGGAACCTGAGCGAGTGCCCATCATCAGGCCTTCGAGAGGAGTAAATCCCATTGTCGTATCTATGCTGTCACCTCCGCGAATCGCCGCGAGTGAGCAGCCATTGCCGAGATGGCAGGTGATGAGCCTGAGAGTTCCCAGATCCCGTTTCAGGAGCCGCGCGGCGCGTCCGGCGCAATACTGATGGTTGATTCCATGAAAGCCGTAGCGGCGAATACCTTCCGTGAACCATTCGTACGGACCGGAATATACCGCCGCTGCCGGCGGGATGCTGCGATGGAAGCCGGTGTCAAAAACGGCTACTTGAGGGATGTCTCCGAACACTTTCTCGATGACATCGATGACCTCCAGCTCGCCTCGATTATGTAGCGGCGCGAATGCGGAAACGCCGGCAATTCCGGCCTTCACAGCGGGAGTGATTCGAACGGGTTCTTCGTATTGCCGGCCGCCGTGAACGATACGATGCCCAACCATATCAATGTCGTCAGGGGACCGAAGAACGGGCGATTTACCGCTCCACAGCGCGGTGAGTAATTGTTCCACGGCATCGATACCGATATGGTCATGCCAATCGATTTTGGCTTCCCACAGCGGAGGCGGCGGATCGTCGGGAAGACTCTCGCCCAATTGATAGAGAGATACCTTATGGCTGCTGGAGCCTGCATTGAGCACCAGGATCTTCATGCGTCAATATGGCCAGACCCACTGCTTGACTTCCGCCATGTCATCACCGTGTCGTTGCACATATTCCTTGTGTTCAACCAATTTATTACGCAAGAACTGCTGGAAGTGGGCGCCGATGCGTTGCAATTTCGGCACTCGATCGATGACGTCGGCGGCGAGATGATAACGATCAAGATCGTTTATGACGGTCATGTCGAATGGCGTCGTGGTGGTGCCCTCTTCCTTGTACCCTCGAACGTGAATATTAGAATGACCGTGGCGGCGATAGGTCAGCCGGTGTATGAGCCACGGGTATCCGTGATAGGCGAACATGACAGGTTTATCCGTCGTGAACATGGAATCGAATTCGCTGTCCGACAGACCGTGAGGATGCTCGCTCGAGGGCTGCAATGTCATCAGGTCCACGACGTTCACCACCCGGATCTTGATATCGGGAAAATGCTGACGAAGAAGATCCGCGGCAGCGAGAGTTTCTAATGTGGGTACATCACCGGCGCATGCCATCACCACGTCGGGCTCGGCACTCAGGTCCGTACTGGCCCATGACCACACGCCGATTCCCCTTGTGCAATGCGCGATGGCCGCATCCAGGTCGAGCCACTGCAACTGGGGTTGCTTGCCGGCCACAATAACGTTCACATACTGACGGCTGCGTAAACAGTGATCAGCCACAGAAAGAAGAGTGTTCGCGTCCGGAGGCAAGTAAACGCGGATGGTGTCGGCCTTCTTATTCATGACGAAATCGATGAAACCGGGATCCTGATGGCTGAAACCGTTGTGATCCTGCCGCCAAACGTGCGATGTCAGAAGATAATTCAGCGAAGAAATCGGGCGGCGCCAGGGTATGTCGCGCGTCGTTTTCAGCCATTTCGCGTGCTGATTGAACATCGAGTCCACGATGTGAATAAAACCCTCGTAGCACGAGAAGAAGCCGTGCCGGCCTGTCAGCAAATAGCCCTCGAGCCAGCCCTGGCACATGTGCTCGCTGAGCACTTCCATCACGCGTCCATCGGGTGACAGGTGTTCATCTGTGGGCAAAAGCCGCTCCATCCATACTTTGTCTGTAACCTCATACAAGGCATCGAGCCGATTGGATGCCGTCTCGTCAGGCCCGAAAACACGAAAGTTCCTCGATTCTTCATTCAGCTTCATCACGTCACGCAGGAAGGTTCCCAGAACCTTAGTCGACTCCGCTGACTGGACACCCCGCTTCGTTACGGAAACGGCATAATTCCGGAAGTCGGGCATCACGAGATCTTTCAGTAGCAGACCTCCATTCGCGTGTGGATTCGACCCCATGCGCCGCACACCTTTTGGCGCCAGTTCCGCAAGTTCGGGAATGAGCTTCCCGTCCGCGTCAAACAGCTCTTCCGGTTTGTAACTCTTCATCCACTGTTCGAGAACCGTCACGTGTTCCGGTTTGCGTTCCAGATCGGTGACCGGCACCTGATGAGCGCGCCATGTTCCTTCGACTGGCTTGCCGTCGACAAATTTCGGCCCAGTCCAGCCTTTTGGAGTGCGCAAAACAATCATTGGCCAAGGCGGTAGCCTGGAGGATCCGTTGGAGCGAGCCTGGAGCTGGATGACGCGGATTTTCTCGATGACGTTATCAAGAGTGGCTGCCATCAGTTGGTGCATGGGCTCCGGATGATCGCCCTCCACAAAATGAGGTTCGTATCCATACCCAGTGAACAGGTGATTTAACTGCTCATCGCTGAGCCGTCCCAACACCGTGGGATTTGCGATCTTGTAACCGTTCAGATGCAAAATAGGAAGCACAGCTCCATCGCGTCGAGGATTGAGGAATTTATTGGAATGCCAACTGGCCGCCAGCGGTCCTGTCTCGCTTTCGCCATCCCCCACGACGCAGCAGGCCAATAGATCGGGATTGTCGAAGACTGCGCCGTACGCGTGCACCAGGGCATAGCCCAGTTCCCCGCCTTCATGGATGGATCCCGGTGTCTCGGGGGCAACATGGCTGGGAATACCTCCGGGAAACGAAAATTGTTTGAACAACCTTTGCATGCCCTCTTCATTCTGCTGAATGGCGGTATAGACGTCGGAGTAAGTCCCTTCGAGATAGGTGTTCGCCACCATGCCCGGCCCGCCATGCCCTGGACCGCAGATGTAAATGACGTTGAGGTTGTACATTTTGATGATGCGATTAAGGTGCACGTAAACGAAGTTCAGACCTGGAGTCGTGCCCCAGTGTCCCAGCAAACGAGGCTTGATGTGCTCGAGTTTCAATGGTTCACGCAGCAACGGATTGGCGTAGAGGTAAATCTGTCCGACCGAGAGATAATTCGCAGCGCGCCAGTAAGCATTCATCTTGCGCAACTCTTCCAGGGAAAGGGGCTGTGTCGCCGCCGATGATTCTGTTGAGGATGGAGTCATCAAAAACTCCTTTCAGTTTTAACGTTACTTAAAGCTTGAAGTATGATCGAGGTAAAAAGATGGGGGCGGACATTCCCTCCTCGCAGAGGAGGGGTGGCGCGACAGCTTAATAGAAAGGTGGCGCGCCGGGGTGGCGCGAAGCGCGAGCCCGATAGGGCGAAGCCTCACGCGAAGCGCGAGCCCGATAGGGCGAAGCCTCACGCGAAGCGCGAGCCCGATAGGGCGAAGCCTCAATAGAAGTTTGGCGAAACGTTTCGGCCGGTCTGACCACCCCGTCCGCTCCTTTAAAGGAGGCTTCGCGATATTTTGTTGAGGTCGCGTCCACCCCTCCTCTGCGAGGAGGGGAATATACGCAATTCTGAGCCGTTCGTTGTAAGCATCGCCAAGAAAGGTCGTAAATATGAATAGCCGGGCAGAACGAGACTTCGGCAACGGAATTCCGATCGGAGAGATTTCGGATGGCGCGATGACCCAGGGAAAGGTCGGTGACGAAGATGTGATCGTCGCTCGCCGCGGCGATGAATTCTTCGCGGTGGGTGCGCAATGTCCTCACTACGGCGGACCGCTCGCCAAAGGGATCATTGTGGGCGACGAAGTGCGGTGCCCTTTGCATCATGCCTGCTTTAGTCTGCGGACCGGAGAAGTCTTACGTGCGCCGGCATTCGATTCGATTCCTTGCTGGCGCGTCGAGCAGATCGGCGGCAAAGTATTCGTACGGGAAAAGTTGCCGGCTCCCATTCGAAAGCCGGCTTCTGCGAGTGCGCAGAGGGCCCCTCGGTCGGTCGTGATCGTCGGAGGAGGTGGTGCAGGGCTGGCCGCCGCCGACACATTACGGCGTGAAGGTTATGAAGGACCCGTCACGATACTTAGCGCGGATGATTTCGCTCCATACGATCGGCCGAATCTTTCCAAGGAGTATCTGGCCGGCAAGGCACCGGAGGAATGGATGCCGCTGCGATCGGCAGACTATTACGCTGAACGGCCAATTGATCTCGTCCTCAAATCGCGGGTGTCGTCGATCAACGTCAGTCAGAAGCGACTCCAGGTCCAAGGCGGCAAGACATACGACTTTGGCGCGCTTCTGCTGGCGACGGGGGCCGACCCTGTCAAGATACCGATCCCCGGCGCGTCCGACTCTCAGGTTTACTACCTTCGCACGTTCGCAGACTCCAAAGTGCTCGTCGAGAAAGCTGCTCCAGCAAAGCATGTAGTAGTCGTTGGCGCAAGCTTCATCGGACTCGAAGTCGCTGCCTCTCTGCGGGAACGCGGTATTGGCGTGCACGTCGTAGCGCCGGAAAAGCAACCGCTCGAGCGGGTCTTCGGTTCCGAGGTCGGAGGTTTTATACGCGGACTTCACGAAGCCCACGGGGTTGTCTTCCACATGGGCGAGACCGTCGTTCGCGTTGATGGACAAAAAGCGATACTCAGCGAAGGCGCGGCACTCGATGCGGATTTCCTTATCCTGGGCGTAGGAGTTCGGCCATCGCTGGCGCTGGCCGAACAGGCTGGATTGAAAGTGGATCGCGGCATTGTGGTCAACGAGTACCTCGAAACGAGTACGCCGGGAATCTTTGCTGCGGGCGACGTCGCGCGGTGGCCAGACGCCTATTCCGGCGAGTTTGTTCGTATCGAACACTGGGTCGTTGCCGAGCGTCAGGGACAAGTGGCGGCGAAGAATATCCTCGGACGTCGTGAACGATTCGACGCGGTGCCGTTTTTCTGGACCCGTCAGTTCGGTGTTTCCGTGAAGTATGTCGGCCATGCAGAAAAATGGGATGCCGTCGAGATCGATGGGAGCCTTGCAGCGAAAGACTGCGCGGTCACGTACAAATTGAACGGGCGCAGGCTCGCCGTCGCGACCATCGGACGAGATCGGCAGAACCTGCAGGTCGAAGCGGAAATGGAGGCTTCTCTTAATGGCCGGTAGATTCGCTGGAAAATCGGTATTGATTGCAGGCGGCACAGGGGCGTTAGGCCGGGCGGTAGTACTGGCGTTCCTGGATGAGTCCGCTTACGTCGTTGTGACATATCGCAGGCAAAAGGAATTCGTTGCTTTGAACAAGACCGCTGCTGCGGCTGGCTTGTCGCTCGAAGGCTATCAAGTGGACGTGACCGATGAAGGTGCGGTACGTCGACTCACTGAACAGCTTCTTGCGAGCCACGGCCGTATCGATGTGTTGGTCAATGCTGTCGGCGGCTACGCTGGTGGTCAACCTCTTTGGGAGACAGATTCAAAAACCTTCGACCAAATGTTCGCACTCAACCTGCGCTCCGGGTATGTCTTGTGCCGCGCCATCGTGCCGGTGATGCTGAAACAACGCAGTGGCGCAATCCTGAATGTCTCGTCGCGGACGGCATTGGATCACGCCGCTGGAGCGGCTGCTTACGCCGCGTCGAAGGCTGCCGCAGTAGCCATGATCGATTCATTGGCAGCAGATCTCAAGGGCACAGGCATCCGCGTAAATTCAGTGCTCCCGAGCATCATCGACACCGACGCAAACCGGAAGGCGATGCCCAAGGCCGACTTCACAAAGTGGCCGAAGCCCGAGGAGATCGCCCGCGTCATCCTTTTTCTCTGCAGCGAGGAAGCTCGACTCATTCATGGGGCGGCGGTGCCCGTCTACGGTACTGTCTGATGTGAGTACGTTTCGTGCCAGACTGTAAGGGTGGTCTATTGAGGTGTGAACGAAATGTTGGAACGTTTCGGCGAGGCGTATTCCCCTCCTTGCGGTGATGCAAGGAGGGGAATACGCCTGACTCCATTTTTTTCACAGCCCCTATGACCGCCCACAATGTCGAACGAGACATCACGGGCGGTCCGCGAAGCGCAAGCGCGACAGCGCGCAGCCTCAAGAAATAGACCGCCCCACAGTAGATCCGGGTTCAATACAATGGAAAATCGGAAACGATGTGCCTGGACAGGCACTGACGCTTTGATGATTGAGTATCACGATCGCGAATGGGGTACGCCCGTCCACGACGATCGCAAACATTTTGAATTCCTCGTGCTCGAAGCAGCACAGGCCGGGTTGAGCTGGTCCATCGTGCTCAAGAAACGCGAAGGCTATCGCCACGCCTTCAGCGACTTCGACCCGGAGAAGGTTGCACGATATACCGAGAAACGCATTGAGAAGCTCACACGGGATCCGGGGATCATTCGAAACCGCCTGAAAATCGAAGCCGCGGTACGTAATGCGCGTGAGTTTTTAGCGGTTCAGGAAGAGTTTGGAACCTTTGACGCCTACTGCTGGCGGTTCGTGGACGGGCGGCCGAAGGTGAATCGGTGGAAGCTGATGCGGCAGATCCCGGCGACGTCGCCCGAATCCGACACGCTAAGTAAAGACCTAAAAAGCCGCGGATTCAGCTTCGTCGGTTCCACCGTTATATATGCGCACATGCAGGCGATCGGCATGGTGAACGATCACCTCGTCGACTGTTTCCGCTATCGAGAGGTCCAGACGTTATGAGCCGAAACTTTGACGCCATTATCATCGGTACCGGCCAAGCTGGCCCTTCTTTGGCATCGCGATTTTCCGCGGCAGGAATGCGGGTCGCGATCATCGAAAGGCACAAGTTTGGTGGGACGTGCGTGAATACGGGGTGTATTCCGACAAAAACGCTCGTTGCCAGTGCCTACGCAGCGCATGTCGCGCGCCGAGGCGCGGATTACGGTTTTGCGATCGACGGAAATGTGCGCGTCGACATGAAGCGCGTCAAAGCTCGTAAAGACGAAGTGGCGGGGCGGTCGAATAAGGGTGTGGAACAGTGGCTTCGAGGACTTACCAACTGTACCGTGATTCAGGGGCATGCTCGATTCGAGTCTCCGCGAAGCATTCGCGTGAACGATGATGTACTCGAAACCGGCAAGATTTTCATCAACGTTGGAGGCCGCGCCAATGTTCCATCGATGCCGGGCATACATGATGTGCCGTTCCTGACAAACTCATCGATGATGAATGTGGACTTCGTGCCCGATCATCTGATCGTCGTTGGTGGAAGTTACGTTGGGTTGGAATTCGCTCAGATGTATCGCCGGTTCGGAAGCGAAGTTACGGTCGTCGAAATGGGAGCGCGACTCATTGGGCGTGAAGATGAGGACGTCTCCGAAAACGTCCGTGAAATCTTGGAGGCCGAGGGTATAAACATCCGGCTCAACGCAAAGTGCATCTCGATGGCGATGCGTGGAAAGGAAATCGTTACAGGCATCAGTTGCGAGGAAGGCGCACCGGAAGTTCCGGGCACCCACCTGCTGCTCGCCGTAGGACGTATTCCCAACACGCAGGATTTGGGCCTGGACCAAGCCGGCGTCGCTACCGATGAACGAGGCTATATTGTGGTTGACGACGAACTCCGAACAAGCGTCCCCGGCATCTGGGCGCTTGGCGATTGCAACGGGCGCGGCGCATTCACGCACACTTCCTATAACGACTATGAGATTGTGGCTGATAATCTCTTCAATGGAGACCACCGTCGAGTTTCAGACCGAATCCAGACGTACGCTCTCTACATCGATCCGCCGCTGGGCCGCTGCGGAATGACGGATGCCGCTATCCGAAAGTCAGGGCGCCGCGCCCTGGTGGCGAAGTACCCCATGCAACGAGTGAGCCGGGCGGTCGAGAAGGGGGAAACTCAAGGCTTCATGAAAGTCGCTGTTGACGCTGAAACAAAACAGATTCTGGGTGCAGCCATCCTCGGGACCGGAGGTGATGAAGTAATCCACGTTTTGCTGGACGTGATGTATGCCAAAGCGCCTTACACGACCATACAGCGCGCGATGCATATTCATCCAACCGTTGCGGAATATCTTCCGACGATCCTGTCCAAGCTTGAACCGTTCACTTAGCACTGCTTTTCGTAATTACGGTGACGTATGGGTGGAAATAGAAGTTCGGCGAAACGTTGCGCCGGTCTGACCACTATTACGGCTTCGCGCTATCGCGCTCGCGCTTCGCGCCCGTCTGCGCCGCTTCGGTCGCTTCGCGACATTCTTTTGATGGCGCAGCCACCCCTCCTCTGCGAGCTCTGCGAGGAGGGGAATATTACGCCACCATAATTACGAAGTACTGTTGCTTGGCCCAACAAAAGGAAATCAAACCACAAAAGGTACAATAAGGATCACAAAAAGCACAGAAAACGACTTTTTTGTACCTTTTTGTGGCTTCGGTTTGTGCTTTTTGTGTACCTTCCCTTGGCGATGAGCGAAACCATTCAGTTTGTTATCCGGCACGGTTACCTTCTCATCTTTTTCTGGCTGCTGGGCGAACAGGCGGCATTACCGATCCCATCTCTCCCTTTATTGCTCGTGAGCGGCGCACTGATTCGAACCGGAGAATTGAAGCTTTCATCAGTTCTCAGCTACGCGTTCGTCGCTTGCGCCATTGCAGATAACATCTGGTTTCAACTGGGAAGGCGTTACAGCGGACGAGCGCTGCAATTCATCTGCAAAATGTCGATCGAGCCGGACTCTTGCGTACGCCGGACTGAAAATCTCTTCGTCAGATACGGCCTGGGTTCGCTCCTTCTCTCGAAATTTATTCCGGGATTCAATGTCGTAGCCGCGCCGCTGGCGGGTGGATCCGGCGCCGGTCTCGGCCGATTTCTGCTGTTCGACAGTCTTGGTGTGCTGATATGGATCAGCACCTATCTTTTTGCCGGATACCTCTTCAGCGATCAAGTCGAAATTGCAGCCGGCTATGCCGTCCGGCTGGGCTCCGGATTTTTCGTCATAGCTGTTTGCGCACTTGCCGTATGGATTGCCTGGAAGGTTGTACAACGGCGCCGTTTTGTAAAGAGCGTCAATGTGGAGCGCATTTCCGGCGAAGAGCTGCATGCGATGTTGAACGCAGGCTCGGAAGTCACCGTAGTCGACATTCGCAGCAACTTCGTGCGCGAAGCCGATTCAATCCCTGGGGTACTCCGAATTCCAGCCGAAGATTTGCCGGCACGCCATGAGGAAATCCCCCGCGACCGGGAAATTATCTTGTTCTGCACCTGACCGAACGAAGCCTCCAGCGCCCGTGCGGCGCTGATGTTGAGAGAGTACGGAATCATTCGCGTCCGCCCTCTCCAGGGCGGAGCAGATTCCTGGCGGACAATGATGGAAAGAAGAGCCAAAAACAGCTCTCGGGAAATCGCGAATCCTTCGTGATTTCGTGAAACAGCCCTTCGCGCCTCCTTGACTTTTTTCGGTGTCCCGGAAATGGATTCAGCAAGTTATGGCGTTGGCCCATCTGTTGCACTACAGCAAAGAGGAGGTGAACGATATGCGTTACTCGGTATTAGCGGGCAGAGTCCTTTTCTCCTTATTGTTCGTGATGGCGGGTGTTGGCCTCTTCTCAAGCCAGCAGATCGCATTTGCAGCGGCGCAAGGTGTTCCACTGGCTTCGATCGCAGTGCCGATTTCGGGACTCCTCGCGGTTCTTGGCGGTCTCAGCATCGCGTTGGGTTACAAGGCGAAATGGGGAGCGGCATTGATTGTTCTGTTTCTGGTTCCTGTGACGCTAATGATGCACAACTTTTGGTCGGTGAACGACCCGGCGGTGGCCCAAGACCAGATGGCGCATTTCATGAAGAACTTATCGCTGATCGGAAGCGCGCTCTTCATTTCCTATTTTGGTTCGGGTCCCTTGAGCTTGGACGCGCGAGATCGCGGTTATTCGGAGGACGGCAAAGAACGCGCGGCCGCTTGAAGAGTTTGGATGGGCTCAACTGTAATGCGGCAGCGGCGTGAAATCGATATCGTCACCGGGAATGCGGGGGAATCGATTTTCCTTCCAGTCCTGCTTTGCTTGTTCGATCCGTTCCGGAGAACTTGAAACAAAATTCCACCAGATGTGACGTGGGGCTTCGGTAGCAGGAAGGAAACTCATGGAACCCGCCGGAAAATCGAGCGTATTCCCCTCCTTGCATCAGCGCAAGGAGGGGTGGCCGAGCGGTTAATAAAATGCCGCGAAGCCTCCGCTGATCGCGAGGCCGGGATGGTTTTCCGACTGAGAACACAAAGGAAAACCACCCCGGCTGCGTCAGCTTCACTTGAGGCTGCGCGCTATCGCGCTTGCGCTTCGCGGGCTTCGCAACATTTCCCTGATGACGCAGCCACCCCTCCTTGCGGTGATGCAAGGAGGGGAATAACGCACCAGCGTAATTCGTTCACGCCTTCATAGACCGCCGCTTTCGGATTCATGGTTTCCTGCGACGCGAGTCTACAAGTCCATGCTTGCGTAATTGCTCTCGGGCCGCATCCACTACCCGCCCCGGTTCGAACCCGAACTTCCGCTGCAATTCCTTTAACGGCGCGGAAGCTCCGAAGGTGTGCATGCCGATGACTTGACCGGAGGTTCCAACATATCGTTCCCAACCTAACGTGGAGGCCTGCTCTACC
>Ga0209375_1003661_pt1 | contig 10658 bp, 8 predicted proteins | sample GraSoiAngelo_131_FD_185888 | JGI IMG/M metagenome (GOLD analysis project Ga0209375, IMG submission 185888) | Grasslands soil microbial communities from the Angelo Coastal Reserve, California, USA - 14_0929_02_30cm (SPAdes) (version 2) | ecosystem: Environmental > Terrestrial > Soil > Grasslands ...
ACCAGATCGCGTCCCTTCACTTCCACGCTCGTTTCTTTTTCACTTGGATAGGCCGAACCGATTTTGATTTTGATTTCTTCAGCGGTGCGCTCGCCCACCATTAAATTGTAGGCGCGCTTCATGTATTGAACGATCGCTTCGTCCAATTCGTCGCCCGCCACCCGCACGCTGCGGCTGAAAACAATTCCCGAAAGCGAAATCAACGCGACTTCGGTCGTGCCGCCGCCGATGTCGATGATCATATTGCCCGCCGGATCCTGCACTGGCAGTCCGACGCCAATCGCCGCCGCCATCGGCTCCTCGATCAAATAAACTTCACGCGCGCCGGCGTGCGTCGCCGATTCGCGCACCGCACGCTTTTCGACTTCGGTGATCCCGGAGGGAACCGCAATCACCACGCGCGGCCTCGCCCGCACCCGACGGTTGTGCACTTTCGAAATAAAATGACGCAGCATCGCTTCGGTCACTTCGAAGTCCGCGATCACGCCGTCTTTCAGCGGGCGGACTGCGACGATGTTCGATGGCGTCCGGCCGAGCATGCGCTTCGCTTCATCGCCGACCGCTAGCACTTTGTTGGTGCCGGCCTGCACGGCCACCACCGACGGCTCGCGCAAGACGATCCCCTGATCTTTGACGTAAACCAAGGTATTGGCCGTGCCGAGATCGATCCCGATGTCGTTCGATAAAAAGCCGAAAAGTCCGTTGAACATGAATTTATTTTCCCAGCCCGCTCGGAAACGCTGACCTTTGAAGCAAGTGGTGCGCCTCGGAGCGCGATTCTAACCGGCTGAAACGCGGTAACATGAAACGCCGTGTCCCGCCGTCAAGCTCTTAATATATATAGAGCGGCCTCACCCAAGTCCCAAATCCCAATGCCCAATCTCCAAACCTCTAATTGAGCGTTGAACGTTGGGCGCTTGCCACGCCGTAGCACTTGCGAAGGCGGGTTGAGCGTTGAACGTTTGCTTTAATGCCGAAAATTCTCGTCGCTCCATCTATCCTGGCCGCGGACTTCTCAAATCTGGCTGGGGAAGTTCGCAAAGTTGAGTCGGCCGGGGCCGATTGGGTCCATTGCGACATCATGGACGGCCATTTCGTCGACAACATTTCGTTCGGCCCGATGGTCGTCGAAGTCGTCCGCAAACAAACGAAGCTCCCCCTCGATGTGCATTTGATGATTGAACACGCTGACCATTACGTGCCGCGTTTTGTCGATGCCGGCGCGAACTCAATTACTGTTCACGTCGAACCCGAAGCGAGACACGACGTCGCCAAAACCTTGCAACAAATTCGCGACGCCGGCTGTCGCGCCGGCCTGACTTTGAATCCAGCCACGTCGTTCGATTTACTCGAGCCGTTTCTGGACAAGATCGACATGTTGCTGGTCATGACGGTTCATCCTGGATTCGGCGGCCAATCATTCCGCGCCGAGCAAATGGAAAAAGTGAAACGCGCCGCGGAGTGGAACAAAACACGCGACCGCAAGATCGACATCGAAGTCGATGGCGGAATCAATCCTGAGACGGCACGCGTCTCGATTCAAAACGGCGCCAACGTTCTCGTTGCCGGGACTTCGATTTTCCGCAGCCGCGATTACGCGAAAACGATCCGCGACCTGCGCGGAGACTGATTAGCGCTGCACCACCGGCTCGGCGTCTTCGGTCGTTTCCGCCATCACTTCGTCGGTTTGGGTGACGCGAACAACTTCTTCGATCGTCGTATTCCCTTTCGCGACGCGACGCCAGCCATCCTGGCGCAAAGTTTCCATGCCTTCGGCAATGGCGCATTGCTTTAGCTCGCCGCCATCTTTCTTTTGCATGATCAGTTTCCGCAACGGCTCCGTCACGACGCAAATTTCGTAAATGGCCGCGCGGCCTTGATAGCCGGTGTGCCGGCATTGTTCGCAACCTTTGCCCCGCATGAATGCGGTGCCAAGCTCTTTTAGCGGGAACGCGATCTCCGCCAAATACTCGCTCGGATATTCGACTTTCTCGGCGCACTCCGGGCAAATCGTGCGCACCAGTCGTTGCGCGATGAACGACTTTACAACTGACGCAAGCAGGAACGGCTCCACGTCCATGTCGAGTAACCGGGTGATGCCACCGACGGCGTCGTTCGTGTGCAGCGTACTAAAAACAAGGTGGCCGGTCATCGCTGCACGAATCGCGATGTCCGCTGTTTCGACATCGCGGATTTCGCCGACCATGACCACGTTTGGGTCCTGCCGTAGGATATGGCGCAGGCCGCGCGCGAACGTGAAATCGATCTCCGGTTTCACGTCCATTTGCAAAACACCCGGCAATTTGTATTCGACCGGTTCCTCGATCGTGATGATGCGGCGCGATACCGAATTGATCGTGCTCAAATAGCAATACAACGATGTCGATTTTCCGCAGCCGGTCGGGCCGGTAAGCAAAATGATTCCGTTCGGCTGCGCCAGCAAATGCCGAATCGTCTTCTCCTGCTTCTTGCTCATGTCCAATCGGTCGAATCCGAACTGTTGCCCGCCGCGGCTGAGCAATCGCAAGCTGATCGATTCGCCGTTGACGGTCGGAATTGTCGAAACGCGAACGTCGATCTCCTGATTACTTGCCTGCAAATTCATGCGCCCGTCCTGGGGCAAGCGCCGTTCGGCAATGTCCATGTGCGACATCACTTTCAATCGTGAAATGATGGCCGAGTGCAGCACGCGCAACTGCGGCGGCACTGCAACTTCGTGGAGGATGCCGTCGATCCGGTAACGAATGCGAATGTCGTTCTCGAGCGGCTCGACGTGAATATCGGTCGCGCGCTCGACGATTGCTTCGCGAATAATCTGGTTTACGAATTTCACCACCGACGCTTCCGGGTCGTCCGAGCTGATGTCGGTTGCGGTTTCGCCCTCCTGCAAAATTTCGAAATCGCGCTTCGATTTAAGAATTTCGTCGAACGTTTCCGCGCCGACGCCGTAAAGTGTTTTCATTGCGCGCAACAATTGCGCGCGCGGGACCAGCACCCATTCCGCCGGCTTTTTCAGAAGCTGGCCGGCGAGCTGACGGCCTAACGAGTTGAACAGGTCGTAAGTCGCGAGCACAACCGAGGTTTCCTTCACTTCGATTGGCAGAATGTGATGTTGGAAAACGAAACGGCTTGGCAAGATCGACAATGTCTCGCGCTCGATTGTTTTCGGATCGATCGAGATGACGGGAACGCGGAAAAAATTTCCGATCACGCTGAGAAAACGCTGCTCGTCAACCTTACCGGAATCGAGCACCTGCGCCGTCCAGGAACCGCCGTTCATGTTTTGCGCCAGCTGCACTGCTTCCTCGCGCGAAGGCACGCCGCTCGCGAGCAAAAGATTGACAACTGACTGGCTGGCCGTCTGATTCACCGCGCTAGTTTACCCCACATTAGGGTAAATGCAGCACACGCCGGACCGGAATGGTCAAGGTCCCTGTTACCTGCTGCGAATAGTTTTTCTGCAAAGTCGCGATCGAAGCCCTTACGCCGTCCGAAAAAAAGCCGTCAATCGGTCCACAATAATAACCCAGCCGCTTCAGGTCCCGCTGCAATGCCCCGACGTAGGCCGGGTCTTTGATCAGCTGACTTCCCGACATCGAATAATAGGCCGCTCGACAAGTATAGCGCGGCGCGAAATCCGTTTCGTAAACAGTCGTCCGGCTTTGATGAAGAAGGCCCCAGTCGTCGCGCGGCGCCAGGACATCATTCGAGTGAAAAAACGGCATGTAAAAAAACGGATCGTGATCGTCTGCGCCCAACACCAGGTCCGTGGCCTGCGCAAAACTCCAACCAAACGCGAGTCCGACTGCAATCAGAATGCTCTTTTTCATAATTGGTTTACTTGGATTTTATCGGTTCTCTTCCAAATGGCAGATCCGGCGGCGGCAGTTGCTTCTCTTCGCTCGCACGCGGCGGGCAATCCGGGCAATAACCTTGATCAATTTCCGGACCGAAATGGGTGTGATCTTCGATTTTTTGGCGCAACTTGTGAACATCGAGGTTGGTCATCGTGACTTCCGGACACATCAAAATAATTAATTCACTGCGCATCCTGTTCTCCACAGTACTGCGGAAAAGGGCACCGACGTACGGAATGCGATCCAGAATTGGGATTCCGGTAGTGTTTTTTTGTTTGCTATCGGTGATTAAACCGCCCAGAACGATTGTCGACCCACTCGGTGCGGAAACATTCGTTCGAACATAACGCGTGGCGATGTTTGGAATTGCGTTTCCGCTGACAAGCGTCGTGCCGGCGACACTGTCGAGTTTCTGCAGAATATCGAGCGACACTTCCCTCTCTGAGTTGATTAGCGGCACAACCTCTAGCTGTAAGGCGACACGTTTGAACTCGATACTCGATTGCTGTCCAACGTTTGTTCCGGTGACAGTATTATTTGCGGTGACGAGCGAAGATAGCGTGCTCACCGGCACCGGAATCTCGGTTCCGGAAGCGATAATCGCTTTCTTATTGTTACTCGTGAAAACGACCGGCCGATTAATGACGCGGAATCGTCCCGTACCTTCCAGCGCGTGCACTATCGTCGCCAGATAGTTGCCAGCTGCGACGTACACATTCGTGCCCGTCATAACATTTTGAATAGCTTGACTAAAATTAATCAAATGAGCTGGATCGACAACGCCACTTCCGGCAATCGGCGTGCCCATTGCATTCACAGTTGCGCCCGGGATAGGAATTGGCGCACCGGTGTTTCGCGAAATGCCGACGATTTTCCTGTCGTACTTGGCGAAATAATCGACCCCGAATTCTTCGTTGTTATTGAGCGTCAATTCGCCGATGACCGTGCTCAGGGCGACCTGCGGCGCTTTTACGTCCATCTCGTCCAAAATCTTTTGGACTTTGACCACGATTTCCTGATTGCCGAGCATGATGATCGTGTTCGCGCGCTGATCGGCGATGATCTTGGCATTACCGATCACAACTGCTTTCGGCGTTGTGTCGACCGGCTGAGTCGAGAGTTCTTCGGAAATGTTAAGCGTTCCGCCGCCGCTGGTCCCACCCAAGCCCGTGCCGGTCGTCGATGTCGATGTTGTCGCGAGGCCGCCGCTGGTCGCGGTCGCGGTTGTCGTCCGGCGCGGCTGACCCGGGCTCGCTCCCGGTTGGGGAGCACCGCCTTCCGCACCCGCGCCCGTTTGCTGCCCCGGCTCGCTCAGCGCTTGCACGATTACCGGCAACACATCCGCCGCCGAAATGTAATTGAGCGCGCGGGTGACCGGTTTGGCGAATTCCACATTGGCATCGAACTCGGAAATAAGTTTGCGAACAAACGGCATATTGACCGGGCGGGTGATGACGTGGATCCGATTCGTGCGCACGTCGGCTGACAATTTTATTTTGCCGACCACAACCGATTCCTCGGTCAGCGCAGTCAAACCACCGACTTCGCTGACTTCCGCCACCGGCGCCGGCACATTGCCTGCACCGACTGGTCGAACACCGCCGCGATAACCAGGTTGACCTGGCTGCGTGCCAGTTTTTTCGCCCTTCTCGAAAATGTCTTTGAGCATGTCCACCACTTTGCTCGCGTCCGCACGCTCCAATTTGATGAACTCGCTCACCACCTCCGCCGGCGGCACGTCCACCTGGTTAATGATGCGGGCCAGGGTCCGAATCACACTTGAGTTCTCCGTTACCAGAATCGCACCTGCCTTTGGCAGCGCCAGAAACGACGTGTACGGCTGCGGCGGGGAAAGATATTGCCCGAGCGCCTGCTGCAATTCTGTCGGATCGGCATAGCGAAGCTTAAACAGGTAACTGATGACGTGATCGCCATCCGGGATCTCGGTTTCGTCGGAAACGATCGGCACTCCGGTCGTGCGCGGATTTTTCCCTGTCCCGATGACTTTAACAATGTCGGTGTCTTCCGCGGGGATGAGCGAATAGCCGTTGAGGAGCAGATTCATCTCGATGATCTTGATCGCTTCCTCGCGCGGCACTTCTTTGGCGATGAAGATGCTGACCTTGCCCTGAACAAAATTGTCCATTACCAACTTTTTGCCGGTGAGTTGCTCGTAAAGGCGGAGCACGTCGCCGACGTCGCTGTTTGGAAATTGCAGTCGTACCATTTGCGGCGCGCCAGGCTGGGGACTTGCAGGCGCGGCCGGAGCCGGCGTCTGGGCAGCGCGGGCGGGGGTCGAAATTACTCGCGGAACGGATGGCGCCGGACGCGCGGGCTGGGGAGCCGCGGCTTGGAGTGGCGGCGTCTTGGCAGGCTGCGGCGCGACTGGCGCAACTTGAGCAAAGCTCGAACTGGTCGCGACAAGCAACAGAACCGATCGATGCACGGATTTAATGGTGGCGAGAATGCTACCAGATGCGCGGGAGCGGGTCAATTTCCTTCGGCTTTACCGCCGGGGCGAAGAAAAGTCAGCGCCGAACTGGACACCACCCGCGATCTCATATTAAGAATGTTTCGAAACATTACGTTCCCCGGTCTATGAAAAATTTTCTTCAAATTTTACCAATCGCTCTCTGCGGACTCGCCGGAACGGCTTTCGCTGACGATTTCAAAAGCATGGTTATTACGAGTGGTATGTCGGCAGATCTTCCCCCGATCCATGGCGATCAGTTCATGGTGATTCGTAATTTCACGCAAGACGATGGAAGTCCGCGAGGTGTCGTCACTGTGACCAAGCCGCCCAATGGTGGCACATCGGTAAATGTTCTAGCCGCGGCCGTTCTCGATGCGTCCCCGCCAGACGTGATTAATAGCGTGGTGATCGCCGGCCCTGCGGATGTCTCCGTCACATGCGGGACTACGACCGGAAATTGTTTCATCAGCTACAGAAAAGATAGCAATTAAACTTCGCACGCGATCCGAGCGTTGGAGACGGACAATAAATGAAGAATGCAGCGTCGCTGCTGATTTTCGTTTGCGCGCTCGGCGCTGTCGCTATCGCCTCCAGTTTCAAAACTGTAGTGATCACGAACTCCACCTTGAGCATTAATGTTCCTGATCACCACTTCCTGCGAATCTATAACTTCACGCAGGAAGGCGGTAGCACGCGAGGCGTTGTGATTGCAGCAGCGGCCACACCAACAGCGACTCCAACTCCTACACCAACTCCAAGTGCGACGCCGACACCCACCGGAACGCCGACCGCAACTCCGACACCGACAGCGACGCCTACGCCGACCCCTACGCCAACGCCCACGCCACCTCCAAGAGCAGTGTTGACGGCGACAATGATCGATTCCACAGCGCCACCGGAATTTATCCAACCGGTGGTCATCGATGGTCCTGCACGCGTAACAGTCGAGCCGGTGCCTAGCGCCAAGCTTGTTTTGACTTACAGAAAATTCTCGGAACCGACGCCGACGCCAACGCCGTAATGCGTCTGACGTTCCTCGCTTTTTCTATCGCGGCGGTTGCGATCTTCTGGGTTGCACCGGCCGAATTAGCCGCTGCTCGAACAGACACCGCTTCTGAAATTCGAATTGTTCTGCAATCGCAGCAGGGCGCGTGGAATCGCGGCGACATCGACGCGTTCATGAATGGCTACTGGCACTCCGACCAAACAGTCTTCGTTTCCGGCGACGAAGTCACGCGCGGGTGGCAGAAAGTTCTGGATCGTTACAAAAAGAAATATTCGGACCGCGCGAAAATGGGAACGCTGACGTTTTCAGATCTTGAAATCACGACACTCAGTGGTGATTCAGCCGCCGCGCTCGGTAGTTGGAAGTTGAACCGAGCGAACGACCAACCACATGGGCGTTTCACGCTAATTTTTCGCCGCTTTCCCGACGGCTGGAAAATCGTGCACGATCACACGTCAGCGGCTTCACCGCCGTGAATCGTGATTCGATCAATCGTTACAACGACAAGCGATTCACCATTCTCGATTTAACGACTCACGTTCTCAGCCGCGCCAGCAATTTTTCGTGGATGTTGTCGAATCCGCCGTTGCTGAAAACGGCCACGATGTCCCTCTCTTTCAATAGGGGCACAATTCGATCGACAATTGCATCGGCGTTTTTTTCATAAAACGCCGGACGTCCGTCTTCGGAAATTTCCTTTACCATCTCTTCCGGATTTAAACGCTCCGCTTCCGGGATTTGCTCAAGCCGCGCCACTTGGGCAATGAAAACGCCGTCCGCCACTTTGAGCGCCTCCGGCAGTTCTTTCTGAAAAACCGCGCGCCGGGTCGTGTTCGAGCGCGGCTCGAAGATCGCCCAAATCCGCTGACCCTGATAACGCTGCCGTAAAGCTTGCAACGTTTGCCCGATCGCCGTCGGATGATGGCCAAAGTCGTCGATCACTTTCACGCCCCGCGCTTCACCGCGCACTTCCTGGCGCCGCGCGATGCCCGTAAAACTTTTCAACGCGTTTTCGATCTTCGATTTGGGCACGTCGTAAAAGCGTGCCGCGCTCGCAGCCATCGCAGCGTTGCGCACGTTGAATTCGCCAATCAGCGGAATTTCATAAACGTCGTCGCCAAGCTTGAACTGCGAACCCTTAGGCGAATAGGTGACGTCGCGAATCCGCTGTGCGCAATTTTTCGAAAAACCGACTTCTACCAGTTGAGCCAGACAATCTTTCGCGACTTCGACGCAGTTGTGATCGTCGCCGTTGACCAAGACCATCCCATTTTGCGGAACGATGTTGAGCAATCGGCGAAAGCTGAGCTTGATCTCGTCGAGATTCCTGAAGATATCGGCGTGATCGAACTCGATGTTGTTTACGATCACCAGCTCCGGTAAGTAATGAATGAACTTGGAGCGCTTGTCGAAGAACGCGCTGTCGTATTCGTCGCCTTCGATCACGAAATATTTGCAATCGTTCAACCGCGCGCCCTGCCCGAGATTTTTTGGAATACCGCCGATTAGATAACCGGGTTTGCGTCCCGCTTTTTCCATGATCCAGGTCAGCAACGACGTAGTGGTCGTTTTTCCGTGCGTTCCGGTGACGACGAGGTTGTGTTTGCCGCGGAGGAAATAATTTTTCAGAACTTCCGGGAGCGAGAGATAAAAAAGTTTCCGGTTCAGCACCGCTTCCACTTCCGGATTGCCGCGCTTCATCGCGTTGCCGATCACGACTATGTCGGCGTCGGCGGGAAGATTCTCTTTCCGATAACCTTGATGAAGTTTGATCCCGCGCTCTTCGAGAAAGATCGACATCGGCGGATAAACACTCTCGTCCGACCCGCTGATCCTGAATCCGCGCTCCTGCAACGCCGCCGCCACCGAGCCCATGGCCGTGCCGCAAATCCCGACGAAATGAAACTTTTGGGGCGCGGTCTTCGTCACGCCGACTCTTTACGACGGGAGTTTGACCTGCGCCAGAAATTTGACCCGCGAATGACACGAATAGGGCTTGTCATCGCGAGCGCAAGCGAAGGATCTCCCACAAACCCAGTTGATCACACAGGCTAGTTTGGGGGTCCGGGCTTCGATTGTGAGATCCCTCACTTCGTTCGGGATGACAATTCGTTCAGCGAATTGTCACTTCTTCTTAAACACTTCGACCGCGTTCCAGGCTTCGTCCGGTGGTGCTTGTTCGTATTCGAGCGCGCTCGCGAGATACATCTTCCCAAGAGAATCGTCCGGATAAAATTCGAGAAAATGTGAAAACAGAATCTTTGCGTCTTTGAAGTCGCGTTTCCTGAATTTGACGATCCCCTCTTCGTAAACGTCGAGCCACTTCAAAAATTCCGGATCGACATCGTCCTTCCGCGCGCCGATGAGCGTGAACACTTCGACCGGTTCGCTTTTTCCTTTCACCTGAACACGCGCGACCGAGCGAAAGTGAAAGTCGTCGCGCACAAGCTCGGCCGCGCTTTGTCCAACCAGAACATCCACGGCGTAAATACGGGTGAGCGCTTCCAGTCGCGAAGCGAGATTCACTGCGTCGCCGATCACGGTCGGATCGAGTCGCTCGTGCGGCTCGTACGATCCGATGTTGCCAACAATGGCCTCGCCATGATTGATGCCAATACCGAATGCGAGCGGTTCCATCCCCTCGGCACGCCATGCCGCATTTAATTTTGGCATTTCGCGCCGCATTCCGAGCGCCGCTCGGACCGCGGCTTTGGCATCTTCAGCGGCGCCATGGCTGCTCACGTTTCCCCAAACCGCCATGATCGCGTCGCCGATAAATTTATCGAGCGTCCCGCCGTTATCGAACACCATCGGCACCATGCTGCTGAGGTAACGATTGAGCTGTGCGACAAGCGCAGCCGGATCGGCTTTCTCGGACAAGTTCGTAAATCCCACCAGATCCGAAAAGAGCACGGTCACCGGTTTGCGCGAACCGAGCATCGAATTGTAATAGCCGCCCGGGTTATCGAGAATTTCTTTGACCAGATTTTTCGAAACATAACGCTCAAGTGTGCGGCGGGTGCGCAGTTTCTCCAGCCGCTCGAGCGCATACTCGAAACCGAGTCCAGAGAGACCGCTGGCGAGAAACGCGCTCATCGGCGGCACGACCATGAGCAAGAGACCGACGCGGTCGTAAAGAATTCTTGCGAGACCGAGACAGGCGGCAGCGATAAGAAGCAGTGTGGCAAAAGTCAGAAACGGTCTCCGCAAGAAAGCGACGAGCGTCCAAGCCGTCGCGCCGCCGATCAAAACCAAAATGAAACCGATTCGAATTGGAGTGTCCCGTAGAAATTCGTGATCCATTGCCGCGGCCAGCGTGTAC